>Ga0302279_10003914_pt1 | contig 18031 bp, 15 predicted proteins | sample III_Bog_N3_3_FD_194541 | JGI IMG/M metagenome (GOLD analysis project Ga0302279, IMG submission 194541) | Peat permafrost microbial communities from Stordalen Mire near Abisko, Sweden - III_Bog_N3_3 | ecosystem: Environmental > Terrestrial > Soil > Wetlands > Peat | place: Sweden: Abisko...
TCTGGTAGTCGACCTCGAGCTGTTTGCTGTTGGCCACGACGTAGCCCGTCTCACCTATTCCGAAGTAGACGTTGGGTTGAGTGATTGCCGGCAAACCCATCGACGAGCTCGGCGGAACTCCTTGCACCGCGTAGACCGGGTTGTTGGCGTTGCTCTGGTTGGCCAGAGCAACGGCGGCGCCGTTGCCGTGGGTGTACTGCAGGTGGGTGTTGACCCAGGACGGGGAGGCCAGATTGGCCGACGCGATGTCGCGCACACCGATGAGCACTGGCGTCAGCTGTCCACTCACCGTGTAGCGATCGACACCGAGTGAGGGAAAGGCGTAGTAGCCCTTGATCGCCTGCTCGCGCTGGAAGGTCTGCAAGGTGATCGAGGGGTCAGGGTCCCACTGCCGGATGTTGTCGATCGTCGGCGCGGCCACGACCGTCTGGCTGGCGCTGATGCTGGTGGCGGCGGGGAACTGGTGCACCTGCACGTTGTTCAGGCCGTAGGCGTCACGGGTGGCTGTGATGTTGCGGTTGATGTACGGAGCCTCCAGCGAGCTCTGCGCCGGGGTGACCCTGAGTGCCTGCAGGAGCGCCGGGTAGATGATGCCGACGACCAATGCCACGAAGGCCCAGATGCCGATGGCCAACACCGGAAGGGTCCAGCCCTGGCGCCGGATGTTGAAGAGCAGGATGACGGCGGCGAAGATCGAGACATAAATGAGCAACGTCTCCGCCGGCAGGCGGGCGTGCACGTCGGTGTACCCGGCACCGTTGACGTAGCCGTCCTGGGAGTTGACCAGCGACCAGCGCTGCAGGACGTAGCCCACCGCCTTGTCCAAAGCGATCAGGGCCAGCAGCACCGAGATGTGCGCCTTCACCGGCGGTCGCACACGCGGCAGGCCCCGCTGGGGCTGAATCCCACCGTTGAAGTAGTGGAACACCACCGAGACGGCCAACGTCACGATGAGGATGGCCAGTGTCCAGTCCACAATGAAGGTCAAGAACGGGAGCTTGAAGATATAAAAGCCGATGTCCTTGTGGAACTGGGGGTCGGTGACGCCGAAGCTCCCGCCGTGGCGGAACAGAATCCAGTTGTTCCACTGGCCCACCGTGCCCGACGCCCCGATCAGCGCCAGCACGAAGGCGAGGCCCACGTAGATCCGCCCCGCGTAGGGCCGGACGAACTGCTGGTAACGACGAACGAGTTCGTCTTCCTGGGCCAGCACGATGTCGGGCCCGGCAATGCGGTCGCACACCACCAGGTTCACCCACAGGACGGCGAAGAAGATGGCCCCGAAGACGCCGAAGAGCCCGAGCTTTATGGCCAGGAGCGTCGAGAAGACGTTGTGGAGGTCAACTGACGAGAACCACAGGCTGTCGGTGTAGAGCCCGGCCAGCGACCGCAACGAAATCAGCAGGATCACGATGACGACGACGAAGCCGATCAGCCACCACCGGGCCCGGTGGCGACGGCGCGGCGCGGGATCAGCGGTCAGATCGCTGGGGATGCGCACGGAGGGAGCCTAACGTCCACCGCGCCTCCCCCTATGGGCAGTCGCAGCAGCCAGAAGTCCTGGTCAGTCGGTCGCCGGAGTGATAAGGCAGCGGCAGCCCGAGTGGGCCGGTGGATGGGCGTGCCCGGTGGGGAACGGCTCGGAGCCCCGCACAGCCCCGGCCAGCGCGTTGTCCTCACAGTCCGAGCACCCGCTCGAGGTGGTCACCACCCAGCGCACCTTGCCGTTGGCGCTCGCTGCGGCGACTCCCGCCGAGAAGGCCTGCGTGGCCTGGTCGCCGACCAGCCGCTCCACCCGCTCGCCCCGCCATTCCCTGAAGGCGGCACCGATCCGGTCCGCCGGGTCACCCGAGCCCTCGGCCACCTGCCGGCGCAACGTGGTCACCACGGCGCGGGCCAGGGCGGTCGACGCCTGCTCCACGGCATCGCCTCGTGGGATGGTGGCCGCGCCGGCTCCCACGAAGACCGTGCCGGCGGCGAACGCCTCGTCGAGTTGACTGCGCGCCGCCGCCGCGAAGGCCGCCAGGTGCTCGTCCTCGGAGCCCATGAGCTCGTCGACCTCCACTGCCGGCGCGCTGCGCAGGCGGTCGAGCAGGCGGTTCTGGTCGTCGCCCAGCTGGCGCTTTATGGTTCGGCCGAGACGCGACGACACCGGCGTGAGCAACTCGTCGCGTCGGGCGATGATCGGGTCGTCCGGGCCGGAAGCGGCCTCGGGTTCGTCGTCCGTCGGCTCCTCCCCGCCATCCACCGCGGCAGCGACGGCCGCGTCGACGGACGGGGCCGGATCGGTCGCACCGGCTCCGCTCCCCGCGTCGTCCTCCGGGCCAGCGGGAACCGGCGGCTCCGCCGCTGCCGCGGCCACCGCGGCGGCCTCCCGTTTCTCGGCCGTGCCGGCCCGGATGCGGGCGAAGAGCTCATCGACCGAGGGCCCCGGCGCCTCCTCCCCCGCTTCGGCGCCCTGGGGACCGTCCACCGCCGGCGTCTGCCCCGTCGGCGGTGCCTCGCCCGCGCCGTCGCCGGCGTCGTCCTGGTCGTGGGGGAGATCGGCGGTGCCGAGGCGGAACTGGTCGGCCACACCCTGTGCGGCGGCTCGCGCCTCTTCGTCGGTCCGGTCCAACTGGGTCAGGATCCCGTCGACGCGGTCACGAACCCCGTGCACCGACGCGGCCATCTCGTCCCGGGCGGCCCGCAGTTGCTCAATCTGGATCCCGAGACCCCTCCGGCGTGCCGCCAGGTCGGCCAGGACCCGGCGTCGTGCCTCCTGGACCTGGTCGAGGAGCGCCCGCCCCTCATCCTTGGCGCGCGTGATGATGGCCTCACCGGCGGCAATCGCCTCGGCGATGATCCGCTCACTCTCCACCCGAGCCTCCTGTTCGGCGTTGGCCACCAGCAGCTCCACCTCGACGACCCGCTCGGCCGCTGACGACTCGGTCCGCGCCTGCAGTTCGTCGACCTGGCTCTGCGTCTCCCGCAGCAGCGTGGCCGCCCCCTCCTGGGCCTGCACGACAATCCGGGCCGCCTCCTCGTGGGCGTGGCGGAGGATCTGGGCGCTGTGCTGTCCCAACGAGGCCGTCAGTGTCGCCTCGTCGACCACCGGGTGGGCGGCCCGCTCCTCGGCCTCGGTCAGGGCCATCCGCAGCTCTTCCTCGCGTGCCTCGAGGGCTTCGAGGCTGCGGGCGACCGACTGCAGGTAGGACCGGACCTCGTCGCTGTCGAAGCCCCGGCGGACCACGGCGAAGGAGTGCTGCGCAATGTCGCCGGCTGCAATCCGGGACGATGAGATGGGGGGGCGTCCTTCTGCCATGGCCAGAGCCTACGGCGCCGCCTGCACGGACACAGGTTTGGTCGGCACCTTGCCCCCGAGGCGTGTGAGGATCCGCAACACCTGGTCCAGGTTGTTGACCGCGTAGACGTGGAGTTGCGGGGTGGCCTTGGACTCGGCGGCCTGGAATTCGACCGAGGGCACGAAGAACACGGTCGCCCCCGCCCGCTCCACGGCGATCGTCTTCTCGGCCACACCGCCCACGTCGCCGACAGTGCCGTTCTGGTCGATCGTGCCCGTGGCGGCCACGATCCGGTTGCCGGTGAGGCGACCGCTGCTCAACTTGTCCATGATGCCGAGCGTCATGGCCAGGCCGGCGGACGGGCCGCCGATGTTCTGTGTGTGCACCGTGACCTTTACGGGGAACTGCCAGTCCTGCTGGGTCTGCGGCTCAATACCCAGATACGCGGTCGGCTTGGTCGGCGCGCCGCAGCCGGAGTCGATCAGCCCCTTGGGCGGCGTGCCCAGGGTCACCGACTTGGTCACGGTCGGGCCGCTGACGAACTGGCCGACGTTGTTGATGGAGGACTCCTCGACCGTGAGAGCGGCCTTCGTCCCCGGCGTCAGCCCGTGCAGCGCGGTAACCAGGGAACAGTCGGTCGTGACGGGCGTGTCGTTCACCGCGGTGATCACCTGCGCCACGTGCAGCGTCGAGGCCGCCGGCGAGTCCGTGGCGATCCCGTAAATGAGCGCGCCTGCATTGGTCGACGTGACCGTGTAGCCGAGGCGCGACAACGCCGCCGCCGTGGCGTACGACTGGGCCTGGGCCATCTGGAGGTACCCCTGGTCGAGGTACTGGTCCTGGTTGGTCGCCGGACCCAGCAGCTCAGGCCCGGAGATCACCTCGCTGTCCGAGTCGAAGTACTTGTACTGCAGGTAGCTGAGCGCGTTCAGCTGGGTGACGAACACGTCGGTCAGCAGGATCGTGCCCGTGAGCGGATGGTTGTCCGCCGCCGGCACCTCGATGTACGGCGCGACCGGCGAGGCCTCCCCCGGCGTGATCACGTAGTCGTTGACAGAAATGTGATTGGCGATGAGCACCGCCACCACGAGGATCGCGACGACGACGCCGAAGACGGTGGGCCACCGGCGGCGCCGCCGGACGGGGGGAGCGAACGGCGGCGGCCCCGGCGCATCGCCCGCGCCGGGGCCGGCATCGCTCAAGGTGGGGTTCGCCGCGGCGTCCCCGTCGGCGCTCGCGTCAGGTTCGGACATACTCAGAAGGTGAGCGACGATGTTGCCACGGATCAGGACCGGGGCGGCCGCGCCGCCAATCGGCGCCGGCGCGTCACCCTGGCCGGGTACAACGGGGACGCCGCGCTGGCCCGGCAGAGCCTGACCGACCCCGACCCCGGCGTGCAGGTGGCCGCGCTCGGCGCCCTGGCGCGCCTGGGCCAACTGACGGCCCGCGACGTCGAGGTGGCACTGGCCGTCGGTGGGCCGGCGGTCCGCCGCCGTGCCGTCGAGGTGGCACTCAGCGCCCGGGGCACCGGCTCCCGTTCGTCGCTGCCACGCGCCGTCACTGGCGCGCTGGGCGACCCCGACCCGCTCGTCGTGGTCAGCGCCGCCTGGTTCCTGGCCGAGCGTCATGTCCACGCCGCCGTGCCGGTGCTGGCGACGACCGCGGCCGACCATGAAGACGCCCGCTGCCGCGAAGCCGCGGTGGCCGCGTTGGGGGCCCTGGGCGATGCTGCCGGGCTCCCGGCCGTCCTCGGCGCACTGCACGACGCCCCGACGGTGCGACGACGCGCCACGGTCGCCCTGGCCGGCTTCGACGACCCGAGGGTCACGCCTGCGCTGCGGGCGGCAACCGAAGACCGGGACTGGCAGGTACGTCAGGCAGCCGGCGAGTTGCTCGACGAGCCGGCTCCGTAGGCCCGGCTCACCGCCCACTACTGGCTCGCCCCAATGCTGCCGGCCCCAAGTCTCGGGCGGTCAGTCCTCGTCGGAGAAGAGCCGCTTCAAGCGGTCGAACGATTCGAGGCAGACGCCGGCACCTTGCACCACGCACTCGAGCGGGGTGTCGACGAGGTGCACCGGGACGGCCGTGGCATCAGCCAGGCGTTGCGTCATGCCGCGCAGCAGCGCACCGCCGCCGGTGAGGTGGATCCCTTGGAAGATGATGTCCTGAGCCAGCTCCGGTGGCGCCTCACCGAGGCACTCGACGGCGGCAGCGACAATGGACGCCACGTTGTCCTCCAGCGCGCCGCGCACCTCGAGCGGCGAGAGAATGACTGTCTTGGGCCGGCCCGTCGCCACCTCGCGTCCGCGGATTTCGGCTTGTTGCTCGTTGTCGTGCGGGGAAGCGGAACCGATGGCGAGCTTGACGGCCTCGGCCGTGCGTTCACCGACCGCCACGCCGTACTGGTGGCGCACGTAGTTCTGAATGGCGGAGTCGAAGTCGAATCCCCCGCAGCGCAACGCCTGCACCGCCACGACGCCGCCCAAGGAAATGACGGCCATCTCAGCGGTGCCACCACCGACGTCGACGACCATGTTGCCCACCGGCTCGTGAATGGGCAGTCCCGCTCCGATGGCGGCGGCCATCGGCTGTTCGATGAGGAAGCTGGCTGACGCGCCGGCGCGGCGTGCCGCCTCCTTCACGGCGCGGCGCTCGACGGCGGTGATGGCCGACGGCACGCAGATGAGCACCTTGGGCCGGTTGAGACGACCGACGCCGACCCGGCGCAGGAGCACGCTGAGCATCCGTTCCGTCACCTCGAAGTCGGTGATGGCCCCGCCGCGGAGAGGCCGCTCGGCCACGATGTACCCCGGCGTCCGTCCGATCATCTGCCAGGCATCGGTGCCGATGGCCAGCACCTCGCGACTGCGCGAATCGAGCGCCACCACGGTCGGCTCGTTGAGGACCAGGCCCTTGCCCTTGGCATAGACAAGCGTGTTGGCCGTCCCGAGATCGATGGCCAGGTCGCGCGACATGCGGCCTCATGGTACGGCCGCCCGGTCGGCCGACGGCACTTTCCTGGACTTTCTCGGTATCGTCGCCCGAGTGAGTGACACGCCCGAGGAGCCGGAAGACGGCAGGCCGGGCCCGGGTGAGGGCAGTGGAAGCAGCCCCGATGATCCCGAGACTCCCCTGCGGGGATGGATCGATCCCGACGACCGGCTGTGGCGCCACCCCAGTGAGGTGGCCGGTTCGGGCCCTGCTCCGGACATTCAGCCCCGGTTCAACCACCCGCCGCAGCACAACTACCGGGGCGCCGTCATGGTGCTGGTGGGCGTGGGCGCCGTCATGGCGGTGGTCGCCTGGGTCATTGTGCTGCTCTCCCCGGCCTCCGAACACCCCTTGCAGTCCACTGCGCTCGACACTGCGGCCAGCGGACCGCTGACCACCCTGGCCGGCGCCCAGAATGCGCTGCCGGCCGCGGCCGACGCGGCGGGGCACTCCCTCGTGGAGCTGCAGGCGACGACCGCCCACGGCACGGTGCTGCTTGTCGGCGTCGCCGTCGCCGAGGGGGGCCTCGTCGCCACCACCGCTGATCCCCTGACCGGTCTCCGGCACCTCGACGTGGTGGGCCCCCGGGGCACGTTGGAGGCGGCCTCGGTCGTCGCCACGGACAAGGCATCCGATGTAGCCCTGGTCAACGTGCCCGAGGACCTGCCGGTGGCGCCCTTCGCCGCCGACACCGGCCTCGACAGCGGCGATCCCGATCTGGCCCTCACCTTCGTGCCCGCCGGTGCCCACGCCGTGGCGCTGCACTGCACCCCGGGCGCGGTCACCGACGTCGGGACGGCCATCGCCAGGGGGCCCGCGACCACCATGCCCTCCATCACCTCGGCCCCGACGTCGCCGACGTCCCCGTCACTCATCGCCGGCGAGCCGCTGCTCAACGCCGAAGGGTCCGTCCTGGGGATCCTCTACGACCCCGAGCCGGGCACCTCCCCCGCCACCTTCCTCCCGAGTGAACTCGTCGTGGGCGTCGCCAACGACCTCCGGTCCCAGAACCGGGTGGTGCACGGCTGGCTCGGGGTGCAGGGCACCGACGCCCCCGACGGAGGCGGCGCCACGGTGGCGCAGGTGCAGTCCGGCGGGCCGGCCGATGGCCGCCTGCAGGTGGGTCAGCTGATCACGGCCGTGAACGCCACTCCCGTGCGCACCATGGCCGAGGTGCGGGCCCTGCTCTACGTCCTGCCGCCGGGAACGGCCATCACCCTCTCGGTCCAGCAACCCACCGGGACCAAGGTCGTGGACGTCACCTTGGGCACGTCCTCGTAGCATGCAGAGGTGAGCATGTTCGGTTCCAGCGATCCCGACAATCCGATGGGGGGCCTCCTCGGCGACCTGATGAAGGTCATCGGCTCGGGGCCCGGATCGGGCGACAGCTGGTTCGAGGCCGCCCGCACCTTGGCTTTCGGCGTGGCTACGGACGGCGGTGAGGACGAGAACCCCGACCCGTTGGTGCGCATCGCCTTCGAGGAATTGGCCCGCGTCGCTGAAATGCACGTGGTCGAGGCCACCGGGATCGGGCCTGCCTCGGGCATCGGCGGCGTCTCCTTCGAGGCCGTCGGGCCCGGACAGTGGAGCTTCCGCGTCCTTGAGGCCTACCGACCCGTCCTCAAGTCCATGGTGGAGGCGCAGCAGCAGGGCGCGGCGGCCGTGCCACCGTCACTGGACCTCAACGAGTTCGACGCCGACTCCGCCGGCGGCCTCAGCGGCCTGCTCGGTCAGTTCGCCCTGACGCTCGGCCCGGTCTTCCTCGGCATGCAGTTCGGCTCCGCCGCAGGGCACCTGGCCCGCCGGGCCTTCGGGCAGTACGCCCTGCCCTTGCCCTGGCCCGAGTCGGCCACCCTGCTCCTGGTGCCGGGCAACGTGGGCCGATTCGCCGAGGACTGGAGCCTGCCGCTGCAGGAGGTCCAGCTCTGGGTCTGCCTGCGCGAGTTGACCATGCATGCGGTGCTGACCCGGCCCGGCGTGCGGGCCTCGCTCATGACATTGCTGGGAGACGCCTCGGCCCATGCGGCGGCGGCGCAACGCTCCATCGTGGAGCGCCTGGGCGACGGCCTCGGTGACCAGGCCTCCCTCGAAGAGGCCCTGGGGGATCCCGAGGCATTGCTGTCGGATCTCATCAGTCCCGAGCAACGCAACATCTCAGCCACGCTCACGGCGCAGACGACCGCCATCGGCGCCTATGTGGATCACATCACAGCCGGCATCGCCGAGAAACTGACGTCGTCGTCCTCGGCACTGCGCGAGGCGTGGTACCGCTACCGGATCGAAGAGGGGAAGGGCGAGCAGGCGTTCGCCGGCCTGTTCGGGCTCGATGTCGGCCAGGAGGAGGTCGACCGTGGGCGCGCCTTCGTCACCGGCGTCCTGGAACGGGCCGACGAGAGCGCCTTGACCCGCTTGTGGTCCGACGACGCCGACCTTCCCACCCCCGCCGAGGTGGACGCGCCTGGGTTGTGGCTCGCCCGCATCGGACTTCTCGACTGATGGACTGACGCGCCCCGGCGCTTCCCTGCGGCAAGAAGCCGAGGAAGCGCCGTTCGCCAAGCGACGCGTCAGCCCACCCGCAGTGGTCAGCCCACGTGGGCCGGCACGCGATGCCACCCGCGACGCCCGGCCGGCGTACGCCGTGTCGCCGCCACCGGCGCAGCGCCGCAGTTCTCGAGCTCGAATTGGTTGAAGGCCGTGGTGACCCGCCCGCCGAGGAGCAAGGTCTCGATAGTGCCGTCCCACCCCGGTGCGATGGCGTAGACGTACTCGGCCATGGCGTCGTCTTCACGAATGGTCCGCAGCAGATCGAGCAGGTCGAGCAGGTGCTCCACCTTGGCCGTCTCGAGCTGGTCCGCCGGCGAGAGGATGCGCACCAGCGCCGCCTCGTCGTCGGTCAGCGTGCCCATCCGCGCTGCAATCTCCCCGACAATTCCTGTCTGGTCCATGGTGTAGGTCTCTCCCACCGCTGCCTCCCTCGGGCGGACGCCGTGTCCGCAACGTTTCGACAACAACGGCTGCATCGTCGCAGTGCGAAGGTGTCGACGGGTGGCTCCTGGGGAGCAATTTGGGTGCAGGTTGTGAAAGGGGTGGGTGGGCCGGGCGCAGGCCCTCCGGCCTGGCCCTTCGCGGGACAGCCCGGGTCAGCCCTCGGCTTCCTCGCCCCAGTCGAGCACCCATTCGAGGGCCAATTGCTCACGCTCGGCGTCGCGCACGACACGCTCGCTGTTGCGCCGGAATTGGGGATCGTGCGGGGGCAGGAGCACCAGCCGGGCCAGGACGCGATCACGGAACTGGTCGATCACCTCGGGCGGGCCGTAGTCGGACTGGACCTCCCAGTGCGGGGCCACAGGGCCCAGGTAGACGACGCGCACATGCCCGATCGGCTCGACCGGCTCACCTTCTTCGACGACGACTTCCTCGGTGTCCGGGGACATGGCACCTCCTGGCATTGGGCGATCGGGGCCAGCGTAGCCCTCGGCGAGAGAGTGACATTCTCCCTGGTAGAACGCGAATAGGCCGCTGGATTCTTAGGAACTTCCTATCCCGAAAACCTGGCTCTGAGCAGGGTGCTCCCTTAGGATATTGCGTGAAAAGGGAGCCGAACAATGACTACCGATTGGATGGCCGGGGGGAAGTGCAAGGAAGTTGCACCCGACGTTTTTTTCCCCAATGACGGCATGGGGGTGCTGGTCGCGCAACGCATCTGCGCCGAATGCCCCGTCTCCGAGGCCTGTCTCGAGTACGCACTGGAGCACCACATCGACCACGGGGTCTGGGGTGGTGCCTCCGAGCGCGAGCGTCGCCGGATTCTCCGCCGCCGCCGCCTCTCACACGCAGTCGCCACCACGTAGGCCGCCGGCGCAGAGCCGCGGCTGACCCCAGGGGGCACCGAGCCGGCTGGCGTCGCCGGGCGGGCCTGCCCTGGACACGCCTTCGGGCGTGGCACGCTGGCGCCGTGCTCCTCGAGTGCGTGGTCAACGTCAGCGAGGGCCGCGACGAAGCGGTCCTCGGCCGGCTGGCGGCTGCTGCCGGCCCGGCTCTGCTGGACCAGCACCGCGATCCGGATCACAACCGGACGGTCTTCACCCTCGCCGGCCCCGCCGACCTGGTGGCCGAGGCCTCCCGGGCGCTGGCCGGCGCCACCCTCTCCCTCCTCGACCTGCGCCGTCATAGTGGCGCCCACCCCCGGCTGGGCGTGCTCGATGTGGTGCCGTTCGTCCCCTACGAGCCCGGCCACGCCGCGCCCGGGGACCTCACTGTCGCCGTGGCCCAGCGCGACAGCTTCGCCCGTTGGCTCGGCGCGCAGATGGGCGTGCCGAGCTTTCTCTACGGGCCTCTGGCCGGCGGGCGGGCCCGGACGCTGCCCGACATCCGGCGCCTGGCCTTCGGGTCGGGCCCCGACGGCCTCCGCCCCGACTCCGGCCCGGCGCAGTCCGACCCGCGCCTCGGCGCCACCGCCGTGGGGGCGCGACCGGTCCTGGTGGCCTACAACGTCTGGGTCTCCTCAGTCGAGGTGGCCCGCCTGACGGCCCCCCTGGTGCGCGGCCCCCAGGTGCGGGCGCTCGGGCTGGCCGTGGGGGAGCGGGCCCAGGTGTCGTGCAACCTGGTCGACCCGGACCGCTACGGGCCGGCCCGGCTCTACGACACGGTGGCGGCCCTGGTGGACCAGCGGGGCGGCACGGTGGAAGGGGGCGAGCTGGTGGGGCTCATCCCCGAAAGGGTGCTGGAGGGTGTGCCGGCGGAGCGACACCTCGAACTCGGCCTGTCAGAAGGGGCGACGGTGGAGTCCAGACTCCCGTCGAGCTGGTGAACGGTCGAGCTGGTCACCCGCCGAGCACCGAAAGATCGGTGACCGGCAGCGCGTCCTAGGAGGCGCTGGCCACGTCCCGGCGGGCCAGGGCCCGGGCCCGGCGCAGACGGCGGCGCTCACGCTCGCTCATGCCACCCCAGATTCCGAACTTCTCGCCATTGGCCAAGGCGTACTCGAGGCAGTCCTCACGCACGACGCACCCACGGCAGACCTCTTTGGCTTCGCGGGTCGACGCGCCGCGCTCCGGGAAGAACAGGTCGGGATCGACTCCCATGCAGTTGGCCTGCAACTGCCAGCTTCGTTCTTGGCGACCGTAGAGCGTGGTGACTATGTCAACTGGCACTGGGTTCGCCCCCCTTCTCTGCCTGGTGGCATTGGTGTAGTTACAGCGGTGTAGTTGTGTCATCTTTCACTACACACCCCGAAGGTGCAAGGGGAAATTCCCAGTCCCAGGCACGAATTGTGCGGAAGGAGGCGACCTCCTTTGGCCGGCCCCGGGGGAAAACCCCAGCTGGGGACCATTTTTGGGGCATCACCCCGAGCCGGCCGTAGGTTCTCCGAGGATTTCCCGAACGAACGGTCAGAAGGGCCGGAATTGGCCTCGGCGGCCGAATAATCGGAGGTCAGGCGGGTGATGAGGCCGCCGCGGTGGGGCCCTACCCGGCGGGGCGCAGGACGCGGCGGTGCTGGAGGAAATCGACCAGCACGTAGCCGCCCAAGGCGTCGGGCGTCGTGTAGAAGGTGCGGCCGCCGTTGACCCGGGCGATTTGCTCCACGAAGGGGTAGTGGGTGCGCTGCAGGTCGAGGGCGAACGTGTTGATGACGATGCCGGCCCGGGTGCAGCGGATGACCTCGGCCATGGTGCGGCGCAGCGTCTCGGGGATCGGCGGGTAGTTGAACCAGACCTCGCCGGCATCGTCGATGTGCGCCGTGGGCTCGCCGTCGGTCACGACGATGATCTGCTTGGTGCCGTGCTCGTGGGCCAGCATGCGCCGGGCCAGTGCCAGCGCGTGCTGCAGGTTGGTCCCGTAGACGTAGTCCCACATGGCCGTGGGCACCTCGTCGGGGCGGATTTCGCGGGCGATCTCCGAGAAGCCGACGATGCCGAGGTAGTCGCGGGGGAACTTCGACGAGATGAGCGTCTGCAGGGCCATGGCCATGCGCTTGGCCGGGACGAAGTTGTCGCGCATGGGCATCGACATGGAGAGGTCGACGGCCAGCACGGTGGCCGAACGGCTGAGCGCCTCGACCTCGACCACTTCGAAGTCCTCCGGGGTCAGCCGCACCGGCACGCCCGAGCCGCCACGACGCACCGCGTTGTGCACCGTCGTGGAGAGGTGCAGGTTCAACGGGTCGCCGTACTCGTAGGCCTTGGTCGTCTCCTCGCGGTCGTGACCGGTGCCGGTGCGCAGCGCCGAGTGGTCGCCGATCCGGTCCTTGTTGATCTGGCCGAAGAGATCGGCCAGTGCCTTCTGGCCCAGGCGTCGCACGCCCTGGGGCGTGAGCTCAATGCGCCCACCGTGCTGCTCAATGAGCCCGGCGTCGGCCAGTGACTTGGTCAGGTTGGCCAGGCGGTCGAGCGCCCGGGCCGCGTCCTCGCCCATGTGCTGGCGCACCTGGTCCAGGTCGATCTCCCCCAGGGCGGCCGGAGTGGAGGCGGACTGCAGGACCTCTTCCATACGGTCGAGCTGGCCCAATTGGGTAGCCAGGTCGGTGGCCTGGTTCATGCCCATGGGGCCCTCGCCGCTGAACTCGTAGGACTTCTGCCAGCCGGCGTCGGGCACGGCGCGCTGGAGGTTCTGGGCCAGGCGCTCCACCTGCCAGCGCAGGTCCATGTCCTCGAGGACCGAGTCCATCAGGTTGCGCAGCTGCGCCTGCTGCTCGGGGCTCATGGAGTTCCACACCGCCTGGGCCGCGGCCATGCGCTCGGCCAGCTGCTGCAGCAGCTCGTCGAGGTTCTGCGGGTTGCCGGGGAACATGTCGCCGAACTGCGCCATGAACTCCTCGAAGCTCGGGTCGAGGTCGTCGCCGTTCTCGCGTTGCTCCAGCATGGTGTTCAGAGCGTCGTAGGCGTCGCGCATGCGCTGCATCTGCTCGCTGTCCATGTTGGACAGCGCGTCCGAGGCACCCTCGAAGAAGGTGTCCGCCATTTCGCGGCGCAATTCATCGACCAGCTCCTCGAAGCGCTCGCGTGCCTCGGAGGAGACGAAGTCGTAGTGCTGCAGGCTGCTGACGCGCCCGGCGGGGTCGTCGGGCTGGAGGTCGAGGGCCATGCGCCGCTCGGTGGCCACGTCGTCGGTCACTTCCGCACGCCGTTCGTCGCCCGAGTTCTGCGCGTCCTCGACAAGCTCGTCGATGGCGGCCCGCTCGTCCTGCTCTATTTCGTCGAGCTGTCGGGTGAGCTCGGCCATGCGGCCGTCCGGGTCGCCCTCGGCCAGCATTTCGGCGCGCCGGCGCCGCAACTGGTCGAGCATGTCGCGCAGCCCCGGCACCTGCTCGCCGTCGGCGTTGCGGAAGCCACTTCTGAGGAGGCGACGCAAGGCGTCGTCGAGGTCACCGCCCGCCAGGAGGTCGTCGGTGAGGCCGGCCAGCAGGTCGTCGGGGTCGAGGTCGGCGAACTGCTGGGTGCCGTCCCATTCCGAGTAGTCGTAGCGGGCGCTCATGAAGGTGCCGTGCTTCCTGCGGGCTTACTTGCGCCCGCGGTAGAGGGCGCGTGCCCCCGACGCGTCCTTGTTCAACCGCTTGGTCAGGTGCAGCCCCTCCAGGAGGAACTCCAGCGCGCTGGCCATGAGGGCGGGGGACTCGGCCTCGGCCGCCTCGGGTCCGGCCAGCTGGCGCGTCGGTGGCTCCAGCTCGGGCACGTCGGCCAGGACGGCCAGGTAGGCCGACGACGGGAGATCGTCACCCACGTGCACGACGACCTGCTCGTGGAAGGCGGCCACAATCGACTGTGGGTCGTCCAACGTGACCCGGCGGCGGAACACGGCGAGCGTGGCCGCGGCCACCAGCTGGGCCACCACCTCGTCCTCGTGGCCCTCCTCCATGGCCTCGACCTCGATCTTCCCCTGGGTCGACGGCACCAGGGCCGACAGGTCACTGATGCGCGGCACCGCCACCGGCTCCCCGGTGCGCAGGGCCCGCCGCACGGCTGATGCGACCAGCGTCTCGTAGTTGGCGATGGAGAGACGGACCGAGACGCCGCTGCGCTGGTTGAGGTGCGTGCTGCGCCGCGCCAGTTGGCTGATTTCGGCCACCACTTCCTTCATGAACGGCGGCACCGACACCGGCACGCCCGCCGTCGGCAGGTCAGCCTCGCTCTCCATGATCTTCACTTCGGTCATGGTCTCGAACGGGTAGTGCGTGCGGATCTGCGCGCCGAAACGGTCCTTCAGCGGCGTGATGATCCGGCCGCGGTTCGTGTAGTCCTCCGGGTTGGCCGTGGCGACGAGCGTGATGTCGAGCGGCAACCGGATGCGGTGGCCGCGGATCTGCACGTCGCGCTCTTCGAGGATGTTGAGCAGTCCGACCTGAATGCGCTCGGAGAGATCCGGTAGCTCGTTGATGGCGAAGATGCCGCGGTTGACCCGCGGAATGAGGCCGTAGTGCAGCGCCAGCTCGTCGCTCAGGTACCTTCCCTCGGCGATTTTGATGGGGTCGACCTCGCCGATGAGGTCGGAGATGGAGGTGTCCGGGGTGGCCAGTTTCTCGCCGTAGCGCTGCGAGCGGTGGACCCACGAGACCGGCGTGGCGTCGCCCAGCTCCTCGACACGGTCGAGGGCGTAGCGCGACACGGGGTTGTAGGGGTCGTCGTTGATTTCGGAACCGGCGATGATCGGCATCCACTCGTTGAGCAGGCCGACCATGGATCGGATCAGCCGCGTCTTGGCCTGGCCCCGCTCGCCCAGGAGGATGATGTCGTGGCCGGCCAGGATGGCGTTCTCCAGCTGGGGCACCACCGTGTCCTCGAAGCCGAGGACACCCGGAACGAGCGTCGAACCGGCGGCAATCAGCTTGGCGGTGTTGCGACGCATCTCCTCGGCCACCGGCACCGACTCCCAGCCCGAGGCGCGCAGGTCGGCGATCGATCCGGGGAGGTCGGCGGGAGCCGTGAGGCCGCCGGGAAGCGGTGTGGCGGAGGGGTCGAGGGAAGAGGAGCCGTCCATGGACGAAGCCTAAACCGTCGACTCCGGAGTCGGAGCAGCCGATCCGGGGGGTCGGCGGCCCAGCAATTGTTCGGCCAGAGCTCGGGCCGGGCGGGCCAGCGCGCGGTCGCCCCGTTGGGCCAGGGCGACGGTGCGACTGAGCGTCGGCGCGGCGAACGGGATGCCCACCAGCGACCCGTCGGAAGGAAGCGCGATGGCGGGTACCACGGCGGCGCCGAGCCCGGCCGCCACGAAGGAGAGGACGCCCGCCATCTCAGCCCCTTCGCTGACGAGATGCGGCTCGACCCCCGCCGCCTCGCAAGCCGACAGCGTCACAGCGCGCAGGTCGTAGCCGTCCCGGAACATCACCAGGTCGAGCCCGTCGAGATCACGCACCCGGATGCGCCGGCGGCGGGCGAACGGGTGGTCGGGCGCGGTGGCCAGCACGAGCGGGTCGTCGAAGAGCGGCGTGGTCGTCACCAGCGGGTCGGTCACCGGGAGCACCACGAGGGCCAGGTCGACCTCGCCCGCCGCGACCTGGGGTACCAGCTGATGCGAGCCCGCCTCCACCACCGACAGGTCGATGCCGGGGTGGCTGGCATGGAAGGCCACCAGGGCCGGGGCCAGTGCGCTGGTGATGAGGCTCGGCGTCGCCCCGACCGACACGCGCCCCCGGGCCATGCCCGACAGCGCCCGGGCCTCCGCTCCGGTGGCCTCGACGTCGGCCAGCACCCGCTGCATGAAGGGGAGGAGAACGGCCCCGTCGGGCGTGAGGGTGACCGGGCCCTGCCCGGGACCGCGGTTGAAGAGCAGGATCCCCAGCTCGTTCTCCAACAAGCGGACCTGGCGCGACAGCGAAGGCTGGGCCATGTGCAGACGGGCGGCCGCCTGCGTGAAGCTCTTCTCCTCGGCGACGGCCAGCGCATAGGCCAGTTGGTGCAGTTGCACTAATCAGAGCTTATAACTCTGAACTTCATGCTCTTTATGTCTTTGACCCGTCACCAGGGGGACCGTAGGGTCTCGAGGTCGAACCGCAGGTCACGCGGCACGACGCCGAGCAGGCACTGAGGAGGAGCGAGTGACGACGACGGTCGACAACCCGACCACGACGCCGGTGGTCATCGGGGCGCCGCGGGGCGGTCCGGATGTCCCCACCCTGCGCAAGGACGGTTGGTGGGTCGAGCCGGTCATCACGGCAGCGATCCTGCTGTCCTTCGTCATCTATTCGACCTGGGCCGCCTTCGTGGGCAAGAACTACTACGCCGGCGCCGACCTGCACCGCGACCTCATTTCGCCCTTCTACTCGCCCTGCATCGCCAACAGCTGCGTGCCGGGCAGCCACACCTTCGGGACCCTGCCCTTCTGGAATTACTCCCCCGCGCTGCTGATCCTCATCTTCCCGCTCGGCTTCCGCCTCACCTGCTACTACTACCGCAAGGCCTACTACCGGTCCTTCTGGCTGTCGCCACCGGCCTGCGGCGTGGCCGACGCCCACGGCAGCTACACCGGTGAGACCCGCTTCCCGCTGATCCTGCAGAACGTCCACCGCTATTTCTTCTGGATCCTCCTCGTCTTCAACTGCATCCTCACCTACGACGCCATCCTCGCCTTCCGCCAGCCTGGGCTGGGCATCGGGGTGAGCGTCGGCACCCTGGTGCTCTGCGCCAACGCCGCCTTCCTGTGGCTGTACTCGTTGTCGTGCCACGCCTGCCGGCACTTCTGCGGCGGGCAGGTGAAGTCCTTCGCCAAGCACCCCACCCGCCACAAGCTCTGGAAGTTCGTGACCCCGCTCAACGCGCGCCACATGCGCTTCGCCTGGATCAGCCTCTTCGGCGTGGCCCTGTGCGACCTCTACGTGCGGCTGGTGGCCAGCGGAACCATCCACGACCCCGGCTTCCACTTCTAGGCCGCGAGGATCCGCATGCCCGACTCCGAGACTCCCGACTACGAGACGCACGACTACGACGTCATCATCATCGGCGCCGGCGGCTCCGGACTGCGCGCCGCCATAGAGGCCAAGGAGCGCGGCCTGCGCGTGGCGCTGGTGTGCAAGTCGCTGCTCGGCAAGGCGCACACCGTCATGGCCGAGGGCGGCATGGCCGCCGCCATGGGCCACGTCTGGCCCGAGGACAACTGGCAGGTCCACTTCCGCGACACCATGCGCGGCGGCAAAATGCTCAACAACTGGCGCATGGCGCAGATCCATGCCCAAGAAGCGCCCGACCGGGTCTACGAGTTGGAGCGCTGGGGTGCGCTGTTCGACCGCACCAAGGACGGGCGTATCACCCAGCGCGACTTCGGTGGCCACCGCTACGCTCGCCTGGCCCACGTGGGTGACCGCACCGGCCTGGAGCTGATCCGCACACTCCAGCAGAAAGTCGTCTCCATGGGGACCGACGTCTACATGGAGACCAAGATCCTGCGCCTGCTGCCCGACAGCGAGGGTCGGATTTCGGGAGCGATCGGCTACAAACGCCCGACGGGTGAAATGGTTCTCTTCACGGCCAAGGCGTTCGTCCTCGCCACCGGATCGATCGGCAAGTCGTGGAAGTACACGTCGAACTCGTGGGAGTCGGTGGGCGACGGCCACGCCATGGCCATCTGGGCCGGCGCAGACGTCATCGACATGGAGTGTGTGCAGTTCCACCCGACCGGCATGGTCTGGCCGCTCTCGGTGCGCGGCATCCTCGTCACCGAGGGCGTGCGCGGCGACGGTGGCGTGCTGCGCAACTCCGAGGGCAAGCGCTTCATGTTCGACTACGTAGCCGACATGTTCCGGGCCGAGACGGCAGAGACCGAGGAAG
>Ga0302279_10003915_pt1 | contig 18030 bp, 17 predicted proteins | sample III_Bog_N3_3_FD_194541 | JGI IMG/M metagenome (GOLD analysis project Ga0302279, IMG submission 194541) | Peat permafrost microbial communities from Stordalen Mire near Abisko, Sweden - III_Bog_N3_3 | ecosystem: Environmental > Terrestrial > Soil > Wetlands > Peat | place: Sweden: Abisko...
TCGAGGTGTGACGCACGGGGCCGGCAGCGGCTGGCCCCGCCGTCCTGATTCGGGCCGGCCGGGGGGTGAGAAACGACCCGGCGGCAAGGCGGGGGCCACCGGCCGGCTGTTTCAGGTTGGGCGTCGCCTTAGCTCCATTGGCGTCAGGATAAGCTGGCAAAGATGGCCGGGACAAGGCCGGCCATGAGGATCAGCGTGACAAGCCCCGACAACCGCGGTCGACCGCCCCCGCATGTCTTCCGTCACGGTGAAAATGCTCTTATGCCATGCCGGCTTACTTGCGGCGCGTCGCGCGATCTGGCTCATGCCGCCCGCACCGTTTCGGTGCCGACGATAGTGGTGCGGTGCATCACCCGCCGTTCCCGCGGATCGTGCGGCGTGACCTGGTGCATCGTGCAACGGTTGTCCCACAGCAGAACGTCATCGGTCTCCCACCGGTGGCGATAGACGAAGCGGGGATCGGCGGCGAAGGCTGCCAGATCGGCGATCAGTCGCCGAGCCTCCGTCGCGTTCAGACCTTCCACCGCGTCATTGTAGATCGGGCTGATGTAAAGCGAGGTGCGGCCTGTCACCGGATGGCGGCGCACCATCGGCTGCCAGACCGGGGGCATCGCCGCGGCCTCTTCCGCGGTCAGCGGCTTCAGATCTGCCAGCTTGTGCAGGTGGCCGAAATCATGCAGCGCCTTGCGTCCTCGCACCTGGCGCTGCAACGACTCCGGCAGCGCTTCATAGACCTTGTACATGTTGGTGAACTGGGTCTCGCCGCCGGTGCGGCTGACCTCCACGCCATGCAGGAATGCGCCGATGCAGGGTATGCGGCGATAGCTGCTGTCGGTGTGCCAGAACTGCGCGAGCGACACCTGCCTCACTGTGGGGTGGCCCGGCGGCATCAGGTTGCCGTCGTCGTCCACGTTGGCGACACGGAATATCTCCGGCACGCGCCGGGACCGGATGATCGCCTGATGGAATATTTCCGGTTCGCCGAAAAACCGTGTGAAGGCCACATGTTCCGTGTCGGTGATGGGCTGGTCCGGAAACACCAGCACCAGGTGCTGCATCCAGGCATCATGCACGGCGTTGAACGTCGCTGCATCCAGTGGCGCCCGCATGTCGATGCCGCGCACCGCCGCGCCGAGCGCGAAATGCAACGATTGGATTTGCAGGTGTGGCATGGCCGGATTCCTTGTGCGAAAGAACCGTCAGTCTGGCTGGTCGGCGAACGCGAAGCCCATCGCGCGCGTGTGGTAATAAATTCCGCCATCCTGAATGATCAGGAACAGCGCCTGTTCGTTGCCGCCATTATGGTGCGAGTGCACCGCCACCGGTGGCGTAATGGTCGTGGCCCAGGGTGCCCAGTCCTTGCGCCTGCCGTCGATCACCGAGAAGCAACGATCACCCTTGATGACCAGCGATACAGCAACCGAATTATGCCGGTGCGGCCGCTGCACCGCGCCGCCCGGCAACGAATTCATGGCAACCGTCAAGGTCGGCAGGATGTTGCGCGTCGCGACCTGGCGTTCGGCGGAAAAGATCAGGGCCGATCCGGCGATTTCGGAGCCGCGGCCGATTTCGTACAACAGCGCGATCTGGCGTGCGATCTCGTCGCCGCGATAATGCACGACCTCGGTTGGGGCCTGGCCAGGCGCCGGCGGGCGCAGGGACTCGAAGGCAAGTTGCGGTTCGTTGGTGACGATCCACAGCACGGCATCGGTCTCGCCGGCGGCATGGCAGGCGGGCTCGCCGCCGGGCAGAATGAACAGATCGCCCGCGTCCCAGGCAATCGCTTCGCCGGCGCACCGGGTGGTTCCACTGCCGGCAATGACGTAGGCGACGACACCGCTGGCGGCGAAATCCGTGTCCATGCGCTCGCCCGCCCGGATGCGCCCATAGCGCGCCAGTACCAGCGGCGTGGTCGCTGGAAAGGCGCAGGCCAGATCATCGGAAATGTCGCACGCGATCAGGCTGGTTGGCACGTCCGGATCCAGCGCCCTGGTGGGTTCCTCACTGAAGATGCGGTCGGCGACGGCTGGCAATTGCACATCGAACGCATTGCCGGTATTGAAGAAGCGGCCACGTCCTTCAGCTTTGGACGCCGGAGCCGTGGGACGCTGGACCGGCATTTCCGCGATGTTGCGTGGCAGCGCCTCATTGGGCATGGGACAGCCTCCTCCGCGGCCGCCGTGGCGCCGCTTGGGGAAGCATCCCGGCCGCTCTCAAAGCTGTCAACTGTCGCTCGCCAGCCAAACCCTCGGTTGCCGATCCCGCCCCATGCCAGTATGTGTGCGCCCCTCGCGCCACCCACACCCGGGAACCGAAACCAGCCGCATGGCCCGCATCGTGATGAAATTCGGCGGCACCTCCGTCGCCGACCTCGACCGCATCCGCAACGCCGCCCGCCGGGTCGCGCGCGAGGTTGACCGCGGCAACCAGGTGGCCGTCGTGGTCTCCGCCATGTCCGGCGTCACCAACCAGTTGGTCGGCTATTGCCAGGCGCTGTCGCCACTGCACGACGCCCGCGAATACGACACCGTGGTCGCGACCGGCGAACAGGTCACCACCGGCCTGATGGCCATCGCGCTGCAGGAACTCGGCGTCGAGGCCCGTTCCTGGCAGGGCTGGCAGATCCCGATCCAGACCGACAACGCCCACGGCAAGGCCCGCATCCTGGCGATCGACGGCGAGGACCTGATCCACCGGATGGAAAAAGGCCACGTCGCGGTGGTCGCCGGCTTCCAGGGAATCGCGCCGAACCGCCGCATCACCACGTTGGGGCGCGGCGGGTCGGATACCTCGGCGGTGGCGCTGGCCGCCGCGCTGCGGGCCGACCGCTGTGACATCTACACCGACGTGGACGGCGTCTATACCACCGACCCGCGCATCGTACCGAAAGCCCGCAAGCTGGCGAAAATCAGCTATGAGGAGATGCTGGAACTCGCCTCGGTGGGGGCCAAGGTGCTGCAGACCCGCAGCGTCGAGCTGGCGATGAATGAACGCGTCCGCGTGCAGGTGCTGTCCAGCTTCCAGGACGTGCCGGGCACGCTGGTGGTTGACGAGGATGAGATCGTGGAAAAAGAGACCGTCTCCGGCATCGCCTATTCGCGCGACGAGGCGAAAATCACCGTCCGCCGCGTGCCCGACCGTCCCGGCATCGCCGCGACCATCTTCGGCGCGCTGTCCGATCAGAACGTCAATGTCGATATGATCGTGCAGAACATCTCGGCGGACGGCACCACGGACATGACCTTCACCGTGGGCAAGGCCGACCTGCCGCGCGCGCATCTCGCGCTGGGCGGTATCCGCGGCCAGATCGGCTACGGCGAACTGCTGGAGGATCCCGACGTTGCCAAGATCAGCGTGGTCGGGGTCGGCATGCGCAGCCACGCCGGCGTCGCGAATACGATGTTTCGGGCGCTGGCGGACAAGGCGATCAATATCCAGGTGATATCGACCAGCGAGATCAAGGTTTCCGTCCTCATCGCCGCGGAGTACACCGAACTGGCGGTGCGCGCCCTCCACACCGCCTACGGTCTCGATGCCGCCTGACACCGTTCGGGAACGGCTGGACCGGCTGTGGGCGCGCGGCACCGCGTTCCTGGGCTGCGAGGTCGCGATCATGGGCGGCGCCATGAGCTGGGTCAGCGAGCGGCATCTGGTCGCGGCGATCTCCAATGCCGGCGGCTTCGGGGTGATCGCCTGCGGCTCGATGGGGCCGGACCTGCTGGCGGCCGAGATCGCCGGGACCCAGGCGCTGACCGCCAGGCCCTTCGGCGTCAACCTGATCACCATGCACCCGCAACTGGACGACCTGATCCGGGTCTGCCTGGCGGCGCAGGTCGGCCACATCGTGCTCGCCGGCGGCATCCCGCCCGGCACTGCGGTGCGGGCGGTGAAGGATGGCGGGGCGAAGCTCGTCGCCTTCACCCCCGCGCTGGTGCTGGCCAAACGCCTGATCCGCTCGGGCGCCGACGCGCTGGTGATCGAGGGGTCGGAAGCCGGCGGGCATATCGGTCCGGTCTCCCTGACGGTGCTGGCGCAGGAGATCCTGCCCGCGATTCGCGATGTGCCGGTGTTCGTGGCCGGCGGTCTGGGGCGGGGCGAGGCGATCCTGGCGTATCTGGAAATGGGTGCCTCCGGCGTGCAGCTCGGCACCCGCTTCGCCGCCACGACGGAATCGATCGCGCACCCGAACTTCAAGCGCGCCTTCATCCGCGCCAATGCGCGCGACGCGATCCCGTCGGTGCAGTTGGACGAGCGATTCCCGGTGATCCCCGTGCGCGGGCTGGTCAACGAGGGCACCAAGCGCTTCCTGCGCCACCAGGCGGAGACCCGCGACCGGTTCCAGTCGGGCGAGCTGAACAAGGACGAAGCGCAGCTCGCCATCGAGCACTTCTGGGCCGGCGCGCTGCGGCGTGCGGTGATCGATGGCGATGTGGAGAACGGGTCGGTGATGGCCGGCCAGTCGGTCGGCATGGTCACCACCGAACAGCCGACGGCGGCGGTGATCGCCGAACTGATCGAGCAGGCGGTGACGGCGCTCGCCGCCCGCGACGGATGACACGCCGGCGCGCCGTGTCTCCCCCTCCCCTTGAGGGAGGGGGCTGGGGGGAGGGGGCGGTGGAAGTCTGTCACCGCCGCCACAGGCAACCTCCGACCACCCCCTCCCCCCTCCCTCAAGGGGACGGGGAATCGTCGGGCCCTCCCGCCCAAGCGGTCCGCGCATGACCACCCCGCGCCGCCTTCTCGCCCGCCTGCGCGACCTGCACGCGCGCGACACCGCGCCGCTGTCGTCCCTGGTGCGGCTGGTCGCCTCCGAACTCGTCAGCGAAGTCTGTTCCGTCTATGTCCAGCGCCCCGGCGAAATCCTGGAGCTGGTGGCAACCGAGGGCCTCAACCCGCTCGCCATCGGCCACACAAGGCTGCGCGTCGGTGAGGGCATCGTCGGCCTGTGCGCCGCCACCGGCGCGGTGATGAACCTGCCGGACGCGCAGAACCACCCCGCCTTCGCCTACCGGCCGGAAACCGGCGAGGAACCGTTCGCCTCCATGCTCGCCGTCCCCGTCCGCCGCTCCGGCCGCACTCTGGGCGTTCTGGTGGTGCAAAACCGGGCCCCGCGCCACTTCACCGAGGAAGAAGTGGACGAAATGCAGACGGTCGCGATGCTGGTGGCGGAGATGCTGCCGGCCGGCGGCCCGTCCGAGAGCACCGCCGACGTTTTTACCTCCACCGTGCCGCGGGTCTTCGCCGGCAGCTCCCTGATGGGCGGCATCGCCATCGGGCCGGTGGTGCTGCACGACATGCGGCGCACCGGCATCCGCCTGCTCGCCGACAATCCCGCCGCCGAACTGGTCCGGCTCAACGAGGCCAGCGACCGCATGCAGCGCGGCCTGGACGAGCTGATCGCCGGCGTGCCGAAAGGCGGCGGACGCCCCGCCGATGTCTCCGCGTCGCGCGAAGTGCTGGAAGCGTACCGCCTGGTCGCCTCCGATGCCGGTTGGATGCGCCGGGTCAGTGACGTGATCCGCGGCGGCCTGACCGCCGAGGCCGCGGTGCAGCGCGTCGCCGGCGAGCTGCACGACCGGATGCGGCGCATCAGCGACCCCTATCTGCGCGAACGCCTCGCGGACCTCGAAGACATGGCCGGCCGGCTGCTGACCACCCTGACCGGCGACAGCCCGCGCCCGCCGGTCCCGCCCGGCGCCATCCTGCTGACCCGCCGCCTGGGGCCGGCCGAACTGCTGGACTGGCACGCCGCCGGCATCGGCGGGATCGCGATCGAGGAAGCCAGTGCCGGCGGTCACGCCGCGATCCTGGCCCGAGCCCTGGGCATCCCGGCCATCGGCGGGACGCGGGGCATGCTGGACACCGCCGAACCCGGCGACGAGGCGGTCATCGACGGCGACGACGGCCAGTTGGTGCTGCGGCCGGAAGCCGAGGTCCGGCGGGTCTATGAACGCGCGCTGGAAACCCGCAATGCGCTGCACGCCGGCTATGCCGCCCTGCGCGACAAGCCCACCGCCACCGCGGACGGGGTGCCGCTGCGGCTGATGCTGAATATCGGCCTCAGCCTGGAGTTGCCGCAGCTCGACGTCACCGGCGCCGACGGCATCGGCCTGTTCCGCACCGAGATCGCCATGTTGGCGCGTGGGATGGTGGTGGATATCGCCGAACAGGCCGCCACCTACGCTCGCGTGCTGGATGCCGCGGGCGAGCGGCCGGTGCTGTTCCGCACCCTGGACCTCGGTGCCGACAAGATGCTGCCGGGGGTGGAAACCGAGGAGGAGAACCCCGCCATGGGCTGGCGGTCCTTGCGCATTGGGCTGGACCGCCCGGCCTTGCTGCGCCGGCAGTTGCGCGCGCTGCTGCTGGCTGCGGGCGGGCGCAAGCTGTCGGTGATGTTCCCGATGGTGGCCACCGTGGCGGAATTCCGCTCCGCCAAGGCTTTGCTGGTGGCCGAGGCCCGCCGGGTGCGCCCCGCCCCCGAGGCGCTGTCGATCGGCACCATGCTGGAGGTGCCGGCGCTGATGTGGCAGTTGCCGGCGCTGCTGAAGGAGGTCGATTTCGTGTCGGTCGGCTCGAACGACCTGGTGCAGTTCCTGTTCGCCGCCGATCGCGGCACGCCATCCTTGTATGACCGCTACGACGTCCTATCTCAGCCTGTGTTGGACCTGCTGGAACAGCTTTTGGTTGCAGCCAAGGCGGCGAACGTGCCGGTTTCCCTGTGCGGGGAGGCGGCGTCGCGTCCCTTGGAGGCGCTGGTGCTGGCGGGTCTCGGCCTGACCACCCTGTCGATGCCGGCCAGCGCGGTGCTGCCGGTGAAGGCGCTGCTGGCCGCTGCCGATCTTTCGGCATTTCGCCCGGTGCTGACGGCGATCCGCCGGTCCTCGGGCGGATCGGGCAGTTTGCGGGAACCGATCGCCACCTGGGCCCGGGAGCGCGGACTGCCTGTGTGACAACCTTCTGCGTGACTGCCATGCCTCTGGAAACAAAAAAATTCATTCGGCTTCGCTGCACCGCGCAATCACGATTCGACGATCCATACGAAAGCGGGCAATGTGGGGTTGTCAGGAAGCACTGATCGTGGCCTGGAAGCGGCCGACGACTAACGGGCAGGGGCCCGGTTGGCCGGTCGGCACGCCGCCATGTGGATGAATATAAGCGAGGCGGCCGTGCTGCAGGATCGCAGGTCGAAACTGGTGATAAGTCGAAGCATGATGTCCACGCCGGCGCCCGTCCTGGCCGACCCGCCGGTCGCGCCGCGAGCCGGTGAAGATTTGTACGCGGCGCGGGAGCGGCTGGGATGGCCGCTCGATGCGATTGCCGCGGAATTGCGCATCCGCCCGAGTTATTTGCAGGCGCTGGAGGCGGGTCATCTCAGCATCCTTCCTGGCCACGCGTATGCGCTGGGCTTCCTGCGCACCTACGCGCGCTCGCTCGGGCTGGACCCGGAGGAGATGATCCGGCGCTTCAAGGCCGAGGCCGGCGAGGTCAGCCGCAAGACCGAACTCGCCTTCCCGGCCCCGGTGCCGGAGCGTGGCCTGCCGGCCGGTGCGGTGGCTCTGCTTGGGTTGGTCCTCGCGGTTGGCATCTATGTCGGCTGGTTCCGGCTATCCGGCGAAGGCAAGTTGCCGGCGGAAACCGTGACGGCGGTTCCCGCGCGTCTGGCGCCGCTGGCGGAGCAGGCCGTGCCCCCAACCGCCGTGCTACCGGGCACGCCGCAGATCGCGGCGATTGCGCCGGTGGCGTCTGTGCCGGTGACGGCTCCACCGCCGGCGCCCTCGATATCGCCCAGTTCGGCGGCGGCAGCCCCGGTCAATCCGCTGCCGGTCGTTCAGGCGCCGATTGTCCCGCCGGCCCCTGCCGTCGTGGCCGACGACGGGTCCCGGATCGTCCTGCGCGCCCGAGCGGACGCCTGGGTGCGCGTGCGCGACCGCGCCGGGCCGGTGCTGATCGATCGTGTGCTGCATGCCGGCGACACCCTGTCGGTTCCCGGGAAGCCCAACCTGGCGCTCAGCCTGGGGAATGCCGGCGGCACCGACGTGTTCGTGGACGGCGCGCTGGCGCCATCGCTCGGCGGCAACGGAGCGGTGGTGAAGGACCTGCCGATTGATCCGGACCTGTTCAGGGACGGCAAGGCGCTGCCACCCGTCACCCAGGCTCGCATGGCTGCCCCGGCGCCCGTACCGGTTCGGAACCAGTAGCGGCGCGGCTATGGAATCCCCATTCTATCCGCGGACCACAGGAGAGCCAGGATGAGCTATCGCCCCTACCAGGAGGTTCTGCGGCGCAAGTCGCGGCGCGTGTATGTCGGTTCGGTGCCGGTGGGTGACGGCGCACCGATCAGCGTGCAGACCATGACCAACACGCTGACCACCGACGTCGCCGGCACCGTGGCGCAAATCCGCCGCGCCGAGGCCGCCGGTGTGGACATCGTCCGCGTGTCCTGCCCGGACAAGGAGAGCGCGCTGGCGCTGAAGGACATCGTCCGCCAGGCCAATGTCCCGATCGTCGCCGACATCCATTTCCACTACCGGCGCGCGATCGAGGCCGCTGAGAGCGGTGCGGCGTGCCTGCGCATCAACCCCGGCAATATCGGCAGCGATGAGCGGGTGAAGGAAGTGGTGAAGGCCGCCCGCGACCACGGGTGCAGCATGCGGATCGGGGTGAATGCCGGCTCGCTGGAGAAGCATCTGCTGGAGAAATACGGCGAGCCGAACCCGGAAGCGCTGGTGGAAAGCGCGCTGTACCACGCGAATATCCTGCAGCAGCACGATTTCCACGACTTCAAGATCAGCGTGAAGGCCTCCGACGTGTTCCTGGCGGTCGCCGCCTATCAGCAACTGGCGGAGGTGTGCGACCACCCGCTGCATATCGGCATCACCGAGGCCGGCGGGCGGCGCATGGGCACGGTGAAGTCGGCGGTCGGCCTGGGGTCTCTGCTATGGGCGGGGATTGGCGACACGTTGCGGGTGTCGCTGTCGGACGAACCCGAGGAGGAAGTGCGGGTCGGCTGGGACCTGCTGAAGACGCTGGGGCTGCGCAATCGTGGGGTGAAGGTGATCTCCTGCCCGTCCTGCGCGCGACAGGGGTTCAACGTGATCAAGACGGTGCAGACCCTGGAGGAGCGGCTGGCTCATATCGAAACGCCGATCACTTTGTCGATCATCGGCTGCGTGGTGAACGGGCCGGGCGAGGCGCTGATGACCGATATCGGCCTGACCGGGGGTGGGAACGGGCGGCATATGGTGTATGCGGCGGGGAAGACCGACCACACGATCGATGGGGCCTCGATGGTTGAGCACATCGTGGAACTGGTGGAGGCGAAGGCGGCGGCGTTGAAGGCGGCGGCGGAGAAGGTCGCGGCGGAGTAGGGTTGTGCCGGTTGTCTTCCGGCACCATGGTATCCGGTTCCACTTCTTCTCCAACGAGGGGAGTCCACTGGAACCGGTTCACGTCCACGCGAACCGTTCGGATACCGAAGCCAAAATCCGGTTGCTTCCCGACGTGCGGATCGCCGACAGTGCTGGCTTCACGGCGCGAGCAGACGGAACTGATCCGGGTTTCAGAACTAAATCGGAACGAAATCATAAGGGCCTGGCATGAGCACTTCAGCGACATCCATCCACTTTGACGATGTAACGATGTGGGTCGAATTGGCCGACGGGCGTACGCCAGGCGTGCCAATCACCTGGTTCCCGCGCCTGCGGCACGCCACTTTGGAGCAGCGCCAGGATTTTCGGATCGGTGTGACCGGACGGGGCTTGCACTGGGAGGATCTGGATGAGGACATTTCCGTCGAGGGTCTGCTGGCCGGTCGAGGCGATATGACGACGCAAGGCCACCGCTCCGCGGCGTAATCCCGACGGTCCGCACCTTTGACGCTCTGGCGGTTCGATCGCACCGGCGTGTCGGTCGCAAGGAAGGGTCGGCATCCACCATGCTACCAAAAGGCCAGTCGCAGCTTCGGGTGTTATCGCCAGAGCATATTGCGGCGATGGGGCGGGATTGTTCATATTATATTCTCTATCGCCATCCGGACCGGGCGCCCTCGGAAACTAACAGAACAGCTCGTCCGAACAGAGGCGCACACTGCGCAGGGCCCGCGTCCGCTGCCGGTCATCCCGCAACGGCGCAATGACGTAGCAGATCAACAACGACCGGCGCCGCACGCCGCTAACGTTCCGGGTAGCGCCGTGCAGCAGATTGGGGCCAAACAACAGGATATCGCCAGGCTGGCCCTCGACAATCATGCTCGGCGGCTCCGATCCCCCAGCGGGTTGTTTCAGCCCCTCGCCGCGATGTGTGCCGGGTGCGACCCGGGTGGCACCGTTGGCCGGTCCGAACGGATCGAGGAACGCGAGCGCGGACACCGACCGGATGATACAGGGATCGGCTTCGTCGCGATGGATCGCCTGCGCGCCGCCGCCGGCGCACGGCTCTCGCCCTTCGACCTGCGACAGAAAGAACGGCTGCCGCAGGACATGATAGGTGGCGGCCAGCATCCGCGGCAGGCGGCAGACACGTTGCACTGTCGGATCCAGATCGACCAGGGCGTGGCGCCAGCCCGGGCCGCGTGGCACGGGCCATGCGTCGGACGGCAGTTCGCCCGTGTCGAAGGCAGCGCGAAGCGGCTCGATCCAGTCCGCGGGAATGATGCCCGGAAGCAACAGAAACCCGTCCGCATCGAGCCGACGCGCATCGGCGGTGTCGAGCCGGTTGACCCTGGTGCTTCGTGCAAAATCGACCATCGGTGCGAACGACCGTGCCGCTAGCCCAGCCGGTAGAACCCCGCCGCGGTATCGTGGAACAATGCCGCTTTCTCATCCGCCGAAGCGCCGGCGGCGATGCGCTTGAACCCGTTCCACAGCACCGGATACGAACACATGCCCTTGTCCACCGGGAAGTTGCTTTCGAACATGCAGCGGCTGGCGCCGAAGGCCTCGATGCAGGCTTCCATGTACGGCCGCCAGGCGTCCGCGAGTTCGCCGGATGACGGCGGCAGAACGTTCTCGTGGAAGTCGAAGCCGTTCACCACCATCGCCAGTCCGCCCAGCTTCATATGCACGTTCGGGCAGCCCGCCAGCGTTGACAGCGCGGCGCTCCAGGCGGCGAACACCGAGTCGCGTTTCCCGCGGTATGGCCCCACGCCCAACGGCCCGCCGACATGGTTCAGCACGATCGGCGTTTCCGGGAACGAACGAGCCAGGTCGGTCAGTTGATCGATCTGGGTGTGGTACAACCAGGCATCGTAGCTCAGGCCATGGTGCCCCAGACGGGCGAACCCGGCGCGAAAGGCGGGTGTGCCCATCAGCGCGAAAGCGGGCGGGGTGGACATGCTGGCCAGGAAGCGCGGATGGCGGGCGGTGATGTGGCGGATGCCGCGGAAGCGGCCGGCACCGGCGGCGATATGCGCTTCCAGCACCGCATCGACCTGTTCGCCCAGGGTCAGATCGGCGTAACCAACGATCCCGGCGCAGACCCGGGTCGCGGTCTTGCGGCGCACCGCCTCGGCCGCCACCGAAGCAACGAACTCGGTTTCGCCGACGGGTCGAAGCGCCTCCGGCCCGGTGCCGCGATAGGCCCAGAAGCATTGCAGGAACACGGTTGCCGCAATGTTATGGCCGGAGCCGGTGTCGGCCAGCAACTGATCGAGAAAATACGTGTTGCCGCCGTGATCCCACAGATGATGGTGCGGATCGACGATCGGCAGGTCCGGGTCCAGGATGTCCTCGGTCAGACGCGCCAGCCAGGCCGGATTGGGGACCGGGTGCGACAGGACCAGCGGCGGCATTTCGGGCATGGTGCGTTCCTCCATGACCGTCAGCATCCGGTCAGCCGGACCACCCGTCAAGACAGTGCTGGCGCCGGTTTTCCGGCCCTGGCGAAGCGTGCTATTAGGGACATGCGCGCAGAGGCGCGGCCTGTCCGACACCGGGAGAGAACACCGATGCTGACCAACGACCAGATCCGTCACTTCCACACCGAGGGCTATCTGTTCCTGCCGGAAACATTCCGGCCGGAGGAAGTGGCGATTCTGCGGGATGAAGCCGAAGCGGTGTACCGCCAGCAGCGTCCCGAGGTCTGGCGGGAAAAGTCGGGCGCGCCGCGCACCGCCTTCGCCGCGCACCTGTATAACGAGGCCTTCGGCCTGCTCGGCCGGCATCCGCGCATGATCCATCCGGTCGAACAGTTGTTCGGCGAACCGGTCTATATGCACCAGTACAAAGTGAACGCGAAAGCGTCCTTCACCGGCGACGTCTGGCAGTGGCACCAGGACTACGGCACCTGGGCGCGCGACGATGGCATGCCCGAACCGCGGGCGATGAACATCGCGGTGTTCCTCGACGAGGTGATGCCGATCAACGGCCCGCTGATGCTGGTGCCGCGCAGTCACACCGCCGGCGTGCTGGCGGCGGAACATGACGTCACGACAACATCGTACCCGCTGTGGACCTTGGACGAGGCAACGGTGACAAGGCTGGTCGATCAGGGTGGCATCGTCGCGCCCACCGGCAAGCCGGGCGGGCTGCTGCTGTTCCACGGCAACCTGGTGCATGGGTCGGCGGGCAACATCACGCCCTATCCGCGGAAGATCGTGTATCTGACCCTGAACGCCGTCTCCAACTATATCCGCACGCCGACGCGGGCGGACTGGATCGCGCACACCGACTTCACCCCGATCGAGCCCGCGGATGACGACGCGCTGCTGCGCTATGCCCACAGGTTCCGGCAGGCGGCGGAGTAGGGCGTGGCGACCGGGGCAGAGCGTGCACCCGGTCACGTCTGATCGTCCGACCGGCGCATTGGCCGCTGCCGGCAAAGAAATGGGGAGAAAACGATGTCACTGTTTGCGTTTCGCCAACCGGCATGGCCGCGTCCGCGCCTGGCTGCCCGCCTCCGCGGTGGCCTTATGGCAGGGGCGGCCCTGGTCGGCGGCCTGCCGGGGACAGCCCTGGCCGTCGGGGATGGCCCGGGCTGCAATCCGGTGCTGTTCCCGCGACCCTGCAGCCCAGTCTGCACCTCCCCGACCTGCCGGCACGCGCCAGCGCCGCCCCCGCCGCAGCCGGTCTATGGCGATCTGCTGCCGAAATACTTCGTCATCACCGTCATTTATGCCCCGCCGGGAACCCAGGGCGGGAAAAGCGCCAGCTCCGTTACCTATGCGTCCAGCAGCACGACCGGCACGACGACCACCGTCGCGCATTCGTTCCAGCAGGATTACGCGCTCGAACTCGATAACGCGGTCAGTTTCGGGGCGACCGGCGAAGCCAATCTCAGCTTCACCTACGGCGTGAGCAACACCGACACCCATGCTTTCGAAATCAGCAAATCGGCGTCCGCGAAAATCGAGTATCAGGGCAATTCGAAGGACGGCATCGACCACGACCGCGATCAGATCTATCTCTGGCTCAACCCGGCGATCCGGGTGGGCATCACGCCGGCGGCATCGCTTCTGGCCTTCACCGGCAGCGAACCGATGGACATCCAATACCTGTATGTCGGCCAGCTCAACGGTCACACGCCGCCATCGCCGGGCGTGATGCAGGCGCTGCAGCGCTACGGCATCACGGCGGCGGATTTTCCCGACATTCTGAAGCACGATCCATTGGCCGACGGATCGGCAACCTTCGATCCGGCGCGTTTCGCCCCCCTGGGCACCACGATCCCGTACACGCCGCCATTCGCGGCGGCGGACCCGGTGCCGGTGATCACCTACAGCGTGTCGTCGGGCCAGACCGCGTCGTCCACGCAGAAGACCGAGGACAGCTACAAGGTCGGCCTGAAAATATCCGCCGGCGCCGATTTTCTCGGGTTGGCAAAATCGAAACTGGTCAACACCGACAGTTGGGAATGGACCAACACCGTCTCATTGACCAACACCGGCGGCGCGAGCGAATCCGCATCCGTTTCGATCGGCGGGCCGTCCTTCGGCTGGACCGGATCGACCGATCTGGCTGTCTATTACGATCGAATTTACAAGACCTTCGCGTTCCGGTTGCTGGACGCGGCACCGCTGGCGGTGGCCGGGATGCTCCGCGGCAAAGACGGGCAGCCGGTTGCTGCGGCCGAGGTTTCGATGGTCGCGAACGGCGTTCGGCTGGGGACTTTTACCAATGCCAAGGGCGAATTCAGGATTACCGGGCCGGTCAGCGGCGCCGCAACCATCAAGGCCGGGTCGGTGTCGCAGACCCTGCCGCGCACCGGCAATGTGACCGGCGTCGTGCTGCAACAGCATTAGATCGGCATCGCCCCGACCGGACCGGGACCGCACCTCGGCCAGCGACGCGGTCCCACTGCGCCGGATGACGGGTTCGGCGCGGCGGCCGGGTCGGGCCGTGAAAGCCGTCCGATCCTGAGTAGAGTCCGAACCTGTCGGCACCCAAGGCTCGTCGCCATGTCACGCTGGCCGCCGCGGCACAGTCCGGCGGTCAACCGTTTCGTGGAAACCATGATATGACGTTTTATCTTGCCGCCGCCGCCATGACCCTCGCGCTGATGACCAGCTTCGCCATGGCACAGACCGCGGCACCGGACGAAAGCGTGCCCGCGATCGTCGCACCCCCGGCCGGCGTCCTGAGCACCACCCGCTCGCAACATCGGGTTGACACCGACGGCACTGTCACCCAGCGCAACGAAATGACCTACCGGGATCAGACGGGCGTGGTGGACGACGCACACGCGACACGCACCACCCATCCCGCGGCGACTGTCACGACAAGCACCCACTCCAGCAGTTCGACGACCGATCGTTGACGTCATGGCTTGGCGGACTCTATAAGGAGGGTCAAGCAAGGGGTGCAGGCCATGAACCGAACCGAGTTCGAAGCCGATCTGCGGGCCGAGGGTTACGAGGTCCGCGAAGGCGGCATTGAGCCAAACGTGCACCGCGAGGCCCATACGCACGACTTCGATGCGCGCGTGTTCGTGCTGGACGGTTCCATCACGCTGGTCTTCGGGGACGATCGCTGCGTCTATGGCCCGGGTGACTCCTGCAACGTACCCGCCGGCACGATGCATGAGGAGCATACCGAAGCGGACGGCGTGCGCTACGTGGCCGGCCGCCGCAACCCGTTGCAGGCTGCCGCGGCAGCATAATCCCCGCGCTGGTTACACCGGCTCCAAAGGCGCGTGCAGACGTGTGCCGGGGCAGATGATGCCGCCGCGATCGCCAACCTCCAGACTGCCGTACCGCTCCGCATAGACCGGCGGCAGCGGTCGCGCACCCGGCGCCGCCAGCCACAGCCGCAGCAGATGCCGCTTCCGTTCCGGCTCCGGCCAGTCCACGAAGGCCGTGCGGTCGTGCAGCAGGGTGTGATTGTGCACGAACTGCATGTCCCCCGGCCGAAAGGTGATATCCAGCCGCAGCGCCGAGCTTTCCGCCAGCGCATCAAAATAATCCAGCGCCTCCAGGTCGGTCTCGGTCAGCCGGCGCGCCTCGGGGAAGCGCTGCGAGGATCGCACATAGGTGCGGGAGTAGATCGCCGACAGATAGCCCTGGAAGTCATGAAACACCGGCATGTCGAACCAGGGCTGCTTGCCCTCGGGCACCTCACCGCGGCGATCGGTGGCGAAGGGCTGGAACAGCCGGCGCACCAGATCGGGCCGGCTTGTCGCCATCACGTTGTAGATCGTGCTGGAGCTGACCAGTGACGACAGCCCGCCGGTTTTCGACGTCTTCAGGCACAGCAGCGCCACGATGTCGCAGGAATCGGTGTGAAAGTGCTGCCGTTCGGTCGTTTGGTAGGTGCGCACGCGGGGATCGTCGGTGGACATGCCCAGGTCCCGCACATGCCCCAGCAGATGACCCTTGGCGTTTTGCGAGCGGGCCAAGCCAAACCATGTCCCGATGCCGAAATACGCCATGGCGCTGTCGGCCATCGGCCGGTCCTCCACCGGCAGGCCGCGGATCAGCGCGAAGCCGCGCCCGTTCAGCACATCGTTGCGCAGCCGCTGCAGCACCGGTCCCAGGGTCGGCAGCGGAAAATCGGCGCGGGTGATGTCGGCGATGTCCGTCCCCCGCGCCTGCACACCGGCCACCGCCGCCGCGATCTCGGCCCGTTCGGGATCGGACAGATGATAGGTCCAGACCTCGGGCCGAGCTGCCAGATCAGGGCCGAACCATGCGGCATCGCCTTCGACCAGGGGCCGCGGCGGCTTGGATTCCAGGGATATCGTTGTCATCGTGCAGCCTGCTTTAAACGGTTTGCATCCGGTCCGGGAGGCAGGGTATAGAAAATTCCACCAAGGACAATGGCACGGGGAGAAAACATGAACCGTCGGGACCTGCTCACCGGAGCGGCCGCTACGGCTTTGGCCACGCGCGCCGCTCAGGCCGCCGACCTGCCCTGGCTGAGTTCCCAGTTGCCCGATGGCACCCGCGCCGAGGCCGGTCTTGCGACACTGCCCGGCAAACGTCCCTTGATCCGTCTGGCGGACCGGCCCCCGAATTACGAAACACAAGTGCAGGCGTTCCAGGACGCGATCACCCCGAACGACCAGTTCTTCATTCGATACCACCTGGCGAAGATCCCGGACAGGGCCGCACTGCAAGACTGGTCGCTCGCCATCGGCGGCGACGCGGCCGGGAAACCGGTGACCCTGACCCTCGATGACCTGGCAGCGCTGCCGCAGACCGAGGTTGTCGCCGTCTGCCAATGCTCCGGCAACCGGCGTGGGCTGTTCCAGCCGCATGTGCCCGGGGTGCAATGGGGCTACGGCGCGATGGGCTGCGCGACCTGGCGCGGACCGCGGCTGCGGGACGTGCTCGCCACCGCCGGCGTTGGACCCGAGACGACCGAGGTCTGGCTGAATGGCGCTGACGGACCGGTGATGCAAGCGACACCCGATTTCCGCAAGAGCCTGCCGCTGGCGAAGGCCATGGCCGATGAGACGATCATCGCCACACGGATGAACGACGCGCCGCTGCCGCTGGAAAACGGCTTTCCGGCGCGGGTTGTCGTGCCGGGCTGGACCTCGACCTACTGGATGAAGCACATCACGCAGATCGACCTCAGCAGCAAGCCGCTCGCGAATTTCTGGATGCAGAAAGCCTATCGGGTCCCGGCCGGCATGTTCCCGGTCGAGTTGCCCTTCGCCACACAGAACGACCCGGCGACCTGGCCGATCACGGAAATCGTGGTGAATGCCGTGATCGCGGAGCCGGTGGATGGCGACCACGTCACCCGAAGCGGTTTCACGGTGCGGGGGGTGGCCTGGGACCGCGGGCATGGCATCCGCCGCGTCGAAGTCTCCCTCGATGCAGGCGCCACCTGGCGGAACGCCTTGCTCGGGCGCGATTTCGGTCCCTTCGCGTTCCGAACCTTCAGCTTCGCAACCGGCGGGCTGATGGCGGGGTCTTGCGCGGTGATGGCCAGGGCCGTCAGCAATACGGGCGAGACCCAGGCGGCCACGCTGAAGTTCAACCCGGCCGGCTACCACAACAATGTGCCGCAACAAGCGATGGTGACGGTGGTATGATGACGCCACGCAGACTGCATTGGCTTGCACTGGTCACGGTATTGGCGGGCCACCCGGCGCTGGCCGCCGATGCGGCGGGTGGGCTGCAAGCCGGCCCCGGGGAGGATATCGTGGCGGTGGCATGCGGTGCGTGCCACACGGTTGACTATATCCGGATGAATTCGCGCTTCCTCACGCCCGACGTCTGGAAGGCCGAGGTGACGAAGATGCGCACCGCCTTCGGTGCTCCGATCGACGAGGACGCCGCGGCGACGATCCTGGCCTATCTGGCGGCGCACTACGCGGCGCCTGCCAAACCCTAAGCGACTTCGATCGGCGGGGCTGGCGGCACCGGCCTCACGGCCGGGCCGGCGGTCGCCACGAATCACGACGGCGGGGCCAGCCGCTGCCGGCCCCGTGCGTCACACCGCGATCGAGGTCTCAGGTGGTTCAGGGCGGGCCGGTTGCGCCGACCGCCGCGGCTTGCACGTATCGTTCCGCCCAGCCATCGTTTATGAGCAGAGACGGATCGGTGGACCACGTGGTCAGCCGGGTCATGATGCCCTTCATCAACTT
>Ga0302279_10003919_pt1 | contig 18021 bp, 21 predicted proteins | sample III_Bog_N3_3_FD_194541 | JGI IMG/M metagenome (GOLD analysis project Ga0302279, IMG submission 194541) | Peat permafrost microbial communities from Stordalen Mire near Abisko, Sweden - III_Bog_N3_3 | ecosystem: Environmental > Terrestrial > Soil > Wetlands > Peat | place: Sweden: Abisko...
TCGATCGATAATGCGTTATACAAAGTGGTGTTGCTTGAAATTTCCACCGCGCCTTGACTGGTCAGCGCCAGAAGCGCACCCAGTTCCCCGGTAGCAACGGGTGACACCTGCAAATTGAGGGCAACAATCGTCGCTTGATAGCTATTGCCGCTGTCACTGGTGGAAATCTTGACAATATCGAGGCCGCTGCTGGACCAGGATGGAGCATTACCGGCGGGCCACATCATCGAGTTCAAAAAATTCTGGGAACAAAGGCCTCCGTTGGTCAGATGAATTTCAAACTCCGTCATCAACCCCAATGGACGCGGATTGAGAAATGTCCAGTTGATTTTGCCCGGGACTAAGCCAGACGAGAGACCCGCAGTAAAAACGGTCGCATTCGACAAGCTGATCGCGGCGTTGCTGGCGGTCAACGTCCCGAGAGAAAAAACATTCTTCCCGTAGCCGTACAGCGTCCCGCCCTTCATGTAGTTGGACACTGTACCGTTGGCATCGGACTCCGGCACTGTGTAGGGCGCTTGGGCGATGCTCGGGGAGTACCCGACAGGATAAATATTGGTGTCGTCTCCGAAAACGGTAAGGGTCTGGCCGGCGTTCAAGGCCACGCCGGTCCCGGATGCGGTTTTGCACGTCACCGTGTACGCCCCGGTGCAGTTGTTCGTCACGATCCATGAGCCCGCAATGTTCGGAAAAACCAAGTTTAGGCTGGCCGTAAGGGTTCCCGTGAGGGCGATCATCGGCTTGCCATACTGCACCGGGGTCAGCGTCACGTTGGTGCTGGACATCGCAACTGAGGCCACCCCGTTGGTGGTGTCGGGGACCCAGCCGGCCGCCGCCGCTGCGCCCGGGGTAATGGACTCGGGATCGGTCAAATTGTTGTCGATGGTATTGATCCAGTATCCGGTCTTGTCGGTTCGCATGACGCGAGCGCCCGCCGGGTAGCCAGGAATGAGCGCATTTGAGGCTTGGGCCTGATCGTAAGCAAACCCAGCCCCAAAGGAAAACCAGACGCCCAAGGCCGTAGCCGCGTTCAAGATTCCGTTCATATCCTTGCCGTCAGGCGGTTTGCCACCGGCAAGGATAGGGTCCAAAAAATTCAAGGGCGGAAATCCGTCCGTATATGAGGCCGCACCTGGGGTGATCCCGATTTGAGAAGCAACGGGAATGGTGTTTTTCAACGCGGTGTCTGCCGCGAACGGCAAAACCATTTTAGTCGGCTCATCAGTTGATCGCATAATCTGCTCCTATTGGTAAAAAAACACCAAACCCGAATGTAGTTGCTGAACGTATTCCCGCCTGGGAAAATCCAAACAGTGGTAATTTACTATTAAAAACAAAACCCCTAACACCACAAGGGACAGGGAAAATCTTAGTCTGCCTGGTTATCGCTATTTCAAATGGTTGCAATTGGTATTCAAAGGTATAACGCATCATCATGTTGCCAATGTCGCTGCAATAAGCAACACCACGTCCAGCGAATATATATTGTATTATCTTGTTTATCGCTAGAGCATTGGTTGCAGTTATATTCGATAACGCTTTTGCCAATAGTAGCTTCCTAAAATAATCATCAGACATTTGATATGTCTTTGTTAATGGGGGCGTTCCTTCGTAAAATGACTTCTGATTAAAAGGAAAACACCCCGGGGAAGCTTGCGAAAAACCGAAATAATCTGGGTTGTCTGGAACTTGTAAATTACGACTGACCCCTAAAATCCGCCCCCAGATATCCAGCCCAAAACCCTGCGCCGTCTCAATATTCCAAACGGTATTGTAAAAGTTGTCGATGTCAACGCTTGGATCAATGTATTGATTCAGGTCGTTGATAAGTTGCAAGAGCCTCGGGCTATTGCCGTATTGGCTTATGACCGTTTGTAGTACGTCTTTCATGGTTTACCTGCCTAAACCAAAGTGACCGCGATATTTGACGTATTGACAATGGGAACCTGGTCTATCCCAACTTGCAATGTATTGAGGTTGGCGGTTGAAGTCCCGATTTGAATTGAGACAACCGACACATTGGGGTCAGCCGAAGAAACCGGCCCGTAATACCGAGATACGAAAATCTCGCCGCCGATGCGCTCGCGCAAGTTGCCATTGGTCCCATTGAATTGCGCGATGATTTGGGCCTGGACCAGAGATGCGATGTTCGCGGGCAGTAACGGGCTATTGGCGATATTGACCGCGAATAAAATCGGCAACGGGGTAGGGACTTCAAATTTGACGTTATACGACGGCTTTGGGTTGCTATACCCGGAAGGGTCAACAACCACGACTGTGGTGTTTCCGTTTGTGTCGCATCCGATATCTTTTTTCGTCCAGATGGCGTTTGCGATATCCGCCGCGATACCGCCGACTGCGGCCACGTACAGGGAATGGGGAAGCAACGTGTAATTGGTTGGACCGACGATCAAAGGGACGCTGGACGGGTTATCCAGCACATAGGCGTCGAGCACTCCGGTAACACTGAAAACTGCCCCGTAGACCGCCTGGACGCTTCCGTGGGCGTTGGCCGCAACGGAGTTCGACCGGCGCAGTTCAAAGTCTGACCGGGATTCGACGTTCTGCCCTATCACTCCCGCCGATAAGTTGTTGATTTTGTCCCATCCGGGGATAGCCTGGTAAACCTGCGTCAGTGTCCCCGCCGGGCAAGGAACAGGCCCGGTGACGATGTTCTGGAACTCACCCACGACCGTCCCGGCCGCGCCGATGGTGATGGTCTGCGTTGCGGCGTAGGTGTTTCCGTTGGTATCCTGCGCGAATGTTCCGGCCGGGATAACAGCGCCCACAAGGCCGGTCAGGACGCATTGCACGGCGGTTGCGGTGGCCGGGTTGCGCGTCAGGAAGTAGATGCGTCCGATAGCATCTTGAAAGCGATCCTGGGCGTATTGCGGGTCTACTTGGTTCGTGATGTACGCTATCTGGCTGTTTTTGTCCGCGATGATCGCCGCTTCACTTGAGGCAAGCTGACCCTGCGGAGTTGATAGGCCAGGGTTGAGAACGCCGCCGAAAGCTGCATTGATGTCGGCCTGGACGCCTGCCAGGATGTCCGTCTCCAGGGGGAGAACAAGACCTGCGGGGGTCCATGAAAGCTCGGGAACGCTAGAAGGACACATTATGCTGACTCCCGTTTTCGTCTATAAAGTTGATCTGGCCCCGAACGGTGCGCCCGCTGAACTCGGTAATTGTGCTTTGCGCCTGGACAACGCCCGAGACCGTCAAGGCCGCCTGAGCGATGTAGCCGTTCAAAAGAGCGGCGGGCGGCAGGTGGCCGAGCACGTCTTGGAAGTATGGGACTCCCTGCGTCGTGTCCCACCAGAGTTCCCCGAGGAAGAGACGGACCGCGCTGGCCACGTCTTGCTCAAGCGCATAGGGTGGCGTGGTCGTGGCGATGTTGCCAAAGGCGTCCGTCGTTAAGTCCCATGCTGGAACGTCGAGAAGCATTGTACTATATTCCATTGATAGTCCCGTCCACTATTACGTTTCCGGAAAATGTAGTCAAAGGACTGTTTACGACCACAGAAATGGGGGCAATTACCGCAATAGTTTTGTTTCCATTCAGAGATATTGTGCTTTCACCGTCAGTAATTGATGAAGTCCCGTCCGTACCAAGGATCATAGTTCTTTCGCCATCTGTCAAAACAATATCTGAATCTTTTAATAAAGTCAGGGTTGTGGTGGTTCCGGCTTGCAGTCTTACATTCCCAACAAGTGCAGTAATATTAACACCTATAGAGCCAACTTGAGAAGTTATATTAATCCCGGACGGAAGATATTGAATAAATTGGGTTGGAGTTCCGTTTAGCATACCGCCCATGTAGATTCCGTCAGAAAAACTGTACTGCCGCCAGCTTCCTGGGTTGGCCTGGTTCTTGGTGTTCTTGACCTTTGAAATGTCTCGGGAGGCGAATACGGCCAGGCCGATGTCTCCCGGCTGCGGGTCCATGATGACGGCGTTTGATCCGCCCTGGACTCGCATATAAGGAAGTTTGTGGACGGTGATATGGGGCGTGGGCTGTCCGTTCGCGTCGAGTTGGTTCACCAATGGTAGAACGTCCACCATGCCAACCGGGGAAAGGTCTCCGTCATTGGTGCAGGAAACTATCTTGACCAGCGTGGCCGTCTGCATTTTTCCAAGCGCCTGCTGAATGGCGAAGGAAATGGCGTTGTAGTCCCCATAATTGATCTGGGGAGTCATGCCGCCTGAGGCTACGCCGTTGCTTGGATTAGAGGGCAAAATTTGAACACCTCACGATTGCAAACCACTCGCCCCCAGGGCATTCGCTTTCCAGCCGATACGACATAGACAAAACTTTCCATGTTCCATTCGCCGGGGTTAAATCGCTTTGCATTTGGATATTCGCACCCCATTTCACGCCGGGGTCGAAAAGCATCTTGAAAATGATTCCGTTTCCGTCAAAAGTGGGGTATCCGACAAGTCCGGTATCTTTTGAAATAATCGGGACAGTCTGAGAGCTGCGCGGCTTTCCCTTGGGGGTAATCGCTAAGGTGGTGTTGTCGATATAAAGTTCACATCCGGCCATTCTGGCGAGTTCTTGAACCTGCTCTATCGCGGTATTGGCAATGTAGATGTTTTCAGCCTGAACAGAAACTCCGTTGTTTTCAAAATTAAGTCCAAGATCATTGGCAATTTGAGATATAGCGGTTGCAATGTCGATTTGTCCCTGGAAACTCCGGGGCGGAACAGCCTTCAATTTATCAAAATACATGGCCTGCGATTGAATATGCAGGTACACGTCCGGCATCCCCCGGAACTCTCCCCAGGCCTGGATGATGTTCCCAGTGAAAACCATTGACTCAGAAGCCCCGTCTACCGCGTAGACCTTGATCGTATTCGGCTGGTAGTATTCATTTCTGGGCTGGTACAGCAGCGTGGTAATGCTGTTCATGTGGGAAATCGAGACGCCGTAAATCCGGGCCTGCATGGTCGCCATCATGGCACCGCCGGCACGGTCGATATCCACAACCGCCCGGAACCCGTGGAGCGTAATCACGTTGTCGGAACTCGACCCGAACGTGCCGACACCAAGCGAGATGACGAACTTGAGCTGCTTTTTGTTTGTGAAGCTAGACATAGTAAATCAGCTCGTACCGCGTGTTGAGGCCGGCGTATGTCGGATCGCTTGTCCCCTGGGTATCCACGAACATAATGTTGCCCTGGAATCCCATGTACTCCCGGCAAACCAAAGGGACTCCGTTCAGGGCCAGGACGGCAGTCACGATGTCCGTTCCGTTCGAGTTGATGTCCACGAACAACCCTTCCGGCTTCTGGTAGACGGCGATCTGAACATTTTGGTTGTTCAGATTTATCACCAGCGTTTGCGCCGGGACGGCTTGAAGGGGTATTTGGATCATCGCTAGAACCCCCCGTCGCTTTGCAAAAGCCCCTGAGCCGTGGCCGTGGTCGTGGGGCTTGCCGGGCTGCCGGCCACGTTCCCGGTGTTGACCGGCGCGGCCGCGCCGGTGCTTTTGGTGGAAGACGTGGGCGCGGTGAGTTGCCGTACCTGCTTCAAGAAAATTTCAACCGTGAGAAGGGTCGCGCCCTGGGAGTTCCTGCGGGAGTAGTTGTACCGCTCAATGGTATGATTTATGTATGTCGCTTCCGGCGTCACGACGCTGTAAAGATCGGTCGAGGCTGCGGCCGCGTCCAATTTTTTCAAGAACCCCGCCCTGTCCGAAGCACTCCCCGAAAGGCACAACACCACAATCGACTGCGAAGGGATTTCCACTTTGTTGTAACTGGCGAAGCTGCCCCGCTCAACCGGGAAGTCGCTGACTCTCGCCTCTTTGTGATACTCCATGGCGGCCGTCGAAAGCCTGGTCGAGGATGCAATGAACGTCAGGTTCGAGGGGCTGTAAATCGGATTCCTCGAACTATCGAAAATACCCCACTGAACCGGATTCATCGCCTGGTAAAGCCCCATGCCGAGGCTGAATGCGTCGTAAACGAGCGGGAGTGCGATGTTGGAAGAAATCATGCTATGCCAACCCGTAGTTTGCCTGGCTGGTGAACAGGTAATCGGTCGCCTTCTTGATGTCCCTGGCTATGCCCTCCGCGTCCGTGGCTTGCGTGTGGATCGTGATGGTCCCGATGTTCGTCTCGCTGCTCCGGTCGGAATTGTCGGCGATCTGCTGGGGCATCGCAAAGGACTTGGCCCGGGCGGATTCGACTGCGCCCGCTCCCGACGCGGCACGGGAAGCTCCAGGAACGCCGGCAATGATCGAGTCGGCCATCCGCCCTCGATTGTAGGCTTCCGATTCGGCGGCGGCCGGGCGCTCATATTTTTTGGAGACGACCGCGCCGGCCCCGGCGGCAGAACTCTCCTTGCGCAGCGCATCGCCGGCTGCCTTCTCTTTGCCCTGGGTCAGTTCGTATTGGACGAAAGCGAGCTGCTCCTCGAACGTGGATTGCTGAATGGGATGCCCGAAAAGATTTTGGAAGTCGGCTTGCCTGTCGGGGTGCCACTGGCCGATGCCGTAAGCCTTCCCGCCGCCGCCGGGAATTTTTTCATTGAACCCGGATTCCGCCTTGAGGTTCGCCACGAGCCCGGCGGACTGCTCTTTCGTCCAGCCCTGGGACTGGAAATAGTCCAGGGCGCTTTTTTCGCGTTCCGATGTCGGCCCTTTCGCGGGAGGGGTGACGGTCTTGGGGGCGACGGTCTTGGGGGCGACGGTCTTGGGGGCGAGCCTTTTGAACCCGAAGAACTCAAGCACATCGCCGCCGAAGTTGTCGAGCCAGTTCAAAACGGAGCTTTCTTTGATGGCCTTCGCTATTTTTGAGCCTACCGTGCCGGCCGCCTTGTCGATGAATATCTGCAACCTGGCCAGGGCCTTGTCGACCAACTCGATGAAACTCGATATCGTCTTGTTCATGTCGTCGATCATGTCCTTGATGGACTTGATCGCCGGAGCCCATTTTTCCCGGTCAATGAGGCCTTTTTCGCCCTTCTTCCAGTGGTCGTATTCGGTGTAGAGGGTGGCAATCGCTGCGGCTACACCCAGGATGAGGGCAGCGGTTCCGTTGAAGGGGAGAGCGGCGACGGCAACGGCCGCGATGCCGGCGGCCAAAACCCCAAAAAACACTTCCACGAAAGTGGTGTTTTGCCTGATCCATGTTCCGATTTTGTCGCAGATGTTGAAAAAATCGACCATGTACGGGTAGACATCGTGGAGAATTGTCCTTCCCAGGGCGCTGAAGGATTGCTCCATTTCAACGAGTCTCTCCCGAAGTTTTGACGACTCGGCCGCCTGTTCCGCTGTGACCGCGTTGCCGCTTTTTTGTTTGGCCACCATCTCGTCAATGGCCTTGGAGCCCTGGACCAGCAGATTCATGGTGCCCGTATCGAAGCCCATGCGCCGGCCGATGTTCATGGCCGTGGGCCGATCCATGGCGTGAAATTTGTCGGCCAAGTCCCGGAGCACGTCCAATACCGGCCGGGTCTTTTCCCCGAACGCCCCGATGTCTACCCCGAGCCGGGAAAAGTAGGGAATGAGCCCGGATTCTCCCGTCATGCGGAGGTCTGTTTGGGCCTGGCTCAAAAGGGACATGGCCCCCTCGAATCCACCAGCGGATCCGCCGGCCAGCTCTGTCGCATTCATCCATGCGGAAATGGCGTCAACCGACTCCCCGATGTTCTTGGAGAATCGCTCAAGCTGGCTGTTGGATTCGATGGTGTGCTGAATGAACTCCTTGACCGCGAACGTGCTGCCCAGCAGGGCCAGGAACTTGGCCGCGTTCTTGGCCATGGTTTCAAAGCCGGTCGCGCCGTCGCCAAGGGACTTTTTCAGCTTCTTGCCGGTGTCTTCCGCCGAGGCCCCGGTGTCTTTGAGCCCCTTATCGACCTTGGCCCGGCCGGCGTCATAGTCCTGGGAGTCCAAGCCCAAGGTCATTACGAGCGAATCTATGATCGTCGGCATCGCTTATTCCTGCCTCAAGAGCGCGTCGTTGTAGGCGTCCACGGTGATGATTTCGAGCATGTTGTAGGCGTCCTCTATTCCGTAGACCGTCCCGAGTTCGTGCATCGTTGCCATTCGACGCGAAATCAAAGTCCCGATGACGGGCGGGACGTTCTGGTATTCGGCTAGGGTTTTCTTTGAGCCGCCACCGGGAGGCCGGTTGAACTGGATTTGGTGGCGGCCGGAGAAAAACCCACGTGCAATCCCCATATCTCCATGCGGAGCTTGACCAGGGTTTGGACCTCCTCGATGTCCTCCTCGATCAGCGCCCGCACGATGTTCGGCTTGGCCGGATTGGGCAGGATTTGGACGCAGGACATCATTTCGTCCAAGAGCGGCTTGGCATCCTGCCAGCGGAGCTTGGCGAGAGCACGCAGGCCCAGCTCAGCGATTCCGGCCATGCCCAGCCGCTCAAAGCCCTCGGGGAGGTCAACGCCGCCGGCCATGAGCGCCAGGATCGCCCTGGCTGCCCATGACTCGGCCTGGCTGGCGCTCATTTCCGTAAGCAAGAACACCTTGCCCCGGTCGCGCCCTTCCTCTTGGACGGTGTATTGCAAAGTCTTTCGAGCCATTGCGTGTTCCTTTTAGAGCAGGGCGACGTTGACGCTTTCCCAGGTTATGACGAAATCCCGGGGCTGCAAAACCTTCTGGGCATCGGGAATTTGCTTCGCGCTGGTCAGGATGCCGTTGTTCAAGGCGAAGATTTCACCCGGGCCGGGAAGCGTGATGATCGCGGCCAGGTAGATGATGTCGCCGATGGTTTTGGTGGTGCGCACGATGGCGTCGAAAACGACGTTGCTCGGGCTGTCGGCCATGAGCGTGATCGTTTGCTTGACGGGCATCGGCGTGTATCCGCCGGTCAACTGCCCGTCCACGCCCATCATGGTCTCGGCAATTTCCAGGGCATCGCTGGCGAAAGCCTTGTCCGTCGCGTATCCCTGGAGGATTACGCCGGCCGGGAAAAGGTCGACGACGGTCAGGATGAAGATGCTGTTGGCACTGGTGATCGAACTCGGATTGCTCACTTTTGATCCCTCCTACAGGATGTCGATGGGCGTCAGGCTGATCTGCTGGACACTGCCGCCGTCCGTGTACCAGAGGTTCACGATCGGGGTTCCACGGTTGCCGCGAACCTGAGCGCCCGGATCAAGAACCTGGAGATAGTAGCCGTCGTTCTGTACTATGTTGGCAACGTCGCCGCCGGCCTGGGTGTTGAGTTGCGAAATCTGGGGGAGGGACAGATTGATGCCGGTCTGAATTCCGCCGAAGTTGATCATTTGGTTGATCGGGTCCTGCATGGCGGCCCTGACCATGGTGTAGCCCTTCTGGTTGTAGGGAATGGACTTCACGACGGTCAGAAGTGCCATCTGGGCAAGCTGGAGTTGCGAGTTGAGGTATACTTGATCGACGAAAGTGTCTAACCACTTCCACTCGCCGCTCATGTGGCCGTTGTAGAAGAAGTTGAACAGGTCGTTCGCCGTGGCGTAAGTGCCGTAAAAGCTGTATCCGTTGGCCAAGAGGTTCGCGGCGATCTGGGCATCGGTGCAGGTCGGGGCCATGCCGGACTGGCTTTTGAAGGCCGTGGTGATCCGCCCGTTCGTCCGCGAGAAGTCGATGCTGGCGATGGTCCCGAGCACGAAAGCGGCCAGGTTAGCCGTGTTGTAGACCGGAACCACGCCGTCGTAAGCCTGAGTGTTGGCGACGGACCCAAAGCAGGTCTGGGAACCTTGGACAACGGCCTGGGCGTCCGTATCCCAGCATATGTAGCAGTACCGCTGGTTTTGGGCGTTGACCCAGACCGCGAAGTTTTCCTTGTCGGTGATGATCGGCTCCCATGCGGTCATGAAGCTGACCCAATTCTGGGTGTTCTTGATGACGCTGGACATGGCCGATGCCGGGGTGTCGGCATCGGATCCCTGCGACAGGATCGCGCCGGTGGCGCTGGTCAGGTTGAGGCTGGCCGCGATGGTCCCGGTGGGGTAAGCAGCGGTGGACGCGGTCCCGGCGATTCCCGAGGTGATGACGAAGGTGGACAAGACGCTGTTCCATGACACTGATATGGCTGTGGCCATTCCAGTCAAGGCCTCGCTTGCTACCGTCGAGGAGGCCGCAAGCTTGTACGTTCCGGCCCCGCCAAGGACGCTGCCCGTCTCGGTGCTGGTGAGCTGAGAGACGATGATCGACCCGGCGGTGACGCCCGTCCCGGTGATGGTCTGGCCGGGCTCAAAAGTCCCGGTCACGGGGTCGGTGATGGTCATGGTGGTTCCGGAAATCGAGCCGGTGGCCGAGGCCTCGGTCGGCTCGGTAGCGTCCAGAGCCGTAGCGATTTTGTTGGCCGCGTCGGTGAAGCTGGAGGCCGTGGAGAGGTTGATCGAGGCCGCCGTGTGCGTGTAGCCGTCCATGACCACCGAAAGCGATCCGGAAACAGCCTGAAGCTGTGCCAGGGTCATGCCGGTCAGGGCTCCGGACTGGATCCAGGCCGCCCGGTCCGCGAGATTGAAGGGCGCGAAGTAGATCGCTCCGGGCTTGATGGTGGAGTTGTCGAATCCCAGGAAATACACCTGGGCGAGCGCGTATTCCAGCGATGCCTGGCCGAAAAAGCTGCCGACCGCTTCGGCGCTGACGAAGGACATGACCTCGCCCGTGGGCAAAAGGGTGCTTTGGCTCAAGATGACGCCATTCAGGGCCTGCGGGACGCCCCCGGCCCCGATAACCCCCGGGTTGACGCTTACGATGTTTGAAGCCGGGATCGTCATTATTGTATCCTCACGGTAAAAGGTTTGATCTTACTCATAAAAAACATCAACAGGTGTCAATTCGTTTGAGGTTATCACGGTTGCCGACTGTTGCGGCACAAGAACCGTGGGAGTGTACTGCAAGGAAATAGTTATAGTCCACCGAGTTTCGTATTGCTGCTCACCAGTTATCAGCGGGTTCTGAATAGCGTTCGATGTATAAAGCGGCTGAATATTTGATGGGAACTGGTTGCAACCCCACATAGAGCGAAACGCGGTGCGAAATGCTTCACAATAATCCCCGGAATTCGCACCGTAAAAGTCGGCTTGAACTTCAATGCGAGTTGGCCCGATGACTGTTGACGTTTGGGCGTCCGCGTCGTCATTCTCATACGGGATATCGAGGTGATATTGTCCAAGTTCGGTTAGAAGTACGAACGGGTCCGGGGGCAACGCTACCATTCCGACTTGGGCGCGCACGACCTGGCCGCCCGGAACGAATGGAAGAATAACCACCGCAATGGCGTCTATTACGTCGTCAACGGCGATGCTCGGGACGTATGGCGCAGTCATGTTCCCGCCTTCTGCAACACAATTGCCGCCTTAGTGAACAGCGGCCAACCTTCAAGGATTTTGACGACCAGCCAAGTATCTCCGTTGGCGGTCTTGACTAAATCGCCGCCCTGTCCCGTAGGGCGAATAACGCCAGCGAGAACGCCGCGAAAGAAAATTGCCTTGACGTAGCCCTGGAGGTTCAAACCTTCCAGCAATCGTAATTCCAGGTCGTCAAGGGCTTGTATCTGCGCCGGGCCGATGATCGGCGGGGCATACGTCGGAATTTGCTTCTGTCCCGCGCCAACAGTAAAACCCGTCGATATCAACACCGAAACAATCTCATTCGGGTGGATCGCGGCGGTTGATCGGTTGGCGAGCGAGCGCAAGTCCATTTAGCCTGTCACCTTGGATGTTACCGAGTTGAGCATGTTGCCAGTGTCGACAAGTGGCTTATTAAAACCCTTCCTGCGTATCGTGGAAGGTGCGTTGCCCGGGGTCGTGAACTCGTTTATGGATTCCACAAGTTCATGCTCGATAATCTGGCCCTGTATTTCAAGAGCCTTTTTGCCGTCGTTTCCATTGTTTTTCATTGATGCTGCAAGTTGTCCGCTCCATTCTCCAGACTTTTCCGCAATCATGTTTCTAAAGAACGGGCGCGGAGGAATTGTGAACGAATACGCATCGACATGGTGAGTCGTGGCGAAGTTCGATTTGCTTTTCTTGACGAACTTCCCGTTTTTGTTGAACTCGCCGTCTTCCCCCATGCTTCTGTAAATCGTTGTTTCATGCTCGGGAACCGTGGGCGACGATCCGAACTCATTCAAAAAGGCCACCGTGGCGACGGTCTGCCCGTTGTCGTATTGTGGGCTATCCTCAAAGAATCCGACGGAAAGCATCAGTCCCCGCGCCTTGTCGCCAATGCGCTTGAGTACGTCCGCCGCCTTGTCGCCGCCTTTGAGTATCGCCATTTTAGAAACCGCCTCGGCTCGGGATATACCGAAAGCATCGGAGGTTTTGAGTCGCTTGCCAGAAGGCCGCGCCGTAGCCAGTCTGCACGAACCAGGCTTGCGTACCGGGCGGGGCGTATTCAAGCTGCGCGGTAACGCTGCCCTCGGTTGCGCTTGAAACTCTTCCCACTGGGAGGGGTTGCCCATCCGCGCTAAGGGCTCCCCCCAGATATGCGATATGCGCGGTCAACATGTTCAAAAGCAGCCCCCGGCGCGTCAAATCCTGCACCGGGGAGTTGTCGGCATTGGACAGGTACAAGGTCGCTTCAACGAAGCAAGCGCCAAGATTCGCCCCGGACACCCCGGAAAACTCCGGGTATCGGGCTTGGAACGCGGCGAGGTTGAAGACGACCTGGGGCATCGGTTATTCCCCTTTGTCCTTTTTGACGCCCATGGCGTCCTGTGGCATCGGCTCGAAGCCGGTTTTTACCCCTTCCATTTCCCGGCTCTTGCCGTGAGCTTCGTCCTTGGACTTGGCCACGAATATCGCCCCGGACTTGACCGCCGGAAAGGACTTGTGGGCACCGTGCCAGGCGTTCCAGAAGTCCTCGTCCACTTCGGTATGAACATGGGTCGCACCGATGACCTTGGACTTGTTCAGGCCGCCGATGGCGACTTTTTTCGAGGGGTCCGCAGGATGTTCCAGGATGATGCCGTGCGGCAGTTTGCACCCGACAATTACTTTGCCAGCCATGTATTTTCTCCTCTTTCCTTTCGTTTGGGCCTAGACGCCGAGCATCTGGGCGATGAAGACCGGCCGGAATACGATGCAGCCCCAGCTCCCCTGGCTCTTCTTCTGCTTGAAGCTGGAAGCCTCGACGATGATCGGGTGAGCGCGCATTTTCTCGGTGAAGGCGCAGGAGGCGGTGCGCTGGCCTTCCGTTTCGTCCACGATCAACTGAAGCAACTGTCCAGAGGCCGTGGCGTACTCGGGGGCGGTAATGTGCCGCATGTTCGGGAAGTTCTTCTTGAGCAAATCGGCTACGCTGGTTACGCCATAAGTCGATCCCACCGTTTTGGTTAGTGCTTGTTCGGACGTGGGCGACATCGCCAGTGTCATCTTCGTGTCCAGCTCAACCAAGCCATTGGCCTGGGACTGAAGTTGAGTGTAAAGCGCCTGGATGTCCTCATAGACCTCAAGGCCAAGCGCGTTAGTGGACCACGCGGTACCTCCTCCTGTCTTGGACATGGGGGTGATCGGAGCGGACAGGCTGGGATCGTTCAGCAGGCCGTAGTTTTCCAGGCCAGCCACGCCGAAGAAGTACGTTTTGTTCTGGTACTTGTTCAGGGTCAAGGCCCCAGCGATCTGGATGCGGTTGGCGAAGTCGATCCGGGCCAGTCCGGCGCGTTCGAGTTCGCGCTCGCCCCACTGGGACATGATCTGGTAGTGGAAGCTCTGGCGCTGCGGGAACGTGGCGTTGACGCCGACGCTGCCGTTTTCGGAGTAGTCGCCGTAGGCCGAGGTCTGGCCGGTCGATTCGACCATGGGGAACATGGAAGTTTCGGTGGTCCAGTCGCCCTTCTTGACTTCATCGCCGACGATCTCGGCCGCCTTCATCGGGGCGACCAGGACTTCGATCATCTTCGGATCGATGTAGGTGGACAGGAAAGCCGGGATGCCCGACGAACTGGTAGTCACAAGCGACGGCTGGGCATCGCAAGCAAAGCCACCGTCGTGGGCGATACGCAGGGCCTTAGCCGCGTTGTCGGCCTGAAAGGCGGGGTTGACACCCATGAAGGTGATGCCCGCCTGGTGCATGAGGGCTTGAAGGATGGGGTCCATTTATTTGTCTCCGTTCTTTTTAAGTTTCTGGCCTAGCCCCAGGTGGAAATCTTCACGAGTTCGCCGGCGTTTGCCACGCTCTTGGCCTTCCAGCTGGTCACTACGCCGCCCACGGCGGTAACGGTGGTGCTGGCTGCGTAGGCGGTGGCCGCCACGTCCAGGGTGTACACGCCGATGCCGTTGGTCCCGGTGATGATGCCCGAGATATTGGCGCTGGCAGGAATTCCAGTACCGGTTACGGGGTCTCCTATGGCAAGGGTGCCAGAGGAGACGGCGGTCACGTTGAGCACATTACCGAACGAGGTAACGGTTGCAGCCGAGCAGGTGTTGGCCGCGCTCAAGTTGTAAGTACCAGCCCCGCCAGTGGTGCCGGAGGCCTGGCTGACGATGGTGGTGCCAGCGGTGATGCCCGTTCCGCTCACAGTGTCGCCAATGGAAATCAGGCCAGTGACGGCGGTCACGACCAGCTGGGTGGTGGGAGTGCCAGCCGAGGCGGTGAAGGTCGCGCCGATGGAGCCGGTCACGGTCGCACCGGTGGGGGTGGACCCGAAGAACACGGCACCGTCAGAGTACCGGGCGTAGACGAATTCGTTCATGGTGGTGGCGCTGGCGCTATTGTTCTTGACCCAGAAGTCGCCCTCGTTGAACAGGTTGACCGGGAATCCCTGGGGAATGTTGTTGCCGGATTCGGCCAAGTAGGTCTGGATCAGGGCCTGCATCTCACGATGCACGATGCCGTCCGGGGAGTTGGGGGCGGTGCCGTAGGACTGCACGACGCCGTTGTTGTTCCAGGCGAAATTGCCGACGATCACGCCACCGGAGCCCGCGATCAGACCGCCTTCGCCGGCGAGGACGCTGACGCGGGGATTGGACGAAGCGAAGTCACCAGCCTGCGCCGGGGCAGGGGTGAGGTTTACTTGGGTCTGGAAAGACATAGTTTTTTCTCCTTACCTATTGGCTAGGCGTGGCTGAAACGGTTGGCGTTGGGGAAGCGTTCTTTCAGGCCGGCCGAGTCCATGGCCACGGTGGCGGTGACCCCGCCGGTGCTTTTGGCCGAAGCGACCTTGAACAGGGCACGCAGGGCCGGGATGCCTTCGACGCCCTTGCGGTCCACCTTGAGGTGGTCCAGGGCAAAGCCGTAAATGTCGCTGGCGCTGTCCATGCCGATAACGTCACCGACTACCGGGCGCACATCGCGTTCGGCTTCGCGGGCGTCGGCATGTTTCTTCTCGATGCGCTTTTCGAGGGAATCCATGGCGGCCTTGACTTCCTCTTTTTTCATGCCTTTTTCCTCTTTTTCTTCGCCCGGCTCGGCGTCCTTGGCCGTGCAGTCGGCAGCGGCGGGCGCGACCATGGCACAGATCTTGGCGATGGTTTCTTCGTCCACCTTGCCCGAGAGCATGGCCTTGATTTCATCGGCGGGGCTGGCGTCGTCGGCGGTTTCGTCGGTCAGGTCCTCGGGCGCGAGTTCCTGGGCGTCCGGACCGTCCTCGATCCCGAGCAGGGAGTCGATAACCTTGTCCAGCCGTTCGGAGTCCAGGTTGGCGTCCATCGCCATCAGACTGGCCTTGACGCTCTTGGCGTCGAAGGTCTTCTTGACGGCGTTTCCCACAAGGGCGGGAAGGGCCGCGTCGGCGGCGAGCTTGGGCGAAGCGATGCCCAGCGCGGCAAACAGCGCCTTTCCAAGTTTTGTCATCTTCATGGTTGTCTCCTCAAAGGTTTTTGGGAAAGGATTACGATCCGCCACAACAACATCCGGCCCGGCCCGGCCGTCCTCGACGAGTGCCAAGTGGTTCCCCTGTATTTCCGTCATGCGGCCGTCAAAGGGTTTGCCGTCAAACTCTCCGGGCTCCATGATAGGGACGTACCGGTAGGCGCAGGAGAGTTCGTGGACGTCCTTGGTCTCGATTCCCGCAATGGCCGTCGCGTCCCAGAACACAATGTCGGCGTCCAGGTAGGGAGCATCAAAGGACACGTCCGAACCTATAGCGCCGATCACAAGGTCAGGTTTCGGCTCTTCGACCGTCACCGGGACATGCTCTTTCAGTATCGGAAGGCGGGCGAACGTCGGAGCGGCCTTCTCCAATTCCTTGGGATCGCGGAAAAGCTGATAAACCTTGTCCGGGTCTAGCCCCAAGGACTCGTAACCGGGGATTTCGCGGCCGATATACGGCGAAATTTGCGCCTTGCTTATATGCGACTTGGCGACGTGCAAGCGGCCGTCTGCGTCGATATGGCGGGCGGATTTGTCGAAGGCGAAGGAACTCATGCCGCCACCTCGAAGGGGAATACGCTGCGGCAGGTGCAGCGGCAGTTAATCATCGTTCCCGGAAGGATGTATTCCCCGGAAATTAAGCAGCCCTCGGCCACGTTGTACTTGCGCCCGTTCGCTGCAACATGGTCCGGCCTGGGCTCTTTCCCGCCATGCGAGTGCATCCATATCGCCTCGGTAATCCCGAGTTCCAACTGCCGGGCCCGGGTCGTGGTCGCGTGGATCTTATTCGACTGATCGCGGGCGATCAGTTTCGCCCGGTGCTTGGCCTTCGGGTAAAGCGCCTCAAGCTCCTGGACCATGGGCTGCAACTGACGGCCGGCGGCGTAGTTGCGCATGACGATTTCCTGTACCTGGTCGTGGTACTGCCCCGGAATGGACTTGATGAGCCCCACGTTGCCCTGAATCGACGCTTCCATGGCGTCCTTCATGGCTGGGGTCATTTCGAGCTTCACGGCCCAACCGGAGTCTTTGAGCGAGGCTTGGAAGGCGTTGTCCGAAGTCGAAAACATCCGGGCCGCATACTTCTTGGCCACGCTGTACCCGGACTCGCTGAAAAACTTGGTCCAGCGGTCGCGCAGTTCCTTGAGCGAGGCCAGTATCTCCATCGTCGGCAACCAGGCGTCCTGGGCCTGTTCCACAATCGCGGCCATGCGCGGCGGGTCTTTGCGGTAGGCCGCCTGGAGCCAGTAAATGGTACTGGAGTGCATTTTGGCGATCATCGCCTCGATGCTGCGCCGGTACTTCATTTCGAGGCCCCGGTTGGCGTGGGTGGCGCGGGCGACGGTGGGCTTATTCCTGGCCATCGGTCGGCTCCTCACCCTGCGGGGCATCCTCTTCCGATCCTATCGGCGGCTCGGGCAGAGCGTCCACATCAAGCCCCTGGTAGCCGCTCTCCGGGTCGCTCGCCAAACGTTCGCGCTCTTCGGCCGGGTCGATCACGCCCGCGTTGATGTATGCGGTCGCGGCTTGGCTGTTCTTAACCCGAATATCCGCTTCCTCGTTCGGGTCCATCTGGTAGAGCGGCTCGAAATTCAGCACGATTTCGGGGTCGATCTCGCCAAAAAGGTGAAGCTGAACCACCTTCAATATGGTTTCGAGCGGCTTGCGCCAGAAAGCCTCCTGCTGCGCGGCTATCCAGTCGTAAAAGATGCGGATTTCACCGTCTGCCGTGGCGTTAAGGCCGCTGGGAGATATACCGGTGAGAATAATAGCAGGAAGGCGAGAAATCGAGCACAGGTGCTCCTGCGCTTGCGCTTGAAGTTCATGAAGACCCCCTAGTGGGACATTGAGCTGGACAAGGTCTTCGTTTTCCTTGTCCAACAGCATAAGCCCCTGGTTTGAGCGCAGAAGGGTGAACAAGGCGGCGCGGTCCATCAGTGCCGCACCACCATCATCGCCCTGTAGCACCTGGGCCATGCTGGTCTTGAGCGCGGTCGTGCTGAAATTGGAAATCAAGTTGGATACGCTCTGACGAGTGCGAAGCCAGTTGTCCACATATGGTTCGGTAAGCTGTGAAAGGCTCATACCCGCGAAGTTGAACGCGGGCTTGAGGATATCCGGCAATTCGCGGGTAACGACCGTCAACAGTCGCGAGGCGTGAACCTCTTGGCCGAGCATGAACCACTTTGTTGGGGAATAGAAGTCCGGCGCGGCCGGGTCTTGGGCGTTGTAGGCAGAGGGCGTGGTCCA
>Ga0302279_10003920_pt1 | contig 18021 bp, 20 predicted proteins | sample III_Bog_N3_3_FD_194541 | JGI IMG/M metagenome (GOLD analysis project Ga0302279, IMG submission 194541) | Peat permafrost microbial communities from Stordalen Mire near Abisko, Sweden - III_Bog_N3_3 | ecosystem: Environmental > Terrestrial > Soil > Wetlands > Peat | place: Sweden: Abisko...
ACCCAGGGACTGGACCTGGTCTCGGGCCGGCTGGGGGCCGCCCTGCAGCGCAATGTCGCCGCCCACCGCCACGACCTCTCGGCCGCCGCCTCCCCGCTCAAACCCGGCCTTCTCACCGGATCCATCCAGGTAAAGGGCCAGAGACTGGACGCCATGTCCGCGCGCCTCGCCCCCAGCGTGCTGCGGCGGATCGAACGGCTGGCCGAACGCCTGGACGGCCTGGACAAGCTGCGGCTGTCGTTTGAGCCCTACGGACCCTTGAGGCGTGGATTCGCCCTCGTCCGCCGCGACGACGGCCATCTGGCGCGCCGTGCGGACGAACTGGACGCGGGCGAAGCGATCCGTCTGACATTCGCCGATGGGCATCGAGATGCGACTGTCGACGGCGAGCCTCCATTCGCGCTAAAGGCTTGAGGCATGAACGCCCACGACAAGGACCTTGGCCGTCGCGCGGATGACATCGCCGTGGTGCGCTACGGCGATGGAGAGTTCTCGGTGATCCGTCCCGGACGCTTCGTTGTGTGCGCCGTGAGCGGCAGGCGCGTCACCCTGGACGCCCTGCGGTACTGGAACCCGGTCGCTCAGGAAGCCTACGCCGGACCGGCTGAGGCCCTTGCGCGGTGGAAAGAGCTTAACCGCTAGAGACCCTGCGCCTTGAGCGCTTCGTAATCCGCCGGCGGCCAGCGTCGGTGCATCCACCACCAGGCTCCTGGCGCTTCGCGAACTCTCGCCTCGATGAAGGCGGTGATCTCATTCATCACTGTCTGGATATCTGCGGACCGATCGCTGGTTTTGGGCGGGATGATCGGTTCGTGCGCAATGCAGCGGAATCGGGCTCCCGTCAGCCGCTGGATCGACAGCGGCTGGATGATGGTGTCGAACTTGATCGCCATGCGCGCGGCCACCGGGTTGGTTATCACGGTTCGACCGAAGAACGGCGTCGGGATCCCGGCATCGTAGCGCTGGTCATTGAGGATGGCGATGCTTCGACCGGCGCGCAGGGCGTACATGAGATCGCGAGCGCCATCGCGGCCCTTGCGGGCGAACAGCCGCACGCCATAGCTCTCGCGGCTCTTGATGATCCGGGCGTTTACATAGGGGTTATTGGCCGCGCGATAGGTGATCTCGCACTCGATGCCAGCAGCCATGATCACGGCGGCCATGATCTCAAGGTTGGCGAAATGCCCCGAGATCAGAACCGCGGGCGAGGCGCCGGCGGCGATGCTCGCAAGCCGTTCGGGATTGACAATCTCCACCCGGCCGCTGTCGGGCGTCAGACGATCCACGAGTGGAAATTCGAAGATGTAGCGGCCGAAATTTTCCCATTGGGCGACCAGGATCGCTGCGCGGTTGGCCTCAGCCATGTCTGGAAAGGCGAGACGCAACCCTCGTCGCGCGGTGCGGTGCGCACCCGAAAGCGGTCCGAACGTCCTGAACACCGCGGCCCCCAGAGCCGAGGCCGCATCGACGGGCAAGAGGCGGACCAAGCCGCTGAAGAGGTCGAAACCGACGGCCTCGAGGCGCCAGGTCAGATCCTTTACAAGCGCCGGACGGGGGGTGGCCATGACGTCATTAGCCTTGGCGAGCCGGCGGCGTCGAGCCTACAACGCTGCGATGATGTCTCCAGACCTGCTTCAATCGCTCGATGCGTTCCTCATCGAACTGAACGACGCGGCGGCCCAAACGATCCTGCCGCTTTTCCGCGCAGACCACGGTTTGAAGAACAAGGCCGGTCCCGGCGACTTCGATCCGGTCACCCAGGCCGACCAGGGGGCCGAAAGAGCCATCCGCGCCCTCATCAGCCGGCGGTTTCCCAATCACGGCGTGATCGGTGAGGAATATGGAGAAGACCGCCCGGACGCGGAGTTCGTGTGGGTGCTCGATCCCATCGACGGAACAAGGGCGTTCATCGCCGGACTTCCGGTCTGGACGACCCTCATAGGTCTGCGACACGAGGGCGCGCCGGTGCTCGGGTCAATCGGCCAACCCTACGTCGGCGAGATCTTTATTGGCTCCGCCGCGGGGTCACGGGTCATCACCCCGGGGGGCGGCCAAGCCTTGCGGACCCGCACGGGCGTCCCGTTGCGCGACGCGATCATCGCCACCACGGATCCGGACGGCTGCTACGACAGTTGCGAGTTGGCCGCCTGGCGCGCTCTGCGTGGCGCTGCGCGTCTGGCGCGCATGGGATGCGACGCCTACGCATACGCCATGGTCGCCGCGGGGTTGGTCGATCTGGTGGTCGAGGCGGGACTCAAATGCTGGGATATCGACGCAGCCATTCCCCTCATCGCCGGAGCGGGTGGCGTGGTGACAGACTGGCGCGGAGACCCGGTTGGCGCTCACGGCGGCCGCGTGGCGATCGCCGGCGGCAGGGCGGTGCTCGATGAGGCCCTGGCCTATCTGGCGATGGCGCCAGAGCGAGATTGATGGCATCGAACGCGGGCAATGGGCCTGGCGCGTTCAAATCTCAGGAACCTTTTGGGCAGGATCGACCTTAACCGGGGTCGCGGCGCGCCCGCGGCCAACCCTCAAGAAGGATTCTTACCCATGAAGACGTCTCTTACCGTGCGCTCCGTGTTGATTGCCGGCGCCGCCATCAGCGCCCTCACCGTGGCAGCCTGCAGCAAGAAATCGGACGAAGCCGCTGACGCCGCCAACAGCGCCGCCGCCTCCGCGAGCGACGCCGCAACTTCGGCCAACGCCTCGGCCACCGCGGCCGACGCCACCGCCACCACAGCGGCCATGAGCGCCAACAACACCGCCATGGGCGACGCCGCCCCGCCAAAGTAGGCAGACGCCCGTGCTCCCTCCCCTTTGGGGGAGGGACATCCGGGGCTGACGTAAGGAGAGGGGAAGTCGGCGGCGGCGCGAACGCCGCGCCGGCATCTCACTGCCATACCTGAGAGATTTTTGCTCGCCTCCCTGTTACGGACAGGAGGATTTCGCGAGTCTCAAGCCGGCCACCGCCTCCGACAGAAGCTTCGGTCGTTTCCACGGCTGGAATGAATCTGCGGGGGTGAGCGGGTCGCCGATATGGAGAGCGGCGATCGCCGTCGACGCGGGACCCAGCGGCACAGTGGGAATAGGTCGAAGCCGCACGTGGCCAGTCGCCCGCAGGGCTTCTATAGCGCCGCCGAGACTGCCTTCGCTTTCGATCGCAGCCTGCGCGGTTTCGTTCGCACAGCCCAGCCAGTGAGCCACAAGCCGCACCCGCAGGCCAGCGATCATCTCGCGATTCGCCGCCGAGTCCCCGGCGAAGAACGCCACATCGCATTCCGTGTCGAAGCCGGTTGAGCGGTTGTTCATATTGGCCGAACCAACCCGCAGGAAATCGTCATCGATGATGGCGAATTTAGCGTGCACGATGATGATCCGCCCAAGGGTCGTAACAGGACTGTAGATTCGGAACCGGCCATGATGGTCGGCGTCCTGAAGGGTCCTGATAAAGTTCGACCGGGTCCGGTCCATGGTTAGGTGGTCGAACCAACTGGGAGATCGCTGGGTGGAGATCAGCACGACCTCCGGGCCCTCCGGCTCCTGCAGGCGCGCCGCCAGCGCCCGGGCCACGACGGGCGAGGTGAAATATTGGTTCTCCAGATAGATGCACCGCCGGGCGGCGGCGATGGAGGCCAGGCTCAAATCTAACGTTTCCCTGCTGCCCTCCTCTCCGCGCCAGTGAGCCGCCGTGCGCGACACCCCCACCCGAACGTCGGTGAGAGCCGGCGCGACGTCGTCGGGCCACGCCGGCGCGACTGGCAGGGGCTTGGCTATGGTCTCGCCGGTCGCCCGTCGCCACCGGGCGCGAAAGAGTTCGCCAAGCGTGGCCGCCGGCGCGCCATCAACCAGGCACATCACTTCATGACGCGAGTTGTAGGAGGCCTTGTGTCGACCGTCCTTCAACCGCCGGGGATCATCATCGCAATGCGCCGGAGTGTCCCATCGGTCCGGGCCGATATCCGCCCCGCCGCAAAACGCCAGGGCGTCGTCGATGACGATCATCTTCTGATGGTGGCAGGCGCCGAAGGGAAGTTTGCCGTCGAGCACGAACTTCACGGCGCTGCCTTCGAACCATCGACGATCCTGGAGTGGGAAAAATCCTTGGGTCGCAGCGACAGGCAGGGCGGATTTCCAGCACAGGACACGGACATCAAGCGCGGGATTGTCCGTAGCCAGACGTTTGAGAAAATGACCGATCTCGTCATCCGCCGACCCTCCCCCACCGGGCTCAGGCTTGAACCTTGTTCGAGGCTCGAACGCCCAGTTGAGAAAATGGATCGACCGAGTGGCCCTGCTCATGGCGGCTTTGGCGGCCGCCAGATAGTCGGCGACATCCACGAAAACCGCCGCGCGAGGGGCCGTTTCAAGTCGCCAGACAGCTTCCGGGTGAGCGGCGGTATCCATGCGGAAGTGCGCCCTCCCATGGCGCCGCTAGATAATGCCGAGCGTCAGATTGGGTTCCGGCTCAGCCCTTGGCGACGTCCACATATCTGTCGATGACCTTGGGGAGGATATCGAGCGGAACAGCGCCCGAGACGAGGCCCGCGTCGTGGAACTTGCGGATGTCGAACCTGTCGCCGAGCGCCGTTCTGGCGCCGGCCCGCAACCGCATCCAGGTGAGCTTGCCGAGCATGTAAGAGCAGGCCTGCCCGGGCTGGACACAGTAGCGCTCCACCTCCGTCGTAGCCGAGGCGTCCTTGTCGCCCAGCTTTTCCACATAGTAGGCGATGGCCTGCTCGCGGCTCCAGCGCTGGGCGTGAATGCCCGAATCAACGACAAGGCGCACGGCGCGAAACAAAGCGTCGTGTAGATAGCCGATCTCGCCCAGGGGGTCGTCGGCGTACATGCCCATCTCCTTGGCCAGTTCCTCCGCATAGAGCGCCCATCCTTCGATATAGGCCGAGAAGAAGGACAGTTTGCGGATCAGGGGCAGCGGCGCCTCATTGGCGATGGAGCCCTGCAGGTGGTGACCTGGGATGGCCTCATGGTAGGTCAGGGTCGGCAGGGTCCAGCTGGGGACCTCGGCGGTGTTGCGCAGGTTGATGTAGTATGCGCCGGGCCGTGAGCCATCGAGGGATCCGGACTCGTAGTAGCCGCCCGGAGCGCCGGCTTCGGTGTAGGGCGGTATGCGGCGGATCTCGACCTTGGCCTTGGGCAGGACGCCGAAATACTGCGGCAGTCGCGCCTGGACGGCCAGCACCTTGAGATTGAGATCAGCCAGCAGCTTGGCCTTGCCAGCGTCGGTGTTGGGATAGCGATAACGGGGGTCGTCGTACATCGCCCTGAACCGCTGGCCCACGGTCCCCTGGGTCAGGCCTTGGGCCTTCATCTTCCCGTCCACGGCGGCGGAAAGCTGGGCGACGAGGTCGACGCCGGTCTTGTGGATTTGCTCGCCGGAGAGGCTGGTGGTCGTCCAGAACTCCACCGAGGCGCGGTAATAGGCGTCGCCATCCGGCAGGCGCCAGACGCCGGCGTCGTGGCTGGCGTGAGCGCGCAGGCCCTCGGCGAGAGCGATCTGACGATCCAGGGCCGGTACTATTTTGTCGCTGTAGATCTTCGCCGCAACAGCCGACCAATCGCCGGAGATGCCCTTGGCCTGGGTGCGGCGGACCAGAGACTCGACGAGGATCGATTTTTCCGCCGGCGTTGCTCGGAAGGCCTTAAGCTGCTGCAGCGCGCGGTCGAGCACGAAATCAGGCGGGACGACACCCAGGGATTGGTCGAGCCTAGCCTCCTCGTCGTCCTGGTCCACGGCGGTGGAGAATGCGGCCAGGCGCGCCACGTAGGCGTCGGCGTCGGCCTTGGTCTCAATGGTGTGTTGGGAGTCGAGAAAGTCGGGCAGGTCATGGTAGGCCGGGCCGCCTAGCTGGTTGATCACATAGGGATTTCCGGCCTGACCGCCGGCGTATTTGAAGCGCCGCGCGTCCTCCACCTGTTGGCGAAGGGTGTAGAGGACGACATCGCGATTAAGCGCGTCCATTCCGGTGAGGGCGCTGGCGTCGAAGGCTTCCAGCCGGGCCAGCTGGCTTTCCGTGATCTCCTGCCCCTTCTTCACGCCTGCAGGGGAGCGGTCGCCAAAGAGCGATTTCTGGTAGGCGCGGGGACCGACGTCGAGCCCCAAGCCGGTCACCTCCTCCGGTTGCAGATCCATGCCCTCATCGACGAACGTCGTGAAAAGGGCGTCGAGCTGCGCCGCCGTGCCGGGGGATGCGAATACCGACCCGGCCGCGCTGGAGGCGGCTGTCGCGGCGGCCGCGGCGAGCAGTTGACGTCTATTCATGGTGAAATCCTGCAGGAAAATGTTCGGCCGGCTCTAATCATCGCTTGGCCTGGGCGCGAGTTACGGATTGTTTAGCCGAAACACAAAACGAGGAAACGATCCCATGACCGCCCCCGCCATCAATCCTAACGGCCCGCTCAAAGGCAAGGTCGCCCTGGTAACCGGCGCCAGCCGAGGCATCGGCGCCGCCATCGCCGCGCGTCTTGCCATGGAAGGGGCCGCCGTGGCCCTCTCAGCTCGCACTGAATCAGACGGTCAGAGCCGGTTGCCGGGGACCCTCCAGGAGACCGCCGCCCGCATCCGGGCCGCCAGCGGGACGGCCGAGGCGATCCGCGCGGATCTCGCCCAGTCTGTGGAGCGCGAGCATCTCGTGGAGGAGGCTGTCGCCAGGCTCGGCCCCATCGACATCCTCATTAACAACGCCGCCATCACCTATTTCGGTGCGGTGGCCGATTTCACCGAAAAGCGCTTCAAGCTGATGATGGAAGTGCAGGTCTACGCGCCTTTCCACCTGTCCCAGCTCGTTCTGCCTTCCATGCGCGCTCGCCATCAGGGCTGGATCGTCAACATCTCCTCACCGGCCGGACTGCATCCAACCCAGCCCTATCGCACGGGCGCCATCGGCGGCACGGTGTACGGCCTGTGCAAGGCGGCGCTGGAGCGCTTCAGCACCGGACTCGCCTCCGAGGTTCAGAGCGAGGGGATCGCCGTCAACGCGGTCTCTCCGGGGCTTGTGGACACGCCCGGCGTCGCGGTTCACGGCCTGATCAACGCCGCGACCCGCGACCGAGTCCAGCCCATCGAGGTGATCGCCGAAGCGGCCTACCGCCTTGCCAGCGGCGATCCGGCGAGGCTGACAGGGCGGGTGGCCTATGCGGAGCCGTTCCTCGCGGAGATGGGGCTGGAGCCTTCCGCGCTGATCTAGCAGCCGTTGCTGGAAGGAAGAAAGGATTCAGGGTGTCTGCGGCCTCCCCTACGTCCGGGAATGACGCGCCAGCCAGGCAGCCGCATAGCCGCAGAAGGGGACGATGGTCGCGCCCTCGACTTTCGCCTGTTCCGCGATGGCGGCCATAAGGCGGCCCGCGGCGCCTGTGCCGCGCAGGGACGCTGGAGCCTCGACATGATCGATGATGATCCGCCCCTCTGCGCGGCGGTAGTCGGCCCAGACGGTCTGACCGCCTTCGTCGATTTCGAACCGGGATGTCGCCTTATTGTCACGCATGATCGAAGTTCCTCACGTCTGAACCGCTTGCGCCGCTTTTCGTTTCCACGCCAATGGCTTTAGGCTCCGACTCGATCCGGCGCGGCGCGGCGCGCGATCGCCTTGGGGGAGTGATGATGCGCCGAGCACTGTTGATCCTGGCAGGCGCCATGGCTCTTGGCGCCTGCCATAGGTCGCCCGACGCAGCGGTGACAGGCGCGCCCGAGGCGCAACTTCCCAAGCGCAGGGCCGGACTGTGGCAGGAAACGGTCATGCGCGACGGCAAGCCCATCTCGATGGGCCGCACCCGCATTTGCGCCGACCCGAGAAAGGACAGCAAGACCTCCGTCTTCGGCCGAAAGCTGGGCCATGGAATCTGTCCCAACCACGCCATCGTGCGCGACCCCGACGGCGCTTACAGCTTTACCTCCACTTGCGACATGGGGCCCGCCGGCAAGATCACGGCCCGCGGCCGGGCCAGCGGCGATTTCTCCGCGACCTACCACGTCCACGCGGAAAGCGACGTCAGCGGCGCCGCCTTTGGCGCCCTCAACGGCCACCACGTCACGGAAATGGAGGTCGCCTACATCGGCCCGTGTCCGAAGGGCATGAACCCCGGCGACGTCCTTCTGGCCAACGGCATGAAGATCAGCGGCGACAAGGCGATCGCGGCGGCTGCGGCGCTGGGCGGGGGGCGGTAACGGCGACCATAGGGTCGGCGCGCCGGATCGCCCTCGGTGGAGCCCCCCGGCTGGCTGCGTCACGTCAGGAGCAACGCCATCCCCGAATCGCCCTTCGCCATGGCGCGCTGGTAGGCACGGCCGGCGGCGATGCGTTGCAGATAGGCGAGGATGTTGGGCGAGCCCGAGAAGTCACGGGGGGCGAAGGCTCTTACGGTGGTCAGGTGAAAGGCCATCATGATGTCGGCCACGGTGAGACTCGGGCCGCCAAAATAGGGCGCTTCCCCAAGCCTAGCCTCGACCATGGCGTAGGCGCGAGCGGCGCGATCCTCCACGAAGGCGCCCAGCGGGTGGTCGGGGCCCAGCCCCATGGCGCCGGCGAGTATGCGCATCATGTCGTCAGCGCCCAGGGTGGCCCCGGCGAAGTGGCGCCAGAACAGAAAGGCTGGGAACTCGGGGTCTGATGGCGCGACCGTGAGGCGACCCTCGCCATACCGCGCCAGGATGTAGTCGATGATCGCCCCGGACTCGGCGAGCACGACGCCATCGTCCTCGATCACCGGAGCCGTGCCGGAAGGGTGCAGGGCCTTGTAGGCCGCCGGGGCCAGGCGGGTCACCGGATCGCGGGCGTAAAGCTTCAGCTCATAAGGGATTTCGAGCTCCTCGCAGAGCCAGACGATGCGCTCGGATTGCGAGACGCCGAGGTGATGAACGGTCAGCATTCGCCGGGCCTAGAGCCGCTCCACCGCCATGGCCACGGCCTCGCCGCCGCCGATGCACAGGGACGCCAGCCCGCGCTTTTCGCCGCGCGTCTCAAGCGCCGACAGCAGGGTCGCCAAGATCCGCGCGCCCGAGGCGCCGATCGGATGGCCGAGTGCGCAGGCCCCGCCGTTAACGTTGAGTTTGGCCCTGTCGATGCCCAGATCGCGCATGGCGATCATGGCCACCACGGCAAAGGCCTCATTGACCTCGAAAAGATCGACCTGATCGGCCGTCCAGCCGGCGCGCTCCAGGGCCTGGCGCATCGCCGGGACCGGGGCAGTCGTGAACTGGGACGGCGCGTGTGCGTGGACGCCGTGACCGGCGATCCTGGCCAACGGCTCCAGTCCCAGACGCTCGGCGGTGGAGGCGCGCATGAGCACCAGGGCCGCGGCGCCGTCCGAGATCGAAGACGCGTTGGCGGCTGTGATGGCGCCATCCTTGGCGAAGGCGGGCTTGAGGGTGGGGATCTTGGCCGGATCGGCCTTCAGCGGCTGCTCGTCCTGACTGACGGTGTCCACGCCTTTGCGACCGGCGATCTCCACACTGACGATCTCGCGCTCAAAGGCCCCGCCCTCCACCGCCGCCTTGGCCCGCGCCAGGCTCTCGATGGCGTAGGCGTCCATGTCCGCGCGGGTGAACTGATAGGCGGCGGCGGTCTCCTCGGCGAAGGCGCCCATGAGCTTTCCCGGGTCGTAGGCGTCCTCCAGACCATCGAGATACATGGAATCCAGCACCCGATCGTGGCCGATGCGGGCGCCGCCGCGATGCTTGGCCAGCAGATAGGGTGCGTTGGTCATGCTCTCCATGCCGCCCGCGACCACGATCTTCGCCGACCCGGCGAGGAGCGCGTCATGAGCCAGGATCGCTGCCTGCAGGCCCGAGCCGCACATCTTGTTGACCGTGGTGGCCGGGACGCTCTGGGGAAGCCCCGCACCGATGGCCGCCTGGCGCGCCGGCGCCTGGCCGAGCCCTGCGGGCAGGACGCAGCCCATGAATATCTGATCGATCGCCTCAGCGGACGCGCCGGACCGCTCCACCGCCGCCCGGACGGCCGCTGACCCCAGCTGTGTCGCGCTCGCCCCTGCCAACGATCCCTGGAAACCGCCCATGGGCGTGCGGGCATAGGAGACGATGACGACGGGATCGGCGGACATGGGGGCTTCCTTCTGGCTGCCCAGGATGTGGCGGGCGGCGAGACCAGATGCAAGGATCGTTCGCTGCGGGCGGCCGCCTCTACGCCGCGGATGCGATGAAGCCTCCGCCCAGAACCCGGTCTGGATCGGCGCTGTCGTAGAGGACGCAGGCCTGGCCCGGAGACACGGCTTCCTCGGGCTCATGAAAATCCACCGCCACCGCACCAGCGTCGTCCAGGCGCAGCCGCGCGGGTGTCGGGGGACGGGTGGAGCGGACGCGGGCAAGGACCGGGCGCCCAGCGGCGGCGGCGTCCGTGATCGTCGACTCGTCGCCCAGCCAGTTGGTTTCCGTAAGAGTCAGGGAAGGGCTCAGCAGAGCCTCCCGCGGACCGACGATCACCCGTCTGGCCGCCGCGTCCAGGCGCACCACGAACAGCGGATCACCCACAGCGATTTTGAGACCCCGCCGCTGACCCACGGTGTACCGCGTCACCCCTTCGTGGCTTCCCAGGACCCGACCATCGATGTGGACGATGTCACCGGCGAGATTCGTGCTTGGCCGCAGGCGGTCGATGACCGTGGTGTAGCGGCCTTCGGGCACGAAGCAGATGTCCTGGCTGTCGGGCTTATCGGCCACGGCAAGGCCAAGGCTTGCGGCCAGACTGCGCACGTGCGGCTTCTCGAGCCCGCCGAGCGGAAACCGCAGAAAGTCCAGCTGATCGCGTGTGGTGGCGAACAGGAAGTAGCTTTGATCCCGGCCGGGATCCACGGCGCGGTTCAAGGTGGGAGCGCCATCCCGACCCACCAGCCGGCGCACGTAGTGACCGGTCGCCAGCGCCGCCGCGCCCAGGTCCCGGGCGACCTCCATCAGGTCCAGGAACTTCACCGTCTGATTGCAGCGCACGCAGGGGATTGGCGTCTCGCCGCGCTGATAGGTCGCGACGAAGTCGTCGATCACCGCTGCGCGGAAGCGGCTTTCGTAATCGAGCACATAGTGAGGGATGGCCAGGGCCTCGGCCGCCGCCCGGGCGTCCATGATATCCTGTCCCGCGCAGCAGGCGCCCTTCTGCTTCGCGGCGGCGCCGTGGTCGTAGAGCTGCAGGGTGACGCCCACCACGTCATAGCCCGCGCGCTTGAGCAGGGCCGCGGTGACTGTGGAATCCACCCCGCCGGACATGGCCGCCACCACCCGCGCGCCAGCCGGCAGGGCCGTCGCGTCGCGCGCGGCCGTCTCGATATCGGCGCTGATGTCCACGGTGAGGCCGCCCGGGGCGAGCATGGAAAGTCCCTTCCTTGAAGCGCGGTCTTCTACGCTGAACCAGACACTGTGGCGAGATGGACACGGCGGCGCGCCAATTCAGATGGCCATTAGCACCCTGTTATCAATCGCTGGGCATTCTCGCCCACCGCGATGGGACGGGGGAAGGGAAGTATCAGTCATGAGTCATCAGGCGCCCGATATTGTGGGCGTGGTCGGTCCGCACGGCGAGCTGATCACGATTTTCGACCTGCCCCCGGCGGACACCCGGCGGTGGGTGATCCGGCGCAAGGCCGAGGTGGTGGCCGCGGTGCGCGGCGGCCTGATCACCCGGGAGGACGCCTGCCAGCGCTATGGCCTGACGCCCGAGGAGTTCGACGCCTGGCGCGACGCCTTTGAGCGCGATGGTCTGGCAGGCCTGCGCACCACCCTGCGCGGCGAGCGAACCCCGCGTCGGGTCGCCTGAACCGCGCCCCTCAGGCGGCAGCCGTGACGGCATTGCGGCGGCGGCGCCGCGCTGATAGCGATGGCCGAATGGAACGCGGGGTGAAGCGTCAATGTCGGTGAACGAGTCGGGCCTAAACATCCCCCGGGACCGTTCGCGCGGCCGCGCGTGGTCGATCCTTACCTTCGATCGCCTGATCACCGGCCCGGTGATCCATCTCGTCTATTGGGCGGGCCTGGGCGTGATCGTTGTCGCGGCCTTTTCGGTGGTGGGAGCCTCCATCGGCGTCGCCCTGCGCGAGGGCAGCTGGGCGGCCATACTCCTGGCTATTCCGGTTCTGGTGGTGGGCCTGCTGATCGTCGGCGCCGCAGGGCTGCTCTGGCGCGCCGTCTGCGAGTTCTATGTGGCCATCTTCCGCATCGGAGATGATCTGGCGGCCCTGCGCCGCGTGGCGGAAACCGAACACGACGTCCCGCCCGCAGCCTGACCGGCGCTCCGGACTTCGTTATCCGGGGCGATAGGGCTCTGGGGCTTGGCGAGCGCCCGCAAATCAGCCTACCGATTCGCATCGCGGCGTTAACCATTAACACCTCATCAATCAGCGCCGCATCACTATGTCGCCAAGGGTCCAGGCGGCCGAGATCTGAGTCGCCCATCAAGTCTGGAGGGGTTTGCCGTGCGCGTATTGCTGATCGAGGATGACAAGGCGGTCGCCAAAGGCATCGACATGATGCTCAAGGCCGAGGGCTTCAACGTCTATGTCACCGACCTCGGAGAAGAGGGCGTCGATCTGGGCAAGATCTATGACTACGACCTGATTCTTCTGGATCTCAATCTGCCCGATATGAGCGGCATGGATGTGTTGCGCACCCTGCGGGTCGCCCGGATCGATACGCCGATCATGATCCTGTCGGGCAATTCGGAGATCGACACCAAGGTCAAAACCCTGGGCGGCGGCGCCGACGACTTCATGACCAAGCCGTTCCACCGCGAGGAGCTGGTGGCGCGCATCCACGCCGTCGTTCGCCGCTCCAAGGGCCACGCGCAGTCGGTCATCCGCACCGGCGAGATCGCGGTGAACCTGGACGGTAAGACCGTGGAGGTGCGCGGCATGCGCGTGCATCTCACCGGCAAGGAATATCAGATGCTGGAGCTGCTTTCCCTGCGCAAGGGCACGACCCTGACCAAGGAGATGTTCCTCAACCACCTCTACGGCGGCATGGACGAGCCGGAGCTGAAGATCATCGACGTCTTCATCTGCAAGCTGCGCAAGAAGCTTAAAGCCGCCGCTGACGACCACCACATCGAGACCGTCTGGGGCCGGGGCTACGTCCTGCGCGATCCGCAGGAAGGCGAGCACGCCGCCGCAGCCTGACCGAACTCACCATGCCGAGAAGTGCTTGGAGAGCCGCAGCCCCTGACGCTGATAATGGGAGCCGCCCGCGCCATAGAGGCGTGACGGGCGCTGCGTGAGGGATTCAAAGCAGAGCCGCGCCACGGCCTGGCCGTCCTCCAGCAGGAAGGGCGTTTCGTGGCTGCGCACCTCCAGGACCCCGCGGGAGCCCTGCCCCCCGGCTTCGGCCGTACCGAATCCCGGATCGAAGAACCCGGCGTAGTGCACCCGAAACTCGCCCACCGCCGGATCAATGGGCGTCATCTCCGCCGCCTGGAGCACGGGAATAGCGATCTCGTCCTTGGACGCCAGAATGTAGAATTCGCCCGGATCCAGCAGGAGCTCGCCGCGCCGCGCCTTCAGAGGCTCCCAGAAATCGGCCGGATCGTGGCCATTCTCCAGGTCCAGATCTACGATGCCGGCGTGCCGGCGCGCCCGGAAGCCGGCGATCTCGCCCGAGAGGTCCACGCCGACGGTCTTGATTCCCAGAACCGCCGGCTCGCCTCGCCGTAGGCGCAGCTGATTGAGCCGGCTGCCGGCGCGGGCGAGGACGGAGAAGGTCTGGGGCGCGATCTCCAGATACATGGGACCGGCGTAGCCGGCGGCGATATCGTCGAAAGCCGGCTGACCGTCGGTGAGCAGGCGCACAAACACGTCCAGCCGCCCCGTCGAGCTTTTGGGATTGGCGCGTCCGGCCACATCGGGCGGCAGAGCCAGACGCTCCTGGATCGGCGCGATATAGACGCAGCCGCGTTCCAGCACCGCACCGCCTCCGGTGAGGTCAAGCTCATGCATGGCCACATCGGCGATCCGCTGCGCCACGGTTCCTCCCTGGCGCGGCAGGAAGGAAGCCCGGACCCTCCAGGCCCGCGGTCCCAGGCGTAAATCCAGGCTGGCCGGCTGCACCTGATTGAGAGCAAACCCGCCTTCGGCCAAGAGTCCGCCGCCCGCGATCAGGTCATCGATGGTCTGGCAGGGCAGAATGCCGGGGGAATCGCTCATGCGCCGCGACAGTCGCGGACGGCGGCGCCGGAGGCAAGCGCACCTGGGCATGTTCGATGACAGGGATTTGCCAAATCCGCGGCCCCGCCTTCCCTGCGCCCCCTTTTTGCGCTTGAAGCCTGCCGATGACCGAAGATCCGAACACCTGGGAGGCCGCCACCCGCCTCATTCGCGGCGGCCTGGCGCGATCGCCGCACGGCGAGACGGCCGAAGCGCTCTATCTGACGCAGAGCTTTGTCTATGACAGCGCCGAGCAGGCCGACGCGCGGTTCGCCGGCGAAAGCCCCGGCTTCATCTACGGCCGTTACGGCAATCCCACGGTCAAGATGTTCGAGGATCGTCTGGCCCTGTTGGAGGGGGCAGAGGCGTGCCGCGCCACAGCGTCTGGGATGGCGGCGGTTCAACTGGCGCTGATGGGCCTTGTGCGCGCCGGTGACCACGTGGTCTCGGGCAAGGCGCTGTTCGGCTCCTGCCGCTGGATTCTCAAGAACTGGCTGCCGCGTTTCGGCGTCGAGACGACCCTGGTTCAGGGACCGGATATCACCGCTTGGCGCGCGGCCGTGCGGCCCAACACCAAGGTTTTCTTTCTGGAGACCCCGGCCAATCCGTTGCTGGAGGTCTGCGACATCGCCGCGATCTGCGACATCGCGCGAGAGATCGGCGCCAGGGTCGTTGTCGACAATGTCTTCGCCACACCGATCTTTCAGTCGCCCCTGACCCTGGGCGCGGACATCGTCGTCTATTCGGCCACCAAACATATCGACGGCCAGGGCCGGGTGCTCGGCGGGGCGATCCTTGGCGAAACCGCCTTGATCGACGAATCCTACAAAGATCCCATGCGCCACACCGGCCCGACCCTGTCGGCCTTCAATGCCTGGGTGCTGCTCAAGGGCCTGGAGACTCTGGACCTGCGGGTTCGCCGCCAGAGCCAGACCGCCGCGGTCATCGCCGATGTCCTGAGCGGCCACGCCAAGGTCCGTCAGGTCCGTTATCCGGGCCGCACCGACCATCCGCAGCACGGCATTGCGGCGCGCCAGATGAGCGGCGGCGGCTCGCTGGTCGCTTTGGACCTGGGCTCACGGGAGGCGGCGTTCCGTTTCCTCAACGCCCTGGAAATCGTGGACATCTCCAATAATCTGGGCGACGCCAAGTCCATGGCCACGCACCCCACCACGACCACCCATCGCTCCATGACCGAGGAGGAAAGGCTGGAGATCGGACTTACCCCCGGCTGGGTGCGGATTTCCGTCGGACTGGAGGGCCCCGGCGATCTCACTCGCGATCTTACCCGCGCCCTGGACGCCGCCTGATGGCCCCCTCCGATCCCGAGCCCAAGGCCGCCACCTCGATCTCCGCCTATGAGGCCGTGACCCGCGGCGTGGTGGTGCGCGTCTCGCCCAACTATGTGGCCGAGCAGTCGGATCCCGCGAAGAACCGGTATGTCTTCGCCTACACGGTGGACATCGAGAACCGGGGCGTCCTCACGGTCCAGCTTCTCACGCGTCACTGGATCGTCACCGACGGCCACGGCCGCGCGGAGGAGATAAAGGGCGACGGAGTCGTCGGACATCAGCCCACCCTGCGGCCGGGCGAAGGCTTCCGATACACTTCCGGCTGCCCCCTCACGACGCCCACGGGCAGCATGCGTGGAGACTTCGGCATGACCGTCCAGGGCGGCGAGACCTTCAATGCCCGTATTCCGCAATTCTCCCTTCACAGCCCCGACGCCGCGAGGAGGCCCAACTGAGACGCCCGGCCGCCCTCGTGGTCCTGACCTGCGTGCTCATGGGGGCGTCGACGGCGGACGCCGTCACCGTGCGCCAGTTCTCCTACGACCCTGCCGACGCCAAGACGCGTGAGGTGACAGGCGGCCTGACTTTTCAGTTCAACCAGTCGATGTTCGGCGTGAAGGTCACGAACGTCCGGGCCACCGAGGCCAAGGCCACTGCCGATCTGGCGCCCGCCGCGCCCTCGGCGGTGGGTCCCGGCGGACTCGCGGCCGTCCCAGGCGCGCCAAAGGGCGATCTCTACGCGGTGCTGCCCACCGACGAGGGCGCGGCCCTCACCTCAGCGCTCTGCCCGGGGTCGAGACGCGCCTGGATGGCCATCGGCAAGCTGAAATTCGACCAGGATCTTCAGGTCTATGTCATCGGCGATAGCCCGACCGGCGGCCCAGCCCGAACCTGCCAGGCCCTCGCCTTCACCTTCCACGGCGAGTGGCGCCTGCCGCCCCCGGCCGAGCCCTTCGACACCCGAGAGCTGGACCAGCCGCAGTTCCCGCGCTGACGACCTACTCCAGCAGCTTCTGCCGGAGCGTCTCGCATCGTGCGGCGTCCACCCCCAGACCGCGCTCAAGATAGCCATCCACATCGCCATAGGCAGCCGCGATGGCGGCCAGGGCCGTGGCCAGATAATCGGCCTCTACCGCCATGGCCACGCGCACCGCCGCTTCGGACGGCGCTCGCCCTGAAAGGGCCGTGATGGCCTCCATCACCTGCGGCAGGCGACGCGTCATGCGCACCGGATCGTTGGTGAGCAGATAATCTTCCAGGGCGTCGTCAGGATGAACGCCGGCCACATGGTGGGTCAGGGCGGCCAGGAGACCGGTTCGATCCTTGCCGGCGGCGCAGTGGATCAGGACCGGTCCGTCCGCCCGCTCCAGCGCCAGGAAATACCGGGCGTAAAGGTCCAGATGCCGGGGGTCGAAGGGGGCCTTGCGATAGTATTCGAACATGTAGTCGCGGAAGGACTGCTCGGTCAGATCCGAGCGGCTGATGTGGGCGATCCAGGCGTCCTCCTCGTGCTCGCCGATATCGTTGCTGATCACCTCGCCGGCGAAGCCGTCCGGCCGGCGGGACGGGTCGCGCTCGCGTTCGCCCTTGCGCCGCAGATCCACCACCACAGCGAGGTTGAGGGCCGCGATGGCCGCCAGATCGGCGTCCGTGGCCTTGCCGTGCGAGGCGGAGCGAAACAGCAGGCCGCGCCGCAGCCGGCGGCCCTCCACAGTGTCGTAGCCGCCGAAGTCGCGGAAATTCTCGACGCCCTCGAGGGGCAGATGTCTGGTCATGCCGCGTTGTTAGCGCCCCGGCGTGACATTGGCGAGACATCAGCCCGCATCAGCGGAAAGGCGGCTCATCAAAGCTGCGCAGCTTGCGCGAATGGAGCCTCGGCCCCTCCTCCCGCAGCAGATCCATGGTGGCGATGCCGATCCGCAGATGCTGCGAGATCGCCTGGTCATAGAAGCTGTTGGCGGCGCCGGGCAGCTTGATCTCGCCATGCAGGGGCTTGTCGGAAATGCACAGAAGGGCGCCGTAGGGTGTGCGGAACCGGTAACCCTGGGCCGAGATCGTGGCGCACTCCATGTCGATGGCCACGGCCCGGGAGAGGTTGAAACGCAGGGCGCTGGAGCTGAAGCGCAGCTCCCAGTTGCGGTCGTCGGTGGTCACGACCGTGCCCGTGCGCAGCCTGGCCTTCAGCGCATCCCCGCTCTGCCCGGTGACAAGCTCGGCCGCGCGCTGCAGGGCCACCTGCACCTCTGCGATCGGCGGGATCGGAATCTCCGGCGGCAGGATGGCGTCGAGAACGTGATCGTCGCGGAGGTAGGCGTGGGCCAGCACATAGTCGCCGATGGTCTGGCTGGCCCGCAGGCCGCCGCAGTGGCCGATCATGAGCCAGGCCTCCGGGCGCAGCACCGCCAGATGGTCGGTGATGGTCTTGGCGTTGGAGGGTCCCACGCCGATGTTCACCAGGGTGATGCCGCGCCGGCCCGCCGCCATGAGGTGATAGGCGGGCATCTGGTGCCGCCGCCAACCGCCCGCGGCGGCGCTCTCGGCGGCGTCGGCGGTCTTCGCCGTGATCCTCACCCCG
>Ga0302279_10003926_pt1 | contig 18003 bp, 15 predicted proteins | sample III_Bog_N3_3_FD_194541 | JGI IMG/M metagenome (GOLD analysis project Ga0302279, IMG submission 194541) | Peat permafrost microbial communities from Stordalen Mire near Abisko, Sweden - III_Bog_N3_3 | ecosystem: Environmental > Terrestrial > Soil > Wetlands > Peat | place: Sweden: Abisko...
TCAATAGGCATCGAACGCTTTCACGCCGAGGTGGCGACGGGCAACGAGAACATGCTGGGCGTCCTCAACGCGCTGGGCTTGCGGATGGACGCAGTTCGAGAGTTCGACGTCGCAAAATTCGATATCGACCTTCGCCCGACGAGCGAGTACCGCGCGACGTGTGATGAACGAGAGGCCGTCGCCGAGGCGGCGAGCATGACCGCGGTCTTGCGTCCGAAGGTCATCGCTGTCGTGGGTGCGGGACGAAATCCCGGCAGTCCGGGGCACGAGGTCGTGCGATCGCTGCTGGCGGGCGACGTGACGGGCACCGTGTACCCCGTCAATCCAAAGGCCCGCTCCATCTGTGGCGTCGCGGCGTTCCCCAACCTCTCCTCGGTGCCCGAGCGCGTCGATCTCGCCATCGTCGCGGTACCGGCCGCGCAGGTGCCGAAAGTTCTCAAAGAGGCCGCGCTCAGTGGCGTGCGCGCCGTAACGGTAATCACGGCGGGGTTCGCCGAGACCGGTCAGGCCGGCGCGGCGATGGAGACCGAACTACTTGCCATGGCGCGCGAGAACGGCATGCGCATCGTAGGACCGAACTGTCTCGGTCTCGTGAATACCGATCCGGAGGTGCGGCTGAACGCCACCTTCACGGGCCTCGATCCACTGCCCGGTCGTCTGGCACTGATCTCACAGTCGGGAGCGGTCGGCATCGTGCTCGCCGAACAGGCGAGTGCCTCGGGTGTTGGACTCTCGAGCTTCATCTCGGTGGGCAACAAACTCGACGTGAGTTCCAATGACCTGCTGTGTTTTCTCGAACGAGACGAGCGCACTTCAGTCATCGCGCTCTACCTCGAATCGCTCGGTAACCCGCGAAAGTTCGCGCGCATCGCTCGGCGCATCGGCGAACACAAGCCAATCGTTGCGTTGAAAGCCGGACGAAGCACCGCTGGGGCCCGGGCCGCGCGATCACACACCGCGGCCGCCGCCACTCCGGAGGTGTCGGTGGAAGCCCTCTTGCGAAGCGCCGGCGTCATCAAGGTCGACCGTCTTGAAGAGCTCCTGGACGTCTCGACGCTCGTACTCGCGGCGCCACTGGCTGCGGGACGGCGTGTCGCGCTGGTGGGCAACTCCGGAGGTCCGCTCATCCTCGCCGCCGACGCGTGTGAGGCCAACGGATTGCACGTGAGTGAACTCGACGAGTCGACGAAGGCGGCGCTCAAGGAATGCCTGGTCGACGCCGCCGCGACGTCCAACCCAGTGGACCTGACCGCCGACGGATCGTGCGCGACGTTTGAGCGGGCGCTCGAGATCGTCCTGGCCGATGAGGCGATTGACGCGGTGATCGTCGTGGTGACCGAGGTGTTAGCCCTATCGGGTGACGACGCTCGCGTCGCCGTCGAGGCGGTCGCGTCACGCTTTGACAAGCCGCTCGTCGCGTGCGTGCTCGGCGCATCACCTCGTCACGGGCAGGCGATGAGCCGCGTCGCCGAGATTCCCACCCCCGAGCGCGCGGCCTCCGCGCTGGCCCACCTGTGTCGCTACGCAGAGTGGCGCAACCGTTCGACGAACTCGTCGAACGAACCCGTGGCCATTGAGCAGCTTTCGATCGTTCGAGAGATTGTCGGGACTCGGCTCGCCGAATGCCCGGAGGGCGGATGGCTGGAACTTGACGAGGCGGCTCGGCTACTCAGTTCGTGCGGGTTGCCCATTCTTTCGACCCAAGCGGTCTTCAGCGCTGACGAGGCCGCCGTTGCGGGGGAGTCCCTGGGCTTTCCGGTCGTGCTGAAAGCACGTGCGGGCGACCTCGTCCACAAGTCCGATGTCGGCGGCGTGGTGACCTCGCTCATGAGCTCGAGCGCGGTGCACGCTGCCTACGAAGAGATGTCGGCGCGACTGGGACCACAGATGGGCGGCGCGGTCATTCAACCCATGGCGAAGTCGGGTGTCGAAGCGATTGTTGGCCTTACGGTCGATCCCGACTTCGGTTCGGTCGTGATGGTCGGGCTCGGTGGGGTGATGACCGACGTCCTGGGTGATCGGTCGTTCGCGGTACCTCCACTCGACGCCGGGGCGGGTGAGGCAATGGTCAGTTCGTTGCGAGCGGCTCCGCTCCTTGACGGTTTTCGCGGGGCTCCACCCGTCGATCGACAGGCGCTGGCGGCCCTCGTCGAACTGGTGGCCCGAGTTGCTGAGGAAGTACCCGAACTCGTCGAACTCGATTTGAACCCGGTCATCGTCACGCCCGAGGGGGCGCTCGTCGTTGACTGCAAAGCGCGTCTCGCGCCTCGCCACTTGGGCCCGGGACCACTGTTTCGAGCCTTGCGCCACCGAAGCTGAAACCACGAGGTAATGGGCAGCGAGACCCGAATCGTGAGGTGCTCTGGACGTCGAAACGTGACCTTTTTCCCTAGTTGACGTGTCGTACCCTGCGAGAAACTGCAGTTGTGTTCGACAACCACGACGCGAACGAGTTGCCACGACCTGATGAGACCGCGACCCTTCGTGTCGGATCGACGGTGGTACTGCGAGCGGACGAACTCACGACGCTGATCAGAAATCTCACCGATCTCGGTTACGAAGTGAAGGGTCCCGTCGTGCGCTCGGGGGCGATCGTGCCCGGCGCCCTCAGTGGTGTGGAGGACCTCCCAAAGGGCGTGCACGACGAACAGGGACCGGGCCACTACCGGCTGGCGCACGGCGACGACGAAACCCTGTTTGACTGGGCCGTCGGACCGAGCGGTTGGAAGTCGGAGTTCTTTCCCGCTCACGATGAACAGTGGCGCGCACGGAGCGTCGATGGCTACGTGGAACTGGTCGAGACCCTCGACGAACGACCGCCGCTCGCGGTACTGGGCGCGCGTCCCTGCGAAGTGGCCGCCCTGGCGGTACTCGACCGCGTCTTCATCGAAGGCCAGCACTGCGACACACGCTACGCACAGCGGCGCGAGAACGCCTTTGTCGCCGTCGTGGAGTGCTCGAGTCCGGCCGCGACCTGTTTCTGTGACTCCATGGGCACGGGACCGAACATCGAGTCCGGTTTCGACCTGGCGCTCACGGAGTTGGACGATGAAGGAGGCCATCGATTCTTGGCGCGCGTGGGTTCCCCTCGCGCGCTCACGGCGCTCGAAGGTGTGGTGTGCTCAAGCGCTTCGGGTTACGACTTGTCGGCACGCGACGCAGTACTCGACGGGGCCCGGGATCAAATGGTTCGCCACCTGGACACCGACGGTCTCGCTGGGGTGCTCGCGAGAAATCTGGAACATCCGCGTTGGGCCGAGGTGGCCGAGCGCTGCCTCTCGTGTGGCAACTGCACGCTGGTCTGCCCGACGTGTTTCTGCAGTGACGTGCGCGACGCGACCGATCTCGACGGGGACGTGATCCGTGAGCGTACGTGGGCGTCGTGCTTCAGTATCGATCACTCGTATCTGCACGGTGGCGCGGTGCGCCCGACGACCCAGTCGCGCTATCGCCAGTGGATGACCCACAAACTCTCGACGTGGTGGGACCAGTTCGACACGACCGGCTGCGTGGGCTGTGGCCGATGCATTGCTTGGTGTCCCGTCGGCATCGACATCACCGAAGAGGCGTCGGCCATCGAACGTTCCGACGGTGCGACCACGGTGTCGCTATCGAGCGCTCGGAGTCGCTCGTGATCACGATCGACGAACTCGTCGGCGCCCACCCCTTCGCGGCCGGACTGAGCGACGAGCACTTGGCGTTGGTGGCGGGGTGCGCCCAGAACGTCGCATTCGACGCGGGCGCGATGCTCTGCGCCGAAGGAGAGAGCGCTGACACGTTCTTTCTCTTGCGTCGAGGTCACGTCTCGATTGAAGTGCATCAGGCCGGTCGTGGACCGATCGTGATCGAGACCGTGGGATCGGGGAATGCAGTCGGTTGGAGTTGGCTCGTGGCCCCGTACCGCTGGACCTTTGACGCGCGCGCGCTCGAGCCGGTGGGGGCCCTCGCCATCGATGGCGCGTGCCTGCGCGCAAAGTCGTTCGAGGATCCGGCGCTCGGCTTCGCACTCTTGTCGCGGGTGACCCAGGAACTTCTGGGAAGGCTCCAGTCCACCCGGATACGGCTGCTCGACCTCTACGGAGAGCACCGTGGCTAGCGCGATCGAGCTCGACGCGCCACGCTCTGGGTTGACCCCGGTGCTGTACCGCGTAGTCGCTCGCCGCAACGAGACGGCCGACGTCGTCACGCTCTGGCTCGAATCGCTCGATGGCTCGCGGCTCTCGTTTCAATCGGGTCAGTTCAACATGTTGAGCGCCATCGGGGTCGGGGAAGTCGCCGTCTCGATCAGCACTTCGCCGAGTGACCCCGGACCGCTGCTCCATACGGTTCGTGACGTCGGTGCGGTGACCCACGCACTCTGTTCGAGCGGTGTCGGCGACGTCATTGGCGTGCGCGGACCCTTCGGCACCGACTGGGGTGTCACGGGAAACGCGGCCGCGATTGACACGGTCATCGTGGCCGGTGGTATCGGACTCGCGCCGCTGCGCGGGGCGGTCGAGGAGTTGGTCGCGGCTCGCAGCGACGGTGCGGGGCAGGTCTTTGTGCTGGTGGGTGCGCGCGAGCCGGACCAGTTGGTCTTCTTGGACGACATGGCGAAGTGGAAGAAGGCCGGTGCAGTCGTCCTGAGCACGGTCGATCGTTCGGCGCCCGGTTGGAGCGGTCGCGTCGGACTGGTGACGACGCTGCTCTCGAGCGCGGGCTTTGACGCTCACCACTGTCGAGTGCTCATCTGCGGCCCGGAGATCATGATGAGGTTCACGGCGCGGGCGTTGATCGAGCTCGGCGTCGATCCCGCGTCCATCTGGGTGTCGCTCGAACGGAACATGCAGTGCGGGCTCGGTTGGTGTGGGCACTGTCAACTCGGGCCCCTGCTGTTGTGCCGCGATGGTCCCGTGGTGGGCTACGTCGAGGCGAACGTGTTGATGAACGAGCGTGAGCGATGAGCGTCGACACCGTCGTAGAGCGCCCGACGCTCGCAGTGTGGAAATTCGCCTCCTGTGACGGTTGCCAACTGAGCCTGCTCGACCTCGAGCCAGAGTTACTCGCGATCACCCGCGCCGTGCGGATCGCGCACTTCACAGAGATGACGCGCGCCCACGTCGAGGGGCCCTACGACATCTCATTGGTCGAGGGTTCGATCACCACCGACGACGACGTCGCGCGCATCCTCGAGGTCCGTGCACAGTCGCGCTACCTCGTGACGATCGGGGCGTGCGCCGCGACGGGCGGCATCCAGGCCCTGCGCAACTTCGTCGAGCCGGGGGCTTTTCCCGCGATGGTCTACGCGCACCCCGACTACCTGCGCGCCCTGGACACCTCGACGCCCGTGTCGGCCCACGTCGCGGTCGACTACGAACTTAGAGGGTGCCCCATCGACCGGTTCCAGCTACTCGAGGTGCTCCTCGCCCTCCTCGCTCACCGTCGGCCCATCGTGGCGACCCACTCGGTCTGTCAGGAGTGCAAGGCCCGTGGCACCGTCTGCCTCGCGGTGTCCGGCGAGAGCGCCTGCCTCGGACCGGTGACGCGCGCGGGTTGCAACGCGCTCTGCCCGTCGATCGGTCGGGGCTGTTTTGGCTGTTTTGGCCCGAGTGAGGGCGCGAACGTGACCTCACTGATGCAGTGGCTGCGTTCGCACGGCCACGACGAGGTCACGCTGGCTCGATCTTTGCAGACCTTTAACGCCGCGGCCCCCGCCTTTCGAGACGCCGCGACGAACCTCGGTGCCACGAAGGTGACGATCGGCACTACGGCGCACTCGCGAAAGGATGAGTCGTGACGCACGGAACGAATCGCAATCGCACGGTGAGCGCCGAAGGGGTCGCCCGGGTCGAAGGGGAGGGGTCGCTGCGCGTCGTCGTGCACGACGGCACCGTGAGTGAGGTGTCGCTCGACATCTTCGAGCCGCCGCGCTACTTCGAAGCCATGTTGATCGGGCGCCACTACAGCGAAGCCCCGGACATCACGGCGCGCATCTGTGGGATCTGTCCCGTGGCCTATCAACTGACCGCGTGCGCGGCGATGGAAGATGCCCTGGGGATCGTCGTCAGTGATCGGGTCCAGGTCCTGCGCCGGTTGCTCTACTGCGGCGAGTGGATCCAGAGCCACGCGCTGCACGTCTACTTGCTCCACGCGCCGGACTTCCTCAAGTGCCAGGACGCGGTGGAGTTGGCCGAACGTCAACCGAGCGTGATCGAACGTGGCCTCGCGCTCAAGCGGACGGGCAACCTCATCATGGAGACCGTCGGGGGTCGGGCCGTACACCCAGTCAACGTTCGTGTCGGTGGCTTCTACAGCGCGCCCGAGCCCGAGGCAATCGCCGCACTCACCGCTCCGCTCGAGCGCGCGCTCGACGATGCGCTGGCGACCGTGCAGTGGGTCGCGGGGTTCGACTTCCCCGCGGTCACTGGCGCGTACCGATTCGTCGCGCTGCGCCAGGACGGGCGCTACGCGATCGACTCGGGACGTCCGGGATCCTCAGACGGACTGGACGTCACGCCCCAGCGCTTCGCCGAACTGTCGGTCGAGGAGCACGTGGCGCGCTCGACCGCGCTGCACGCGCGCCTCGATGGACGCAGCTACCTCACCGGTCCGCTCGCACGCTACGCACTGAGCGGGTCACTCCTCCCCGAGGTCGTGCGAGACGCGGCTCGCAAGGCCGGACTGGGCGAGACGTGCGCGAACCCCTTCCAGAGCATCGTCGTACGCGCGCTCGAGATCGCGTTCGCCTGCCACGAAGCCCTACGTCTCGTCGCGCAGTATGAGCCACCGGTTCCCGCGGCCGACCTCGGCATCACTCGCGCCGGTGTCGGCACCGGGGTCACCGAAGCGCCGCGGGGGCTGCTCTTACACCAATATGAAATCGACGGCGACGGCAACATCGTGCGTGCGCGGATCACGCCGCCCACCTCGCAGAACCAGCTCACCATCGAAGAGGATCTGCGCCGCGTCGTCGAAGGCGGTCTCGAGCTCGACGACGACGACCTGCAGTGGCGCTGCGAGCAGGCCGTTCGCAACCACGATCCGTGTATCTCGTGCGCCGCGCACTTCCTCGATGTCGTGGTGGAACACGCATGAGTCCTCTCGACATCGTCGTGGCCGGTCTGGGCAGCACGTATCGGGGCGACGACGCCGTCGGTCCGATGGTCGCGGCACTGTTTGCGGGCGTGCATGACGACGTGCGTGACGTCGGACCACTGGCAGAACCACTCGATCTGCTGGGTCGCTTCGACGGGGCAGACCTCGCGGTCGTGATCGACGCCGTGCGCTCGGGCGCGCCGATCGGCACCGTGCAGGTAATGGACATCGACGTCGCGCACGTCAACGACGACGGCACGGTCGAACCGGCGGTCACGAGTACCCACGGCATTGGCCTGGTCGGGGTGCTTCGCGTGGCGCGCGCTATCGATCGGGCTCCGCGGCGTTTGGTGGTCGTGGCGGTCGAGGGCGAGGCCTTCGAGCTCGGTTCTTCCATGAGTGCGGCGGTGCAGGCCGCGGTCCCCGAGGCATTCCTGGCGGTCGCCAGGTTGATTGAAAGCGAGCAACTATGTGCCTAAGTCGGCTCTACAAAGTGCTGGGCCGTGAGGATGACGCCTGGGTCGACGTCGAAGACGTCGATCGCGTGCACTCGCGAGCGTCGTTGCTCGCGTACGACGGCGCAGATCTCAGCGCAGGGGATTGGGTGAGCGTGCACAGCGGTTACGTCATCGACCGCGTGGACGCCGTTGAGGCGGCCCGTGTCGTCGAGGAGATTCGACACGCCACGGCGTCGTCAGTGAAAGGGGAAATCTCATGGGGAATCTAAAGGCACGCGCGGGGCAACGCCGACGCGTTCCCGGCGTCGCTATCGCGGGAGCGACCGCGCTCGTGAGCGGGGTATCCGTGTTCGTCAATAGCTACGGCGTGCGCGCCGGAGCTACGCCCGCCGTCTACACCACGGCCAAGAACCTCGTCGCGGTCGCGGTGCTTTCCATCGTGGCGCTGATCGGCTGGAGGGTTCGCAACCGTCAATTCGGATCGGCCGCGGCGAACTTCGTCACGACCGCGCCCGAGGCGCGATCGGTTCCCCCGACACGGCGATGGATCGAACGTCTCGGGCTTCTCTACGTGGGGGTCGTCGGCGGAGGACTGGCCTTCGTGCTGTTCTTCGACGGCCTCGCCCAGAGCGAGCCGACGCCGGCGGCGTTCTGGCGCGACACCCTCGTGCTGTGGGTGGCCGTGATCGCAGTGCTGTTCCTGCGCGAGCGGCTGCGCTGGTGGAACCTCGCAGCGATCGCCCTTCTCATCAGTGGCGAGGTCGTGGCCAGCGGTGGTGTCGGACAACTCGCCGCCAACCGCGGCGAGCTCGACGTGCTCGTGTCGAGCGTGCTCTGGGCACTCGAAGTGGTCATCGCGCGACGGCTCCTAAAGACTCGTCCGCCCGCGGTGCTCGCCGTCGTGCGCATGGGGCTCGGGGCACTCACGTTGATCGTCTACCTCGCCGCGAGCGGATCGCTCGGCCAACTGGGGTCGATGAACGCCGACCAATGGCACTGGGCGTTATGGACCGGTCTTCTCCTGAGCGCCTACGTGGCGACGTGGATGAGCGCGCTCGCGCGGGCGCGGGCCGTTGACGTGACGTCGGTACTCGTCTCGAGCGCACTGATCACGTGGCTGCTGCAACTCGCAGCCGGTACGACGGTCGTGAGTGGCAACACCATCGGACTCGTGCTGATCGGCGCGGGCGCGACGTTGGTGCTCGTCGGGGCTCGCGGTCGTTCGGCTTGGACGAAGCCAGCGCTCGGAGTGTGACCGTGTCCGCCGAGCGAAGGGCCGTCTCTGGCGCGGAACTCTTCGCTCGTTACGCCTATCCGCCCAACGAACTTGGCTACTGCGGCCCTGGGGAGCCGGCCGCGTTGCTCGAGGCCGCGGTGGAGGGTGGCCAGGAGTCCCTGCTGGCGCATTTGGCGCACCAGTTCGAGGGGGCGTGGCCCTACCTCGAATTGATCGCTGGCTGCAACGGAGTCGCCGACCCGCTCGATCCTCGCGTGGTGGAGGCGTACTGGATCGGCAACGACCTGACGCGACGCGTCCCGCCCTCAATACTCGCTGCGTCACTCGACGAGCGCTTCGCGCATCGGGCGGGGACTCGATTCCCGCCGCTGATCGAGGCGGCCTGGAATGGGGGAGTGGCGCAGCACAACTTTCACGTCTTCGCCGTCTATCCCTGGATCGGCCTCCTGCGCGCCGGGCGCTCGAGTGCACCTCTGCACGTCCTGGACCAGTGCCGCATTCGCTGGGGTCGAGTTGAGTCACTGCGCGGCGACCTCGTCACCGTCACCAGTCGCGGACTCGAACTCGTGGGAAGCCAACTGTTGCTCGGCGACCAACGCGTGGAAGTCGTTCGCCGCGGGGTCGAGGGCCTCGGATTCGTCGATGATCTCGCCGTCGGCGACACGGTGGCCCTTCACTGGGACTGGGTGTGCGAACCACTGAGTGGACGTGCGCTCGGGCGACTCCAGGCCGCGACGCGCGACAACCTCTGGGCCGTCAACTCACTCAGCGCTCGACCTCCGGCCGCCGCCTTGGAGAGTGCGTAGTACCCGTCGACCCAACGTACTGTGGTTGGACCTAGTTGCGTTCGGGGATCATGTCGATGGCGCCGCAGGGGCATTCCGTGACACAGATCCCACAGCCCTTGCAGAAGTCGTAGTTGAACTCGTACCGCATTCCCTCGCCCAGCTTGATGACCGAATTATCCGGACAGACGCCAAAGCAGTTGTCGCACTCGAAGCAGTTGCCGCACGACATGCAGCGCCGTGCCTCGAAGAGCGCGTTGTCCGGCGTGAGACCACCGATGACCTCTTCGAAGTTCGTCTGACGTCGGACCCGCTCGAGTTCTGGACGTTCGGTGCGCGGAGCGTCCGCGTAGTACCAGGTGTTGAGACGTTCGAACGAGGCGAGTTCGTGGCGTTCTTTCACTTGGGCGTCGCTGCCCATGACGAAGTTGTCGATGCTGTGCGCGGCGCGCTTGCCGTGTCCGACCGCCACCGTCGCCGTGCGCTCAGCCGGCACGGCGTCACCGCCCGCGAAGATGCCCGTCGAACTGGCCATCATCGAGTCGAGCACCTGGACCGCGCCGTCACGTACGGTGACGTCGTCGGCGTGCTCGAGCAGCGAGAGGTCGGTGTCTTGTCCGAGGGCGAGGACCAGCGAGTCAGCGTCGAGCTCTTCGAACTCGCCCGTCGGCTCGGGGAATCCCTCGCTGTTGAGTTGCATCTTCTCCAGCACGATTCGATCACCATCGAACTTGTTGATCGTCGAGAGCCAACGCACGGTGACGCCCTCGCCGAGCGCCTGCTCGAACTCTTCGCCGCTCGCGCCCATGCGTTCGCGGTTGCGACGATAGACAATGACGGCGTCGGTCGCCCCGAGACGGCGCGCGGTACGTGCGGCGTCAAAGGCCGTGTCGCCCCCGCCGTAGATGACGACTCGCCGACCGAGTAGCGGTGGATCGTCCTCGGCGACTTGGTGCAGGAAGTTCACCGCGTCAATGACGCGAGAGGAGTCACCGGCGGGGATGTCGACCCGCTTGCCCAGTTGCGCTCCGACCGCGAGGAACACGGCGTCAAACTTCCCGTCACGGCGCTCCTGTTCGACGTCGTGGACGACGTGTCCGAGTTGAACCTCCACGCCCATCGCGATGACGCGAGCGATCTCCGCGTCGAGCACGGCGCGCGGGAGTCGATAGGCCGGAATGCCGTAGCGCATCATGCCGCCGAGTCGTGGGGCGGAGTCGACGAGTCGCACCTGATGGCCGAGGCGCCGTAGGTGATAGGTCGCACTGAGTCCCGCCGGTCCCGCGCCGATGACGAGGATCCGTTTTCCGGTGTCGGGGCCTGCGTCGGGCAACGTCCAGCCATTCTCGAGGGCCAGGTCGCCGAGGAAGCGCTCCACGGCATTGATACCGACCGCTTCGTCCACCTGGACTCGGTTACACGCCGTCTCGCACGGGTGAAAGCAGACACGACCCATGATGGCCGGAAGCGGGTTCTCTTCGACGAGCTTGTGCCACGCTGCCTCGTAGTTGCCCGATTCGGCTTCGTAGAGCCAAGCCTGGATGTTCTCGCCTGCGGGGCACGCGTTGTTGCACGGCGGCAGTCGGTCCACGTACACCGGGCGTTCGACGCGCCAAGAGCCGGTGTGGTTCGCTCGACTCGAACCGACGTCCAGGGTGATGGCAAAGGGGATCTTCATGACGAATGCTCCATCTCGGGCGCGATGAGCCCGTAACGCGCGATGTTCTCGTCGGCCATTGCCTGAAGGTGCGCGACGATGTCGGGACGAGGGTTGGCGCCGAAGAGGTGGTTGAATCGACGCTGTCGTGACAGGTACTCCTCGACCGGCACCGGTCGGCGGATGTGCGACACCGACGTCACCACGCCGTACTCGGCCTCGAAGACCGGGAACAGTCCCGACTCCTGGGCGAGGCGGGCGATGTGGATGGTCTCGGACGACGGCGATCCCCAACCGAGCGGGCAGGGCACCAGGACGTGAAGGTAGCGAGCGCCGTGGAACTCCATGGCGCGCTCGACCTTGCGCTCGAGGTCGTGGAGGTCGGCGACCGTCGCGGTGGCGACGTAGGGGATGTCGTGGGCCATCGCGATGCGCGGGACGTCCTTACCCTGACCGAAGACGTTGCCCGGTTCAGGCCCCACGGCTTCGGTGGTGGCGGTGCGGGCGGCCGGCGGGGTCGCCCCCGAGCGCTGCACGCCCGTGTTCATGTAGCCCTCGTTGTCGTAGCAAATGAAGAGCACGTCGTCGTTGCGTTCGAACATCCCCGACAGACATCCAAAACCGATGTCCACGGTTCCTCCGTCGCCGGCCTGCGCGACGACGCGAACGTCCTTCTTACCCTTCGCTCGCAGTGCCGCGGCGACGCCGGTCGCGACGGCCGGGGCGTTGCCAAAGAGTGAGTGCAACCAAGGGATCCTCCACGACGTTTCGGGATAGGGCGTCGAGAAGACTTCGAGGCAACCGGTGGCGTTCACCGCGACGACTTGGCCGTTGGTGGCGCGCATGGCGGCGTCGAGGGCGTAACGCGCTCCCAACGCCTCGCCACAGCCCTGACAGGCGCGATGGCCCGAGTCAATGGAGTTCGTCCGATCCGCTTGCGCCTGGATCGTGCGCTCCTCTTCGTTGAGAAGTCGGTTGCCGACCGCGAAACTGCCGACTTGGTAGAAATGGACTCGCTGGCTCGTCATGCTCGTACCTTTGGTGCAACCGTGGCGCGGTCACGTAGGAGGTTCTCCGCCGACGGGCCCGATCGTCGGGTCGCCTGCATGCGGGCGCGCTCTCGATCGACCGCGTCACGGTCGAGGTCGAGGAACGTGAGCGTCGCCAGTTCGTCTCGTGATGCCTCCTCGAGGACCTTCTCTAAAGAGCGCCGCGTGATGGCTCGGCCGCCGAGACCGGCGACGACGGTACGCAACAGCGTCTGTTCGTGATGGATGGCGATGGCGATGTCGTTCGAAAGGACGCCACCGGCGCCGATGCTGAAGGCCTTTTCGATCACGACCACCTGGCGGGCGCTGGCGAGCGCGTCGCGCACCGCTTCGCTCGGGAAGGGGCGAAAGGACGTGACGCCGAGTACGCCGACTCGCTCGCCGAGGTCGCGTCGCGCGTCGACCGCGTCCTTCAACGTGCCCAACACCGAGCCCATGGCGACGATCACGGTGTCGGCGTCGTCGGTGCGATACGGGCGTACGAGCCCACCGCTCTCACGTCCCGTTGCTTCGAAGAACTCGCTCGCGATGGCGGGGATACGTTCGAGCGCGTCGAGCTGGCGTAAGTGGGCGAGGTAGCGCACCTCTTCGAACGCCTCGGGTCCGACCATGGCACCAATGGAGACGGGGGCCTCGGTGTCGAGCATCTGACGCGGTTCGTACGGCGGGAGGAACGCGTCCACGAAGGACTGATCGAGCAGATCGACGCCCTCGACGGCGTGGGTCAAGATGAAGCCGTCGACACAGACCATGACCGGGACCGAGAGTTCCTCGGCGAGGCGAAAGGCCTGGACGTGGAGGTCCGACGCCTCCTGGTTGCTCTCGGCGAAGAGTTGAATCCATCCCGAGTCGCGGACCGCCATTGCGTCGCTGTGGTCGTTCCAGATGTTGATGGGCGCACCGATGGCGCGATTCGCGAGCGTCATGACGATCGGTAGTCCGAGGCCGGCGGCGTTGTAGACCGCCTCCATCATGAAGAGCAGTCCCTGGCTCGCCGTCGCGGTGTACGCGCGGGCCCCGGTCGCCGAGGCACCGATCGCCACGGACATCGCCGCGAACTCCGATTCGACGTTGATGAACTCACAGGGGGCGAGCGTGCCCTCCTTCACCATCGCGCCCACGGCTTCGATGATGTGGGTTTGGGGTGAGATGGGATAGGCGCACACGACCTCAGGTCGACAGAGCGCCACGGTCTCGGCGATGGCCTTCGAGCCTTCAATTTGTCGAAGCACGAGCGGTCTCCTTAATCTTCGAGTCCACGTAGTCAAAGGCAGCCTTCGCCGCGATGGCGTTGCGCTCACCGACGGGGCCCGAGAAGTGTTCGCGCACGGCTTTGTCGATCGCGTCCCACGTGAGCTCACCGGTGAGTGCGGCGAACCCGCCGAGCAGCGCCGCGTTGGGCAGTGGACGGCCAAGGTGTTCGAGGGCGATCTCGGTGGCGGGGCAGGTCATGAGGCGCTCGGGGCGATAGTGGTCGAAGAAGTCGCCAAAACCGAGGTCCGAGAAGCCGTTGGACGTATTTATGAGGACGTACCCGTCCGACGAGAGGCCGGAAAAGAGATCCACCTGGTGGATCAGGGTGACGTCTTGGATGATCACGGCGTCAGGCTCCATGACCGGCTCGTGGGTGCGAATCTCGCGGTCGTCAAAGCGACAGAACGAGACGACGGGAGCCCCGGTGCGTTCGGACCCGAAACTGGGGAATGCCTGGGCGTGACGCCCCTCGTCAAAGGCGGCGACCGAGAGGATTTCAGCCGCCGTGACGACGCCTTGACCACCCCTGCCATGAATACGGATCTGAAACACGTTTCCGTCTGCCTTTCGCCTGGAGAATAAGGGCCGTGATGTGAAAGTACCTCGGCGGCACCCCGATTACATAAGGGCTTTAGTCACGAATGTGCGCTATTCGGACGACGAATCGCGTACGGCGTCTGGGGAATCGACGGGCCCGATCGCGAGGCGAACATCGATCTCTCCGCGTGAAATCGATGTGGTGATCGGGAACCCCGAATGTCGAAAGACGGACATCATGTCGTGGTTCTCGAAGAGGGTCTCGGCGCTCAACGTCGTGATGCCGCGCGCGCGTGCGGCATCGGCCAGTGCCTCGAGTAGTCGATGACCGAGGCCCAAATGCTGGTAGTCGTCGCGAACGACGAAGGCCACCTCCGCCGTCGGTGTCGAGGGGTAGCGGTCGTAGCGTCCAACCCCCACGAGTTCGTCGCCGTCTTCGATCACGAGGGCCAATCGGTCCACGTAGTCAACCTCGGTGAGGTGCGCGACCTCGGCGGGCGAGAGTTCCGGGTGGACTGAAAAGTACCGGCGGTAGATGGAGTTGAACGACAATCGGTGATGGAACGCGATCAACTTGGTGGCGTCGTCGCCACGGATCGGTCGCAGATGCAGCGTGGCGCCGGTGCGCACGATGATGTCCGTCTCCAACTCGGACGGGTAGCGCCCGGCCACGAAGGGCACATCGTCCAGAGGGTCGCCCTCTCGCTCGAGTCGTGATGAATCACGAGTGTCGTTCATGGCGCCGCTCGGACTTCGCCTGATCCACTGGCGCTCGCGGACGTTTCGTTCGCGCCGAAGTCGCCATGGTGGAGCTGGCGCGCCGCGCGTCGAACTTTGGCCATTCGCACCCCATGGGCTCGGACGTTCGTCGGACAATCCGACATCAATCAATGGTCGCTGTTCGACGTCGCGAAGGGTTAGGGACGAAGGTCACTAGCTCGACGTCGCGTGACGTAGGGGACTGCGACGTCACTTGCAGGAACTGCGGAGTCGCGAAGCGTAGAATTGCAGCAACACCCGGGACCTATTCCCCTGTCGTCACCTAACTCGTCAGTCCTAGATTGGCCGCGTGGCGAGCATCTTGGCGACCGATCGGCCGTTGCAGGGACCGACGCGACATCGTTGGGCCACGTTGTCGGTCCTTTGCGTCACGCTCCTACTGATCAGTCTTGATAACACCGTGCTCAACGTGGCACTGCCCTCGATTGCCAACAAGTTGGGCGCGAGCGCCAGTGAACTTCAGTGGATCGTCGACGCCTACGCCGTCGTTCTCGCGGGACTGCTGTTGTCGCTCGGGGCGCTCGGTGACCGTGCGGGACGCAAGTGGGTGTTCATGGCGGGACTAGTCGTCTTCGCGGGCGGCTCAATGCTCGCCGCGTGGTCGCGGAGTCCACTCGAGTTGACCTTGTCGCGCGCGATCATGGGCGTGGGCGGGGCCGCCCTGATGCCCTGCACGTTGTCCATTCTCACCAACGTGTTCACCGCTGAACGTGATCGGGTGCGGGCCATCGGGATCTGGTCCGCCACGATGGGCATCGGTGTCGCTCTCGGACCGATTCTCGGTGGCGTGCTCCTCGCGCACTTCTGGTGGGGCTCGGTGTTCTTGATCAACGTGCCCATTGCGGTGGCCGGATTGATCGCGTCGGCTTGGCTGGTTCCTAACTCCAAGAACCCCTCGTCGCAACGCCCGGACGCCGTCGGTTCATTTGTCTCGATGCTCGGTCTCGGTCTCTTCTTGTGGGGGATCATCGAGGCACCGAGTCGAGGGTGGTCCTCTCCGTTCATTCTCGGTTCCTTGATCGGCGGCGCACTCTTCTTGGCGGCCTTCGTCATCTGGGAGCGCGCCATCGATCATCCGATGCTGCCGCTTCGCTTCTTCTCCAATCGTCGCTACAGCGTCGCGATCTGCGCGCTCGCCTTGGTGCTGTTCTCGCTCATCGGGATGTTCTTCCTCATGACCCAGTACCTTCAGTTCGACCTCGGATACAGCCCGCTCCAAGCCGGCATTCGCGTGATCCCGGTGGCGTTGGCGCTTCTCGTCGTCGCGCCGTTCTCGGTGCTGGTGGCCCGATTCCTCGGCACCAAGTACGTCGTGGGCACTGGGCTCTTGCTCATCGCGGTGGCGTTCGCACTGTTGTCGCGCACCACGGTGTTCGGGAGGTATCGGGACAACTTCGTACCGTTCGTGCTCGTGGGTGTCGGCGTCGCGCTCGCCATGGCGCCCTGCACGGAGTCGGTCATGGGGTCGTTGCCCAAACGTCACGCGGGAGTGGGATCAGCCACTAACGACGCGGCCATGCAGGTCGGTGGCGCGCTCGGCGTCGGCGTGCTCGGCACGGTGCTCAACCTGCGCTACCAGCACCTCATGACGAGTGTCGTCGCCCACGCGGGGATCCCGACGGTGGTCCAGCGACTCATCGACAGTTCGCTCGGCGCCGCGTTGGCGGTGGCCCAACGAGCACCGAAGCATCAGGGGGAGGTGCTCGCGTCGTTGGCGCGGCGGGCCTTCGTCTCGGGGATGGACGAGGCGCTGGTCATCGCCACGTTCGTCATCTGCGCGGCGGGCATCGTCGTCCTGGTCCTGCTGCCGAACCGGGGCCACGAACCACACGAATGAACGCTCGCCACCCAGCGAGTGAAGGAACCGGTCACTCGCCCTTGAGGTCCCGGCGCCGGAAGAACGCGACGCCGAGCAGCATGGACGCCAGCGCGATGGCGGCCATGATTGCATTGGCGCTCCAGGCCACGGGCGCGGCCGGCGACGCGGCCATTTGGTGGAACGCGGAGAGGTCAAGAACCCAGTGGTTCATCTTCACCTCGCTGCCGACGAGCTCGATGAGCAAGAACCATACGAAGATCGAATAGGTGGCGATGCTCACGAATCTCGGCGCGACGCCCAGGACGAGCACGCCCACGCCAAAGAGGAGCAGCGCGGGGAACGCCACATTGAGTCCGGCGTTCAACAACGAGGAGAGGTGGACGCTCGCGTGATCACTGACGGCACCGACCCACGTGGCGAGGCCGGCGAACAGTCCACCGACCACGAGCACCATGATGCCAAGCGCAACTCGTTGAGCGAGCCAGACGGTCCTCGAGAGAGGACGGACGAGCAGGTTTTCGAGTTGCCCGCTCGACTCTTCCTTGCGTGCCGCACTGATCTGACCAACTGCGATGAAGCTCATCACGACCGCCATGAGGAGCAGCGCCACGCTTAAGTAGGCCTCCGCGCCCGAGACCCCCAGGCGTGCGAATGCCCGTCGCAGGCTCGGTGAGCTCGTGATGATCTTGCCCCCCGATTTGGCGATGCCACCGAGCAGCAGGCCGTAGGCGAGGATTGACGCGGTCCACGCCAGGAGAACAGCGCGTGTCAAGTACAGGGTCAGCCCGAGGGGCGTCGACGGCAGACGGCGACTCACTTCAATGGTCGAACGATCCGACAGTACGCCCGCCCCGAGGTCCCGGCGTCCCGCGAGGAACACGGTGCCAAGAGCCAGAGCCGTGACCAGGGCCGCGACGGGCACGAGGGCAATGGCGTGGGGCGTGGTCAGCGGCTGGAGGTTTTCAATCCACCCGAGCGGCGTCGCCCACCGAAGCCACCCGAGAGTACCGCTCGAGTCGGCGATCATTCGCAGTGCGTAGCTGGCGCCAAGGAACACTGAGGCCAAACCGGCGGCCTGGCGTCGCGACGTCGAGAGTTGGCTGGCGAACGCTCCGACGGCGAGGAACATGATCGCGCCGCTCACGATGGCCACCGAGAAGTACACGGCGGCCCCCGCGCTGATCCCGACCTTCGCGTCACGCCCGACGGCCACCGACAGAATCGACGTCGTGACGAACAGTGCGCTCACTCCTGCCGCCATGCCCAGCAACGCCTGCGTCGCCGCGCCCTTGCGAGAGACGGCGCCGACCAGGAGGACCTCCCAACGACCGGCGTCCTCTTCGCCCCGCGTCA
>Ga0302279_10003927_pt1 | contig 17999 bp, 16 predicted proteins | sample III_Bog_N3_3_FD_194541 | JGI IMG/M metagenome (GOLD analysis project Ga0302279, IMG submission 194541) | Peat permafrost microbial communities from Stordalen Mire near Abisko, Sweden - III_Bog_N3_3 | ecosystem: Environmental > Terrestrial > Soil > Wetlands > Peat | place: Sweden: Abisko...
AAGGCTGCTGTGTGATTCCGGCGTGGACGGCGGCTCATCGTTCTCCTCGTTTCTGCCATCTTACATGGCGGTAAGAGAACGGAACTCCCACTTATCCCTCTGTCCGATTTTCCGGGACCAGCTCAATCACGATGGGGACCCGGTTCTGCACAAGTGTGAGCCAGTCGAGCAACTCCGGCCAGACCGGTTCGATGAGGTCGCGGGCACTGCCGATATTAAATGGCGCACTGACGAATTGATGGCACTGCTCCGCGGCGATGACTGATGGTGCTCGTTGACACCGACGTGCTGGTGGATATCCTGGAGCGCGACCCGCAGTGGTTTGACTGGTCGATAAGTCAGGTACGCCATCTTTCGATGACGCATCCGCTGGCGATCAATGCAGTTATCTACGCTGAGCTGGCCGCGACCTACTCTTCTTCGGCCATTTTGGACGAGAAGATCGCAACCATGAACTTGTTTTTCGAGCAGATCCCGCGCAGTGCCGCTTTCCTGGCCGGAAAAGCCTACGTGATCTATCGCCGCCAAGGCGGCACGAAAGCGAACGCGTTACCAGACTTTTTCATCGGAGCGCATGCCTCTGTGCTGGATTGTCCCCTGCTCACCAGAGATACGCGCCACTATAGAACCTATTTCCCCGACGTCCGGCTGATCGCGCCATAAGCTAGCTTCTGTTAGAGTGTTGGGCTAAGGGAAAGGAGGCCCATGAAGCGAACTCTTTTAAGCATGGTGGTTTTGCTCAGCATCTCCTTTTTACAAGGACAGACGAAGCCGCGGGTTGCGCCACCGAGCAAAAGCGACACACTCGCTACGCTGGAAAATGGGCATAGACTACGCATTCAACGCGGAGAGTTGCCAATAGGTCATTTTCAGATTGCCGGAGTTGACCTGACCCTTGAAAAGGATACGTTCGAGCAGGCTTATGCGAAATTTGGAAGAATAGAGTCTGCTGCCTCTGGAGACGCTGGAGATTTTGATGAGCAAATTTGTTATCAATCGCTGGATCAAGCCGACAAGACGAAGCTGATTTTTGGCCGAGGCGAAGTTAACTCTTACTTCACATTGACTTCAGAACCAATGATATGGAAGCCAAAACAGAAATGCCTGCCATCGAAGCTTATTTCAGCCGGCTTAAAAGATAATGCAGGGGTTCAACTAGGCCAATCTGAGGCGCAAGTGATTGCCCTTCTTGGTTTGCCTACAAGCCGTTCTGAGCATCAGCAAATCAAAAAGATTTTTTATGAATTCGAGATGGATAAAAAGGCAAAGCCCTCTGAATTGAAGCTCGTGAAAGAACGTTATCCTTCCTGGAGCGAGAAAGAGATTCTTCAAAACTATGGAACGCATAGCCAAAACGAAGGCATTCGGCTCATGTTTTTTCAGGATCGGTTAGTCAGCGTAACTGCTAATTTTTCTGCAACAAATTAGGAGCCTAGCTGACATTGCGGATGATCGCCGAACCATATCCCCCACCTCTGCTAAAGTGAAGGGTGGTCCCCTTGTATTTTTCTTCTTTGGGCGCGGGTAGCCGAGCCTTGAAGTGGGAGGAAAGTACCAGACCCCTGGGGGCTTCTGGATAAACCCTCATGCCGCACGATCTGCCTAAAGCCTACGACCCCACCGCGATTGAAGACCACTGGGCCGCCTACTGGGTCCGCGAGAATCTTTTCGCCCAGTCCGCACCCGAAACGGTTCATCCCGCCGAGACTGCCTCTGTGAGCGCAGCGAGCGAATGCCCGTCCGGCAAGGACGACGCCTTTACGATTTTGCTGCCGCCGCCCAACGTCACCGGCCGTCTGCACATGGGCCACATGCTCAACCAGACGGAGATGGACATTCTCACCCGCTGGCGGCGCATGAGCGGCCGATTGGCGCTGTGGGTTCCCGGCACCGACCACGCCGGCATCGCCACGCAGATGATGGTGGAAAGACAGTTGGCCACTGAAGGCATTACGCGCCAGCAGATGGGTAGAGAAAAATTTGTCGAGCGCGTTTGGGAATGGAAGCGCCACTATGGCGGAGCTATCCTCGACCAGATGAAGCGCCTGGGAGCTTCCGTCGATTGGCAGCGCGAGTACTTCACCATGGATGAGCATCTCTCCACGGCGGTGCGCGAGGCCTTCGTCCGCCTGCACGAGCAGGGGCTGATCTATCGTGGCGCGTACATCGTCAACTGGTGCCCCCGCTGCCAGACGGCGATCAGCGACCTTGAGGTTGTCCACGAAGAGCAGAAGGGCCACCTCTGGGAGATCAAATACCCCGTCGTAGACGCCGCTGGTAAAGAGACCGGTGAGTTCCTGACCGTTGCTACCACCCGCCCCGAGACCATGCTGGGCGACGTGGCGGTGGCCATCCATCCCGCCGACGAGCGCTACACGCACTTGCACGGCAAGAAGCTGCGTTTGCCGCTGGTGGGCCGCGAGATTCCCATCATTCTCGACGAATGGGTCAGTCTGGACTTCGGCACCGGCGCGGTCAAGGTGACCCCGGCGCACGATCCCAACGACTTTGCCCTGGGCGAACGGCATCATCTGCCCTCCATCAACGTGATGGACGACAAAGGCCATATCAACGCCGAGGGCGCTTATGCCGGGCTTGATCGCTACGTTGCCCGTAAAAAGATCGTCGCCGATCTGGAAGAACTGGGCCTTTTGGTCGGCATCAAGGACCACACCAACAACGTGGGCCATTGCGACCGCTGCAAGACGGTGGTCGAGCCGCGACTTTCTACCCAATGGTTCATCAAGATTCAACCCCTGGCAGACAAGGCCAAGGAAGTGGTCGAGAAGGGGCACATCCGCTTTACCCCGGAACAGTACAAAAAAACCTACTTCGAGTGGATGGACAACATCCATGACTGGTGCATCAGCCGCCAGCTCTGGTGGGGCCATCGCATTCCGGCATGGCATTGCTCGGAGTGCCACAAAATCACCGTTGATCGCGTGGATCCCACGGCCTGCTCGCACTGCGGCTCGGCCAAGATCACCCAAGAGACCGACGTGCTGGATACGTGGTTCTCTTCCGGCTTGCTTCCGGTCTCGGTCTTCGGCTGGCCCAATATAACCACAGAGACTCGGGCGGATTTCGACGCTTTCTATCCCACCAGCCTGCTGGTTACCGGCTTCGACATTCTCTTCTTCTGGGTGGCCCGCATGATCATGCTGGGCTGCTGGTTTGCCGAGGACGTTCCTCACGCGGATGGGTCGAAGCGCTCACTGGCGGACTCTGTCCCCTTCCGCGAGGTCTACATTCACGCCCTCGTGCGGGACGCCAACCGCGAAAAGATGTCCAAGACCAAGGGCAACGTCCTCGACCCCATCGAGATCGTCAAGCAGTATGGAACGGACGCCGTTCGCTTCACTCTGGCCTCGATGGCCTCGCCGGGCACCGATATTGCCTTCAACGTCGCCCGCACCGAGGGCTATCGCGCCTTCGCCAACAAGATTTGGAACGCTGCCCGCTTCCTCTTCATGAATGTGGACCGGGCCGCGGAGATCGGCATTGTGGTCGATCCCGCAACGTTGGGCGGAATACCCACGGTCAGCGCAGATGCGCCGCTCGAAAGCCGCTGGATCGTCGCCGAGTTTGAATCCACCGCGAACAAGGTCAATCATTCGCTGGAGAACTATCGCTACGACGACGCCGCCAACACCATCTACCAGTTCTTCTGGGGCAGCTTCTGCGATTGGTATCTGGAGATCGTCAAGCTGAGCCTGGACTTTGGCGGGGTTAGCGGGGTTAGCGCAGATAGCGGGGTTGGCGGAGTTAGCACGAGCAACGAACTGGCAGGTCAGCGGGAGAAGATTCAGGCGGCGTTGACCACGCTGGTTTCGGTCTTCGAGGCCTCGCTCAGAATGCTTTCGCCATTCATGCCCTTCCTCACCGAAGAGATCTGGCATGCGCTCTACGACGGCCAGCCGCCAGTGAAGTCGATCGCATTGGCCAGCTATCCACCGACGCAAGGCGTTGTTGAGGTGAGTGCGCAGACTGAGATGGAACTGCTGCAAAGCCTCATCGTCGAAGCTCGCGGCCTGCGCAAGGAGATCGGCGTCGAAGAGAAGGCCATTGTCCCTCTCGAGCTGCGCATTGATGCTGCCGTGCTGCCCATCGTTGCAGAGAACAGCGCGATTGTGGAGCGGATGGCGCGGGTCAGTGAGATTCGCTTTGTGGAAGCCATTGCTGACGGTTTGTCGAAGCACCATACTGCTGTATTCGATGTTGCCGTCCTCTACGAGAAAAAAATCGACGTTCCCGCCGAGCGCGAGCGACTGACCAAGGACATCGCCAAGTTCGAAAAGGGCGTAGCCGCCGCCGCACGGCAGCTGGAAAATGAAGGCTTTTTGGCCAAAGCTCCAGCGCAGGTGGTGGAAGGCTTGAAGAAGCAGGAAGCGGAGACGCGCCTGTTGCTGGAAAAGGCGCTGGCGGCATTAGCTGCGTTGCCGACGGGGTAAATTGCGGGAGTCGAAGACGCAGGTCCTTCGACTCCGCTGCGCTGCGCTCAGGATGACGGTTTTTGGGAAGCTACAAAGTTTCACGCGGAAAAGCTACTGTTGGCTGTCGACTGTAAGCTGTCAGCTGCTTTTCCGAAGGAAAAGCAAATGGATTGGAAGAGCAGTCGTATCGAGTCCTTGCTGGAGCAGGCGCTGGTCGAGGACCAGGCCGCCAGCGACGCCACTACCCGTCTGACCATCGACCCCAGCCTGCGCGCCACAGCTACCATTCTGGCGAGGCAGGAACTGGTGGTCTGCGGCCTGGGCGTCGTTTCTCGCTTTTTGGAAATCTATGCCCGGCTGGACAAGCGTCCTCTGGCGCAGACCCGCTTCGAGGTCGTCAGCAACAAGGAGATATTCGACGGCGTGCGAGTGCAGGATGGCCAGGTGCTGGCGGTGATTCGCCACAATGCTCAGGTGTTGCTGAGCTGCGAACGAGTGATTCTCAACCTGATGCAGCATCTGAGCGGGATCGCCACCTCGACACGGCAATACGCGGATGAGATTCAGGGCACGCATGCCCGTGTGCTCGACACGCGCAAGACCGTTCCCGGCCTGCGCACGCTGGAGAAATACGCTGTTCTGACCGGCGGAGGAACCAATCACCGGCTTGATCTGGCCGCCGGGATTTTGATCAAGAACAACCACATCTCCCTGGGCGGCGGTGTGGGCAAGGCCATCACCAGCGCCCTTGCGCATCGCCAGCCTCACCAGCGGGTGCAGGTCGAGGTACGCACCCCACAGGAGTTGGAAGACGCTTTGCAATTCGGCGCCGAGGCCCTGCTGCTGGACAATATGACGCCTGCCGAGACGAAACAGTCAGTCGACCGAGTTCATCAATTCCTCCAGGACAAAAAGGATCGGAAGATCCCCTGCGAGGCGTCGGGCGGGATCGTGCTCCAGAATATCCGCTCCTACGCTGAAACCGGCGTGGATTTCATCAGTGTGGGCGCGCTGACCCACTCCGCCAAGGCCGCCGACATCTCCATGCGCATCACAGCGGAGCAGGGCTGACGGTGTTCGATCTGGCCGCATTGGATCGTGAACTGACCGGCAGCATCTTTGCCGGTAAGCTTTTTTTCTCTTCGGTTGTGGACTCTACCAACAGCAAGGCGCTGGCAGCCGCACGGAGTGGAGTGCCGCACGGATCGGTCTTCTTTGCTGACGAGCAGACGGCGGGGCGTGGTCGCGGCGATCATGCCTGGCAATCGACGGCGGGCGAAGGGCTCTACGTCAGCGTTCTGCTGCGGCCGGTTTTTTCTTCTCGGCTTTTGCCGTTGTTGTCATTAGCTGTTGGATTGGCTGCGGCGGAGGCTATTCACGACGCCAGCGGGCTAACCGCCGACCTGCGCTGGCCCAACGACCTGCTGCTTGGCCCGCGTAAAGTCGGCGGCATTCTGGTGGAAGCGAAGACTGAGGGTACAACAGTCGCCTATGCCGTCGCTGGAATCGGCATCAACGTCCATGAGAACGTCTTCGCTCCCGATATGTCCACGCTTCCCGCTTCTCTCGATCTGGAAGCCGGACAGCGGGTTTCGCGGCAGTTGTTACTTGTTTCCCTGTTAAAATCGCTGGAGCGAGAGGCACTTGCGCTGGCTGATCCAACGGCCCCGGAGAAGCTTCCAAAGCGCGTGGCCGCGTCCTCTTCGTGGATCGCGGGGCGTGCGGTGGAAGTGCATGGCCCGCAGGCTTGCCGGGGTGTTACCGACGGCCTGGATAGCAGCGGCTTTCTCCGGGTGAAGACTGCTGAGGGGCTGGTGATTGTACAGACCGGCGGGATTCGGGCCGGTGAGATTGAATAATCAGGAAACCAAGAGAAGATGCTGCTAGCGATCGATGTCGGCAATACCAATACGGTTCTGGGTCTGTACAAGCTGGAGGGCGAGACGCCGGAGCTGGCCGCCCATTGGCGCGTGACTACCCACCGCACCCAGACCGCCGACGAGTACGGCGTGCTCTTCATTAATCTTTTCCAGATGCATGGCATGGCCGCCAGCCAGGTGACCAGCATCATCATCTCGTCAGTTGTGCCGCCAGTAGAGTCCACGCTGCGCCAGGTCTGCGAAAGCTACTTCAAGCTGACACCGCTCTTTGTCGAGCCGGGCATTCGCACTGGAATGCCGGTGCTGGTGGACAATCCCGCCGAGCTGGGCGCGGACCGGCTGGTCAACGCCATCGCCGCCTTAGAGCGCTATGGCGGACCCTGCATTGTGGTGGACTTCGGCACCGCGACCACCTTCGACGTTATCTCCGCCAAGGGGGAATATCTGGGTGGGGCCATCGCACCCGGGCTGGGCATCAGCGCCGACGCGCTCTTTGCCCGCGCCGCCCGCCTGGGCCGCATCGACATCAAGCGTCCCGCCAAGGTCATCGGCACCAACACCGTCACCCACCTGCAAAGCGGTATCTACTACGGCTACATCGGGCTGGTCGACGGCATTCTGGAGCGCATGATCGCCGAGCTGGGTCAACCGGCACGGGTGATCGCCACCGGCGGCCTGGCCCGTCAAATCTCCGCCGACTCGCGCTTCATCGCCGAGATCGACGATATGCTCACCCTCGACGGCCTGCGCATCCTTTATGAACGCAACCGCGCAACCCGCCCGCGTCAACGGGCCCATTGATCGAGTCCTGGATTTGCAAAACTATTTCAACTACTTCACGGAGATCGAAGAACGCTTTCAACAGCGTCGCGGTTCTCTGTTGCTGCTTTCCACCCTCGACTGGGCTCTGATCGAGAGCTGGCGAGAGGCCGGGATTCCACTGGAAGCCGCGCTGAACGGCATCGACCACGCCTTCGACAAGTACGACGCCCGGCCGCAAAAGGCTCGCCTGCGTCGCATCAACGGACTGGCCTGGTGCGCTCAGGCGGTGATGGAAGCTACCCAGGAGATGAGCGAAGCCGCCATTGGCAGCAAGCGTCCCGAGGAGGATGCCGCGCTGCCGCGCGAGTCCGGCTTCGAGGCCGAGCGCATTGCCGCCCATCTGGAATCTGCCGCTGCCTCGCTGGACGCCGCCGGTCAGCAAGTTGCCGGGGGAGATCCGACAGGAACGCCGCTGGTCTTTGCCGCGCTTGCCCTGCGCCTGCGCGAGCTGGCCGCCGAGCAGCGGGCCGCGGAAACGGATATGGAAGCTCTGGAGCGCACCCTCACCGTGCTGGAAGAGAAGCTCTTCAGCGCTCTCACCGGTTCCGCGCCGGAGACGCTGCAAGTGGAACTGCGTGAGCAGGCCGCCCGCGAGCTGGCTCCCTATCGCAGCAAGATGGGCGTGGTGCAACTGCGCCAGGTCGAGCGGCAGTTCCTGCACAAGCGCCTGCTGGAGCACTACAAACTGCCCCGCTTTAGCCTCTTTTACATGAGCCAGGGATGAAGACTACCGACCAACCCGCCCCAACTTTGCCGGCCCAAACGGTCAGGATCGAGAAGCCGGTCTATGGCGGCGCATCTTTGGCCCGCGTCGACGGCAAGGCAATCTTTGTGCCGCTGACTCTTCCCGGCGAAGAGGCGCGCATTCGCATCACCCAGAGCAAAGCAGCCTACGACGAGGCCGAGGCCGAGGAGATCGTCTTCGCCGCACCGGAGCGCGTCGCTCCCGCCTGCCCGCACTTTGGTGTCTGTGGCGGCTGCCACTATCAGCATGCGAATTACGCCACGCAACTGGAGTGGAAACAAGCCATCCTGCGCGAGACCCTGCAACGCGGCGGAGTCGAGCCGCCAGCCCGGATGGATGTGCTCTCCGCACCGTCCAGCGAACAGGCCTGGGGCTATCGCAACCGCATTCGTCTGGCCTTTGACGCAGCCGGCAACCCCGGCTATCGTGGCCGCCGCTCCCATGCGGTAATTCCCGTTCAGCAGTGCCCCATCGCCTCGCCGCTTTTGGTGCAGTCCGCGCAGCGCTTTGCCGAGATCGCCCGTCTGCGGCCCCCCGCCCTCAAGCCGATCGAGATCGCACTCTTCACCAACGCGGATGAGAGCGCAATGCTGCTCACCGTGGTCACCGCCAGCGCCCGCAAGCACCGCTTCGAAGAGCTGATGGACGAGCTGGCTGAGAAGATTCCTGCGCTCATCGGCGCTGAGCTAGCCGTCGAAGACCGTTCCTCCAAAGCAGCGCCGCCGCGCACTGTGGCCCGGTGGGGCGCAACCTCGCTCAACTATCGCGCCGCGGGCTTCGAATATCGCGTCGACCAGGGGGCTTTCTTCCAGGTCAACCGCTGGCTGGTGGACGCGTTGGTGCATAGCGTGGTGTTGGAGCACAACGGCGCTTTGGCCTGGGATCTTTTTGCCGGCGTCGGTCTCTTTGCCCGGCAACTGACGGCCCGCTTCGAACGCGTGGTGGCGGTTGAGTCCGCGCCTGCCTCGACCAAGGCGCTGGCCGCCAATCTCAAGGGAACGCGCAGCACTCCGGTTCGCGCCACGACGCTGGATTATTTGCGTGGCAACCTGCCCGATAACCGGCCCGACTTTGTTGTGCCCGATCTGATCGTGGTGGACCCGCCCCGCACCGGCCTGGGCACGGAGACCTGCGCGCTGCTGGCCGAGATAGGTGCACAAAATCTGGCCTACGTCTCCTGCGACCCGGCCACGCTCACCCGCGACCTGCGTCAACTGATATCGAGCGGCTATCTCATCCAGTCCATTGCGCTGGCCGACCTCTTCCCGCAGACATTTCATCTGGAAACAGTGGTCCAGTTGCGCCGCTCCTGATAGGCTGATCCGCCAGAGGTTTTTTCCTGCTCTGGCGCGATGCAAAATGCACGCCCCAACTCCGACGCCCTCACGGCTCCAGACTCGGTCTCTGGCGCACATTCCAGCTCTGTGAGTTTGGCCGCCGTTCCACTTTTCCATGCTGCTTGTCTTTACGCTGTGGGAATCACCACAACTCACTGGCTCTGGCTGCGGCCCAGTTTTTTATTGGTGGCGCTGGTCTTTCTGGCAGGATTGGCGGTCCTCGCCGCCTGCCGAGCCCAGCGAGTGGTGGCGCTGCCGCTGGCGGTGCTTTGGCTGCTACTGGGCTGTTGGTGCGCGGAGATGGAGCCGCATCCTGCGCCCTCGCCTGAGATCGCCGCGCGCTCCGACGGGCTGCTGCGCACTATTGAGGGTACGGTCGTCGACACCGGCCCGGTCCGCGGCGAAACAGAAGAAAACCTTCCCGAAGCAGAGAGCCAACCAATGCCGCCGCAGCCCTCGCAGCGCATCGATCTACGCGTTACCAGCCTTGAGGTCGTTACCGATGAAATCGACGCGCAGGAGAGCGTTGAGGGCGGTGGTCGGCTTACGGTGCGCTGGCCGGTGCAGTCCGTTGGACTGGTGCGATTGCCTCCACCACAACCGTTGCTCTGCGGCGAGCGAGTCCGCGCAGTCGTTCGCTTGTTGCTGCCGGAGGTTTATCACGATCCCGGCGTCTGGAGCCGCCAGGATTTTCTAATCAATCAAGGAATCACCGCCACCGCTACCGTCAAGATCGAACGCGTGGAACGTCTCGGACCCGCTCCCGGCCTCTATCTACCGTGCCGTATCCACGCACTGCAACACCAGGCCAGCTCCCGTCTGTTGACCTTGCCCGCAACCATGAACCGTCTGCCCGCGCCGCTGCGCCTTTCGACGGAAGACGCCGAACTGTTGGCCGCCATGGTCACCGGAGACCGCACTTACCTGACCCACTCGTTGCGCGTCGGCTTCGAGCGCACCGGCTCCTTTCACATGCTGGTGGTTTCGGGTTTGCATCTGGCCATTGTGGCGGGTTGCCTCTTCTGGGCTGCACGCCGACTGCGCCTGTCACGCGTGCCCGCTACCTTGCTCACCATTGGGGTTTCCTTTGCCTACGCGATCTTTACCGGCTTCGCCACACCGGTGCAGCGCTCACTGGGTATGGTGACTCTCTACCTGCTCAGCCGCCTACTCTTTCGCGAACGCAATCCGCTCAACACCATCGGTCTTGTCTCCCTCTGCCTGCTGGCAGCCAGCCCGCGCAGCCTCTTCGACTCCAGCTTTCAGATGACGCTGCTGGCGGTAGTCTCCATCGCCGGAATCGCTGCGCCTCTGCTGCGAGGCACACTTCACTCGTATTGGGCCGCCAGTAGCAATCTCCATCTCACCGTACTGGACGCGGCTCTGTCCCCAGCTATGGCTCAGTACCGGACAGGCTTGCGGATGATAGCCGATGCCGTAGAATTGGCCGTTGGGAAGCACCTGCGCGTTTTCTTTTTGCTCGCGGTGCGATTTGTGCTGCGAAGTGCGGAATTGATTGTGGTTTCGTGCGTAGTGGAACTGGCCATGACCCTGCCCATGGCCATTTATTTCCATCGTATTACCCTGCTGGCACTGCCGGTGAACATCTTCATCTTGCCCTTGCTGGCGCTGCTGATGCCGGCCGCTCTGATCACTCTGCTCACGCTGGCTATGTGGCCTGCAGCCGCAGTGCTTCCCGCGATGGCGGTCGCGCTCCTACTGCATTTAGGTGTGGGGATGGTGCATCTTTTCGCAGGAATGGGGCGGGCAGATTTCCGCATTCCCGCGCCGCTGCTGGCACAGTCGGCAGCGTTTTGCATTCTGCTAGGCGCTACCCTCTGGTTGGCCCATCACTCGCGTCGCCGTCTGGCCTGGGCCGCTCTACTTCTGGCGGCGCTGATCGCCGTCGCTCCCCGCCCAGTTCAGCATCCTCGGGATGCAGTGCTGGTGGAGGCCATCGATGTGGGCCAGGGCGATTCGATCCTGCTCATCACCCCCGACGGCAAGACGCTGCTGGTCGACGGCGGCGGGTTTGGCGGAGGTCCCCGGCAAGCGCCGCAGGACTTCGACATTGGCGAGGAGGTAGTCTCTGAAGCGCTTTGGGCGCGCGGCATTCGCCGTCTGGATGCGGTCGTCCTGACCCACGCCCACTCCGACCACATGGGCGGACTGCCCGCCGTGCTGGCCAACTTTCGGCCCGCAGAATTGTGGGTGGGCAACAATCCCCACGTCGCGGCCTATATCGCACTTCTGACCGAGGCTGGACAGCTTCATGTTGCAGTGCGGACCTTGCGCGCCGGCGACACTCTAACACTGGGCGAGACGCAGATCGCAGTTCTAGCTCCCTTTCGCAGCTATCAACCGGGAGCAGAGCCCACCAACAATGATTCACTGGTACTGCACGTCTCCTATGGAAGTACTTCAGTCATGCTGGAAGGCGACGCCGAGGCGCCCATCGAGCAGGCCATGCTGGCGGAGAGCGATTTGCAGAGTACCCTGCTTAAGGTGGGCCATCATGGCAGCTCCACTTCGACCCGGCCCGCGTTTCTCGGGCGCGTGCATCCGCAGTGGGCAGTCATCTCTTGTGGAATGCATAACCGCTACGGACATCCCCGCTTGGAGGTGCTGAAAGAGTTGCAGGACGCTGGGGTGAAAACATTCCGCACCGATCTCGCTGGTGCGGAATGCTTCCGCCTAAACGGCAAGGAAGCCACCGCCGATCCCGCTTGCGGCGCTCCTTGATCATAAAGAGCATTTATTGGGACTTGAGAAAGCGCCTAGAAATACGCCCCGAAGGGGTTTACCGTTCCCAGAAGTGGATCTTGGCTTCCTTCCAGTCGTCGAAATCCTCATCCTTTTGCTTGCCGAAGGTAGGCGTTGGCGCATCATCCAGATGGAGATGCTTGGGCTCGGGCGGTTTGAGTCCATAAGCGCCCTCATCTCCAAGCTCCTCGATCAACTGCGCCAGTTCCTCGCGCTTACGAGGACTCAACATGGTGAACTGAATGCCGGCGGTGGTTGATCCGTAGATAGCTTGCGTTAATCCTGCCAGCCGCATGTGCAGGCCTCGGATCTCGGATTCAACCTCCACGATGGCTCCGCGAATGGCGGAGAATGGCATGCTGGAACGGAAGATACAACCGTTCAGGCTGAGATCGATCAACTCCCCGGCAAGGTGTAGCCTCTGCGCCGGAGCACGCAACACAGCCGGCCACTCGGCCGCAAGGTGACTGCGAACCCGCCGCTCCGTGCCATGCACGGCTTTGTCTGCGGCCTCGATATCTTTGGCGTCCTTAAGGCTGGTCTCGTCCTCCTCCTCTGCAGCGGCAATTCCTGGAGCCTCTTCAGGTTCTGGTTCTGCCAAAACTTTTTTGCTTCCCTGCGCCACAACTTCCTGCACGGCCTCGGCGGCATCCCTGTCGATCAGGCAGGTAATCAGGCCGGCCAACTGATTTTTGGACTTGGCGCTGGCATGTACAAAACGGATGCCGAGCAGATTCTCTTCCTCGTCGATCCACTGCGTGGTTCCCACCATGCGCAGTGTCAACCCAAAGACGGGTATCAAAACCTCAACCGGAGCCAGGGCGCCGGCATTAAACCGCCGCTCCATCCGCAGGCAACATCCGCCCATGCTGACGTTAACCAGCTGGCATGGATATTTCGCACCCCGGTAGCTGAATTCACTGTTGGCGGCCTGGAGCGAATAACGCTCATTGGCACGACGCTCAACGGGAGGCGCTACAGGTTTGTGTTTTTGTTCGCGGAGAAGCTGGGTTAAATCAATCATGCTCTGAAAGTATCCACTGATTCGAGAAGCAAAAGGCCTCTCTCCTTGCGAAACAAACGGGAGAGCCTACGTCTATCTATCGGTCCTTGAGCACAACTCTATAGATCCCAGTCGCCAGTCTTTAGATCTTTCCAAAAATCACCCTCTTCACCGGGCTTTTCGGTGGGTTCCACATAGCGCTCCGGCTCCTCGGTCATTGCTGCCGAATCCTCTCGTGTCTCTTCCTTCACGGCCAAGGGAGCCTGCACCATGGGAGAGACAGCCACGGTTCCCGGGGACATGGGGTCGGGCTGGTATTTGCCAATACCGCGCAACTCGGAGACCAACTGTGCCAGTTCATCGCGCCTGCGGAAGCTCATGTTACTGAATTGAATACCGATCGTACAGGGATCGTCGATCACCACCGGAGCACCGGCCAGCAAAAAAGGAAGACCACGCAGCCGGAATGAAATCTCGACGGGCTGTTGAAACTCCCCAGTAAATGGAAGATCGATGCGCACACTGCACCCTTGCACGCTCAGATCCATGATGGAGCCGCTCAGACGAAGGCTGTCGTTGAGATAGCGGATCTGTGCCGGCCATTCGCCCTCTTCCCAACTCATCGCCCGTTTTTCGCTGCCGTGAATCAAGGCGACAAATCCTGCCGAGAATGCTTCGACGGGTTCAATCGGCCCGGCATCTGCCGAAATCTCATGCTGCGACTCGCTCGCCCCATCCATCGAACCGATCGAACCATCAATCTCGGTAACTTGGGCCGCCGCGGCCTTCTCAAGCAGGCTGGCAATCAACCCTTCCAACTGCATACGGACTTTAAAGCTGGGATGGGTAAAGCGTACGCCGATCTTGTGTTCGTGTTTGCTCCACTCGGTCATTCCATAGAGATGGACCACCTGACCGTGAAGGGAAACCACCACCTCCACCTGGGCCAGAGCACCGGCATTGAAGGGTTTATCGGTATAGGCGCAGAAACCGCCCAGACTGATATCCAGTAGCTGGCAGGGCGTTTTGGTGCCCAAATAGAACATCTCGCCCGTCGTTTTGCGGAGCCCGATGCGCGGTTGTTCGCGCCGCTCTCTACCGCCCACTTCGACCTTGGGGGCTTTGTCACGCAACAGCTGGGTGAAATTGATCATGTACAGCTCGGCTCCCAGTAGGCAGACTCTTCGGTCTGTCGAAGTGTATTGCTTTCATCTTTCACACAAGCTGAAAATGCGATGGATTCCCCCGGTTTTGGAGATCCTCTCATGCGTAAACATACACCGGCTTGTGGAATGAATCGTGGCCCAGTTCAGAAACGAATCCAGAAGTTCAATCTCCCTCGGCACAGGTGGAGACAGCAATCCATGATTCCCGACACCAGGCGCGAGAAATCCATGCCCTTCGATATGGTTTCTGAGGCACATACCATCAACGCAGAAACGAGGCACAGTCGTCAAGAGAGCATTATTAGAAAATCGCTTTTCCAATTGCTGGCGCTGGCCGAGCCCATCCTTTCACGCTTTCAGTCGGGTAACGTCCGAAAATAATCCGCCACTTCCTGCCAGTTATTGACCCGCACAAATCCGGTTGTAGTCAGGTTGTGCGGAGCGGTGTAAAGCAGCCCCTGGCCTTCAAAGCGCAGCAAATTGCGGGGCAGATCGTCGATCAGGAAATCAGCCCGCAGAATGCTCTTGTTGCCGCAAAAAACATAATGGGTGGGCGGAATGAAGGGAAAATGCCGTTGCAACCAGCGGTATTTGGGCCCCAGCGAGTTAGGCACGGTCATCGCCTGGGTGGCGATAAAGATCTCAAAACGTGAACAGAGACTTTTAAGCACCTCCTGCGCGCCGGGAATCAGCGCCAGATCCTCGAAGAAATCCTCGGCATCCAGAAAAGCGCGCAACTGCTGCTGGCGGTCAATGGGCGTAACCTCCCACAGACCTTTGCCGGACAGGTCCTCGGGGGTAACATCCTCGTCGAAGGTCTGGTTGTAGCGGCGCAGGTGTTCGGCCAGGGTATCGGCCATCACCTCGTCCATGTCCACACAGATACGCTGCATCGCCCGCTCCTCGCAATGGCCCTGAACTATCACTCAAAAAAGGTTAGCAGGGGAGACTATTTTTGCGCAGGCGTCATATCGGGATCCCAGTAGATCAACCGTCCGCAACTGTCGCAGGTCAGCAACTCACCCTCGCGAAGCTGGTTCCAGACCTGTGGGCGAATACCCATGCGGCAGCCATTGCATTGCTGCTTTTCGATCCTGGCCAGACCTGTCCCTTTGGATGATGCCAGCCGGTCGAAGCGCGTCAACCACTCCGTGGCGATCAATGGGCGCAGGGTGTCCCGCTCGACGGCCAGCGCGGCCAGCGACTGGCTGTATTCCATCTTGCGCTGCCCGACACGGGCAATGGTTTTCTCCAGCGCTCCAGCCAGCGTCTCCACCTGAGCGCGCGCGGTGGCCAAATTGGCTTCCAGCGTCTCGGTGCGTTCCAGACTGGCAAACTCCTCGTTTTCCAGCCGTTCGGATTCGCTGTCGGCAAATTGGATCTCGTGCTCCATCGCCGTTGCTTGTGCCGGAGTGGTCACGGTGTCCAACTGTGCGCGGTATCGCGCGGCCTTCTGGCGGTGCGCGGCAATCTCCCGGTCCAACTTGGTGCGCAAGCTTTCTTCGCGATTGAGCGCGTCACTGATCTCGGCTGTCTGGCGTTGCGCCGCGGCTAATGCGGCTTCGGCCTGAGCGATCTCCGCGGGCAGCGCGCGCAAAGCCAGACCCAGACGAGTCCGCTCCAACTCCACTGCCTGCAACTTGACGAGATGTTCGATGTGAGGTTGCATCCGTGAAGACGAGTCTACGCCATTCACCGTCTATTCAGAAAATGGGGCTGCGTCTGCGGTGCGAGCCTGCGAAAATGAACTCCTGGAGAGAGACCGACACGGAGGGTGGACTTGACCGGCAAGCATCGATCATCTCGACACAAGCGGCGCTGGATCTTTTGGATAGCGATCAGCTTGCTCACGGCGCTAACACTGGCTGGAACCGGTATCTCTCTGCTCTATCGCCATGCCGAGCCGTTTGTACGCGCCCGCATCGTCGCCGCCCTCGAAGAACGCTTTCACGCCCGCGTCGAGTTGGACAGCTTCCACCTCTCTCTGCTCGATGGACTGCAAGCCGAGGGCCACGGCCTGCGCATATGGCCGCCCGCTGAGGTATCCGGGATCTCTGTTCCGGCCACATCCGCGCAGCCGATCATCCGGCTCGCCGAGTTTCACTTCCGGGCGCCGCTGCACTTTCAACCCGGCAAGCCCTTTCACATTGCACTGGTCGAGTTGAACGGGCTGGATCTGCATCTGCCACCCAGGTCGCACTTCAACCATGCCGCTGCCCCGATGACGACTTCCAAAGTGGCTCTACACAGCTTTCAGCTGGATGCGATTCAATGCGTCGGAGCCACTATCACCCTGGAGACCGACAAGCCCGGCAAGCTGCCGCAGGAGTTCGCACTCAGCCGTCTGCAACTTACCAACATCGCCGCCGCCGGCGCGCTCAGCTTTGCGGCCGACCTAAGCATTCCGCGACCGCAAGGCGCTGTCCATGCCGAGGGTAGCTTCGGTCCGTGGAAGAACAGCGACCCTGGCGAGTCTCCTGTCAAAGGAAGTTATCGCCTGGAGCATGCCGACCTGGCAAGCTTCAAGGACATCGCCGGCATGCTGAACTCCACCGGCAGCTACCAGGGAACCATGCGTGATCTGATCGTCGACGGGCAGACCGACACGCCCGACTTCCGGCTCACCGCCTTCAACAATGCTCTTCCCCTGCATACAAACTTCCACGCCATCGTCGATGGCACGAACGGCGACACCCGGTTGGAACCGGTCAATGCCATGCTGGGCCGTTCGCCCTTCACCGCCAGTGGACAGATTGTGCGCGTTCCCGATCCAGCCAACCCAAGTCACAGCCTGGGCCATGATATCGCCCTGCGTGTGACGATGAGCCATGCTCGCATCGAGGATTTCCTGCGCCTCACCAGCCATTCCAACCCGCCGCTGCTAGCCGGTTCGCTGGCCTTACATGCCGTGCTGCATATTCCCCCCGGCTCCGCGCCCGTTCACCGGCGCATGAGCATCGATGGCTCGTTCAACCTGGATCAGTCCCATTTTTCCAGCCCCAAAATTCAGGACGGCATTGAGCAGCTGAGTCTGCGCGGACAGGGCCATCCCGACCAGATCAAGACGACAGACCCGTCTGCGGTTCTCTCCACCATGCAGGGCGACTTTCATCTTGCCGGCGGCATGCTCGCGCTGCCCGCCATGACTTACTCGGTGCCGGGAGCTGACATTCAGACCCATGGCAACTATGGTCTCGACGGCGGCACGCTGAATTTCACCGGAACCGCCCGCCTGCAGGCTACCGTTTCAGAGATGGTCGGTGGTTGGACGGGAATGCTGCTCAAGCCTGCCGACAGCTTCTTCAAGAAGCACGGAGCAGGAGTCGAGCTACCCTTTCACGTGGGTGGAAGCCGAGAAGATCCGCAGTTCAGCGTCGACTTCGCCGGACGCACCTTTAAACTGCCCAGCCGGGCCAAGGACAAGCAGTAAGGAGTTTTTTGGTCTTCAGAAGAGCTGATTCAAGAAGATCACCCGGCGCGCAGCGCGGCTTTGTACGCCGCAGCCAGAGTGGCCTGCATCTGCTCGGCAGAAACCACCAGCGTAGGGTCGGCCTTCATGGCTTCGTAGACCGGCGCCACTTCATCACGCAGCCAGGCGGCAATGGCGGAATCTTCCTTCTGCAGGCTGCGCAGTCCTTCGTGAATCACTTCACTTGCGGAAGAATATTCGCCGGATTCGACCTTGGCACGCACCATCTCCGCCATCTCAGGAGACAGAGTGATATTAAGAGCCTATCCGCAAATAGTGATCGTTTGTCTCCAGCAAGTCAACGCGGCCGCGATGTAGAGCAACGCTTTGTAGCTGGCCTCTGTTTTCTCGAAACTGACCAGCACTTTGCGGTAGCCATTG
>Ga0302279_10003930_pt1 | contig 17995 bp, 9 predicted proteins | sample III_Bog_N3_3_FD_194541 | JGI IMG/M metagenome (GOLD analysis project Ga0302279, IMG submission 194541) | Peat permafrost microbial communities from Stordalen Mire near Abisko, Sweden - III_Bog_N3_3 | ecosystem: Environmental > Terrestrial > Soil > Wetlands > Peat | place: Sweden: Abisko...
AACGGCGCGCTCACGCAAGTCCAACGAGTACGGATGGAACATGAACGACGCGATTAACACGTCTACACGCCGACAAAAAGGCCCTTCTGTGACGAGCCATGGAGAACCGCTGTAGCGCGCGGGCTCGTGCCGACGCCAGCGTCGGGCAGCCGGAGAGGCACTTGGTGTGACCTCTTCCGAACGAGCGTATAAGCCGCGGCATGGACCGCGCGCACGTCTGGCCGGCGTTCAACGAGGCCTGGGTCGTCCACCAGGACGATGACCTCCTGATCGTAGACAAGCCGGATGGAATCCCGACCCAGGCTGCGGATCCCTCCCGGCCCGACGATCTCATCGCACGACTTCACGAAGCGCGTGGGAAGGACGCGTATCTCGGCGTGCACCAGCGGCTGGATCGAGACACGAGCGGCGTTCTCCTGCTCACGCGCAGACGCGAAGCGAACGGCTCCGTGGCAAAGCAGTTCGAGACGCGGGCCGTCGAGAAGCGGTACGTGGCGGCGGTCGCGAGCTGGCCGCGTGGACGCGAGCGCGTCGTGCTCCGCGACTTCCTGGCGCCGGGAGACGCCGGGCGGATGCAGGTCGTAGAGGCGCGTGCGAAGGGCGCGCAAGAGGCGATAACGCGCGTACGCGTCCTCGAGCGGGTAGGGGAGCGAGCACTTCTCGAGCTCGTACTCGAGACCGGACGGACCCATCAGGCGCGCGTACAGCTCGCCCACGCGCGTGCGCCGATTGCCGGAGACTCGCTGTATGGCGGAGCGCCCGCGCCGCGACTCCTGCTTCACGCGCGCTCGATCTCCCTTGCCCATCCTGCGACGGGAAAGCGCACGACGTGGGAGGCTCGCGCGCCCGTCGAGTTCGACTCGTGGCTGCGCGACGGCGATCGCGGCGACGGGATCTACGACGACGACGTGCTGCTCGGGCGCGCGATCGAGAGGGCCGTGCGCCGCCGCTATGGGCTCGGTCGAGCGTTCGACGGAGAGCGCGCGACGACATGCTTTCGAGTCGTCAACGAAGGAGGCGACGCGCTGCCGAAGCTCGCCGTCGACCTCTATGGAGATCACCTGGTGGTGCAGCTCTATGGTGACGACGGGCCGTGGGCGGATCGTGCGCGCCGCGAGCGAGTCCTGGACCGGTTGTTCTCGCTCGGTGTCGATGGGATCTACCTGAAGATTCGCCCGAAACAGGCGAACACGCTGGTGGACACGCGCCGAGATGACCTCGCCCCGGCCGCGCCCGTGCGCGGAATCGCGGCTTCGGATCCCCTGCTCGTCCACGAGGAGGGGGTACCTCTGGTCGTCCGGCTGGGAGACGGGCTGTCCACTGGGCTGTTCCTCGATCAACGGTCGAACCGGCTACGGATGCGCGAGATGGCGGGTGGCACGAGCGTCGTGAACCTGTTCGCGTATACGTGCGGGTTCAGCGTGGCCGCGGCGGTCGGCGGAGCCTGGCGCACGATCAGCGTGGATGCTTCCGTCGCGGCGCTCGAGCGCGGGCGAGAGAACATGCGCGCTGCGGGCATGCTCGACGCCGCGGAGCATCACTTCGTCGCGGAGGACGCTTTCGCATGGCTCGCAGCGGCGGGCCGGAAGAAGGAGCGGCACGACATCGTCGTCCTCGACCCGCCGAGCTATTCGACGACCAAGAAACGCCGCTTCGTCGCGGAGAGCGACTACGCGGATCTCGCCGCAGCTGCGCTAGCGATCGTGCGCCCGGGCGGAAAGCTGCTGGCGTGCGTGAATCATCGCGGGATTTCGCCAGGAAAGTTCCGACGCGCCATGTTCGACGCCGCCCGGTCGGCGCGCGTGGAGCTGGCGCAGGTGAAAGATCTCTCGACGCCGGCCGATTACCCGGTCGCGCCGGGAGAAACCTCTCACCTGAAGAGCGTTCTCGCGACCGTTCGACGCTGACGCGCGCGGGCCTCAGCCGTTTACACGCCGGCGCTCTCGTCGCGCAAGTGGGTGCGCTCTTTGTAGATGGCGGCGAAGAGAATGAAAAGGACGCTGACCCCCGCCATCACCATCGCGAAGAAGTTGAAGTACTGCGGCCCGACGAGCTTGTACGTGGACACCTCGGCCTTGCTCGCGTCGAAGACCCCGGTGCTGGAAACGGGGCGGCGATCGATGTTGTCCATGAGACGGACGCGGTGGTTCGCCACGTCGTTCTCGGCGACGAGGTACGTGCCGGAGAGCGCCTCCGGCTTGCCCCCCACCTTGACGATGTTGACGCCCGTGGAACCGCCGAAGTCGATCTTCTGGCCGGTGACGAACCCGCTCGTGTCATCGAGCTTGACCCATGTCTCGGCGCCGACGTCCGCGCTCTGCACGTGAAGCGGCCGGATCATGGCCTGGTTCACGCCAGCGGTCATCATGTTGCCCACGCTCGTCGAGAGCAGGAACATCGCCATGATGAAGCTCTTCATTCGAAGAGGCGCCTGCTTGTAGCTGAACTCGAGTGCCGTGATCGACACGAGCACCTCGGAGGCGCTGAGCACCAGGTACGCGAGGATCTGCCACCACACGTTGACCGTGTTCCCGCTCTGAATCTGCGCCTCGATGCGAGCGACGATCAGGAACGAGGACGCCACGAGGAAGAGTCCGATCCCGATCTTGCGTAGCGGAGTCACGTTGAAGAACTTCGACATCAGCGGGTAGATGCCGAACGTGAAGATGGGGACCATGCCCAGGATGAAGAAGCCGTTGACGACCTGGATCTGCGCCGGGAGAAGTGTGAAGCCGAAGCCGAGATTCTTGTCCATGAGCGACGACTCGGCCTGCAGCGTCCAGGTCTGCCCGTTGGACTGGTCCCAAAGCGCCCAGAAGCACGCGACGAACAGGTAGATGACCGAGAGGCTCCCGATCGTCTTCAGTCCCTCCTTCGAGAGCACGTCCTTCAGCCACGCCTTCCCGGCGGGGGGGACGACGGCGAACTTCTTGCGACCGAGCCAGAACACGAACGTCGCGACGAACATCGCGACGGCCGGTATGCCGAAGGCCGCCTTCGGGCCGTAGGTCTTCAGCAGCACCGGGCAGAAGAAGATCGAGATCGACGAGCCGGCGTTGATGGCGAGATAGAAGTAGCTGAAGGCGCGCTCGATCAGATGTTGGTTCTTGCTCGTGAACTGATCGCCGACGTTCGTGGAGACGCATGGCTTGATGCCGCCGGTGCCGAACGCCACGAGTCCGAGTCCGAGGAGCAGTCCGAAGGTCCCGGGGACGAGCGCCAGGATCGTGCAGCCACTGGCGTAGGCGATGGAGAAGACGATGATCGTTCGGAACTTGCCCCAGAAGACGTCGGAGACGATCGCGCCCACCAGCGGGAAGAAGTACGCGCCCGACTTGAACAGCGAGTGGAACGTCGTCGCCTGGGCGTCACCCATGCGCAGGAACTGCGTCATGTAGATGGTGAGGATGGCGTTGATGCCGTAGTAGCAAAAGCGCTCCGCGAACTCGTTCGCCACGATGAACGGGATGCCGGACGGCATCGTGTCGCCGCGCGTCTCGGGCGCAAGGGTCGTATCGCTCGCGGTCGTCGTCGTCGTCATCGTGGTCATGCTCGTGCGCTCCCCCCGGTCCGGACGTGGCCTTTGGGCGCGCGGAAGCTAGCACGCGAAATCGCGCACGCGAGAGCTCGAAAGGGCAAAGCGCCTAGCGCGGGGCGTCAGGCCAGCTGATGCGGTTGGCTACGGGCGCCGCCGCGGAACGGGAGGGGCGCCGCGCGGACCCTCGGCTGCCGGTGGCCCGGAGCCTGGCGCCTGTGACGGTGGCCGGCTCGCGCTCGGTTTCGTGGAGGGCTTCGGCGGGGGACGGCTCGAAGCGCGGTTGGCGGCGGCGGTGGCCGAACCAGAGCGGGGCGCCAGCGGCGGCGGGACCGGACGGCGCGCGCTATCGGGGGCCTCCGTCTTCGCCTGGGCGGGGGAGCCGGAGGCAGCCTCGGCGTCAGTCTTCTTCTTGTGGTCCCGCCAGCACTCGGCGCAGCGCCACTCGACGATGAAGTCGCCGTTCCGATCGCGCCGCCGAGAAAGCCGCCATCCGAACTGCGCGCTGATCAGCGTGTAGTTCGTCTCCGTCTCCGGTGACTGCTTCCCGCAGTCGATGCAATTCTGACGATCGCGCATCCGGCTAGCACAGGCTCGCACGGGCCGGCTGAGCCGGCAAACAGACATGAGAGCGAGACGCAACGGGAGCGTTCGTTTCCTACTTGACTAGCGCGAGCCTCGGGCCTGCACCGAATGCCGCCAGGTGGCCGCTCTCCTCCGCGACGTAGACGTCACAGCGCTCGTCGACGCGGAGAAGATCCGGGATCGCGTCGCAGGGCGAGATGCTTCCTACGAGGGCACCATCGCTGGGTCGTAGTACGCGGACGTCGGTGTGCGGGACGAACAGGGCGCCGGAACGGAGGACCGGCTCCAGATGACGCGGAGCATCATGCTCGAGGTGCTCGCCGAGCGAGTGACGGTAGCGAACCTCGCCGGTCGTTGCCTCTACCGCGACGATCTCGCCCGTCGGCGTGTTGCCGATGAACAGATCGTCGACGGCGATCCACGAGGTACCCGACGGAGCGACGCGGGCGTCGCTTTCCCATCGCGGAGCGCCCGTCTCGCGATCGAGTGCCACCAGCGTGAGGCCTTCGCGATCTCGCACGGGGAGTGCCACGACGTCGCACGCAACCAGCGTCGCGCCTTCCACGGTGCAGGACGACTGTGCGCGGAGGATTCGCGACCACCGGACGCTGCCGGAAAACGCATCGACCGCGTGGAGCTGGGCGGCCGAGTTGGCGCCTCCCGCGAGAGCAAAAAGGGAGTCGTGGTCGAGCGTGGGGGCGGTGCGGAAACGAAGGCGATCCCGGATGCGCCAGACGACGGCGCCCGTGAGGACGTCGAGCGCAGTGAGAGCGCTGTCTCCGCTGGTGAAGTAGAGCAGCTTTCCGCCCCGTTTCATGCGAGGGACGCCCTGGACGCGCGGCGAACCTCCGTTCTTGCTCCGAGAGCCCCAGGCCTGGCGCCACCGAGGCTCGCCGCTCGTGAGATCGATGGCGACGAGGTGATGTTCACCTTCGGTCACGATCAGAAGGCGAGGCAGCCCCTGCACGTGGACGACGGCGCCCGACGCGGGGCCACTGGTACGAGGTGCCAGCCAAGTGCGTAGAGTGATTTCGCCGGTGCCGAAGTCGTGGACCGCGAGCAATCCGTCGGCGTGGATGCGTGCGAGGCCACCCGGAGTGATCACCGACGCGGCGCGGACTGTCGGTTCGCGCCAGAGGACCTGCCCCGTCGTGCGGTCGAGACAGAACGTTTCCGCGGCGGCGCCGACGACGAGTCGATCGCCACACAGGAAGGTGGCGCGAAGGTCGATGCCCGGCACGAGCGCACGCCAGCGCGCGGCGTAGCGAAGCTTCGTGCCTGCCGGCATGGGCGGATCGCTGGTTCGAACCACGGCGCGCGCGACGGCGAACGCGCGGTACGGCTCCGGGGTCGGGTTTACCTTGGAGTCCTTGCGGGAGACCTCGCGAAGCGCGTCACCGGTGATGCGAAGCGAGCGACGGAAGGCGGAGAGACGGAGGTTGCTGGCTTGGGACCGATCGCGTCGCAGGATGGCCCGCACGATCGCGCTACCGAAGGTCAGCGCTGCTTCCACGAGGTCGAAGACCTCGAGTGCCGGGAACGTGTGAAGCTGCCTCGTCTTGGCGATCGAATCCGGGGTCGAGCGCGCGCCGCGCAACGAGAGGGCCAGCTCGCCCTGGGACGAGATACGCACGCCGATCAGTATCCCTGCGGCTTCGCCCCGCACGTGAAGCGGTTGCCCGCGCTCCCAGGTCTCCAACGACTGTCGCGCAATGGCGAGAAAACGTTCGGCGACCAGGAATGGATGCCCCTCGCCGAGATCCACGCTGCGCCCGCGAATCTCGCTGCGCACGCGCCCCCGAAAGAGGAGCGCGTGGAGATCCGCGCTCTCGACGTTCGGTTCGGACTTCTCCCCGTTGGTTTCGCGCGCCGGTCGGAGCAGTAGCTCGGCTCCGAGCGAAAACGGCGCGTCCCCGTCGGGTTCGATGACGACGGAGCTGGTGGCAGGGACCGAATCCGACGGGGAGGCGGAAAGGTCGACCGTTGCGAGCACGGCTTCCAAGGCCCGCATCTCGGCCAACATCGCGCGCGGCGCATTCCCGCGTCCGACCACGGAAGCTAGCGCCGCCCGTGCGCTGGTCACGACGTCGACCCAGGGAACGGCACGGTCGAGCACCGCAACGTGCGGGTCGGTCCCGGTCCGATACACGCTTAGGGTCGCGATGCCGCCGAAGCGCTCGACGCAGAGCTCCCAGGCGTCATCGTAGAAGCGCACGAGCGCCTTGCCCTGCGGCTCTTGGGCGAGCTTGGCTATGGCTCCCGCGAGATCGCAGAGGACGCACGCAGCGTGCTTCTCGGCGACGCGCGCGGTGACGTTCGCGCCATCCAGGAAGATATCGAGAACCTCACGCGCCGGAACCCTGTCGCGCGTCGCGCTCGAAGGCGCAGGTAGCTCGGGATCGCGGGCGTGGAGGGTGCGGAGGTCGGGCTCGGGGGCGACGACGATTTCGAATCGCATTTTTTGGGGGGGCGGCCGCATCGCGAGAGCGATTTGCAGCGCGTGGACGCAATCGTAGGAAGCCGCGCCACGCGTCGCGTAGTTTTCGGATCACCTTGGCGCTCATTGGACAAGCCGACGACGCGCTGATAGCGACGCCCCCGCGTGATCTCACCTGGGCCGCGGCGGCCGTTTTTGCCGTACTTCCGCTGTCCTTGTGGATGCGAGGGTTCAGCATCGACGACGCTTTGATCAGCGTCCGCTACGCGCGCCATCTCGCCGATGGTGTCGGCTACCGCTTCAACGTGGACGGTCCCGTCACCGATGGGGTGACGCCGCTCCCCTGGCCATTCTTGCTCGCGCCCCTCGCGCACGCGGCGCCCCTGGTCGTGCTTGGACGGGCGAAGGTTCTAGGGCTCCTGGCATGGCTCGCCGCGGCGGCAGGGTGGGGACGCGCAGTCGGGCGAGCGCAAGCGCGAATCGGCGTGAAGCTCGTGGCGTTCGCGCTCCTCGCGGCATGCCTGCCGGTCGCAGCACATGCCGTGAGCGGGATGGAGACCGGGGTGGCGATGGCGCTGGCGACGGCGGCCTGCATCGTTGCGAATCCGTGGACTGCGTGCGGCATCGCAGGGCTCACGGCGGCGCTCCGCCCCGAGATGATCGTCTGGTGCGTGGTGTTCGCGTTAGGGGCGGGGGCGCCTCGCCGCGCGACACCGCGCGTGGTCTTGGCCTCGTTCCCTTTCGCGGTCTGTGCGTGCATCCGAGGGGTTGCATTCGGTCGCCTGGCTCCGCTCGCGCTCCTCGCGAAGCCCAGCGACCTGGATCATGGTCTCCCGTACGCGGGGGCCTCGGCACTCGTGTCGCTTGCCCCCGTGGTCCTCTTCGCGCCGATGGCGCTCCTGCGCGCGCGCGATCGGTCCACGACGCTCGCAATGGCCGGTCTCGCGCACTTCGGGGCGATCGTGGTCGCGGGGGGCGATTGGATGCCCTACGCGCGTCTCGCGGCACCCATCATCCCATCCCTTCTCTATGCGTTCGTTCTCGCGGCGCCACACATGTCACGGGTGTTCATGGCGTTGCGGGCCGTCGTCGCTGCCGCCCTCGCCGGCTACGTCTTGCGCGTCGCGGCGCCAGCCGGGCGCCACGTCGGCGCCAACGTGGCCTCGCTCGTAGATCGAGCGCGCCCGGTGCTCGCGGGGGCACGGACCATCGCCGCGCTGGACGTCGGCTGGCCGACGGCGGCATGCGAGGCGTCGATCGTCGACCTCGCCGGTCTCACGGACCCCGAGATTGCCGCGCTACCGGGCGGACACACGTCGAAGCGAGTCGATGCGGCGCTGCTTCTCGGTCGCAATCCCGACGTCCTACTGCTTCTCGCCCACCGGGATTCGGAGGGACAGCCGATCTACACGCGCGTCGTCGAAGCTCGTCTGGCGGCTTCCGAGCTGATTCAACAGAAATACGAAGCCCGCGCCTTCCTGCCGTATGCGGAGGATGGCGCGGGCTATGTCGTGCTTCGAAAGCGCTAGTTAGCGACGCGGGCCGCGCGGGCCGTCGCGACGATCGCCGCCGCGCCCACCAGGACGCCCGCCGCGGTCGCCGCCCGGGCGCCCGCCACCTTGCTCACGCGCCGCGGCCATCCGCTCGCGCGCGCGCTCGCCCTCTTCGCCCTCAGGCAGCGGGAGAAGCTCACGCCGCGAAAGTCGGACCTTGCCGTCACGGTCGACGCTGAGGACCTTCACCTCGACGATGTCGCCTTCCTTCATGATGTCGGTGACGTTCTCGACGCGCGTGTGCGCCATCTCCGAGATGTGAAGGAGTCCGTCGGTGCCGGGCAGCAGCTCGATGAACGCGCCGAAGTCGGTGATCCGCTGGACCGGTCCCTTGTAGGTCGCGCCGACTTCGGGCTCTGCGGTGAGCCCCTTGATGATGTCGAGCGCCTTCTTCACGGCATCCGGATCGCTCGAAGCGACGTTGACCGTTCCGTCGTCCTCGACGTCGATGGCGACGCCCGTCTGGTCGATGATCCCCTTGATCGTCTTGCCGCCGGGGCCGATGACGAGGCGAATCTGATCGGGCTTCACCTTGATCGTCGTGATGCGCGGTGCCCACTTGGAAAGCTCCGGGCGTGCCGACGAGAGGGTCTCGGTCATCTTCGCGAGGATGAAGATGCGCCCTTCGCGCGCCTGCTCGAGCGCCTGGCTCATGATCTCGCGCGTGAGGCCGGCGATCTTGATGTCCATCTGGATGGCCGTGATGCCACGCGCGGTCCCGCAGACCTTGAAGTCCATGTCGCCGAGGTGATCCTCGTCGCCCAGGATGTCGCTGAGGATCGCGAAGCGTTTGCCGTCCGAGATGAGCCCCATCGCGATGCCCGCGACGGGCGCCTTGATCGGGACACCGGCGTCCATGAGCGCGAGCGTTCCTCCGCAAACGGCGGCCATCGACGACGAGCCGTTCGACTCGAGCGTCTCCGACACGACGCGGATCGTGTACGGGAACTTATCCTGGTCCGGCATCATGCGAACGAGGGCGCGCTCGGCGAGCGCACCGTGACCGACCTCGCGGCGCCCCGGGCCGCGCAGCGGCTTGGTCTCGCCCGTGGAGAACGGGGGGAAGTTGTAGTGAAGCAGGAAGCGCTTCCACTTCTCGCCGTTGAGCCCGTCGATCTTCTGCTCGTCGCTCGAGGTTCCGAGCGTCGCCGTCACGATGGCCTGCGTCTCGCCGCGCTGGAAGAGCGCCGAGCCGTGAACGCGAGGGAGGAGGCTCACCTCGGTCATGATTGCGCGAATCGTCTTCGAGTCGCGACCGTCGATGCGGCGCTTCTCGCCCATCACGTACTCGCGCACGACGTTGTACTTGCGCTCCTCGAACTCCGCCTTGACGAGCTTCTCGACCTTGGCGAACGGCTCGTCACCGAGCTGCGCCTTGAGCGTCGTCACGAGGGTCTCTTTCAGCGCCTTGTAGCCGCCGTAGCGCTGCGCCTTGTCCTTGATGAGCGAGCTCTCGAGGATCCCCTTGTCGACGATCTCGGAGACGCGCTTCGCAATTGCCGCGTCCAGCTTCTCGGGAGCGAACACGCGCTTCGGCTTGCCGACTGCGGCGCGCATACGCTCGAGGAGCTCGAGGATCGGCTGCGCCGAGCGGTGTGCGAACCAGAGCGCGTCGATCACGTCGTTCTCGTTCGCTTCGGCCGCGCCGCCTTCGACCATCGTGATCGCGTCCTTCGAGCACGCGACGACGAGGTCGATGTCGGCCTTCGCCTGCTGCTCGAAGGTCGGGAAGATGACCAGCTCGCCATCGACGCGCGACACGCGCATTCCGACGAGCGGCCCGTCCCACGGGATGTCCGAGATGTGGAGAGCGGCGCTCGCACCGGTGAGGGCGAGCACGTCGGTGGCGTTGACCTTGTCGGAGCTGAGGACGGTCGCGATGATCTGCGTGTCCTTCTTGAACCCCTCCGGGAAGAGCGGGCGCATCGGCCGGTCGATCAGGCGTGACGTGAGGATCTCCTCGTCGCGCTGCCGCCCTTCGCGCTTGAAGAATCCGCCGGGGATCTTCCCCGCAGCGAACGTCTTTTCGACGTAGTCGCAAGTGAGAGGGAAGAAGTCGAGCCCGGGGCGCTCGTCGCCGCACACGGCGGTGACGAGGACGACGCTCTCGCCGTAGGTGACGAGGACGGCCCCGTGGGCCTGCTTGGCGAGGCGACCCGTCTCGAAGGTTAGGGGACGGCCGTTGACCAGAACGGATTCACGAACGAAAGACATGGCTCTTGGCGCTCCTTGGGCGCGTACGTGCCGCTGTCGCGCGGCTCGGCGCCGAATGCTTCGCTCAGGCCTTTGTCCTCGGTTCGTAGGCGCGAGACCGGAAAACGAGAAGAACGAGACAAGAGAATCGCGCGCACGAATCGAAGAGCAAGGCGTGAAAAGCCACTCGGGGAAATACTGAAAACGAATCGGGGAGGGGAGCTTTTCTTCTCTCCCTCCCCGGACCGAAACGTTCCTTACTTGCGAAGATTGAGCGCGGATACGACCTTGCGGTAGCGGTCCAGGCTGGACTTCTTGAGGTAGTTGAGAAGGCGGCGACGCTTCGATACGAGCTTCAGCAGTCCGCGGCGTGAGTGGTGATCCTTCACGTGAGTCTTGAAGTGCTCCGTCAGGTAGCCGATGCGTTCGCTGAGGAGCGCGATCTGAACCTCGGGAGAACCGGTATCACTCTCGTGGGTCTTGAACTTGCCGATGAGCTCGGCAATCTTCTCTGTGTGAAGCGGCATGGACTCGATGCTTCCTTCATTGGGCCCACAGCAGCCTAAGCCGCCATGAGCCGCGACGTCTTTGCGCACGATGCGCTCGGACGACCTTCAAACCCCCTGGACGTTTTTCCAGGTGGGGCGCGCAGTATAGGCAGGGGCGCGAGTTCGTCAACCGTCCGACTTCCGGTTGAATCGAACTCGCCTTGCAGGCGTCTCCGGCTCGAAAGCCGGGGTGGCTACCTGCGATTAGAAACGAGCCTGGAGCGATCCGGCGGCGCCGAGGGTGTTCGGGCTCTGGAAGACCAGCAACGAAGCCGTTCCCTCCGTGGGATCCTGCACGACCAACGTACCGTTGTTGTCGCGGATGAACTGCATCCACACGACCGCAGAGAGGATCTCGGAGATGTTCCACCGCAGCTGGACGCGCGCCTGGTAGATCGGCGTGCGGCCGTCGTCGTACGGGAGAATGGACTCGTTGCCCTGCGATCGAACGATGATCGTGCGCGAGGCGGGGACTCCGCCTTCGGTGAACTCGCTCTTGAACGTGGCCGGGAGCTGGATGCCGGCGCCGATGCCGGGCGTTAGCCGCAACGACTTGATGTAGTAGTCCACCGACAGCGAGCCGAAGATCTCGGGCTGCGTCTTCGCGTTCTGCGGCAACGTCTCGAACGGGATGAAGCCGGGGACGTTTCGGACGACGTAGTTCAGGTCGCGGGTGATCCCGGTCGCGCTGATCCGGAGGTAGCCCGCCTTCAGGATCCCTTGCAGAGCGGCCGCGTACGCCCCCTGGTTTTCGGTGGCGCCGGTGACGTCGAAGTTCTTGAGGTGCTGATTGATGACGTCGACCTCGGCGCTCACGCTCCATGCGATCTGCTTGGGGTCGTAGTGCTCCGGCTTGAACATGATCATCGGAGCGTTCGGATCGTTCTTGTAGAGCAAGAAGTCGATCGACTGCGGCACGGGCATGTCGTGGTGGACGACCACGCGCCCCGAAGCGCCGTACGTGTAGACGGGCTCTCCGCGCACGTCGTCGAGGTTGAACTTGCCCTGCTGGAAGTAGCCGGCGCCGCCGTCGAATCGCAGGTTCTTCGTCACGTCGACGCCGAAACCGCCGAGGAAGCCGTAGTTCGTTTCGGCGACGTTCGTGACCTGGAGGTCGTTCGTGCTGCCCGGGTTGAGGATCTGCAGCGGCTCGACGATCGAGGCCGTCTTGAACCCTCCGAAGATGTAGTAGTCCTTCGCGTCGTACTGAACCTTCATGCCGGGCGACGAGCCCTGGATGCCCGGGAAGATCGAGTTGTTCTGGTTCGCGTTCGTGCCGCCCCAGCTGATGCTGTAGAGGTAGCCGAGGCGGAACCTGTCGGTGTCGAGCGGGAAGAACGTCGCCGACAGCCCCTCGTGCGCGTCCGAGTCCGACGTGTTGTAGAAGAGGCGAATGTACGAACCGGCGTCGTAGAGCGCCTGGTTGACGTTGTTGTTGTTCGCCGCGAGCTGCGTGAGGTCGAAACGAAGCACGACCGCCGCTTCCGTCGTCAGGCGCGGAATGAAAGCGGGGAGCTTCTTGTACATCACGAGGTGAGTGAGGTTCTCGCGGCCGGCGTAGTACGAGTTCAGGCTGTCGAAGAAGAGCCGGTACTGCGTGCGATCGCCGATCGAGAACGTGGGCGAGAGCGGAAGGAGTTGCCCGGTGGGGTGTAGGAAGTCGTCGTCGCCGAAGGTCCACGACAGACGCGTGTCCATGAAGTTGCTGTAGTTGACGCCGGGCGGAGCCAGACCCACGGCACGAGCGCCGGCGCTGCCGAGCGGATCGTATCCAGGGCCCAGATCGTTGGGGGGCGGGGGCAGCGTGGGCGACGTGGGCGACGTAGGCTGCGTCGGCGGCGCCATACCCGAGTCGGGAGCGGGCGCGGGGGCGACGACTGCGGGCGGCTGGGCCGCCGGCCAGACGACCGTCTGGCCGCCAGGCTGCATGGGAGCCGTGGGGGCCGCTGCGGGGGCGGGCGTCGCCGCGGGCGCAGCTGCCGGAGCGGGGGCCGCGGGAATCGGTGCCGCGGCAGCGGCGGGTGCCACGGCGGGCGGCTGCTGCGCGCGCGCGATCTCCGTCGTGAGCAGAGACAAGAGAGCAGCGGCGATGGCGGTCGAAGATCGCATCATGGTTCCTGTTTTCGAGTCGTAGAGAGGGCGTGCCGGGCGAGCGTCAGTTGGTTTCGCTGTCGTCGAGGATCGTTCGTGCGTGCACGCACGCCGTATCGGACGGGATCGGAGAGGCGTTCAGGTCGGTGATGATGTCGTCGGCGCAGCGCGCGTCGATGGTGAACTGGGAGCCGCCGGAGAAGTACGTGAGAACCCCGGTGAACGCGCGGAGCGCGGTTCCCTTGAGAAGCACGGGGTTGAACGCGCCGTCGCTGGCGCCATCCCCCTGGATGTCGAACTGGCCGAGCGGCTTGGGGTTCCCGCTCGCATCGGGCAGGCCGAGCCCCTCGACGACGAAGTTGAACTGATTCTCGGAGAGGTAGTTCGAGTACTCGCTGCACTCGAGATCGGCCGTGCAGGCCAGGGAGCACGTGTTCTCCGCGGTCCCCGTAGTGTGATTGACCTTGCCGTCTCCGTTCAGGTCGCAGTTCGTCGCGTCTGCCGTCGGGACGTATCCAGGACCCACGGGGTGCCCCGGTCCCATGTGCGCGCCGATGTGGATCTGCGAACCGCTCCGGAGCGTCTGCAACCCGGTCTTAGGGTCGGTCACCATCGCAGCCGGCACCGTCTCGAGCCGCACGAGCGCCGACTCGATGCTCTCGAGCGTCTCGACGCCTTGCCCGATGACGTAGCAGTCGTCGATGAGACCCGTCACGGGATCGAAGTGACCGGTGCAATCCTCCGCGAGGGTGTGCGGGTTGGGGATCCCGCATCCACGCGTAGCCGGGTTCCACTCGTCGAGCTCCCACGTTGGGTAGTTCAGCTCCGTGAGCCCGTAGTAGTTGCTCGCCGTGCCGCCGAAGGCCATGAGGCGATCGCACTGCCGCATGTTCGGCGGCGCATCGAAGTTGTAGGCGTAGACGCTGCCGTAGCCGCCGCCGCCCGGCGCGTCCTCGTTGATGTCGGTCACGTAGAAGCCGCCCGGAGCGACGTAGGTGACGATCACGTTGAACGCGAAGTTGGTTCCACCGCGGTAGCCCGAGTCGATGCTGAGGGCCTGGCTCGCGAAGGGCGTTCCGCTCGTTCCACCCGTGTTTGCACCGTTCACGTCGGCGACTCGGGGGACGTAGTAGTGGATCGCCTCGCTGGAACCGGCCGCGTAGGTGCCGCCATTCTCGGTGTCGTCGTTCGCCAGGTAACAGCCGGGGTCGGCCGGATAGTCGATGAGGTCGTTGCGGTTGTCGTCGATGCCGTTGGAGCACTCCGGAGGGTGGAGGCCCTGCGGGTCGGCGGGGACGTAGCCGAGATCCTCGACCCAGATCCGAGTGTCGCCGTACGCCGCGAGGATCTGCACTTGAACACCGCTCGCGACGCCGTGGACGAGCTGGACGTTGCGACCGTTCGTGTTCGGACCGGTCACGGTTTCGACCGTCCCTGGCTGCGACGAGAGCCGAACGTAGCCGTTGAAGCCCGTGTCGACCTTGCCGTCCTTAATCGCGCTCACGTTCACGGTGTACGTGTCGCTCTGGGTGAACGAGAGCGGAAGCCGCGACGTCGTGCCCAGGTTCGTCCCGGGCTCGATCGTGATTTGAAGCTGCTCGCCCGAAGGACTCGAGCCGAACCCGCTGCTGCATGCCGAGTCACCCAGCAGGACGGACCCGAACATGGCCGATACGAGCAGGACGCCACCGGCGCGCAGGACGCGGTGCGGTGTAGTGCGGAGCGTTGCGCGACTCATCGGCCCACCATCAGGACGCGGTTGTCGGTGGAGGCGCCGATGCTCGAGTCCACGCACGAGAGGAACTTGCACTCTTCTCCGGCCAGCGAGCATGCGTTGAGATCGGCGACGCAACCCGGCAGGTTGGGCGAGTCTTCGCAGAGCTCGTCGTGGAACAGGGCGACCTGGTCTCGACACGTCTGCAGGACGCACTCTCCCGTGTTGCCGGTGCACACCGAATCCGTCTCGCACGTGACGGCGCATCCCGTCGTCGTCGGATCGCATGGAGCCGAGGTCGGGTGCGAGTGACCGGCGCATGCGCAGACGTATCCGGTGATCGGCGACGGGTTGCAGTCAGCGTCCGTCGTGCAGAGCTGAAGTCCGTTCGGGCCATCGGCCGTCGCCGAGTAACCGCACGGCTTTCCCTGCTGGATGTAGTCGGTGAGCGCGTCGCGCTGCTGGATGCGCGTGTTTGACTTCGCCGTGTTGTTCTTCAGCGTGACGAGGCCCGATCCGCCGGCGGCCAGGTAGTCACTGGTCGCGAGCGAGTAGCTGTTCTCGAGCGCGATGGGAGCGCTGCACGAGCCAGCCCCCCCCGCCGGCGGCAAGAAGCAGATGCCTTGGACGACCGGCGTCCCGCAGTCCGAGTCCTTCTGGCACTGGCACTGACCGCCATAATCGTTCTGGATGCACGACCCCTTCGGCACGTTCGCGCCGCAGTCGGAGTCCTTGCTGCACCCCGTGTAACCGATGAAGATCTGATCGGCGCACGCGGCCACGTTGCAGTTGCCGTCGACGCACGAGCCGGGAATGCCGCCGATGCAGTCGGCGTCGACGGTGCACGGGCCGTTCGCACCGGGGCGCGCACACCCCGCGCAGTCCAGCTGGACGCGGGCGCCGGCGATCTGCGCCTGCGAGACGCATCCGCGCCCTTGGCTCCGATTCGCCTCGTAGTCGAAGAGCTCCTGCACCTCGAGACCCGAGAGCTCCACCTTCGTGATCGCGTTGTTGAAGGGGAAGATGTTGTAGAGCTCGTCGAGGGTCACCGGTCCCGGGTTCATGTCGGTGCGGATGCCCGTGGTGTTCGTGAGCGAGAAGTCGGTCTGCACCCCGAGACGAAGCCATGCTGCCGTCGCGACCAGGTTGCCGAGAGCCGCGTCGCCCCCCTGCGGGGCCGTACGACTGACCTCGTTGGGCGCATAGCCGACGACGAGCTCCAGGTCGGCGATCTCTCCGAGGGAGATCTGGTACGGCTGGAGAAGGTTGACCATCGCCGGGTCCTCGGGGACGGTCGTGTCGATCGGGAAGACTTGGTACTCGTTCGAGATGATCTCGAAGCCGTTCAGCGGATCGTAGTCGGCGGCAACTCCCGTGGGAGAGGCCTGCGCAGGGTCGTTCGAGAGGATCAGGTCATCGCGACCGACGTACTTCGAGAAGGCACCCGAGTGCTCGATGACGACGTTCCGGGGCACGCAGGGCCGCTGGAATTGGTACGGATGGTTGATCGGATCGGGGAGCGGGATCGGGTGGTTCGGATCCGTGTTGTCGACCGCCGGCGGCGGCTGATTCGGGTCGTATGGGATGTTCGGGTCGACTGCCCACACGAAGCCCGGGGCCTCGGGGTCGGCGGTACAGTCCTGAAGCTTCTGCGGCGGGTTGATGACGATGTGATTGTGTCCGCCGAGGATGATGTCGATCCCGGTCGTCGTCTGGACCATGGCCTGATCGGCGTCGAGGCCGAGGTGCGACAGGATGATGATGAAATCGACGTACGGCCGGAGGAGGTCGACATAGCCCTGCGCGGTCCCCGTCGTGTTCAGAGGGACCATTCCGAGGCCGTTCGGCTGCGTGAACAAGGAGCCGAGGGTCGAGAGGTTGCCCATGCCGATGACCGCGATTCGGAGTCCCTGCTGGGTGAAGACCTCGAACGGCTTCAAGAGTCCGCTCATGCGCGTCGCCGCGGGATTGGTCACGTCGTAGGATTGGTAGTTCGCGCCGAGCACCGGGAAGTCCGCCCACTTCGTGAACTGGGTGGAGACGTTGAGCGCGCCGGTGTCGTACTCGTGGTTCCCGATGACCATCGCATCGGGGAACAGCAGGCTCATGGCCCTGACTTCGGGCTCCCCCTTGAAGTAGTTGAAGACCGGCGCGCCTTGCCACACGTCGCCCGAGTCGAGGTGAAGCACACGGTCGCTCCGCGCGCGCTCTCGGTTGATGACGTACGCGACGCGCGCGATGCCACCGACGGTCTTCACTTCGTTCTCGGTACCGAGGCCGAGCTCCGCGTCGGTCTGTGCGATGAGAAGGCTGTAGTCGAAGAGGCGCGAGTGGATGTCGGAGGTGTGCAGGAGCGTCAGATTGACTTGGCAGGTCGCCTGGCCGGCCGGGCAGATCGGCACCGGCGCGGTGCCGGCGTCCGTGTTGCATCCGGTCGCCGTGAGCGCGCTCGATGCGACGAGCGCGGCGCCTCCGGCGACGAGTGCTCCCGCGAGGATGCGGGAGCGCATCGAGCTCCGTTGACGCAGACCGCGACGAGATCCGAAGAGAATGGCCATGGCGAGACACCTCCTACACCAAGTCGCATGCGGAGTGATGAGCTTCGTCGAGCGCCCGATCGCGAATCGTCGCGTGACGGACGCGGGTCCGGATCTACGCGGGAGATAATTTCTATCGGCGCGCGAGTAGGGAGCGATGAGACTCGCTGTGGACTAGGCGGGGGGAGGCGCGCCCGGGGGGGCGTCGGAGGCGTACGTCCCCTCGAGCAGGTCGTAGAAGCGTGGCGCGAAGGTGCGGGCGATCAACTCCTCGACCGCGTCGGCGCTGTCGCAGGCCAGGGCGGCTTGCGCCGTCGCTTCGCATTCGACGACGGTCACGCGGCGGAGCGCTTCCTTGATCTCGGGAATCGCGGCGGCCTCCATCGATAGATCGCGCAGACCGAGCCCCACGAGGATCGCTGCCGCGAGCGGATCGGATGCCATCGCGCCGCACAGGGAGACGCCGATGCCGCGGTCCTTGCCCGCTCGGCATACGCCGTGGATCAGGCGGAGGATCGACGGATCGAACGGAGACGCGAGGCGTGCCAGCGTGCGGCTCGCCCGGTCGATGGCGAGCGAATACTGAACGAGGTCGTTCGTGCCGATGCTGAAGAACTCGGCCTCTCGCGCGAAGACGTCGGCCATGATCGCCGCGGACGGCACCTCGATCATCATGCCCAGCGGGATCTTCTGCGCGCGGGCCTGGCCCCGGTCGTCGACCTCGCGGATGGCTCGGTCGAGGAGCTTTCGGACGGCGCGCAGCTCGAAGATGCTCGCGATCATGGGGATCATGATCCGCAGG
>Ga0302279_10003935_pt1 | contig 17979 bp, 12 predicted proteins | sample III_Bog_N3_3_FD_194541 | JGI IMG/M metagenome (GOLD analysis project Ga0302279, IMG submission 194541) | Peat permafrost microbial communities from Stordalen Mire near Abisko, Sweden - III_Bog_N3_3 | ecosystem: Environmental > Terrestrial > Soil > Wetlands > Peat | place: Sweden: Abisko...
TAGATTAAGTCGTTTATTATGAATGGTGAGTTCGCTGGGGCTCGAACCCAGGACCCACGCCTTAAAAGGGCGTTGCTCTACCAACTGAGCTACGAACTCACATCATTTCAATTTATTCGGACCCAATAAATTGAAGGCCATTTTGTTCTTCAGGTCCTTGCGGCCTTTCCTGGCGTTGGCAGCCAGTTCCTTCAGTCTACCGCAGCCATCACCGGAGGGCCAGCGAAGGCGAGCTGGCTGCCCTCGTCTCCATGCCTGCGGCGATCGCCGCCAGGCGCCGGTAGGATTCCAGGCGAGCCGCGTGGTCCCACGTATCGGTCACCGCGATCAGCTCGTCTGCGCCCGTGGCAGCAGCCAGCCGCTTCAGGCCTTGGTTGACCGTAGCCTCGGAACCGATCACGGCGGTTCGCAGCCTGGATTGAACGGCCGCCCGTTCTCCCTCATTCCACAGCCCATCCATCGAATCGACCGGAGGCAGCAGCTCCACCGGCTGATTGCGGATGAGGCGCAGGAACCGCTGTTGCGGCGTGGTGAACAGACGCTCGGCTCCGGCATCGGTCTCTGCTGCAATCACCTGGACCGCGACCATCAGCCACGGTTGGCCGAGCACATCGCTGCGTCGGAATTGCGCGCGATAGAGGTGCGCGGCCTGCTCCAGCATATCCGGAGCAAAGTGCGCGGCGAAGGCAAACGGGAGTCCAAGCTTGGCGGCAAGGCGCGCGCTGAAGTCGCTCGAGCCCAGCAGAGTGACGGGAACGCCGGTTCCCTGGCCGGGAATTGCCCGGACGGCTTGCCCCGGCTTGGTCGGGCCCAGATAGGTACGCAACTCTTCCAGCAGCTCCGGAAAGTCCTCTCCACTCTGTGCCAGGTCGCGGCGCAGAGCGCGCATGGTATGGAAGTCTCCGCCTGGGGCGCGGCCCAAACCGAGGTCGATCCTTCCGGGGTAGATTGACTCCAGGGTGCCGAACTGCTCAGCCACAACCAGCGGGGCATGGTTGGGCAGCATCACGCCGCCGCTGCCCACACGGATGGTTTTGGTCGCGCCGGCCACATGGCCGATCAAGACCGGCGTCGCTGAGCAGGCCAGCCCCTCAATGGAGTGGTGCTCGGCGAGCCAGAAACGCCGATAGCCCAGGCTTTCCACGTGCTGGGCAAGCTCCACCGACCGCGCAATCGCGCTTCCAGCCGATTCCCCCGTCCGCATCCCCACCAGGTCCAGTACAGAAACAGGCAAGCTCATATTTAATTGGATGAAGGTTGCCCCGGCGCGATGCAATCGTCGGGCATGGAAGGCGCAATCACCCTCTTTCCCTCGATCTCGGGACGCGCGCCGCCGGGCGGGGCGCAGCGGCGCCAACAATCTCGTCAGGTAACCTGATTCGCTGGTACCATGGTAAGCACATCTGCGAGCGCCCGGTACTTCGGGCCCTCTAAGTCTCGTATGGTCAAGAAAATGCAGCGGGTTTCCGGTGATGCCATGGCAAAAAAGTGGTAGGAACCGGACCGTCCGAGTGCTATTGTTGCCAGCACACCGGCCGACTAGCATCTGGATTGACCCGGCTCGTAGTCTGGGTTGAAAAGACCCGCCAGATGAGGTCTCCGGAGGGGACGGAGTAGCCCGGCAACCGGGCGTCGCCCCAGCCGCAGGTCGAGCGTTCCCCAGGGGCGCTTCTGGCATCGAAATGTCGGTGAGGTGCCCATGACAGATCCCAATCCGCAGAGCGAGCAGAACCAGACGCCGGAAGATGTGGCCACGTTGTACTCGTGGGCCAACCTGCATGGAGCCAAGTACCGGGACTTTTCCGCATCGCGGGCGCAAACCCGGGAAAAGGCGCGGTTGCGCGCCGAGCAGGCGCTCGGAGAAGAGCAGCGCAACAGCGAAGAAGAGGTCAAGGCGGCGCAGGCGGCCGAGGATGAACGCGTCGCCGAGCAGGCCCGTGCGGCCGAGGCGGCGCGGGCAGTGGAACAGGCCCGGTTGGCCGAGGCAGCGCGTCAGGCGGAGATTGAGGCGCAGCAGGCTGAACAGGCGGCTGCGGCAGCGCGGCGGGAAACGGAAAGGCTGGAAGCGGCAAGGCAGGAAGCTGCGGCGCTGGCGGCGCAAAAGGCAGCCCAGCAAGCAGCATTGGACGCGGCGCAGCAGAAGGCAGAGCAGGAAGCAGCGCGCCAGGCTCAGGAAGAAGCGGCCCGGCAGCAGGCAGCGCGCCTTGAAGCGGAGCAGGCCGCACGCCGGGAAGCCGAGCAGGCCCGGGAGCGAGCCACGCAGCTCGCCGTGCAGCGCGCCAGGGAAGAAGCGGCGCAGCAGGCCATGCACGACGCCGCCATGCAGGCCCAGGCGGCCAAAGAGGCCCTGGCGATGAAGCAAGCCGCTGAGCGGGCAGCCGAGCAGGCCGCGCAGCAGCAGGCTGCCCAACAGCCGCCGGAGAGGCGCGGCTGGCAGCCCTGGACAGATCGCTATGCGGCAGCAGCGGCGCAGCCTTACACTCCCGTACAGCCTCCGGCGCAGAGTTTCGAATCCACGGCACCTGTGCGCCTGCAACCGGCGCGTCCCGCCGATGCCGTGCCGCGGTTTGCAACCGCGCAGAACGATGGCCCGGCCGAGAGCCGCGGCCCCTGGGCCTCCGCGGAGACGCGCGAGCCAGTGGGCCGGCCGGCATGGTTGAGCGGCGGCAATTTTCAAGCGGCCGCCGCGCCCGCTCCCGCCAACGCGCCCGCCAATGCGCCTGAAGACACGCTGCAGGGCTCGCGCGACCGGCTCACCTCGCGCTGGTTTGCGCTGCGGGGCGTCTTCGATCCCTCCGCTCCTCCGGCGCCCGAGGCCGCTCCACTGCCGGTGGCTTCGCATGCGCCGGCGCTGGCCGTCTTCTCGCTGGCCGGCGGCGTGGGCAAGACCAGCCTGGTAGCCACGCTGGGTCGCGCCCTGTCCGCGCGTGGCGAGCGGGTGCTCTTGGTGGATACGGCGGCCTTCGGGCTGCTGCCGTTCTTCTTTGGCGCAACCGACCAGCGTCCCGGCCTGCTGCGGACCTTTCTGCCTCCCGGCGTTGCCGGCGATGCGCCGGTGCAGATGGTGACCATCGATCCCGACGGCGTGGCCCAGGAGCAATCGAATCAGGAGAGCCTGAGCGGGGAGATTGCGAAGTTTGCCCGTGGATCGAGCCGGATCATCGTCGACCTGGCCACTGCGTCCGGCTCGACGACGCGCCGCATTCTGCACATGGCGCCCCTGGTGCTGGTGCCGGTGGTTCCGGACATGAACTCGGTGGTGAGCGTGAGCTCGATCGACGCTTTTTTTGAACACAACAGCGCCCCCAACGGCCGCACCACGCTGCCCTATTATGTGCTCAACCAGTTTGACGCCACGCTGCCCCTGCATCTGGATGTGCGCGAAGTATTGCGCGAGCAGCTGGGCGAGCGGCTGCTGCCCTTTGCGCTGCGCCGCACCCCGGCCATGAGCGAGGCGCTGGCCGAGGGCATGACGGTGATCGACTACGCACCGGGCTCTACGCTGGCGGAGGATTTTGTCACCCTCGCCGGCTGGCTGAAGAGCCTCTCCGCGCCTGCCACGGCCAGCTACCGCGGCGTGCGCTGGAGCGAGCGGTGACCCCAACGTGCCTGTGGCAGGAGATCGGGGCCGGAGGCAATTTTTTTACCAAGATTCTGCGCCTTGCATTTCTCCTCGCCGCCGTCGTTGTCTTCTGCTTTCTGGCCGTTCTTCCCCTTTCATGGACCCAGCAGGCGGTGCTGGGCCTGCTCACGCTGCTCATGTCGCTGGCCCTCTCGCGTTGCTCAGACTCCTATCTGGTCACGCTTTCGCTCATGATGATGTCGCTGTTCTGCACCTGCCGCTACGGCTACTGGCGGCTGGCGCAGGCCGGGCACTACTTTCAGGAGCCGGCCTCGCACTGGGGCGCGCTGGATGCCGTCTTCGTCCTCAGCCTGCTCATGGCTGAGGTCTATGCCTTCGTCATCCTGTTTCTGGGATACTTTCAAACCATCTGGCCCTTGCGCCGCGCTCCGGTAGCGCTGCCTGAGAATGAAGACGAGTGGCCGCACGTGGACGTTCTCATTCCCACCTACAACGAGCCGCTCGACGTGGTGCGTTCCACCGCACTGGCCGCCTTGAACATGGACTGGCCGGCCGGGAAGCTGCACGTCTTCATGCTCGACGACGGCCGCCGCCAGGAGTTTGAGCAGTTCGCGTTCGAGGCAGGCATGGGCTACCGGGTCCGGCCCGATAACGCCCACGCCAAGGCGGGCAACATCAACGCCGCGCTCAAGACCATGACCTCGCCCTTCGTGGCCATCTTCGACTGCGACCAAGTGCCCACGCGCAGCTTTCTACAAATGACGCTGGGCTGGATGCTGCGCGACCGCAAGCTGGCCATGCTGCAAACGCCGCACCATTTTTATTCGCCCGACCCGTTTGAGCGCAACCTCGGCCAGTTCCGCAGCATTCCCAACGAGGGCGAGCTGTTTTACGGAATCATTCAGGATGGCAACGACTTTTGGAACGCAACTTTTTTCTGCGGTTCCTGCGCCGTGCTGCGCCGCAGTGCGCTCGACCAGATCGGCGGCATTGCCGTCGAAACCGTGACCGAGGATGCGCACACGTCGCTGCGCATGCAGATGAACGGCTGGAACACGGCGTACATCAACATTCCGCAGGCAGCGGGCCTGGCAACGGAGCGGCTCTCGGCCCATGTGGGCCAGCGCATCCGCTGGGCGCGGGGCATGATCCAGATTCTGCGCATCGACAATCCCTTGTTTGCGCCGGGACTCAAGTTTCCGCAGCGCCTGTGCTACTTCAACGCCATGGCCCACTTTCTCTACGCCGCACCGCGGCTCATTTTTCTCACCGCGCCGTTGATCTTCCTGCTGCTGGGCCGCGCCAGCATTCCCGGCTACTGGGCCGCGATTCTGGCCTACGCCGTGCCCCACCTGACGCTCTCCAGCCTGGCCAACTCGCGCATCCAGGGCGAGCACCGGTACTCCTTCTGGAATGAGATCTACGAGACCGTTCTCGCGCCCTATATTCTGCTGCCCACTCTGCGGGCGCTCATCAATCCCAGGCTGGGCAGGTTCAACGTGACGGCCAAGGGCGGCGCCGTGGTGAAGCACACATTTTTTGATTCGCACATCGCCCAGCCGTTCCTGATCATGCTGCTGTTGAACACAGGGGCCCTGTTCATCGCCGTCCCGCTGCGCCTGTTCATTTTCGATCGCGACCGGCCGGGCACGGTGTTCATGAACGCCCTGTGGTGCGCGTTCAACATCGTCATCCTGGGCGTGTGCACGGCGGTTGCGCGGGAGATGAAGCAGGTGCGGACCACGGTGCGCATTAATATGGTGACGCCGGTGATGGTGCGCCTGCCCGACGGCGAGCTGCACGCCTGTGAGACCATCGATATGTCCTCCGGCGGCTCCAGCCTGCGCATCCCCGCGGGCGCGGATTTAGCCCCTCAGACACCTGTGCACCTCATCTTCCCCATGTCCCCCGTGCAAACCGGGCTGCCCGCAACCGTGGTTTCAACCGAGGGTTCAGTGCTGCGCCTGCATTTTGCCAATCTCACGCTGGCCGAGCAGGAAGTGCTCACCATGGTCCTCTACTCGCGCGCCGATTCGTGGCTGGGATGGGGCGAGTCGCGGGAGAGCGACAACGCGCTGCGCAGTTTGGCGCGCATCTTCCAGATCTCCATGCAGGGGCTCATGCAGACCGCCAGCAGCCTCATCGGCAGCGATGGCAACCGGGCTGCGCGCAAGGCTGAGGCGCTCTCTGTCGCGCGCTCCGTGGTGTTGCTTGTTGGCGCCGCGCTCGTCCTTGGCGCCGCGCACAACGTCAAGGCGCAAGCTGCTGCCGCAACCCCCACCGGCGCGCTCGCCGATGCCGGCACGCTGGCCGCCGCGGCAAGCCAGGCCGTACCGCCGGGCGAGTTTCGTGACCTGTTCACGCTCAAGGACGCCGGCTCCGCGCAGATTGAGATGCGCGGCACGGACGGCCGCCACGAGGTCTACTTCACGCTGCCGCAGACGCACGTGGTGCGCTCGGCGAAGATCCATCTCAGCTATGCCTTCTCACCCAGCCTGCTGCCGCAGTTGAGCCACATCAAGCTGATGATGAACGGCACGCTGTTTGCCACAGTCGAGCCTGCGCCCGGCGACCGCGGCGGCTCCGACGGCAAAGACGCGGAGGCCGAGTTCACTGTTCCGCCCGAGCTGCTGGTGCACTCGAACACGCTGACCATCGAGTTCATCGGCCACTACACCAACGTGTGCGAAGACCCGTCCTCGACCGCGCTGTGGGCGCGCGTGCACCGCAACACGTATCTCGATATCGGCGGCGACTTGCTGCCGCTGGCCGACGACCTCAAGCAGCTGCCCATGCCATTTCTCGACCCGATCATGAGTCAGCCGCTCAGCATTCCCGTCGTGTTCGCCTCGTCGCCAACGATGAAAGCGATTCAAGCTGCGGGAGTCGTCACCAGCTACTTCGGCCTCAGCTCGGAGGGCCGCGCCGTGCGCTTTCCAGTCACCATCGGGCCGCTGCCCAGAGGCAATGCAATCGTGATCGCCGACAACCCGGCAGGCCTGCCCGCTGGGCTCAACCTGGCCGCGGTGAACGCGCCCACCGTGGCCATGCGCGCCAACCCCGGCGACCCCTACGGCAAGATCCTTGTCATCACCGGAGCCAACGCCGGCCAGGCGCTGATTGCCGCCCAGGCCGTGGCCCTGCACAGCGACATGCTCAACGGCGCGCAGACCGCCATCAACAGCTTCCAGTTGCCCGATCATCGCAAAGCCGACGACGCGCCGCGCTGGGCGCGATCCGGCGAGCACATCGCGCTGGGAAGCTACGCCGCGGCCGGGCAGTTGCAGAGCGACGGGTCAGCGCCCTTGAACGTCTACTTCCGCATTCCACCGGACATGTTTTACACCGGCCGCGAGCCGAACGCGAAGCTGGTTCTCCGCTATCGCTACAACTCCATCCCCATAGGCCCGCTCTCGAGCATCCAGGTCCGCATCAACAACGCCTATCTCGGTTCGGTCCCGCTCGCGCCCGGCGACCAGGCCTCGCGCGAGATGCAGGTCGAGGTGCCGGTGCCGGTCGAAGACCTGCGGCCGTTCTCCAACTCGCTCTCCTTCGACTTCGCCTTCCAGGCGTTCAAGAAGGGCGGCTGCCAGGACACGCCGCCGATCAACATGCAGGGAGCGATCCTGGGCGACTCCTACCTCGACCTGAGCGATTATCCGCACTACGCACCGCTGCCCAACCTGGAGACCTTCGCCAACGCAGGTTTTCCCTTCACGCGCCTCGCCGACCTGGCCCAAACCACAGTGGTTCTGCCCGCCACGCCCACCGCGCAGGAGATTGAGACATTCCTCACGCTCATGGGCCACTTCGGCCGTCAGACCGGCTTACCCGCGCTGCGCGTCACCGTGGCTGGCCCCGATGCCTTGCAGGACGGCGCGACGGCGGACTTTTTCGTCATTGGCACCGGCGACGATCAGCCGGGATTTGAAAAACTCGGCAGCAGCCTGCCCGTGACGCTGCACGGCGGCAGGCTTCAGGTGCGCGATACGCAGGGATTCTTTGCGCCCATGCTGCGCCAGGCGTGGTGGAAGACGCAATCGTCTGACGAGCTTGTCTCCAGCGGCGAACTCACCGCCGCCGGCACGCCGGACGCGCTCATCGAGGGGCTGCGCTCGCCCTTTGACAGCGCCGGCAACCGCAGCATTGTGGCCATTCATTTGAAGGACGCGTCGGCCCTGGAGCCGTTCCTCTCGACGCTGCTCCACGTGCAGCAGTCCGGCGCCGTCTCGGGTTCGGTGGCCGTGCTTCATGGCGCGGAGTTTCAGTCCTTCCGCATCGGCACGGACGTCTACCACGTGGGCGTATTGCAGTGGTGGATTGAAGTCGAGCTCTGGTTCATGCAATATCCCTACATGATCGCCGTGGTCATCTTCGCGCTCACATTCCTGCTGGCCGTTTGGGCGCGGTTGTGGCTGCGGGTCAAGGCGCGGGCGCGGCTGAGGATGATGGAAGAGTGAAGGAGCAGGGAATAGGGGATAGGGGCTGGAAAAAAGTGCCCTGGCCGCAAAGGCGGTACTTCCGCTCATGCCGCTGCTGCGAAGATCTTGTCCCCGGTATTAACGGTCTCTATCCGCCGCCCGCGGATTGCGCGAACGGCCTCATCCCCGCGCCTGACAATGTGAAAGAATCGCCCCAGTGTGGTTTGCTGCGGGACGTGGCGGCGCGATCGCAGCGCCAACCGCATCGCGGAGAACGGGCGCCATGGTCGATGGAGTTTGCCGGCTGCGCAAGCGCGGATTCAAGCATGGGCTGCTGATCGCGTTTCTGCTCGCGCTCTTTCCGGCGGGCGGCTGCCGCGAGAGCGCTTGGCCGCTGTGGGAATCGTACCGCGCGAATTTCATCGACGCAGAGGGCCGGGTGATCGACCACTCGAGCGGCGACCGCACCACCTCAGAGGGCCAGGCCTACGCGATATTTTTCGCCCTCGCCGCCGACGACCGCCCCACCTTTGACCAGTTGCTCAACTGGACTCAGACCCACATGGCCGCGGGCAGCCTGAACGCTCGTCTTCCCGGCTGGCTGTGGGGCCGCGCCGCCAACGGCGAATGGAAGCAGCTCGACACCAACTCCGCCGCCGACGCCGACGTGTGGATGGCCTACGCGCTGCTCGAGGCCGGCCGCCTGTGGAAGGCGCCGGCCTACTCCGCGCTGGGCCACGCCCTGATGGCAGAGATCGCCACGACCGAAGTCGCCACCCTGCCGGGCTTCGGGTCCATGCTGCTGCCCGGCCCGGCCGGCTTCCAGCACGGGCAGGTCACTACGCTCAATCCCAGCTACCTGCCGGTGTTCGTCTTCGAAAGATTCGCAGCCGAGGACCCGCACGGCCCCTGGCGGTCAATCGCACAGGGCATTCCCGGCCTGCTTGAGCAGAGCGCCCGCCACGGCTATGCCATGGACTGGATCGACTACATTCCCGGCGACGGTTTTTCGCCTGCGACCCCCGTCACGACCGGTAATCCAGGCAGCGACACGCCCGGCGGCAGTTACGACGCCATCCGTGTTTATCTATGGGCGGGCATGATGGACAGCGGCGGCAGGCTGCGCAGCCAGGTGCTGAGCGCCGTGCCGGTCATGAGCGTCTACCTTGCCACTCATGATGCCCCCCCGGAAAAGGTCAGTGACCAGGGCATTCCTTTGGCGCAAGATGGACCTGTGGGCTTCTCGGCCGCGGTGCTCCCTTACCTGCGGGCATTTCCGCGTGCAGCCCCGGCCGCTGACCGGCAGATGGTGCGCCTCATGAAGGCGCGCGATGCCGCCACCGGACTGTACGGAAAGGACTCGCGCTATTACGACCAGAATCTTGCCCTGTTTGCCACGGGGTTTATCGACGGCCGGTTCCGTTTTGATGCGGGCGGGGAACTGAACGTGGAATGGAAGCGCCGATGACGGTTCGCCTGCGGGCGTGGAGACGGGGTGCATGGGCAGCGGGTTGCCTGGCTGTGGCGCTCGGGCAGCTTCTCGCTCAAAATTCAAGCCGCAAGCCGGCGGGAGCTGCGGCCACGCGTGCCGTGCTGGTTGAAAAAGCCCATGCTCTCGAGGCCCGCGGCCGGCCCGACATGGCCATCCAGTTGTGGCAGCAGATCCTGCTCTCCGACCCCAACAACCTGGAATCGCTCAAAGGGCTGGTTCGCGATTTGAAGATGACCGGCTCAGACCAGGCCGCGGCGGCCCTCGAGCGCCTGCGCCGTGTGAGCCCCAACGACCCAAACATTGCCACGATTGAGGGCCGGTCCAGGGATGAAGCCAAGCCTGCTTCGGCCGCGGTGCTGCGCAGCTCAGTGAAGCAGCCTACGCAGCCCGCTGCATTCGGCCAGCGGCCCCGGCAGAAGCCGCAACTACGCGCGCAGGGCAGAGTCAGCGCAGGCATTGGCCCGGCTGAGCGGGCCGCCTTTGCCGCGCTCAACGGCAACCGCCTGGATGAAGCCGGGAAGCGCTTCAACGCGATCCTTGCCGCGCACCCGCGCAATGGCCGCGCCGCCGCCGGCATGGGCTTTCTGCGCATGCGGCAAAACAACTTTGCCGACGCGATTCCTTACCTGGCGCAGGCTGAGGCCAACGGCTTCAAGGACCATGCAGTCGTTGAAGGCCTGGTCACTTCGCGCTTCCGGTTCACCATGGGCGAGGCAGCACAGGCTCTCGACCAGAACCGGCTTGACGAGGCTGCGGCCCGCTACCACGATGCGCTTGAAATGCGTCCCCGCTCGCCCGAGGCGCTCGACGGCCTGGCCGGGTTGCTCATAAAACAGCAGCAATACGCACTGGCCGCGCCGGTCTACGAGCAGCTCATCAGGGTGCAGCCCGGCTCTGCAGACGGCTGGCGCGGGCTCTTCCTCGCTTACGCGCGCGACAACCAGAACGGCAAAGCGCTGGCCGTCGAGGCGCGCCTGCCGGCAGCCATCAAGACTGCGCTCAACAACGATCCCGATTTCCTGCGCACGCTGGCCAGCCTGTACCTGGCGAGACATCGCACCGCGGATGCCGAACGCGCGCTGGCGGCGGCCCTGGAGCTGCCGTTCCCCGCCGGTTCCACGCTCAAGACCGACACTGAGCTCGAATACGCGGCAATTCTCCGTCAGGCCAAAAGCTATGACCGCGCCCAGGCCATCTGCGCGCAGCTGCTTACCGACGACCCCGGCAACCTTGCCGCCTGGATGGGCCTGGTGGGAGCCGCGCACGAGATGGGCCAGGACGAACGCGCTCTCGATGACGTGAAGAGGATGCCGCCATCGGCGTACGAAGCAGCCATCGGCGATGCCGGATTCCTCGCCGTGCTGGGCTCCATCTACCAGCAGGCCAGCCAGCTTGAAGTGGCCCAGGGGCTGCTTGAGCGCGCCGTCAAGATGCAGACAGACGCGGGCCGCCAGCCCGGCGTTGAGCTCGAGATGCAGTTGGCCAGTGTCTATCTGGCGCGCAACGACGCGGGCCGCGCCTATGCGCTCTATCAGCACGTGCTGAGCGCGCACCCCGGCCGCGCCGATGCGTGGAATGGGCTGATCGACGCGCTGGCCGCGACCAACCGCACCGGCGAGGCGATCGAGCAGATCGCAATGATTCCGCCTGCGGTGCTCGCCCAGCTCAACGGCGACATAGAGTTCATCCAGACCGAGGCCGGGCTCTACGCCGCGGCCGGCGAAATGGGCCACGCCGTCGATGCGATGAACCGCATCCAGCTCTACTACGCGCGGCTCCACGCCTCGCCGCCTCCAGCCATAGCGATTCAGAACGCCTGGCTGCTCTTCAACACGCGGAACGACCGCCAACTCTACGCCGAACTCATGCGGCTGGGCGGACGCACCGACCTGACCTCCGCCCAGCGCGAGAGCGTGGAACAGATCTGGGCCGGCTGGAGCGTGCGCCGCGCCGACGCAGCCATGGAGAATGGCGATACGGAACGTGCCGTCGAGATTCTGGACGCGGCCTCGCAGGCTTTTCCCGACAACCTGAGCGTGCGCAAGGCCGTCGCCGGCGGTTATGTGCAGGTGGGCCGCGCGCGCCAGTCGCTCGCGCTCTACAAGACCATCTCCATGCAGGATGCAACCGCCGCAGACTTTCAGGGAGCCATTGCGGCGGCGCTCGCTGCCAATGACCGCAGCCAAGCCGACCTGTGGCTGCGCCAGGCGCTCGATCGCTTCCCGGCCAACCCGCTCATCCTGACCCTCGCCGCGCATTACGAGCAGGCTCGCGGCGACAATCAGCGCGCCGCCGCCTACTATCGCGCCTCGCTCAAGGCCATGCCCGCCGCTTCACCGCAAGAGCGGCTGGCGCACACGCTCGATTATCCCGAGCAGGACACCAGGCCCCATCGCGCCGTGACCGCCGCCGATCTGCAACAGCTGCTGGCCCCCGACGACGAGCCCTTCGCGAAGACCGCCAAGCTTCCTCCGCTGCCCGCCTATGGGCCCGATCCATACAGCGGCCCTGCGCCAAATGTGCCCGCGCAGCCGCAGCAGGGAACAGCCGTGCCGGAAAACTCTGACGCTTTCGCACGGCCCACCAGCCCGCCGTCCGCCGCGCCTCGCAGGCAGACGGCCGCGCCCATCTATGTACCCCAGGCGTGGACGCGGGCGCGCACCGCCGCTCCGCGGCTGCTCTCGGCCACATTCGAATTTAGTCCGCGCCGGCGCCTGGCCATGCGCTCCGGCTTCGGCCTCATGCGCGCAGCTTCGTTTGCACCGCGCACTGGCTATTTCCGTCACGCGCAGATCGCGGCTGCCCCCCGTGCGCAGGACCCCGATCGCTGGAAGTCGCTGTTCCTTGCGCTGGTCGCGGCCAATCGCAATACGGAGGCTTTCGAGAAGCTCTCCGCCATGCCGCTTGAAGTGCGCGCCCAGCTCGAAGGCGATGTCGATTTCCTCCGTGCCGAGTCGGATCTCTATGCCGCCGCCGGTGAAGTCGCCCACGCCGCCGCGCTGCTCACCCGCGCTGAAACCATCTGCCTGCGCCAGCGCGCGCCCATTCCCGCGCCGCTCCAGCTCAAGCGCGCCTTTCTGCTCGACAACCTGGAAGATGATGGTGCCATGCGCCCACTGCTCGAGCATCTCGCCAGCCGCCGCGACCTGACCGCCCAGCAACGCCGCCAGGTGGAAGGCCTCTGGGCCCACTCGGCCGTGCGCCTCGGCGGTCTTCCCGCCGACAGCCCCAACGCACCGCTCGCCGCGCAAAGCGCTTCGCGCTATGCAGGAAAAATGAAGCTGTCGCCCGCCGAGGAAACCGTCAGCTCGACCGGCGACGAAGACACCCCCGCCGTGCGCAGCCTGCCGAACAGCGCCACAGGCCTCTCCGCCGGCACGCAGGCAGCGGCGCCAACCGCGGGCCAGTTGAGCAGCACACAGTACACGCCCTCAGCGAAAGAGGCCGCAACCGGCGCTTTCTCCGCGCCGCAGCAAAGTCGGCCGTCGGCCACGCCACAGCCCCCGCCCGCCAAACCGGCCGCGGCTCGGATCTCCTCGCAGAGAGCAAAGCACCGCAAGAAGCGGCCCACAACCGCGGCGATGCGTGCCCGCCTGCACCGCCCGCAAACACCCAGCCCGGTGCCGGCCGACTCAGCGGTCCCGGCTCCTCCGTTGTCCGCAAATGAAGCGCCACCGGCCGGCCCATCTCAGCCACCCGCCGAACTGCCTGTCGCACCATCCGCGCCTACGGCCGGCGCCGGCCTCAGCGACGACGAAATCCAGCAGCGCAATCTGCCGCCGCTGCGCGGCCCCTGGATACGCATCCAGCGCCAGCAGAACCCCATGAGTCCGCGCGAAGAAGCCGAGATGCAGCTGCGCTCGATCGAGTCCGGCTATAGCCCATGGCTGGGCGGCGCGGGCGTGGTCAACTACCGCTCCGGCAGCCCGGGCTTTGACCACCTCACGGCGCTTGATGCGCCCTTTGAAGCCTCCATGCCGCTCGGCTACAATACCCGCGTCACCATCGTCGCCAAGCCCGTGTTTCTTGACTCCGGCCAGGCCGATGGCTCAAGCACGATCAGCGTCCTCGGCGCTTCGTCGGCCGGCGCGCCGCTCGCTCTCATCGCCATTCCCCAGCCTATCGGCACGCTCATGAACACCGCGGTCGCGCCGCCCGCGCAGCAAACCGCGGTCGGCGTGGGCGGCGAGATGCAAATGACCTTCCCGCACCTCGCCCTCGCCGGCGGCTACACCCCTGATGGCTTTCTTGTTTCCACCATCACCGGTCGCGCGCTGTTCAAGCCCGGCAACGGCCCGTTCACGCTCACCTTCAGCCGCGACTCGGTCCGCGATACACAGCTTTCCTACGCCGGCCTGCGCGACCCCGGCGGCAACACGCTCGGCAGTGAAGGGCAGATCTGGGGCGGCATCGTCGCCAACCAGGGCGAGTTGCAATTTGCCCACGGCGATACGCAGTCCGGCTTCTACGTGGACGCGGGCGGCCAGTACCTCACCGGCCGCAACGTCGAGACCAACACGCGTTTCGACGGCGACGGCGGCGCTTATTGGCGCGTTAAAACCATGCCCGAGTTCGGCAACCTCAGCATCGGCGCCAACTTCTTCGCCATGCACTACGCGCATAACGAGGATGCGTTCACCTACGGCATGGGCGGCTACTTCAGCCCGCAGTATTACTTTTTGGCCAACGTGCCTTTCACATGGACCGGCCACTACGGCCCGCGCTGGCACTACGACGCGCTCGGCAGCCTGGGCGTGCAGGCCTTCCAAGTGCAGGCAACCCCGCTGTTCCCGAATAGCCTGGAAGACAGCGAGACCGTCACTATCGGCTCGGTCACTTACAGCGACCTGATGCTTCCGGCCAAAACCAGCGTTTGCGCCAACTACGATCTGCGCAGCCACGTGGCCTACCAGATGGGCCCACACTGGTTCGCCGGCGGCTTCCTCACCGCCAACAACTCGCGCAACTACCCGTCAGTGAGCGCGGGCTTCTCGGTTCACTACCTGTTCCGCGCCCAGCCCTCAACCGCCAGCGGGCCAACGGGACTGTTCCCCGTCGACGGCCTGCGACCGTTCACGGTGCCGTAGTGCTGCATCTGGATTTGCGTTTGAAGAGGAGATACGCGCCTCTTTTTTCGCGCGCAGTCCTTCGAGTTCGCCCTAGCGATCACGCAGCGGCATAGTCGTTGCCTTGCTTCGATTCAACTTGTTGTTTCTCGGCGACTGAGAGGCGAAGGCCGCGAGTTCTCAAGACGGCGACCAGTGTTTTGAGAGTCGGATTCCCTTTCGGCGACAATGCACGGTAGAGTGACTCCCGGCTGATGCCCGCCTGCGCTGCCACTTCACCCAGACCGCCGTAGGCTTCGGCGACGGCGCGCATGGACAGCAGAGCGCCACCCCGCTCTTCGGGGTTGTCGAGGGATTCCATGGCTAACTGGAGAAACGCAACCGCATACTCGCAGTCCTCGCGGAGTTCTTCAATCGAACGCTCGTCATGCGATACGCCGGCGGGAAACTTTTTCATTGTTTACCCCAGCTTAGGAGGCCTTCGAGGTGGGTTGATTTGCCGCCTTCGGCGCCGGGTGGACGAGATTGGCCTCAGTGAGGAATCGGTCTACCGCCTCATCGTCATTGGGATCGTAGGGGCCGTCGTCGGGATCGTTGGCGTCGTAGGGGATGGGAAGGTCTTCTTCGATCTGTTTCTTCACCCACGCCCAATCAGACTGGCTTGGCTCCGTGCTAGGGAGATTTCCTTTGAACTCCATAGACCCTCCTTTCCTTTCGCGAGGCGTACCGGAATGAAATCACTCTCACGTTCCCGCCGCGCAGGACATAGACCAAGGATAAGACATTTCCGCCGATTTCGACCAGCGCAATGTCCATAAACCGCAGTTCAGTCTTCCTTTGCATCCGGTAGGTAATCTTTTTGGGGTGGTCATAGACCAAATAGGCATCGCGAAAGTCGAGCTTATGTTTGCGCAGATTCGCTTCGCGTTTGGCTTCGTCCCATTCGTACACGGATTCAGTCTACGCCAGCAGAATCGGATCTTAACGCGTGCAAAAGCAATTTGGATTGTTGAACTTTGCGGGGTTCTCTTTGATGTGTGCGCGAACCTCATCGTAAAATTCGAGGTCGCTGGGGTGAGCGCCAATTTTGTTTGCCCGGACTAAATAGCTAACGCCCTTTCTTGTTAAGAGCGCTGAGAGCGACGCGACATGGCCCCAACCGCAGACAAACAGGACATTCTCGCACAAGGCATTTTGTATCTTCGAAAGCCAGAATTCCTCGCGCTTGGGGAAATGATGCATAATCTCGTGAGCCATGAGTGGCACCCTATCAGGCCCGAATTGGCTACGATAGCCAATTTCGTCGCGCTCGGCCTGATTCGCATCAACAAACCGGTGCTGATCCTGGATTCCGTGAGCAGTGGCGATTTTTAGCAGGATCGAATCTACTCCGTCATGGGAAAGAAAGTCGGGGTGATCTTCTTCCGCGAGCAGGCGGGGATGGATTGATTGGATGGCTGATTCGACCACGGACTGGAACTCTCGCTGGCAGTCTGACATGTCTTCCCCGCGCTTCTTTCGCTGGGCTCGGCAGTGATCCACACCAATCAGATAGATCATCGCCCACCTTTCATTTCAGCGTAAGCGGGTCAGTTCAGGAACATGGTGCGGTAGAGCGTGTCGCGCTGGACGGGTTTGAACCCCGCGTCGCGAATGATCCTTCTCAGCTCTTCCTCGGTAGTGCAGTTACTCGTTCCCGCAGCTTTGACTACGTTCTCTTCTAACATCACGCTGCCCACATCGTTGCCGCCGAAGTGGAGGCCTACTTCCAATACCTTCAAGCCTTGAGTTACCCAGCTTGCCTGAACGTTTTCGATGTTATCGAGATATAACCTGGAGATAGCAAGGACCTTTAAATATTCGACGCTGGTTGCTTCTTCCCAGCCGCGGCCGCCGAGAGCCGTGTTACCCGGCTGGAAGCTCCAGGGGATGAAGGCGGTGAAGCCTCCGGTCTCTTCCTGCAAGCGGCGGACTACTTCAAAATGATTCACGCGCTGATCCATGGTTTCGCCCACGCCGAACATCATGGTGGCAGTAGTGCGCATGCCCAGCTGATGCGCGGTGCGGTGCACGTTCACCCAGTCTTCGGTGCGGCACTTCAGGCGGGCGATGCGCTTGCGCACATCGTCGTCCAGAATCTCTGCGCCGCCGCCGGGGATGGAGTCCAGGCCGGCGTCGCGCAGGCGGGCAATCGTGTCGCGCAGGCTCAGTTCGGAGTACTCGGCGATCGCCAGCACCTCGGACGCCGACAGGCAATGCAGCCAGATCTGCGGGAAGCGCTGCTTGATGCTCGTAAACAGCCGCTCAAACCAGTCGATCTTCAGGTCGGGATGGATGCCGCCCTGCATCAGCACGCCGGTGCCGCCCATCTCCACCGTCTCGGCTATCTTCTCGTAGATCTTCTCGAACTCGAGAATGTAGCCTTCCTTCGCCTGCGGCCCTTTCAGCGGGCGATAGAAGGCGCAGAAGGTGCAGTACTCGGTGCAGAAGTTGGTGTAGTTGATGTTGCGATCGATGATGTAGCTGACCACACCCTCGGGGTGCAGGCGGCGGCGCACCTCATCTGCCTCGAAGCCCAGGCCGATCAGGTCAGCGGAGTTGAAGTAGTCGAGTGCCTGCTGGCGTGTGATGCTCATATGCTCTCGATTCTAACAATGCACGCCTTCGCGAGCGAGTTCAGCGCGGCTCCGGCGGTCCGCCGGCTTTCCGCGCGTCACGCGGCCTGAACAAAAAGAGCCCACGGCTCCGCACCGGGCGCGGCTGGGTGCGGGAGAGATTGGACGCCGTCGAAATGCCGCTGAACAGGACAAAGAAGTCCCAGAAGGCGCGCAGGCGGTTTTTCTTCGCTTCAGTCGTCATGGGAATCACCTCGGAAACGGGCCGCAACACTACCTGCTTTGATCGGCGAAGGACGCGGGCGGTTGCAGGTATTTTGTGCGGTGATGAACCGCAGCCTGTCGGTTCAGCCCTTGCTCTGGTCCGATTTGGGAGCGCCACGGGGCGATGGCGCAGGTTTCTTGGCCGGCCGCGAGATGCCAAAGCTCATCAGCAGAAAGCCGAATCCCTTGCGCAACGTGTCGAGAACGCTCATTTGTCTTTCCGCCTTCCAGCCGAATCGGCCCTTCTCACATTCTACGGGCAAGCCCGGGGCTGACGCCCTTTCACCCCATGCATCGGTTTCAGGGGCATAAATGCCCCTGCTCCCTCCGACGATACGGACTCAATCAACCTCATACACTATTTTGCTGCCGGAGCGGGCGCTGACGCCGGGCCGTTGAGAATATCGATCGCGGCCGGAGGCAGCGGCTTGTCCGCATTGGCCAGCAGCAGGCTCACCTGCCACATCTGCGTGTCGGTCAGGATTTCCTTATACGATGGCATGCCGGTGAGGCGGATGCCATTGGCGACCTTCCAGTA
>Ga0302279_10003937_pt1 | contig 17975 bp, 16 predicted proteins | sample III_Bog_N3_3_FD_194541 | JGI IMG/M metagenome (GOLD analysis project Ga0302279, IMG submission 194541) | Peat permafrost microbial communities from Stordalen Mire near Abisko, Sweden - III_Bog_N3_3 | ecosystem: Environmental > Terrestrial > Soil > Wetlands > Peat | place: Sweden: Abisko...
GGGCGATGCCAGTGCCCGAGTTCTCGGCGTAGTCGGTCATCCTGGGGAACGCGGTCATCCTGGGGAACGCTGGTCATCCTGGGGAACGCTGAGAGCGTTCCCCGACGGGTCATCCTGGGGAACGCTCGACGTCCGAGAGCGTTCCGCGAAGGATCAGGGGGGGTGGGGGGGCCTTGGGCCCTTACGTCTCTACAGAATAGGGGCCGGACGAGCTGCACGGCGCGGTTTGCGTAGCGGTGGGCTGACGCCGGGCAGGGGCAGGCCGAGCGCCTCGGAGAGGGTCTTGGCCATGCGCCGCAGCTCATCGACCCCGACTCTTTCAATCAGCGCGACGGAGCAGATGAAGCTCAACATGCCGCGCATCATGGCGATGGGGCCGATCGGTGTGCTCTTCTTCCCGAGCCAGCCGCCGAGCGTTGCAACATACCGAATGGCGCCGGCGTAGACCGAATCGGCTGCGACGGCTTGGAGCTGGTAGACGGCCATCGCGGCGAGGGAGCAGAGCGCGAGGCGACGAGCGATCCGTTCGCCGCTCCGCTCGCCCCAAGTCTCGAGCCGCATGCCGACCTTGATCAGGAAGAACAGGCGCTCCACCCTCCAGCGCCACGTGTAGACGGTCGCGATGTGCGCCGCCGGATCGTCGAGGTTGGTCAGCAGCACCCACTGGTGAGCGCGTCGTCCGTGGCGGTGCAGCTCGACGATCACGACGCGCACCGGCAGCGGCTTGCCCTTCTTCAACGCCTGCCCACGGCCGTAGCCGCGCCAGGACTTGCCGTGGAAGACCACCGAGGTCTCGGCCAAGCGAAGCTCGTAGGTCTTCCCTTCGCGCTCGACCGTGCCGGCAACATGACGTCGGGCGGCTCGGGCTGCGTTCCGAAGCGTCGTCGGCCGTCCTCCAAGCAGAACTCTGCGGCCAAGGTACTGGGCGCGGATGAGGTACTTCTTGGACGTGTCGCCAAGCCAGCGTTGGAGCGCGATGTCGTCGAACTCGCGGTCCATCACGCCGACCAGGTCGCGTCCGGGCAGGTGAAAGTGGGCGGCGCGGATGGCACGCTCGGCTTGCTCGTAGTGGTCGACGAAAGGAAACGGCGTCGTGGACTCGGAGGACAAGCACCCCTCGGCTGTGTGGACCTCCTCTGCCACTGGCCCGAGCGGGTGCCCCGTGTCAGTGGACGCCGTCGTCGGCGCGCTGCTCGCCGTCCTGGATGAGGGCGGTGACGATCTCCAGCGCGCGCGCGTTGCGGCGACGATCCCCGAGCGGGGCCGCCGCGATGACTCTTGAACGTCGAACATGCCGCCCAAGATGCACACGCGTCTGGCGTAACCGAGCGGACGACCCCGCTGCTGGAGGACGATCTCTCCAGCCGCCCGCTCTCAGCACCGAACTCGGTTCAGCCCGCCGGGGCGCCGTTCCGTAAAGACGTAAGGCCTTGGGCCCCCACCATCGTGGTCAACCGCCCAGGTAGGCTCGCTTGATCTCCTCGTTGGCGGCGAGCTCGCGGGAGGGGCCGGTCATGGCGATCTCGCCGGTGCGCAGCACGTAAGCGCGCGTCGAGTACTTGAGGGCGAGGCGGGTGTTCTGCTCGACGAGCAGGATGGTGGTCCCCGCCTCGGCGATGCGGGCGACGGCCTCGAAGATGTCGGCGACGAGCCGGGGCGCGATGCCGAGGGAGGGCTCGTCGAGCAGGAGCATCGCCGGGCGGGCCATCAAGGCGCGCCCGATGGCCAGCATCTGCTGCTCGCCACCCGAGAGCGTGCCGGCCTGCTGCCGGGTGCGCTCGCCGATGCGCGGGAAGAGCGTCACCACGTCCTCGATGGACTCGGCCATGAAGCGCGGGTCCTTGTGGTTCCAGGCGCCGAGCTCGAGGTTCTCCTTCACCGTCAGATCGGGGAAGATGGCGCGCCCCTCGGGGACCAGGGAGATGCCCGCGTCGATGACGTCGGCGGTGCCGAGGTCGGCGAGGCTGCGCCCCTCGTACGCGATCTTGCCGGCGGCGATGGGCAACAGGCGGACGATGGTCTTGAGCGTGGTGGTCTTGCCGGCGCCGTTGGCGCCGATCATCGCCACGATCTCGCCGCGGTTGACCCTGAGGCTGATCCCCTTGAGCGCCTTGATGCCGCCATAGGCGACCTGGAGGTCGTCGATGGTGAGCAGCGGCGCGCCCGGCTCGACGCGGGGGAGCGGCCGGGTCGGGTGCCCGGTCCTGATGGTGCTGCTCACGACAGCTCCGCCGTCTCGGGGGCGACGTGGCCCCCCTCGGCTTCGCCGGCCGGGCCGGGGGTTTGGGGGTCTCCCCCATCGTCACGGCCCTCGGGCGAAGAGGTGGCCGGAGGAGCCTCGGCGGCGTCGCCCTCGGGCTCTTCTTCGCCGAGGTAGGCGGCGAGGACCTTGGGGTGCTTGCGGATCTCCTCGGGGGTCCCATGGGCGATGGTCTCGCCGTGGTCGAGGACGTGGATCTCCTCGCAGACGCCCATCACCACCTGCATGTTGTGCTCGACCAGGATGACGGTGATGTGGAACTTGTCGCGCAGCCAGCGGATCTGCTTCTTCAGCCCCTCGGCTTCGCCGTAGTTCATCCCGGCGGCCGGCTCGTCGAGGAGCAGCAGCTTCGGCCCGAGCATCATCGCCCGGGCGATCTCCAGGCGGCGCTGGTTGCCATAGGAGAGCGAGGTGGAGGTCTCGTCCGCCATGGTGCCGAGGTCGAAGATCTCGAGCAGCTCGAGGGCGCGCGCCGTCATCTCCTCCTCGTCGCGGAAGAAGAGGGGCGTGCGGAGGAGCGCCGAGCCGAGGTGGGCGCGGCGCCGGTTCTCGCAGGCCACCAGGACGTTCTCGAGCACGGTGAGCTGGCCGAAGAGGCGGATGTTCTGGAACGTGCGCCCGATGCCGAGGAGCGCGATCTGGCTCGGCTTCCGGGAGACCACGTCGGTGCCCGCGAAGGTGATGCGGCCGCCGAGGTCGGGCTTGTAGACGCCGGTGATGAGGTTGAAGACCGTGGTCTTGCCCGCGCCGTTCGGCCCGATCAGCCCGAAGACCACGCCCTCCGGCACGCTGAAGCTGACGTCGCCGACGGCGCGCAGGCCGCCGAACGTCTTGGAGACCGAGCGGAGCTCCAGCGCCGTCGTCACGACTCCGCTCCCTTCTCCGTGAGGACCGGCGCCTTGACCCGCGCCCGCCTCCGGGCGCGGAAGAGCTCGCGCTCGCCGAAGAGGCCCTCGGGCCGGAGGATCATCAGGCCGATCAGCACGGCGGCGTAGACCACCATGCGGAGCGCGTTGAGGTCGAGCGAGGGGTGCGCCACCTTGAGCGCCTGGACGCTCTCCAGCCCCTGGAGCTGCTCGATCATCTTGACCGTGAAGGTGACGAAGACCCCGCCCACGATGGAGCCGGTGACGCTCCCCGAGCCGCCCAGGATGACCATGGTGATGGCGTCGAAGGAGTACGCGAAGTTGAACTGATCGGGCTGCACGGTCGGGTTGCCGTCGCGCATCGACGAGAGCAGCGCGCCCGCGATGCCGGCGCCGACCGCCGAGATCACGAACGAGGTGACCTTGTAGCGGGTGGGATCGACGCCGACCGCGGCCGAGGCGATCTCGTCCTCGCGCAGGGCGCGCAGGGCGCGGCCCCAGCCGGAGAACTTGAGGCGCCAGGCCAGGGTGGCGCAGACGACGACGGTGCCGAAGATCCAGAAGGGGCCGGCATACTGGGGCACGCCGTTGTCGAGAGGTCCGGCGTAGCCGTTCTGTCCTCCCAGGCGGGCGAGCGCGCCGGCGACGCCGGACTTGGCGGCGCCTCCGGTCTGCGCGGTGGCGATCACCAGGCGGAAGATCTCCGCGAAGCCGAGCGTGACGATGGCCAGATAGTCGCCCTTGAGCCGCAGGCTCGGCAGCCCCACCAGGAGGCCGAAGAGCCCGGCGACGAGGCCCGCCGCGATCAGCGCCGGAGGCATCACCAGGAACGAGTTCTTGAAGAGCGCCTCGCTCCCGCCGCCGATCCAGACGTGCACGTTGCCGGCGACGATGGCGCCGGTGTAGGCGCCGATGCCCACGAAGCCGGCGTGGCCGATGGAGAACTGCCCGGCAAGGCCGTTGATGACGTTGAGCGAGAGCGCCACCACCACGTTGACCATCGCGAAGAGCGCGAGCTGTCGCCACGCCGCATCGGGCACGATGCTCTCGAACCCGACCTCGAGGCCGATGACGGCCGCGATCAGGGCGGAGGCGATGAGCAGGCGCCGGAGCGGGGGGGACATCGGAGCGGAATCTACCTCGGAAGGGAGGTGGCTCGGCTACTTGATCACGCGCAAGTAAGGCGGGATTTCGCGCTTCGGCTTCTTCGACCCGGCGGACGGGAGGTCCGGGGGGTCGGCCTGGTCGTCGTCGCCGTCCGACACCGCGGCCGCCGGAGAGGGGCGGCCGGGCTTCGACGAATTCGACGAATTCGACGAATTCGACGAACTTGACGAATTGGACGCGCTCGCCTCGGGAGCGGGCACCGCGCTCAGCGTCCTGACGGGCTCGGCCTCGACGATGCCGTCGTCGGAGGGAGTCTCCTGGGTGGCCTGACGGCGGGCGCTGGGGACGGCCGAGAGCGCGCGCGGCCCGACGGGCTTGTCGGCCTGCTTGTCCCCTTCGTCCCGCGAGCGCGCGCCCACCGCGGTGAGCTTGGGGCGCGCCTTCTTGGCCGCCGCTCCCCGGGGCGCAGCGGCCGGCTTCTGCTGCTGGATCTCGGGCGGCACGTCGTCGGGCCAGACGCCTCCGCGGCCGTCCTCGCCCACCAGCGCGTAGACCGCCGTCCAGGGGATCCGGCACCAGAACGGCGCGCGGTTGAACGAGAGGGTGCACGAGACGCCGCCCTCGTCGATCTTGAGATCGGGGATGGGGATCGCCATGTTGAGCCCGACCTGGAGGACCAGCTGCGGCTGGCCCATGAAGCCCTTGGGGACGAGCACGTCCGGGCGGCGAGGGTCCAGATGGATGAACATGCTGGACTCCTCGAGGAGGGCCAGAGCCACCTCCTTTTTCGGGGGAGGCTGTCGCGGAACGTCGGACATCCCCTGCCCCATACCCCGGGCACGCCGGGGGCGCCAAGGGGAGACCGTCCCTCTGCCCCGCCTTATCCGAGCGCGCGGGGCCCCCTCTCACCCGATTCCGAGGACTTCGGCATAGACCCTGGCATAGGCCTGCGCCATCCGCTCCACGCTGAACCGGCGCTCCACCCGGGCTCGGCCCCGCGCGCCCATCAGGGCCCGATCCGACCTCGCGGCGACCGCCGCCAGCGCCTCCGCGAACGCAGCGGGGTCGGCGGCAGGCACCAGGATGCCGGTCTCGCCGTCGATGACGACCTCCTCGTTTCCGCCGACGCGGGTGGCCACCACGGGCAAGCCGGCGGACGCGGCCTCGAGGAGGGTGAGCGAGATCCCCTCCGAGAGCGAGGAGAGCGCGAAGACGTCGAACGCGGCGAGGAGCGGCGCGATCTCCGCCCGCTCCCCGGCGAAGGTGACGGCCCCGGCGAGGCCGAGGCGGGCCGCGCTCCCCGCGAGCGCCGAGCGCGCCGGCCCGTCGCCGACCAGGGTGAGGTGGGCATCGGGACGGGCGGCGCGGAAGCGGCCGAAGGCGTCGAGCAGGGTGCCGTGATCTTTGACCGGGGCGAGCCGGGCCACGCAGCCGACGTGGAAGCCGCCCCCGGGCACCCCCAGCGCCGCCCGCGCCGAGGCCGCGTCGGCCCGCGGGCGGAACGCGCCCCCGTCCACGCCGTTCCAGATGGTGACGACCTTGGCCGGCGGCACGCGCTCGATCTCCACCGCGACGGTCGCGGCATCGTCGCTGACCGTCACCACCCGATCCGAGAGCGCGGACGCGAGGCGGTTGAGGAGCACCCGCCGGCGGCTCGAGGGCTCGTCGCGCCCGTGCTTGGTGTGCACCACCCGCGGGGTCAGGCCGCCGCTGCGGCCCCGGGCCAGGCGCGCCGCGAGCGAGCCATAGACGTGGGCGGCCGTGTTGTGGGTGTGCACGAGGCCAGCGCCCTCGCGCCGGATCAGGTCCGACAGGCGGACGACCAGCTCCGCGTCGAAGCCGGGGCCGCGGCCCATGACCTGGAGCGGGACACCCAGCCGCGCGAGCTCGGGCGCGAGCACGCCCGGCGCGTCCAGGGCCACCACGACCGGTGCCCAGCGGGCAGGGTCGAGCCGCCCGAGCAGCCGCAGGACGACCCGCTCGAGCCCCCCCACGTCGAGCCCGATGACGATGTGGAGGATCTTGACGGGTGCGAGCATGACCTGGGTCGGCGCCGGAGGCCGCGAGCCCCTCCCGCGCAGGGGCTTGGATGCGGGATCCCGGCGGGAGATCGCGGCGCCGGCGGACCCGCCCGGACTGCGCGCTGGTCGGAGCGCCGGCGATGAGGCACACTCGCCGCATGGGGTTCTTCGACGGAAAAACGCTGAAGCTGCCGGCCCGGGAAGACGCGCTGCCCGGTCGCAGCGAGCCGATGGCGGTGCCGCCGGCTCACTTCGTCAGCGGCGCGCGCCTCTCGCCTCCGTTCCCGCCGGGCACCGAGCTCGCCCTGTTCGGCATGGGCTGCTTCTGGGGCGCCGAGCGCAAGCTCTGGCAGGCGCCCGGCGTCTACACCACCGCGGTGGGCTACGCCGGCGGCTACACGCCCAACCCCACCTACCGCGAGGTGTGCTCCGGCCGCACCGGGCACAACGAGGTCGTCCGCGTGGTGTTCGACCCGGCGGTGATCCCCTACGACGCGCTCCTTCGCCTGTTCTGGGAGAGCCACGATCCCACCCAGGGGATGCGCCAAGGCAACGACGCCGGGACCCAGTACCGCTCCGGCATCTACACCTACGGCGAGGCCCAGCGCCGGGCCGCCGAGGCCTCCCGCGAGGCGTTCCAGCGAGTCCTCCGGGAGGCGGGGTACGGTCCGATCACGACCGAGATCATCGAGGCCCCCGAGTTCTACTACGCCGAGGACTACCACCAGCAGTACCTGGCCAAGAACCCCGACGGGTACTGCGGCCTCGGGGGCACCGGCGTCGCGTGCCCGATCGGCCTCGCGCCGTCCACGTAGGCGGTCACCCTGCGGAACGCCCGACCGGCCGAGCGCGGCCTGCACGCTGGCGGGGGTACGCTGCTTGCCCGGCGGGTCATCCATGCTTCTCGCCAGTCTCTGCAAGGCGCTCTTCCGCGAGGGTGCGCTCACCTTGATCGACGCGGACGGCATCAGCTACCGCTTCGGACGGGCCCACCGGGCGGCCGACGTCGTCGTGCGGCTCCACGACCGGAGCTTGCACCACCGGCTCGCGCTCGATCCCTTCGTCGCGCTGGGGGAAGCCTATGCCGCGGGCACCGTGACGCTCGAGCGCGGCGACGTGTACGAGCTCGTCGACCTGTGCGCGCGCAACCTGGAGCGGCGCGGGGGTCCGACGCGGGCTCTCTGGGAGCGTACGCTGGCCCGGGCCGGGCGCTTCGCGCCGCCCCGCGACGACCTCTCGGACGTGCTCTACGATGCGTTCCTCGACCGGGACCGGCAGTACTCCTGCGCCTACTTCGCCGATCCACGCATGAGCCTCGAAGAGGCGCAGGAGGCGAAGAAGCAGCACCTCGCGGGCAAGCTGCTCCTCCGGCCCGGGCAGAAGGTGCTCGACATCGGCTGCGGCTGCGGTGGGCTCGCGTTGCACCTCGCCGAGGTGGGCGTCGTCGACGTGACGGGGATCTCGCCCTCGACCGAGCACGTCTCGGTGGCGCGGCGGCGCGCGGCGCTGGCGCACCTCGCGGGCCAGGTCACCTTCCACGTGCGCGACCTCCGCCACGAGACCGGCAAGTACGACCGCATCGTCTCCGTCGGCATGCTCGAGCACGCCGACTGGCCCGAGCACCGTGAGCTCTTCGGCCGCCTGCGCGATCTCCTCACCGAGGACGGCGTCGCGGTCGTGCACTCCGTCGCCCGCATGGACGCCCCCACGCCGAGCCCTCCCGCGTGGCTGCGCCGCCGTCTGCTCCCGGGGGCCTACGTGCCCGCGCTGTCGGAGCTCCTCCGGGTGATCGAGCGCGAGCGCCTGTGGGTGACGGACGTGGAGATCCTCCGGCTCCACTACGCCGAGACGCTGCGGCACTGGCGGCAGCGGCTGCTCGCGGACCGGGAGCGCGTGTCGCGGCCCCAGGACGAAGAGCGCGGTCGACGCTGGGAGTTCTACCTCGCCCTGCGCGAGGTCGGCTTTCGCCACGGCGGGTCGATGGTGTTCCAGATCCAGGTCGCCCGGCGCGCCGACGCGGTCCCGCTCACCCGCGAGTACATGTACGAGCGTCCCCCGACCGCCGGCGGCGCGGTGGGGGCCGCAGCCTGATCCCGATGACGCCTTGACGCGCGGCGCCGCCGCTCCGCGGTCGCGGCCCGCAAGGAACCGTTGTAGTGCGGCGGTCATGGCCAACGTCGCCCCCTTCTCCGCGACCCCGGTTCACGGCGGAGACGGCGCCGCCGCTCCGTCGCGCCCGCGCCTCCTCGTCATGGGCTGCGGGGGCATCGGCGGGATCGTCGCCGCGCACCTGTTCGAGCAGGGCCACGACGTCACCGCGTTCACCACCAACCCGCTCATCGCCGACGCCGTGAGCGAGCACGGCTTCCGGGTGCGCGGCGACGGGAGCCCGGGCACCGTCCGCGGGCAGGTGTCGAGAGAGCTCCCGCGCGGCGCCCCCTTCGATTTCGTGTTCCTGGCCACCCAGCCGCCGCAGGTCGAAGAGGCCGCCCGCCAGGCGCTGCCGGCGCTCTCGCCACGGGGGGCCATGGTCTGCTTTCAGAACGGCCTGTGCGAAGAGCGCGTCGCCGCCATCGCCGGGCCGGAGCGCACCCTCGGAGCGATCGTCGCCTGGGGAGCGTCGATGGTGGAGCCCGGCGTCTACGATCGCACCTCGTCCGGCGGCTTCGTCCTCGGTCGCCTGGGCGACCCCGCCGGAGGGCAGCCGCCCGACGCGCGCCTCGAGGAGCTGGCCCGCCTCCTCGAGGCCGTCGGGCCGACCTCGATCAGCGACAACCTCCTCGGGGCCCGCTGGTCCAAGCTGGCGATCAACTGCGCCATCTCCTCGCTGGGGACGGTCGGCGGCGATCGCCTCGGCGTGCTCCTGCGCCACCGCTTCGTGCGCCGCCTCGCGCTGGAGATCATGACCGAGACCGTGGCCGTCGCCCGCGTCCTCGGGGTGCGCCTCGAGAAGGTCTCCGGCACCCTGGATCTCGACTGGATCGCCCTCACCGACGCCGAGCGCGTCGCCGCCGGCTCGCCGGGGCTGGTCGCCAAGCACGCGCTCCTGCTCGCGGTGGGCGCCCGCTACCGGCGGCTGCGCTCGTCGATGCTGGCGGCGATCGAGCGGGGTCGCCCCCCTGCCGTCGACTTCCTCAACGGCGAGGTGGTGTCGCGCGGCGTCGCGCACGGCGTGGCCACCCCCGTCAACGCGGCCGTCCGCGAGGAGGTGCTTGCCATCGCGCGCGGCGAGGGGAAGCCGGGCATCGACCGGCTGCGCGCCTTCTTCGAGCGCACGCGCGGCCTGGTGGCGGCTTCGTCGGGCGCGCCGGGATCCCTCCGCGCGCCCCCCGGGGCGGCGCCGCTCGCGGATCTCGGGTCCGCGCGCACCGAGCTGGCGCTCGCGGCCGTGGCGGCTCCGCTCGCCGGGGCCGTTCACGAGGGGGCCGAGGGCGCTCCCCCACCCTGGCCTCCCGCGGAAGCGCCGGTCGCCTCACCGCCGCCCGAACCGACCTGACGCGGTCTATGCTGCGCGGCCATGAGCCTGCGCTGCGAGATCCTCTCCACCGGCGACGAGGTCCTGACCGGCCAGATCGTCGACACCAACGCCGCCTACCTCGCCGATCAGATGGGATCGCTCGGCTTCGAGGTGTCGCGCCACACCACCGTCGGCGACGACCGCGCCCTGCTCGCGGCGGCCTTCCGCCAGCTCGGGGCCAGCGCCGACGTGGTCCTCTGCACCGGCGGCCTCGGCCCCACCGTCGACGACCTCACCACCGAGGTCGCCGCCGAGGTCCTCGGCGCCGAGCTCCGGCTCGACGAGGCGGCGCTCGCGCACATGGAAGGGCTGTGGAAGAACCGCGGCCGGGCGATGCCGGAGAACAACCGCAAGCAGGCGTTGATCCCCGCTCCGGCCGAGGTGCTGGAGAACCCCATCGGGACGGCGCCGGGCTTCGCGGTCCGGATCGACCGGGCGTGGTTCTTCTTCATGCCCGGCGTCCCGCGCGAGATGAAGCGGATGTTCGCCGAGCAGGTGGTGCCCCGCGTCGAGGCGCTGCGATCCGAGCCCACCGTCTTCGACGTGCGGGTGCTGCGCTCCTTCGGCCTGACCGAGTCGGCGACGGATCAGGCCCTCGCCGGGCTCGAAGCCCTCTTCCCCGGGGTCAAGCTCGGCTTCCGCGCCCACTTCCCCGAGATCCAGATCAAGCTCACCGTGAAGGGCCCCGACATCGCGGCCGCGAAGGCCCAGCTCGAGGCCGCCACGGAGGAGGTGCGCAAGCGAGTCGGCGCCCACGTCTTCTCCGACGGCGCGTCCATCGAGCAGGTGGTGGGCGAGGGGCTCACGCGCGACAAGGCCACCCTGGCCACCGCAGAGAGCTGCACCGGGGGCCTCGTGGCGCAGATGATCACCGCGGTTCCCGGCTCGTCCGCGTACTTCGACCGCGGGTTCGTCACCTACTCCAACCAGGCCAAGATGGACCTGCTCGGCGTCGGCGAGGATCTCCTCCGCGAGCACGGCGCCGTCAGCGAGCCCTGCGCCCGCGCCATGGCCGAGGGCGCGCGCACCCGCGCCGGGACGACCTACGCCGTCGCCGTCACCGGGATCGCCGGGCCCGGTGGTGGCACCCCCGAGAAGCCGGTGGGGCTGGTCTTCGTGGCGCTGGCCTCACCCGGAGGGACCGTGGTGCGGCGGCTGCGCTGGCCGGGCCAGCGCGATCAGATCCGCGGCATCAGCGCCATGGTGGCGCTGGACCTGGTGCGGCGGGCCCTCGCCGGGCTCCCGCTCGAGGAGGGGGACAACCCCCGCGGTCAGTAGCGGCGGTAGTAGACCGGCTGCACGTAGACCGGGCGCGGCCGGGGCTCGCCGATGTGGAAGGTGGCGTTGAGGCCGAAGGTCAGCCACTTGGCCGCGTCGGGCGAGTTGGCCGCCGGGACCGCCACGCTGTTGTAGGCGACCTGGGCGCCGAGGAGGAAGCCGGGGACGATGCGGAAGTCGAGGCCGGCGCCCACGTCGGCGGCCGGTCCGATGTAGCCCGTGTCTCCTCCGCTCCCGTCCGCGTAGCTCATGATGCCGAGGCCGAGGTGGCCGAAGATGTTCGGCTGCACGATGCCCGCCAGCCCGATCTTGAGCCCGGCGTTGACGATGCCGGCGTGGTCGTAGCCGATGGCGTTGGAGTCGCCGACGCCGAACGCCATGAACTTTCCGCCCAGCTCGGGCTGCAGGTACAGCCACGAGCCGGGGAAGCCGAAGCGGTAGCCGAGGCGCAGGCCGCCGCCGGTGGAGAAGTCGCTGCCCTGGCTGTTGAGCGCGGTGCCGAGATCGAAGTCGAGCCCGATGATCGGGCCGGCGTGCGCCTCACGCGTCGAGGCGAAGGAGACGGCGGCGAAGGCGAGCACGGGGACGATTCCGACAAGGAAAGAGCGGCGCATGGACTCCTCCAATTTTCTTCTTTGGGGTCGGGTCGCGGAGCGCTCTCGGGCGCTCCGCAGGATGACCCGCGAGAACCTACCACGCTGGTTTGCAGGTCCGCGAGCGGAGCAAGATTGCGGCGTGTGCCCGACGGTGATGTCGCGCGGTCTGTCGGGTCATACGCCCCTCGCGGGCAGACCTCCCCTCGCCTCTGCAAAAAAGAGCGGAGGCGTGGTCGACCCCCGTCAGCCGTCGTACCGGACGGCGCGGATCTCCATCTCCGCTTCGCCCGCGGGGCGCCGCACCAGCACCACGTCGCCGGCGCGCTTGCCGAGGAGCGCCCGGCCCACCGGCGAGCGCCAGCTGATCCGCCCGGTGGCGCTGTCGGTCTCGTCCTCGCCGACGATGACGTAGGTGCGGAGCTCACCCTCCTCGCCCTCGAGATCCACGGTGGCGCCGAAGAAGACCTTGTCCCCCTTCTGGAGGGAGGGGTCGACCAGGACCGCGTTGTCGATGCGCTTGGCGAGGAAGTTGAGGCGCCGGTCGATCTCCCGGAGCCGCTTCTTGCCGTAGATGTACTCGGCGTTCTCGGAGCGGTCGCCCTGGGCGGCGGCCTCGGTCACCTCCCGTACGGTGCGCGGCCGCTCGACGTTGCGCAGGTGCACGAGCTCGTCGTAGAGCTTCCTGGCGCCTCCCGGGGTGATGTAGTTCGGGTCCGCCACGCCCAGGCTTTCTACCACGCCCCGTTTTCTCGCGCGCAGGCGGGTGCTATCAGGGGCCGCATGACGCCCCGCCGCTCCCTGACCCGAGGCTCGCTCGCCGTCCTCCTTGCCGCGCTCGCCGGCTGCGGCCCGGAGACGCCGGCCCCCGTGCCGCCGCCGGCACCCACGCCTCCCCCGGTCGCCTCGGCCACCACCGAGGTGGCGCCGCCGCCTCCGGCGCACCCGCCCTACCAGGATCCCGGCGGCATGTGGATGCCCGAGCAGCTCGGGAGGCAGGCCGACACGCTCAAGTCGCTCGGCCTCGAGATCGATCCCGCGGCGCTCGGCGACCCCACCTCGCCGGTGCTGGGCGCGGTGGTCAGCCTGGGCGGCTGCTCGGCGTCGTTCCTCTCCGACGACGGCCTGATCATCACCAACCACCACTGCGCCACCGGCGCGCTCCAGCTCAACTCCAGCCCCAAGGACAACCTGCTCCGCGACGGCTACCTCGCCAAGACCCGCGCCGACGAGCGCTGGAACGGGCCCTCCGCGCGCGTCTTCGTCACCCAGAGCCTGCGCGACGTGACCTCCGAGATGACCGCTGGCCTCGCCGCCATCAAGGACGACAAGGCCCGGCAGAAGAAGGTCGAGGAGCGTCAGAAGGAGCTGGTGGGCGCCTGCGAGAAGGGGCGCCCCTGGCTGCGCTGCAGCGTGGCCGAGTACTTCGGCGGCGGGCAGTTCCGGCTGATCGAGCAGCTCGAGATCAAGGACGTGCGCCTGGTGTTCGCCCCGCACGAGGCCATCGGCAACTACGGCGGCGAGGTCGACAACTGGCGCTGGCCCCGCCACACCGGCGACGTCTCCATGTTCCGCGCCTACGTCGGCAGGGACGGCAAGCCCGCCGAGCACTCCGCGGACAACGTCCCCTACCACCCGCCCCACCACCTCAAGCTCGCGAGCAAGCCGCTCACCGCCGGCGATCTCGTCTTCGTCGCCGGCTACCCCGGCACCACCAACCGCCTGCGCACCGCGGCCGAGGCCGACGAGGCCACCGGCTTCAGCTACCCCCACCGCATCGAGTGGTGCGACGAGAACATCGCCCTCCTCGACCAGCTCCGCGCCAAGAGCGACGAGATCAAGATCAAGGCGACCCCCACCTGGCGCGGCCTCAACAACGTCCGCACCAAGATGAAGGGCATCGTCGACGGGCTGGTCAAGGGCGGGCTGGGGGCGCAGCAGGCCAAGGGTGAGGCGGCGCTCAAGGCCTTCATCGCCGCAGACCCGGCGCGCCAGGCGGCCTACGGCGACGTGCTCGACAAGATCCAGGCGCTCGTCGACGCCCGCAAGACGACCCGCGCCCACGACGCCGAGCTCGGCGAGGTGAAGCGCCTGGTCAGCCTCTACGGCGCCGCGGCGACCATCGTGCAGATGGCAGAGGAGCGGTCCAAGCCCGACGCCGAGCGCGAGCCCGCCTTCCAGGAGCGCAACTGGCAGCGGCTCTCCCAGGCGCAGCAGACGCTGCAGAAGAGCTACGACCGCACCGTCGATGAGGCCCTCCTCAAGCTGGCCCTCCAGCGCGCGGCGCGCCTGCCCGAGAAGGAGCGCCCCGAGCTCGTCGCGCTGCTGCTGGGCAAGGGCGCCGTCACCGACGCCCGCCTCGACAAGGCGATCGACGACCTCTACAAGAAGACCGGCCTCGAGGACGAGAAGGCGCGCATCAAGCTGCTGGAGACGGCCAGGACCGCCGACCTCAAGAAGAGCAAGGACCCGTGGGTCAAGCTCGCCCTCGCGCTGCGCCCCGCGCACAAGGCCGCCGAGGACCGCGAGAAGGCCGCCGCCGGAGCCATGCTCCTGCTCCGCCCCCGCTACGTCGAGGCCCTGCAGAAGATGGACGCCCACCCCCTCGCGCCCGACGCCAACGGCACGCTCCGGATCACCTTCGGCACCGTGCGCGGCTACAAGCCCACCCCCGAGGCGGCGGAGTTCCGCCCCTTCACCACCCTCTCCGAGATGGTGAAGAAGAAGGCGGCCTGGCCCTTCGACGTGCCGGACTACGCCCTCGACACGGTCAAGGCCGGCAAGTTCGGCCCCTACGTGGACCCCCAGCTCGGCGAGGTGCCGGTGGACTTCCTCTCCGACCTCGACATCACCGGCGGCAACTCGGGCTCGCCCACGCTCAACAGCCGCGGCGAGATCGTCGGCCTCGCCTTCGACGGCAACTACGAGTCGATGGCCTCGGACTGGCTCTTCCAGCCGGCCATCACCCGCACCATCCACGTCGACATCCGCTACGTCGAGTGGCTCCTCGACGCGGTGTACCCGGGCCACGCCATCCTCCAGGAGATGGGCGGCAAGCCGGCGTTCAACTGAGGAGCAGCGATGCCTCTCCCTCCCATCGTCCATGCCGGCGACCCGGTGCTGCGCGCGGTCGCGGCGCCGGTGCCGCCGGAGCTCTTCGGCACCACCCGCCTGCGGCAGCTCGTCGCCTCGATGACCGAGGTGATGCGCCAGGCGCCGGGCGTGGGCCTGGCGGCGCCGCAGATCGGCGTCGGCCTCGCCCTCGTCGTGCTCGAGGACGCCGAGGCCCTGATGGCGCGCCTCTCGCCCGAGGAGCGCGCCGCGCGGGGGCGGGCAGCGTTCCCGCTCACGGTGATCGCCAACCCGGTCCTCGAAGTCCACGGCGCGGAGCGGGCGACGTTCTTCGAGGGGTGCCTGAGCGTCCCGGGCTACATGGCGCTGGTGGAGCGCGCGCTCGACGTCGAGGTGACCGGGCTCGACGAGCTCGGCGCCCCGGTGACCTGGCGCGTCTCGGGCTGGCCCGCGCGCATCCTCCAGCACGAGGTCGATCACCTCGCGGGCACCCTCTACGTGGACCGCATGATCACCCGCACCTTCTCGGCCAACGGGCAGCTTCAGGCGCGCGGGATGGCGGCGCCGGCCGGAAAGTGACCGCCGCACCGGGTGCCTCGCGGCGGTGAGCCGCCGGCGCTCCGTTCACGCTCGGCCGCGGCTGCGGAGTGGTCGCGCTGGGCGAAGTGCGTCGCGAGAGGCTCCTCGATTGGGTGCCGGTGGCCGGCCTGTCGATGCCGGTGGCCGGCCTGTCGATGCTGGCACTCGTGCTTGACGTTGCTCGCCGCCTCCAGGGCGAGGTATTCGCGCCACGGTAGTGGGCGGCCATGGGGCGGAGTATGGCAGGCGCCAGTCGAGGACTGGCTAGGTGCGCGCCGCCGCCAGCGCGGCGATGAGCGCGATCAGGTAGAGCGCCACCGAGCCCAGCCAGAGCACCGCGAGCTTGGTCCATCCGGCCCGGAGCGCCCAGATCACCGCCAGCGGCGGCACCACCAGCCCCACCACCCCGCGCCACCGCGGGCGCTGCCGGAGGAAGAGCCGCCCGGCCAGGGCGACGTGCACGGTGATCAGCGTGGCCAGGCCCAGGACGAGCACGGCCGTGATGATCGCGTCCTTCACCGCCGGCACTCTAGGTCAGCGCGAGGGAAGCCGCACGATCTCCGGCGCGGCAGAGCCTCGGGGGTGCCCACCCCGCCCCGATCCGGGGCTCATCACCCGCCGCCCCGGTTCGCCCGCCTTTTTCCTGCTCGGCGCGCCCCTCCCTCTGCCACTGCGGAAATTTCACGCTAAGCTCGCCCGCGTGCGCCTCGCCCGCCGCTCCGTCGCCGCTCTCCTCCGCTCGCTCGCCCTCGCTGTCGCCCACGGCGCAGGGGGTCGGCTGGTCCCCCTGAGCATGCTCGCCGGCGTGGTCGCCAGCGTGGCGGTGGGGGCCGGCGTCGCGCACGCGCTGCCCGATGCGCCCGACACGCTCCCCCTCTCCGAGGTGAAGCCGGGGATGAAGGGGTACGGCCTCACGGTCTTCTCCGGCACCACCCCGGAGAAGTTCGACGTCGAGGTCATCTCGGTCCTCCACAACTTCCGGCCGAGCCAGGACCTGGTCATCATCAAGACGCCGAACCCGCGGCTCAACATCACCCGCACCGTGGCGGGGATGAGCGGCAGCCCCATCTACCTCGAGGGCAAGATGATCGGCGCCTACGCGTACGGCTGGCTCTTCGGGGTCGAGCCGATCGCCGGGGTGACGCCCATCAAGTCGATGCTGGACGAGCAGGCGCGGCCCATCCCGCGGACCGTCTTCCCCCGCACCGGCGGACCGCTCGGCACCTCCGCGCTCGACGCGGGGCCGCGGCGCTCGCCGCACGCGTTCCTGGGGGCGCCGGACGGCTACGATCTGGCGGCGCACGCCGCGCAGGTGGCCGGCCGCGCCGCCCCGCTGCTCAACGCGCCGGACGGCAGCGCGCTGGCGCGGGCGTCGACGCCGCTCCTGATCGGCGGCATGGGCAACGCGGCGATGAAGGTCGCCTCCGATCTGCTGACGCCGCTCGGCGTCGACGTCATGCAAGCCGGCGGCGCGGGCGGGTCCAGCCAGGATCCCAGCGCCCCGACCCGCTACGTGGACGGCGGCGCCATCGGGGTCCAGCTCGTCCGCGGCGACGTCTCGGCGATGGGCCTGGGCACCGTCACCCGCGTCTCCGGCGACAAGCTCGTCGCCTTCGGCCACCCCATGCTCGGCGGCGGCATCGAGTCGCTCCCCACCGCCATCGGCACGGTCCACTGGATCCTCGCCAGCCAGAACCGCAGCTTCAAGATCGGGGAGGCGGCGCGGCCGCTGGGCGCGCTGGTCAACGACCGGCAGGCCGCCATCGTCGTCGACGCCTCGGTCAAGGCGCCCACCTTCCCCGTCCACCTCGACATCGTCGGGGTCGACGGCGCGCCCAAGCCGGTGTGGAACATGGAGGTCGCCCACGATCAGTTCATGGCCCCCATGTTCACGGCGATGGCGATCGGCAGCGGCATCGAGGAGACCACCTCGGAGCGCCGCGACATGACCTGGCGCGCCTCCAGCAAGCTCAAGATCGCCCACTACGGGACCATCACCCTCCAGGACTTCGGCTCCGGCAACGGCAACCCCGTCGGCGCCGAGGAGCTGGTGCGCGGGCGGCTGGTCAAGGCCATCGGCACGCTCCTCAACAACCCCTGGGAGGCGGTCACCATCGAGGGCGTCGACACCACCCTGCGCGTCACCTTCGACCGCGAGGTCTCCAACCTGCGCGGCGCCAAGGTGCTCGAGACCGAGGTGGACGCCGGCTCGCCGGTGCGCATCCGCCTCTCGCTCCAGCCCTACCAGGGCAAGGTCGAGACCCGCGACATCGAGGTCAAGGTGCCCGCCGAGATGGCCGGGCGCGACGTGGAGATCGATCTCGCCCCCGGCTACGAGGTCGACCGCCCCCTGCCCACCCCCGACAGCGTGGCCGAGCTGATGGCCAACCTGCCCAACGCCACCTTCGATCCCGAGAGCATCGTCGCCACCTTCCGGCTCAAGGACAACGCCGCGGCGTACCGCGGCAAGATCGCCGCGCGGCTGCCCCCCGGCGCCATCGACACGCTCCGGCCCTCGTCGGCCTCGGACGCCCCGGAGATCTTCGCCGCGCAGGTGCAGACCGCCGTGCCCCTCAAGCGCTTCATCGTCGGCCGCGACTCGGTCCGCGTCTCGATCCGCCCCGTGCTCCGTTGACCACGATGGTGGGGGCCCAAGGGCCCCCCCCAACCCCCCCCGGGGGG
>Ga0302279_10003938_pt1 | contig 17975 bp, 15 predicted proteins | sample III_Bog_N3_3_FD_194541 | JGI IMG/M metagenome (GOLD analysis project Ga0302279, IMG submission 194541) | Peat permafrost microbial communities from Stordalen Mire near Abisko, Sweden - III_Bog_N3_3 | ecosystem: Environmental > Terrestrial > Soil > Wetlands > Peat | place: Sweden: Abisko...
CAGATAACGCTTCGGCGTCGACGATCGCGTATAGCCGCGATGTCATCCGTGGGTCTTCTCGCCCGCGCGGATGGGCTGCAGCGGCGAGAAGTGATCTTCGACCACCGCATCCTGCTTGTGCCCTTCGCGCTCGAAGAACCGCTCCATGAACTTGGTGTCGAACTTGCCGGCGCGGAACTCGGCATCCGCGAAGATCTTCTGGTGCAGCGGAATCGACGTATAGATCCCCTGCACGACGAACTGACTCAGCGCACGCTGCATCTTGTTCATTGACTCTTCGCGGTCCTTGCCGTGGCAGATCAGCTTGGCAATCAGCGAGTCGTAATATGGCGGGACGACCCCCTCGGCGTATTGGGCGGTGTCGACGCGCACGCCGTTGCCACCGGGCAGGTTGAACGCCGTAATCTTGCCTGCGCTGGGCGTGAACTTCTCCGGGTGCTCCGCGTTGACGCGGCATTCGATCGCGTGGCCCGTAATCGTCACCGGCTTGGTCACAATATCCGAGAGCTTATGGCCCGCTGCGATCCTAATCTGCGCCTTGACCAGGTCGATGCCTGTGACCATTTCGGTGACACAATGTTCCACCTGGATGCGGGTGTTCATCTCGATGAAGTAGATCTTGCCATCCTCATCCATCAGGAACTCAATGGTGCCGGCGTTCCAGTAGCCAACGTCTCTGAGGCATTTCTCGATGGTATGTCCCAGATCCGCGCGCAGCTTCGGCGTCACCATCAGGCTGGGCGCTTCTTCAATCAACTTCTGGTGGCGGCGCTGGATGGAGCACTCGCGCTCGCCCAGGCTCATCACGTTGCCGTGCTCGTCGGCCAGCACCTGGAACTCAATGTGGCGCGGCCGTTCGATGAACTTCTCCATGTAGAGGTCGCCGTTGCCGAAGGCGCCCGCAGCCTCGCTCGAAGCCTGCTGGAACATCCCGGGCAGTTCCGCCGCGTTGCGCACGATGCGCATTCCGCGCCCGCCGCCGCCGGCCACCGCCTTCAGAATCACGGGATAGCCAACATTCTTTGCCCACTTCAGCGCGCTGGTTTCGTCCTCGATGATGCCGTCCGACCCTGGCAGTATCGGCACCCCTGCCTTCTTCATCGTCTGGCGCGCAGTGGATTTTTCGCCCATCAACCGCGTGACTTCGGGCGGCGGACCGATGAACTTGATGTTCGAGGCCCGGCATACTTCCGCGAAGTTAGCGTTCTCGCTCAGCAGACCGTAGCCCGGATGGATCGCCTCAACGTCCGCAATCTCCGCTGCCGAGATTACGGCCGGCACATTCAGGTAACTCTCCGCCGACTTTGGCGGCCCGATGCAAATCGCCTCGTCCGCAAACTTCACGTGCAGGCTGTTGCGATCCGCTTCGCTGTACACCGCGACCGTGCGGATACCCATCTCCTTGCACGCCGAGATCACCCGCAGTGCAATCTCACCGCGATTTGCAATCATTACCTTACGAAACATAACTACCCAAGCCTTCCAGAACGCCTGCGTAGCCCGCGTTCATCCGTGCAAATCCGTGTTCACTCGTTCTGAGAACTCGTTCCGGCGGTCAGCGCGGCCGAATCAAAAACAGCGGCTGGCCAAACTCCACAGGCTGTCCGCTGGCCGCGATCCGCTTCACCACTTCGCCAGCCATGTCACTCTCTATCTCGTTCATCAGCTTCATTGCTTCGACGATGCCGAGCACCTGGCCGACTTCCACCTGGTCTCCGACCTTGACAAACGCGGGCGATCCAGGCGACGGCGACTCGTAAAACGTGCCGACAATGGGTGACTTCACCTCGTGCAGCTTCTCCTCTGGCTCAGAGGCCACGGCCTCAGGCTGAGTGCTAAGGTTCGGGATACTCGCGCCGCCACCGCCCGCAAACATCTGTCGCGCCAAAGCGAAATCAGCCGCGCTCGGGCCGGCTCCGGCAAACTTGATGCGCACCTTCAAGTCGGCGCGCTCCATGTCGAACTCGGCTATTCCATTGGCTTTCAGAAAATCGACCAGTTCGCGTAACTCTTCCAGCTTATTCTCGTCCATGCCCAACTCTTCCCGCGCCCCATCGGCGCCGCTGCTCTCGTCTTTCTTCGAACGCTTCTTCACAGCTCAATCCAAGCTTTCGTACTCGGCGTCAGAATCTCGCCACCTTTAGCCGTCACCAGGACCATGTCCTCGATGCGCACGCCAAACTTTCCCGGGATATAGATACCGGGTTCAATTGTAACCACCATTCCCGCTTCCAGTGTCTGCGTCTGCTTCGCGGCCAGCCTGGGACCCTCGTGGATCTCCAATCCGACCCCGTGTCCGGTCGAATGGGTGAACCACTTGTCTAGCCCCGCCTTCCGCAGTACGCTACGCGCCGCTTCATCCACTTCGCCGGCTTCCACGCCCGCTCGTACCGCGGCGACGCCTGCCTCCTGTGCCTCCAGCACTGCATCATACGCGGCGCGTTCGCCGGCACGTGCCTGCCCCATGTGCACGGTGCGCGTCATGTCGGAACAGTATCCGTCCAGCAGCACCCCAAAATCCAGTGTGACGAAACCACGCTTCGGTAGCCTTGCCTGGGTAGCGTGGCCGTGGGGAAGGGAACTGCGCTCGCCGCTCGCTACGATGGTCGGGAATGACATCGCCTCCGCTCCGGCAAGCCGAGCAGCGTGCTCCATCTCCGCCGCCACGGCAGTCTCGGTCATTCCCGCCTGCATCGTCCCCAATGCGTCTTCGAACAGCCTGCACCCCAGCGCCGCGGCCGCTCGTAGCTTCGCAATTTCCCCTGCATCCTTCACCCAGCGCAGCCTTGCCACCAGCGAGCCCACCGGCTCGAACATCCTCCGCCGAACGTTCGCAGGAACCGCAGCCTGCATTTGTTTCAGCGACGCGACGGTTGTATTTCCTTCATCGAAGCCGCACCACGACACATGCGCCGCCGCCAGCCATTCGCAGGCCGCGATCGCGGCAGACTTAGGCGAGATTACTACTTGTATTCCAACTGCCTCAGCCTTGGCTTGGGAGGTGTAGCGACCGTCGGTAAACAGGACGGCGCGCCTGCCCGCGGATAACACCAGTGCGGCATTCGACCCGGTAAACCCGCACAGCCAGCGCACATCCGGAAGATGCGTCACCAACAGCGCATCTACCCCTCCCGCCTTCGCCGCATCCACGGCTCTCTTCCTACGCGCACTAGAACTCATCCGCCCAATTCTACCCAACCTGCCCCGAACCACAGCGCACAACCGCGTGCGTGCAGTCAATCCGCACCAAACCCGGTATCATGGACTATGACAGGAAATGTGGCCGATCAGCCGTTGATAGAGTCCAAAACCCGCCTTTCCCGCCGCACCTTTCTGCGTGGTTCGGCAGCCGCTGCTGCTGGCCTGGCTCTCTACTCCGGAGAAATCGCCCGCCACGAGATCAGCGTCCTCACGCGCGCCATCGCCATAGAGAATCTCCCCGACGCCTTCCACAACTTCCGCATCGTTCAGATCAGCGACATCCACTTCGACGAGTACACGGAGCCATCCTTTCTGCGTCGCGCCCTTGCCCAGGTTAACGCGCTTGCGCCCGACCTGGTGCTGCTCACGGGCGACTACATCAGCCATTTGCCGCTCTCGTACAACTTCGTCCTGGGTGCGATGCACCGCTGCGGCGAGGCGCTGCGCGACATCGCCTGCCCGCAACGCTTCGCTGTCATGGGAAATCACGATTCCATGCTCGGCATACCCATCATTCAGCCCATCCTCGCCGCAGCCGACATCCCGCTGCTGGTGGATGAGTACGTCCCCATCGAGCGTGGGGGCCAGCGCCTGTGGCTTTGTGGCGTGATCGATCCCATCATCTATGTGCCTAACCTCGACCGGGCCATACCCGCTAAGCCCGACGGTCCTGTCCTGTTGATGAGCCACGGCCCCGACTACGCGGACGAAGTCCTCGCGCACCCGCGTGGCCACCTGGTCGATTTAATGCTCTCCGGCCATACCCATGGAGGCCAAGTCCGCCTTCCCCTCATCGGCGCGACCCATCTGCCGGACGGCGGCAAGAAGTACGTCGAAGGCCTCTTCCGTTTCGGCCGCATGCAGCTTTATGTCAACCGCGGCATCGGCACCGTCGGCCTGCCCTTCCGCCTCAACTGCCCTCCGGAAATCACACTCTTCACTCTGCAGCGGGCCTAGAGCCCGGTCCAGGTTGTTTCCTCGAAGCTGGCTTATTGCAGCGTTGCGTCCGCCGTCCCTTCGCGGCCCGTCTGGACAATCCTCACCACAAATCGAACCCGGACGGCCTTCGGATCGTGATCGAGTTTGATGGGAACAAGGATCGGCAGCTCGATCCTGCCCCTGGCTGGAACCGTCGCCGGAGCATCCATCTTGGCCAGCTTGGCGACCTCCTTCAACACTTTGCCCTTCTTGTCGAAGGTCGTCATCACCAGGACGAAGTTCGCGTGGCGCGGCTCGGTATCCGTGGCATAGCTCCAAACCAAGCCTTTCGCCTCAATGCGCAGATTGAAGGAGTCGTGATCGTTGGGATCCGGCGTCAGCGTCAGCGGAACTGCATCGTAGACCATGGTGCTGGTCGCCGCTGAGTTCAGGTCGAACGTCAGTTGTTTCGAAGGCTTGGTCGGGTTCACGCGCGCGGGACCCATCGCCACGTAGTATCCCACCCGAGTCGTCGCGGTCAGGCCGGGGCGGTCCAGGGTCACGGCGATTTTGCGGAACTTCTGCGGATCCATTCCACCGGTCGTCGGCCGGTAGGTCAGCGTGTAGAAGTTCACCCCATCTTCCGCGCTCCTGCCAATCTCGGCGTCGACGTCGTTCCGGCCGAACATGGAATTGCCGCCTGTGGCGCGGGCCAGCCTGGCGAAGTTGTAGTTGCCTCCGAAAGGGTCCAGAAACGCCGCTTCATTTCCATACTTAGCCGCCGGATCAACCACCAGTCCGGCGGGATCGACCGCATACAGTGTCACCCGCGCATCGCGCAGGATGTTCACGCACCGCTGCACGTATGTCTCCACGCGGTTGGCCGAATCCACGGGGATATTCGACATGTTGATGCTGGGAAATCCGCGCCCGATCCAGATCATGTTCTTGTGGCCCGGATGACCCACAGTCGCCTCGGCGACGCGCTCCAGCGTGCCAAAGGCCGTCCCCAGCCGCTCCGGCGCCCACGAGGCGCTCGCGCTCCGCCACGGATACTCCACAAAGTGATGGTCCAGCGAGTTCAGAATCGCCCGCTTGTCCTGGGTGTAGTCGTTCAGCACGGTGAACTTGTCGATGCCCACCGCCAGCAGCATCGTTGGCGTGGTCAGCTTGTCCGGCTGCTTCTCCAGGTACTTCTTCAGCGAGTAGCGGGCGAACGCCTCATCCTCAAACAAGGTGTTGAACTCGTCCAGCAGGATGATGTTTACCGGCGCATCCGGCGCGAACTTATCAAGGTCCGCCGTCGAATTGATGGTGACGTCCGGCTTTGCCATATGCACAGCCGAGACGTCGAAGTCGGTCACAGTCTGCGGGTCCCCCGCATCGGTCACCTTGAAATCATCCTTGGTCAGACCGGTGACGACGTGTCCCTTCGCATCTGTCACCACCACGTCCAGCACAACACGTGTCACGTAGACACGGACGGTCGGCACAGGCGGCGGCGCCGGAGCAGCTTGCGACGTAGCCGATCCCTGCGCTTCAGGCGCTGCAGTCGATTGAGCAAACAGACAGGGCACCGCACAGGCGAGTAGCGCCAACGGGAAAAGGGTAACTCTGGAAATCTCCATGACGCCACCTGGGTCGTTCGAGAATTCTATCCCGAAGGGTGGGGCCGATGTTTATTTTGAGCGGTAACGATACGGAACTGAATGCGGGGCTACCGGGCTCGCCCCACCGGCTTCTTCTGCCGCGGCAACACCTGCATGCTCGCTGGAGCTTTCGCCGAGCTCATCTTCACCATCCACGCATCCAGCAGGCTCCGTTTGAAGCGCCAGCGATTGCCCAGTTTGAACGCCGGGATGAATCCTTCGGAGGCGTATCGGTACAGCGTGTCGCCGCTAATGCCCAGATAGTCCGCCGCCTGGCGAATATCCATCACCTCTCGCATCATCTGCTGGACTGCACCCGCCATCGAACCCGCTCCTGAAAACCCGACGATACCCGGTCAACTGCCTACCAGAGCCGGGACTACCTTTGTATCCCCAAACCGGCGCGCAGACAATAGCATTCCTCTGCCACGTTTCGGCGATTCTCGCCCTCGCTACTAACTGACTGATAAACAAGCGGCTAGCTAGCCCATCAATAAAGAGGGCGGTAGCTCCCATCGGGAACCACCGCCGCTTCTAGTCATTCAACTAACCACTAGCCACTGACCACTAGGCCTTCGGCTGCAGTCCCTTGATCACGTCGAACAGGTCTTCGCCCACGGTGCGTGTCTTGGCAATCGCGTCCGCAATCGGAATGCTGCTGATGGTCGTGCCTTTCAGCACAACTAATTGCCCGAACTTGCCTTGGTGGACCAGGTCGATCGCCGCAATGCCATACCGTGTCGCCAGCATCCGGTCGTACGCTGTCGGAGTTCCGCCGCGCTGGGTGTGGCCCAGGTTGACCGAACGCGTCTCAAATCCTGTCCGTTTCTCGATCTCCTCCGCGAGCGCCTGCCCGATGCCGCTGAGCCGCGCGTGGCCGAACGAGTCCTTCTTGTCCCCGGCAGTCAACTGGCCTTCGATGTGCGGCAGCTTCGCGCCCTCGGCGACCACGACAATGGCGAACTTCTTGCTGCTCGCGTAGCGCGCCTTTACCAGCCGCACCACTTCGTCGATGTCGATCTCCTTTTCGGGAGCGAGAATCACATCCGCGCCGCCGGCGATTCCGGCAGTTACGGCGATCCAGCCCGCATCGCGGCCCATTACCTCGACCACCTGCACGCGGCTGTGCGACTCGGTCGTCGAGTGCAGCCGGTCGACCGCTTCGGTCGCAATCGTCACCGCGGTGTCGAACCCAAAGCATGCGTCCGTCCCATTCAGGTCGTTGTCGATGGTCTTGGGTACGCCCACGCACGGCACGCCGCGCTTGATCAGTTCCAGCGAGATCGACTGCGTATCGTCCCCACCCAGCGCAATCAGCGCGTCCAGCTTCTCGCTCTGAAGCACCTTCAGGCACTGCTCGAATCCGCCGGGAATTTTCTTCACATTCGTCCGCGAAGACTTCAGGATGGTCCCGCCGCGCTGCAGAATCCCGCTGGTTGTCTCCAGCGTCAGAGGCATCGTCACGTCGTCCAGAACGCCGCGCCAGCCCTGCATGAAGCCGATAAACTCATCGCCATAGTGCCAGATCCCCTTGCGTACCACTGCACGAATCACCGCATTCAGGCCGGGGCAATCCCCGCCCCCCGTCAACATACCAATCCGCATCTCAAGAACCTCTCAATTCGGGAAATTTCTAATCAACCAAATCATACTTGACCCTAAACCCGTCGTCCGGTGCCTTGCGTCACACTGGCTCTTCCCGTTATCGTCCGGGGCAGCAACGAGGGCCGGAAGCAAACTGCCTCCGGCCCTGCAAGGTCACTCGGTGTGAGGCAATTAATTCTTTGCTGCGTTCTTGGCCATCTGGTCATGCAACTCCGCAAGCTCCTGCGACTTCGCTGCCATTTCATTGAACTTCGCGACAAAATACTCGCAGTGATTGATGGTGCCCGCCTGATTCTTGGCAGTCAGGCTCGGGTTGGCCTTGTAGACCGCGACCATCGCTTCGTGCTGCTTTGCCTGCGCCAGGTAATCCTGCGCCTGGTTCCGGTAATTCTGGGCGATGCGCTCGTGCTCGGCTGGTGTGTTTGCAGCCAGGTCAACGGCAGACACCGCGACCGTGGGCTGCGCGACCACTGTGTTCCTTTGCGCGATCTGCAGGCTCTGCTGCTCGGCCGGCGACGGGCGTCCGTACTTGGCCCGATACCACTCGTCGAACTGAGTTACGGCGATGGTGGGCTGCGCCGTGACCGGGGCTACCGGGTTCGCTTGGGGAGCATTCAGACCTATCTGCTCGGCGGGTGAGGGGCGGCCATATTTGGCGCGAGACCACTGGTCGAACTGGCCGGTCTGCGCAACCATTGAGCTGCTGGTGACAATCGCGAGGATGCTGCTAATCAAGATGCTCTTTACGGACGTTTTCACTGGAAATCTCCCTGGATCAAATGCTTTGAGGGCAATGCGCGCTGCCGGGTCTATGCCATACGGGCAATTGAACGCCAGCCGCAGTACGATGCGCTGAAATGCAAGGAGAGATTCAGATTCGGAAGACCTGGAAGAGGACGTGTCGATCGAGACTGGGAGAAACCGCCTCCACAGTTACCGGGCCGGCCCGAACGGGAGCCGCGACGCAGGGCAACCGATCCACTGGCATGAACGACAAGACGCCGGTCAGGCTGAACTTCACAGGAGCGCCCAGTTGCTGTGCACTCAGAGTCGAGACTGTGCAGCATGGTGCTGAAAGGCAAGCCGATTCAGCTAGTGCGATGAGCGACGGCGCCTGCCCGGATGCGCTCATGGAAGGCATGGCCATATCGTTCGCCATACCGTGCATCGACGCATCACTTGAGGGCAGGCAACAATCCGGGGAGGAACTACCGTCTGCGCATATCTTCTGAGCGCATGTCATGGTCGCCAAGGCAGGTCGCGCAGTGAGAAGCACTGCAAGCGCCAAAGCGACGGACTGGAGAATCCTTTTCATGACTGCCTTGAAGTATGGAGCCCTCGACACCCCCCGTCTGTGACCGGCATCACGCCCTTCCCGCCGTGCTCAGAGCCACCAGTCCGACCGCACCTCAACGCCGCGCACGACCTCGGTCGGCGCGCCCGGTTCCGGCGCCCACAGCTTCAGGCGCTCGGCCTGCGCTACTTCAAGCAGTCGCTCGATCGGCTGCCGCCACGCATGCAGCGCCAGGTTGAACAGTCCCCAGTGGATCGGCATCAGGAGTCCCGCATCGCCGATGTCGTGGAACGCTCGCGCCGCGCCATCCGGCCCCATGTGGACCCCCTTCCACAGTTCGTTGTAGGCACCGATCTCCAGCATGGTGAGGTCGAACGGCCCGTGCTTCTCACCAATCTCGGCAAATCCCTCCCACCATCCCGAATCCGCCCCGAAGTACACCGCATGTCCTGGCCTGTCGGACTGGCGCCTGCCCGCCTCGGCCGAGGCCCCGCGCAGCACGAACGATGCCCATAGCGTCTCGAACCGGTTGAACGCGCCGCGTCCGGAGAAGTGGCGCGCCGGCAGGGAAGTGATGCGGCACGCCGCACCCGACGGCCCGGCAATCTGCACCGCCTCCGTCCAATCCAGTTCCGTGATTTGCTCGGCCGACACGCCAAACCGCTGCAGAATCTTGCCCACGCCGATCGACGTCACCCAGCGTGTGTCCGGTTGCAGCTTTGCCAACTGCCGGACCGAGCCCTCGCCCAGATGATCGTAGTGGTCGTGCGACAGCAGCACCGCATCCACCCGTGGCAACTCCTCCAGCCGCAGTGTCGGAGCGAAGAACCGTTTTGGCCCGGCCCACTGCATCGGCGCCGCACGCAGATCCCACACCGGGTCCACCAGCACCCGGACCCCGTCTATCTCCACCAGCATCGACGAGTGTCCAAACCAGGTGACGCGTAGCCCGCTAGCAGGCGGCGTCGCGTACACCGCGGCATCCGTCCGGAATGGCCCCAGCGGTAGACTCGGCACCCGCTCCGCCCGGTTCGTCAGGAACTGCGGAAGCAGCTTGAGTGCGAGCCCAAACCCGCCAATCGCCGTCGGGACTGGATTCTGAAACTTCCGCCCAGCCTTCTCCGCCCGTTGCAACATGCCCATAGGTAGGATTCGATTCGCCGCACCGGCCGAGGGTGCATTCTCTGTGGTTTGTGCCTACGCCGTCGCCGTCGCCTCGTCCTGGTAAAACGCCGCAAGCTCCGCTGCGTACTTCTTCTCTACCACGCGCCGTTTCAGCTTCATGCTGGGTGTCAGCTCATCGGTCTCAATCGACCACTCGTCCGGCACTACTGCGATCCGCTTGATCGTCTCATAGGGCGCCAGCGTCGCATTCACCTCGTTCACAATACGCTGATACCGTGCCACCACCCGCTCCTGCTTCACCAGGTCCCTGCGGTCGGCAAATGGGACGCCCTTCACCTTCGCCCAACTCTCCAGAATCGCGAAGTTCGGGGAGATAAGAACGCACGCAAACTTGTGCTTGTCCCCCACCAGCGCCGCGTTGCCCACCAGGCTGTGCGCCTTCAGCTTGTTCTCAATCGGCTGCGGCGCAATCAATTTGCCGCCGCTGGTCTTCAGCAGCTCTTTCTTTCGGTCGGTGATCGACAAGAAGCCATCCGTATCCATGTGCCCGATGTCGCCGGTCTTCAACCACCCATCCGGCGTGAACGACTCCGCCGTTTCCTTCGGCTTGTTCCAGTAGCCTGGGAACACCGACGGTCCGCGCACCTCCAACTCGCCATCCGCTGCGAACCGCACCTCGACGTTGTTCAACACCGGGCCTACTGTGCCGATCCGGCTCTTGACCGGCGAATTCAGCCCGATCACCGGCGACGTCTCCGTCAGTCCATACCCCTCCAGAATCCGTATCCCTACATCCGCGAACCACCCCGCCGTATCCATGCCCAGCGGCGCGCCGCCCGACACAAACGTCTTCACCCGCCCGCCAAACGCCTCGCGAATCTTGGAAAACACTAGCTTATTGGCGAGTCGCCAACGCAAGGGGCCTGCCATCAATTCCGTCAGTAGGAAAAGCAAAGCAGCGACAATGAGCAGATCAAGCGATGCGCGTAGTTGGCCTTGTCGGAGAAGATTTACGTTGGCGAACAACGCGAGAACAATAACCAGTATCGCCGGAATGACCCATCGTGGCTTTGGTAGCTCCTTCGCTCCCAGTGTGACGTGTCTATAGTCATGTCCCACGCCTAGCGCCCAGTTCAGAATCCGCTTCTTCACGCCGTGCGACTTGCCCTCCACGCCCTGCCGAATCTTCTCGTACACCCGCGGTACTGCCACAAAAATCGTAGGCTTCACCGCCTGCATTGCATCCCGAATCTGGTCGAACTTCGGGCAATACGCCAGCGTGGTCTCGTCGCACATCAGAGCATAGTCCAGATGCCGCGCCGTCACATGCGACAGCGGCAGAAACGAGATGCACGTGTCCGTCTCGTTGAACCCGAACGGCTTGGTCGTAACCGAGATGTTGCTCGCGAGGTTGCCATGGGTCAGCATCACACCCTTCGGCTCGCCGGTGGTGCCCGAGGTGTAGATGATCGTGGCCAGGTCGTCCGGCTTCACCTCACGCACCCTTGCGTCGAACGGTTCATCCCGTTCGCGCATTCCCGCGGCTCTTTCCATTAGCGAGCTAAAGCTGCGCGTTTGAAATGGGTGCCCCATATCTCGATTCTGAGATGTGGGTTCGGAATCCATCACCACCACCTGCTCCAGCGCCGGAAGCTCCCCCGCCAACGCTAATTTGTCGAACTGCTCCTGGTTCGACACCACCGCGACCTTCGCGCCCGAGTCGCGCAGCATGTAACCCACCTGCTCCGCCGTCAACGTCAGATACAGCGGCACGTCCACCGCGCCCAACGCCAGGACCGCGAAGTCCGTCACCGGCCATTCCCAGCGGTTCTCGCTCAGTATTGCAACGCGATCGCCCTTGCCCACACCCCAGCCTGCCAGCACCGCAGCCAGAGCGCGCACCCGTCCGTAGACATCGGCCGCCGCGATCGGCTTCCACGCGCCATCCTTATCCTGCCAGCGCCATGCCACTTTGTCGCCGCGTCCGCTAATCTTCAGGAACGCTTCGTTCAACGTTGTTACTTGCCACATTCGGTCCCCCGCAAAACGCACCTTCGAATGGTAACCCGGTCAGGCACTCTAAGGAACGCGTGCAGAGAATGCGGCTTCGCTACTGTCCGACGGAGCCATTCGCGTGGTAACGGCCCCCTTCGAAGAACCTGTGTTCGACCATGCTCTGCGCCAGCAGGAAGAACGAGCCAAGCAGGCCAGCCACCAACAAAACCCCTACCACCCGATATACCCAAAGCGGAAGTTCGTCCTCGTGAGACTTAGGTTCCCTACGCCCCGCTGAATCCGGCTGCGTCGTCATCTTTGCCACCTCTTTGCCGACAGGCCCGGTCGTTCCGGGTCTCATTGAATGCGATAACAGCCTACTTAGGCAAGCTCAAACTGCTACAGGCCGCGCATTATTCGGCAACACTTATCGTCCGCGGTAACTCATAGTTTCGCGTGGACCTGCCTGTATAGTGATCTTTCTCTGGAAATCAGAGGACATGCAGTTACGGAAACTCGCTTCAGCGGCAGCATTGCTCTGCGTTACCTCTTTTGCAGCCGCACAGCCGCCCGAGCAGGTCTACAGTGGCCTCAACACCTTCAGCGCCTTCGCCGAATACTCGAACGACTCCAGCCACATCATTCTGGGCACGACGCCGAACCGCAAAATTGGCGCGCTCGGCTTCCATACCAGCGCCGGCGGGTGTATCGTCGCCCGCTCGACCTTTACTTCGAGGCCGAGATCAGGCCGGCCATGCTCGAGTCCGACCCGGTCTAGATCGGCACACAAATCGATCTTGCTCCAACCCACGGGATCTTCTCCGTCTAACTTCTCTGCTCCTTCAGGGTCGACCACGATCGCATATTTGGCTGCATAGCAATTGCCTTGTGCCGGGCGTGGAATACTGACTCAGAAGTCACACTTTTGAGGTGTCTTTGCCCAGTCTTTTGACCCTTTACTTGAATTGCAGTCACGGCAACAAAGCACCAGATTCCCAATTTGGTGGCCAGTTCCACGAAACTTTGCCTTCGCAACTAAACCAACGAGGTGGTCCCAGGTATGAGCATCTCCGCCGCAGTAGACGCACCGGCAACTCGATTTCGGAAAGCGAGGTTCATGGCGACAGATTACTCCCGGACCAAGCCCGCAGATATTCCAAAAATCTCGCCATCACGAGTTCAAACCCGGTGATGGGGCCGGTGTCCTGGACGGAAGTGGGTGGGCCAGCCGTCAGGACTTATTTCGCGTGGGGTGCCACGATGGGCTTGATATAGAGTTCGCCGCTCTGCTCGCGTTCGATCTGAAAGGTCTTGTTCGCATCGCGGAGGCGGCGCAGCCACTCATCGCTGACCTGCGTCTGCGGCACGAGCCAAAGCGGAAAGTGCTTATCTTCGATGACTAGGTTCATAGAACAAGTCTACTCTCGCAACTCGCGTAATTAGCGACCGAAGCCGAAGGTGAGCTTGATAAAGCCGCTATCGACTCCCGGATTGAAGTCCGCGGTCTGGGTCTGTTTGTTGGAATAGCAGTTGCGCTGCTCTTTGAGCCAAAACCGCGACCCGCAAATCTCTTGCTATGCCGTCAGCCTCTTTCATTAGAGCGAATACATTCTGGTAGTAATTGACGTCGCAGCTATTTTCGGGCATACTCGTAAGAGTGCCTCCGCCTAGTGCGGTGGTCAGTCACATCACCACGGCCGAACGGCTCATCCAGCCAGCAGTTGAGTAACAGCAATTCGGGATGAGTTCAGCGATAAACAGCGCTGCTAGGTTCGAGCGGTGGGAGACGAGGAAAAATGCCAAAGAAGCTCTCAAAGAATATGGTGAAGGCGCGCGCGCTCGTTGAGCCCCGTCCATATACCCTGATCGACGCGGTCCCCCTGCTCAAGAAAGCTAAGTATGCCAAGTTCGACGAGACCGTCGATCTGAACATCCGTCTTGGCGTCGACCCCAAGCACGCGGACCAGATGGTTCGCGGAACCGTGGTTCTTCCTCACGGCCTGGGCAAGACCAAGATCGTCGCCGTCATCACCTCGGGCGACAAGATCGCCGACGCCCTTGCCGCCGGAGCCGAATTCGCCGGGGGCGACGACCTGGTAGAGAAGATTCAGAAAGAAGGCTGGACTGCCTTCGACGCCCTGATCGCGACTCCCGACATGATGAAGTCCGTCGGCCGCCTCGGCAAGGTGCTTGGCCCCAAGGGCCTCATGCCGAACCCCAAGACTGGAACCGTGACCACAGACGTGGTCGGCGCCATCAAGGAAATCAAGGCCGGTAAAGTTGAGTTCCGCACCGACAAGACCGCGCTCGTCCACGTTCCCGTCGGCAAACTTTCGTTCGACCCACAGAAGCTGGTCGACAACGCCATGACCGTCATCACTTCGGTGCTGAAGGCCAAGCCGTCCGCTGCCAAGGGTAAGTATGTCAAGGGCATCACACTCAGCTCGACCATGGGCCCCGGCATCCAGCTCGACTCGACCGTCATGGAATTGGCCGGCAAGGTCGTTTAGGCAGCTGTTAGCTATTAGCTCTTGGCTTTTAGCTGAACCGCCGTAACTCAGGATTCATGCGCATCCTCTGCGCATACAAATTGAAGCGCTAAGAGCTAAAGGCTAAGAGCCAATAGCTGGCAGCAAGAAGGCTAGGGTTTTTATGGCACTGACCAGAGCAAAGAAGACGGAGAAAGTGACGGTGCTCGCCCACGAGCTCGAACACTCGACGTCGGCAATCATCGGCACGTTCGCCAAACTCACCGCGGCGAAGGACTTCGACCTGCGCAAGACCATTCGCGCGGCAGGCGGCAGCTACCACGTCGTAAAGAATAAGCTGGCTGCGCGCGCCGCCCAAGGCACCAAGATCGAGGCCGCGTTGCAGGGCCTCAAGGGTGTTTCGTCCGTCGCCTACACCTCCGGCGATCCGGTGGCCCTCGCCAAGGCGCTGTCCACCTGGGTCAAGGACAATGCGGAGTTTACCTTCAAGTTGGGCATCGTCGACGGCAAGGTCATTACCGTTGAAGAGATCAAGGCTCTGGCCACACTGCCGGGCAAGGAAGAGCTCTTCTCGAAGCTCCTCTTCCTCATTCAGTCTCCCGCGCAGCGCCTGGTCACGGTCATCAATGCCACCGGCCGCGATCTCGCCGTCGTCATCAATCAGGGCGTCGAAAAGGGCAAGTTTGCCGGTCCCGCGGTCGCACCGGTTGCTGAGGCCGCCGCAGTTGAGACGCCTGCAGCGCCTGTCGCCGAAGCCGCTGCAGCTGGCGGCGCTCTCGTCGAAGAGACTCACGCAATCGAGGAGCCTGTAGCCGAGATTCCCGCCGCGGAAGTTCCTGCGGCCACGGCTCTCACGGATCCCGCGCAGCCCGAGAACGCAACCGCATCGCAGGCCGGCGAAGCAGCCGCCACCGATCCGGTGGAAGGCGCATAAAGTTTCGCTTCACTTACCGGGTGCGCTTGGCGGTGGCTAGTCTGGGCCACCGCCCCGCGCAACGGAAACCCGGCGGGATTGAGGCAGCTGAAGCCGCACATCAGCTTCGGAGACGCAAATAAGCACCACGCACCACAAGTTTTGAATTGACTTTTAGGAGAAATAAAATGGCAGACATTCAGCAGTTGGAAGATCAGATCGTTAGCCTGAGCCTGCTCGAGGCTTCCGAGTTGGTCAAGAAGCTCGAGGCTCGCCTCGGCGTTTCGGCGGCAGCAGCCGTCGCAGCCCCGGCAGCCGGCGGCGGAGCAGTAGCAGCGGCTCCGGTCGAAGAGAAGACCGAGTTCACCGTCATCCTCAAGGATGCCGGCGCGAACAAGATCTCCACCATCAAGGCCGTTCGCGAAGTCACCAGCCTGGGCTTGAAGGAAGCCAAGGACCTGGTCGACGGCGCGCCCAAGCCTTTGAAGGAGAACATTTCTAAGGATGACGCGGCCGCGATCGCCAAGAAGTTTGAAGGCATCGCAACCGTCGAAATCAAGTAAGTCCTGCAAAACGAGGGCTTTCCGGCATAGCACTGGGCTTTCTGCCTCAGTGCTCGCTTTCTGCCGGGAAGCCCGCGCTTGCACTCCTACGTAGAAAGTTGTATTCTTCTCGTTGGAGAACCGCCTCTGCCTTGGTGTGCTAATAGGTAGACAGCGCTTCCGGACACTCGTGAATTTCGTTTCTTACGTGGCAATCTTCCGGTCCATCCCGCATGAGCGGGCTACGGGGCCGGCCATCATGCGTTCTGGCGGCGGACACGCATGGTGACACAGGAACTGTAGCGGCAGCAAAACCTTGAGGCTAGGCGAGCTTCAAAGGGTGGCAGGCATCCATTCAGATACAGAAACAGTGCACAAGTCGGTGATTGCGCTCACGGGAGGTGCTGTCCCTGCGAGCGCATTTCTGCGTGGTTGCTCTCAGCTCCCCTCCCACCCGGAAGCCGCCGAAATCAACCGCACGCGCACTTTATAGCAGTTCCCACAGTTCGGCGATAGTTAAAAATTCGCCCCGGCAGTTTGCAGCAGGAATCAGGATCAGGCGCACAGGCTAGACCGCATCGAGGGCGGCGAAGCCAGACAAAGCGCAATCGGTATCAAACCCGGAGAGCACCAGGCAGCTCTCCACCTTCGCAGAAGCGGCCCGCCGGCAGGCAGCCCAACGAAGGCCTCGAACAGAAAATGCACCGCCAGTTGCCGAGAAGTTTTAGGAGAACCCCAGCATGCCCAGCGAAATGCGCGCAATCCGCACCCGGCTCGACTTTTCCAAGATTCCAACCTCCATCCAGATCCCCAATCTCATCGAAGTCCAGCGCCGCAGCTACGAGCGCTTTCTACAGATGGACAAGCTCCCCCAGGAGCGCGAGGACAACGGACTCCAGTCGGTCTTCACCTCCGTATTCCCCATCACCGATTTCCGCAACGTCTCCGAACTCGAGTTCGTGGATTTCTCGATCGGTAACTGGGAGTGCAAGTGCGGCTACCTCAAGGGCCTCAACCATCTGCGTAGCGCCTGCACCAACTGCGGCCACATGGTCATTACCGACCCCTTCCACCCGGGTGACGTCCTTTGCTCGTTCTGCGGGACCTATAACAAGAACACCCCGGACTTCTGCACCAAGTGCGGCGATCCCGTCGGCCTGCAACTGAAGTACGACCAGGCCGAGTGCGAAGAGCGTGGCATGACCTACTCTGCCCCGCTCAAGGTCACTATCCGCCTGAAGATCTACGACAAGGATCCCGAGACCGGCGTCAAGAGCCTGCGCGACATGAAGGAGCAGGAAGTCTTCTTCGGCGACATTCCGCTAATGTCCGAGAACGGCACCTTCATCGTCAACGGGACTGAGCGCGTCATCGTCTCGCAGCTCCACCGTTCGCCAGGCGTCTTCTTCGAGACTGCCAACAATCGCACTTACTTCCTAGGCAAGATTATCCCCTACCGCGGTAGCTGGGTGGAGTTCGAGTACGACCAGAAGAACACCCTCTACGTCCGCATCGACCGCAAGCGCAAGTTCCTCGGCACCATCTTCCTGCGCGCGCTCGGCCTGCGCACCGACGAAGAAATCCTCAAGACCTTCTACACCGTCGACACCATCAACATCGCCGACGGCAAACTGCATTGGAAGTTGACGCCCGAGGGCCAGTCGACCAACCTTCAGGGCACGCGTCCGGCCCACGCCATCACCGCCGGTAAGGAAGAACTCGCTCCCGCCACGCGCAAAATCTCGCCCCACTCCATCAAGCTTCTCCGCCAGCACAAGATCGACTCGGTCGAAGTTGAGACCTCCGAGTTTGACGGTGCCATGACCGCCTCCGATGTCGTCGACCTCACCACTGGCGAATTGCTGTATGAGTCCAACCAGGAGCTCACCGCCGACAAGCTGCACAAGATCCTCCAGTCTGGCGTTGCCACCCTCGAGGTTTTCTTCCCCGAGCGCGACGATGTCGGCAACATCATCACCAACACCCTCCGCCGCGACTCCGTGCGCAAGCCCGAGGAAGCGCTCATCGAGATCTACCGCAAGCTCCGTCCCGGCGATCCGCCGACTCTGGACACCGCCTCGGCCCTCTTCGAAGGCATGTTCTTCGACCCGCGCAAGTACGACTTCTCGCGCGTCGGCCGTCTCAAGTTCAACATCAAGCTCTACGAGAACCAGGACGCCTCCGGCCTGGACAAGCGCACGCTCACCCCCGAGGACTTCTACGGGACGATCCGCTATCTGCTCA
>Ga0302279_10003939_pt1 | contig 17972 bp, 11 predicted proteins | sample III_Bog_N3_3_FD_194541 | JGI IMG/M metagenome (GOLD analysis project Ga0302279, IMG submission 194541) | Peat permafrost microbial communities from Stordalen Mire near Abisko, Sweden - III_Bog_N3_3 | ecosystem: Environmental > Terrestrial > Soil > Wetlands > Peat | place: Sweden: Abisko...
GAATCCCTCGTCTCTGTTGACCTCAACTTCTCGAACCGCCGGATGCGGACCCGCTTGTCCGGTGGTGTGGGAGGGGAGAGCAGGTGACTGCTCCCCCTATCCCGATCTCTCGCACAGAGGATAAAGCCTCAATCCGCAAGCAATGCTCCTCAACTTCCGGTACCATACTGGAGGTACCTATTGCAGAATGAGCCTGAAAGCCAAACTGGAAGCTGTCATCTACGCGGCGGAGGAGCCGGTCACCCTGGCCCAGCTCGCCTCCCTCTTTGCCGCCGACGCCCTTGAATGGAAGGCGCAGCAAGAAGCTGCCTCTGCCGAGCACGCCGCCGACGCCTCCCAACCCCTGCCTCCCATGGATGGCGAGTTCACCTACCTTGAATTGGAGGCGGTCCCCGAGGAAGACGCCGCGCCTGAGCCGGCCCGCTCCCCCGCCGCGGAGGCACAACCGGAAGCAAGCCCGGAGACTGGATTGGAATCCGGCTCCGAGCCAACCATGGAGGCCGCCCCCGAGACCAACCCGGCGGAGGAGGACTCACCCGCGCAGGACGAAGACGCCGCGGCCGATGCTGAACTCGAAGCCCGGCGTCAGGCCCGCCAGCGCGACCGCGAGGCCCGCGTCATCATCCGCCAGCTCCTCGATGAACTCATAGCCTCGTGCGCCTCCGATGGCCGCGGCGTCGAAATCCGCGAAATCGCCGGCGGCTACCGCATGGCCACCAAGCCAGAGTGCCACGATGCCGTCCGGCTCTTCGTCAAGAGCCTCAAACCGGCCCTGAGGCTCTCCCTGCCGGCCCTTGAGACGCTTGCCGTCATCGCCTACAAGCAGCCGGTCACCGCCCCCGAGGTCAACGAGATTCGCGGCGTGGACTCCTCCGCCGTTTTCGGCTCGCTGCTGGCCCGCAAGCTGATCGCGACCGCCGGCCGCAAGCCAGTCATTGGCCGGCCCATCCTCTATAAAACCACCCGCGAGTTTCTGCTCCGCTTCGGCCTCAAGGACGTCTCTGAGCTGCCCTCGATGGAGGAGTTCGAGAAGCTGGCAGACAACGAACTTGACGAGCCGGAGGCCGCAGCCGGGGATGAACCCGAACCAAGGCCAAACCCCGCCCTGGGCCCCGAATTCGACGAAGCCGCCAGCGAAGCGCTGGAAGACTCGCCGGAGGAAGACACCGAACCTGAAACGCCTGAGACCGCCGCGACGGCGGTCAGCAACGAACCCCAACACCCCGCAGAGGCCGCTCCTGCCGCGCCTCCTGTCACCGAGCAGGCAGAAACCGAGAATTTCCCCAATGACGAAGAAGAAAAATGAACCTCTGGCCGAATTGGCCGCTCCCAAATCCGCCAAAACGAAGGTGAAATCCGCCCGAGCGGCCAAGACGGCAGCCAAGCCCGCCAGGAAGGCCGTGAAGAAGATCGATGCGGAGGGAGGCGAGAGTTTGAAGCCTCGCAATGAGACGACCGAAACATCCGGGGCTTTAGCCCTGGATGCGGAATCGGCTGCCGTCTCGGCTGTTGTCCAGTTCGCTCCCGCCGTTGAAGCTGAGCGCCAGGCGATCATTCGAGAGGCGGCGCAAGACGCGGTCGAATCGGAAAACGAAGAAGCTCCTTCTGAGCCGGAGCCTGGTCAATTCACTGGAAGCGCCTCCGATCTGCCAGATGCTCCCGAATCTGAGGCGGCAGCCGAGCCTGGCGTCGAAGACGATCCGGAATTCACAGCGCCGCCCCGTCCTCCCGCCAAACTCGAACGCCTTCAGAAGATTCTCGCGGCTGCCGGCGTGGCCAGCCGCCGCAGCGCCGAAGCGATGATCGAGCAGGGCCGCGTGCAGGTCAACGGCAAGGTGGTTACCGTGCTGGGCACCAAGGCCGACGCCGGGCGCGACCACATCCGCGTGGACGGCAAGCTGCTGCAAGGGGCCGAGCGCCATCGTTACTTCGTCCTCAACAAGCCCAGGGGCTTTGTCACCACGGTCAAGGATCCCGAAGGCCGCCCCACGGTGATGCAGTTCTTTGACAAGATGAAGGAGCGCCTCTATCCCGTCGGCCGCCTCGACTACATGAGCGAAGGGCTGCTGGTGGTGACCAACGACGGCGAACTGGCCAACCGGCTCACCAAGGCCTCCTCGGGCGTGGAAAAGACCTATCTGGTGAAGGTCGCCGGCCAGCCGACGGAAGCGGAACTCAACATCCTTCGCGGCGGTGTCGCCATCGAGCGCGGCAAGCCGGGCTCGCCCACGGTTCGCACCTCCCCGGCCCGCATCCGCCAGGTCCGCCAGGGCGACAATCCCTGGTATGAAGTGGTTCTCATCGAAGGCCGCAACCGCGAACTGCGCAAGATGTTCGAGGAAGTTGGCCACTTTGTCGAGAAAATCCGCCGCACCGGCTACGGACCGCTGGTCCTCGACCAGGAGCCGGGCAACCTGCGCGAGCTTGAGCCGGGAGAGGTGGAACTGCTGCGCAAGGCCGCCGAAGGCAAGCTGCGTACTCCGAAATCGAAGGATATCCGCCGCCGCAACGCGGCCGATGCCGGCCTGTTGCCGACGGTCCTGCCCAAGCCCAGCAACCGGCCGCGTCCATCGCCCCAGCCGCCCACCGCTGACCGGCCTGCCGCCTATCGCCCGATTGAGCCGGCCCATCAACAGGATGAAGCGGCTGCCCCATCTTATTTGCGATCTCAGCGGAAACGGTGGGATGCGACAAAACCACCAAAGGGCCGGATCAGCAAGAGCTTTGGCGCGGACAAGCCCTTCCGTCCGGCCCGCCCAGCCTCAGAAGACTTCCGCCCCGCCGCTGGCCGCACTTCCGCGCCCAATCCCGTGCGAAGCTTTTCCCGCGTTGAAGAGGAGCGTCCCCGCCGGACAGGCACTGGCGATGCAGCCAATTTTGGAACCGCCCGGCCCGCGGGACGCAGCTTCGACCGCCCAGCCTATGACCGCCCCCGCGCCGGCGCTCCCCGTCCCGGCTCGGCGGGAACGGGCAGAACCGGCGGCGCAGCCGGCCGTCCCTTCCCCGCCAAACCCGCCTGGAAGAAGCCGGAGCGCCCGGAACGCAGTGACCGGCCGCCTTACCAGCGCTCTGCCCCACCCCGCCGCGAAGCTCCGGTCCGCCAAGCCCGTGACTTCGACGCGGATCTTGGCCCTGTGAGACCGCCCAATCTCCACATCGAGGAGATACCGTCTGATCGGCCGACCCAGTCGCGGCCATTCCAGCCGAGGGAAAACGCTGCTCGCGCCAGTTCACCTCGGCCCACGCCCAGCCGGCCCAGCTCAGACCGGCCCCGGCCGAGCCGTCCTGATTTCAAGAGGGCGGCTCCTTCTGCCCGTCCCGGCGCAGCCAAGCCCTTCCGGGGCGAAGGCGGCCTGGCGCGCCCCTTCACCACCAGCAGCGGCAAACCCCGCCCCGGCGGCGCGCGTCCCAGCTCAAAACCCGGCAGCCGTCCCTACAAATCCGGTCCTGACGCTGGCTCCGGCCCACGCCCAGCTTCCGGTTCCCGATCTATCGAAGCTCGCACGGGCTCCGCTTACCGCCCCACCACGCAGAAGCCCTACCCCAACTCCGGCTCGCGCGCCGAGAGAAAAGCCGGTCCCGGCTGGAAGCCCAAGCCCAGCTTCAGCGGCGCCGGCAGACCCGCTTCCGGCTCGCACTCCAGGCCCAAGCCGGGCGGCTTCAGCAAATCCGGCTACAAGGGCAAGCCTCCCGGCAAACCTCACGGCGGACGGAGGCCAAGTTAATCGGCCTGGCGTAGTTTCTTCTTTCGCGGTGAAATTGAAATATCAGGAAATCGGTGTGCGAAATCTGGTTCGTACTCCGATTCACCCGAGCATATCCAGCCGGGGCGTCTTCCGTAATTCTGTAGACCGCGGGTTCATTGGTTTCCCACCCATTCCGCAGAAAGAAGCGGAATGGATGGGCCACGAAGGTCTATAGCAAGGCGGAAAATGCTCTAAAACGCCGCTTGGCCATTCACGACGGAACCGACTACTTTTCCCGCCGCATTCACGGCCACAAGGCTGGCCGGCTGGCCGGCGGCGAGCGAGCCCGCCTGATCGCCGAGTCCGGTCATCAAAGCCGGGTTTATGGTCAGCAGCCGCAGCGCCTGTTCAAGCGGCGCGCCGGTGAAATGGATGAAATTCGCGAGGGCGCGGTCGAGCGTGAGCACACTGCCGGCCAGGACGCCGCGGGCCATGGCTCTGCCCTGGGCAACTTCGACCGCGAATCCGCCCAACTGGTATGTGCCGTCCGGCATTCCCGCCGCGCTCATCGCATCCGTCACCAGAATCGCCCGCTCCGGCCCCTTGGCGCGCCACCACAGCTTCACCATCTCCGGCGCGACGTGGATGCCGTCGCAGATCAATTCGGCGTAGAGCGCATCGCAGGTAAGCACCGTGCCTAGAATCCCCGGCTCGCGATGGTCGAGAGGGCGCATGGCGTTGAAGGTGTGCGTCGCGCTCACGGCTCCCGCGTCAATGGCGGCGCGCGTCTCCTCGGCCGTGGCATTCGAGTGGCCGACTGAAATGCGGACTCCACGCTCGCCGGCGTGGGCGGCCAGTTCGACTGCGCCGGGCAGCTCGGGCGCCAGCGTCATCAGGCGGACGTGTCCCTCGGCGGCCTCTTGGAATCGGTCGAAGGTGGCAATGTCGGGGGCCAGCAGATGCTCCGCCGGCTGCACTCCGCGCTTGGTGTGCGAAAGAAACGGGCCTTCCAGATGAATGCCGATTGGCCGCGCCAGCCCTGCAACAGCCGGCCGCTCTACGAGCTTCGCCAGCCCGGCGAGCGACCGCAACGTCGCATCCAGCGGCGCGGTGACCGTAGTGGCCAGAAAGCCGCCTGTGCCGCGCGAGGCCAGAAAGCCGCCGATGGCCTCCAGCGCCGCGGGCGTGGCTTCCATTACATCGTGGCCTTTGGCTCCGTGGAAGTGCACGTCAAAGAACGCGGGCGCCAGTGTCGCGCCGGGAAAGTCGAGCAGGCGAGTTCCGCCGGGCAGCTCGCCGGCGGCACGCGTTGAAATGGATTCGATCCGGCCGTCTTCAACGGCAACAATCGGGTGATCGAGCAGCCGGGTTCCATCCCAAAGCCGCTCCGCTGTGAGTACGGTTCTCATGCCATCAATTATTGCAGCATGGCCGGACCAGGTCCGTGACCGGTAGAAACGTTCTTCGCTCAGGACGCCACTTGGCGGCGTGGACGCCGCCAGGACAGCCGGCCGGGAGGCCGGCGCTACCTCCCGCACAAGTACATCTCTTGCCGGTCACGATACTAGTGAATCAGCGTCGTTCTGTCCGGTGAGAGCGCGCCATTCCGCGCATGCGCCGCCTTGAAGGCTGCCTGCGCGGCCGCAAGCTCCGCCCGGCAGGCTGTCAACTGTGCAGAGAGGTGGGCAAACTGAGACTCCAGATGCAGCCGCAACTCCTCGATGGCGTTTTCCAGCCGGTCGTTGGCGGCAATCTGCTCGGCCTGGCTCACCTGCACGCTCTTCAGGTTGGGCAAAATCACGTCGACGAGAAGCCTGGTGAGGGAAACAAATGGGTCGTTCATGAGGAGATTCTAAGCACAAATAAGAAAGAGCGCCTGATTACGGCTGGCCAGCCGTTGGTAATGGGTGCGATGAAGAAACCGGCGAAGAGTGCGATTGTCACCGTTTTGTAAAGCGCGGGCAGCCTCAATCTTGCTAATGTTTGGCAATGAACACTACGTCGCGGCGATTGGTTTCCTTTGCGGTCCTCACTCTGGGAGCGGGGGCCCTTGGCGCGGGAGTTGTTTGGGCGCAAACAGTGAATCTGCCCACCGGCCAGCAGTTGATTGGGGAGATACCGGGCCATCCGGAGCGGTTGAACAGCCTGCCGATTTCCATGGCCGTCTCTCCGGACGGGCGTTACGTGATTACGCTGAATGCCGGCTATGGCGCCCTGGAGTCAAATTACGATCAATCGCTGGCGGTGCTCGACACCGCGACCGGGGCAGTGGCGGATTTCCCCGATGCCCGGACGCCGCAGAATGCAAAGCAGACGATCTTCTCCGGACTGGCCTTCAGCCGCGACGGCAGCCACATCTACGCCAGCATCGGCTCGATTGCCGACCCGCTCGGCAGCCGCAAGGGCGACACCGGCAGCGGAATCGCCGTCTACCGCTTTGCCGGGGGCAATATCACTCCCGAGCGCCTGATTCATCTGCCGTTTCAGCCGCTCGCCGCGGGCCGGAAGACGAGGCTGCGGGGTGGCGCGGACGGCAGCAAGGGAGTGCCCTTTCCAGCGGCGATTGCGGTCCTCGGCTTGGCAGGCGCGGAGAAGCTGCTGGTTGCCGATAACCTCTCCGACGATGTTCTGCTGCTGGATGCAGCGAGCGGTCGAATCGAAAAGCGCTTCGACCTGGCCGAGAACGATGCCGTTCCCTCGACCTATCCCGTTGCATTGGCGGTCTCGTCCGATGGGGCGCGCGCCTTTGTCGCTTTGTGGAATGCCTCGGAGATCGTGGAACTGAATCTGGCCAAAGGAACGGCAGGCCGCAAGCTCGCCCTGCTCAAGCCCTCCAGTCCGGTGGCGCCGGGCACGCACCCCTGCGCTCTGGAACTCACCCGCGATGGAAGAACGCTCTACGTGGCCCTGGCCAACCGCGATGCGGTCGCCGCCGTCAACGTCGCGGCAGGGCAGTTCTCGGTGAAAGGCTACTTCGATACGCGGCTTCCCGGACAAAGCTACTTTGGCGCCGAGCCGGCGGCCCTGGCCGTGAACGCCGACGGCAGCCGCCTTTATGCGGCCAACATGGGCAGCAACGCGGTTGCGGTCATCGACACAAAGAAGCTGACGCGGAAAGCCGCGCAGCAGGGAATGGTCGAACCCATCGGCTTTGTTCCCACCGAATGGATGCCTATCTCGATGGCCTTTTCAGGCGGCAATCTCTACCTTGCCACCGACAAGGGCAAGGGAACGGGCCCCAACAACTTTCCGCAGCCGGAGCCGCTGCCCAGGGCCGGAACCACGACGCCGGAACAGCGCAAGCCGCAAAGACCCACCACCTACATCGCCAGCCTCTTGCACGGTTCGCTGGCCACGCTCGACGCCGCCGAGATCGAGCGGAGTTTGCCGCAATGGACCGATCTGGTTCTCGAATCCAACCGCATGAAGGCAGCGGAAGAGAAGATCGCGTTTGCCGGCCCGGAGCAGAACCCCATCAAGCACGTGATTTACATCATCAAGGAGAACCGGACCTATGATCAGATCCTCGGCGACCTGCAATACGACGGCAAGCCGGTGGGCAACGGCGATCCCAGCCTGACCATGTACGGCGAGGCCATCACGCCCAACCTGCACAAGCTGGCCCTGCAATTCGGCCTGCTCGACAACTTCTTCGACTCCGGCGAGGTCTCGGGCGACGGGCACGTCTGGTCAACGGCAGCCATCGGCACGGACTACCTGGAAAAGACCTGGCAGCAGAGTTATCGCGGCGGGCAGCGCACCTACGATTACGAGGGAGTGGTGGCTGATGGCTACCCGCTTCTGCAAGGGATACCCGACGTGAACGAACCGGCCAGCGGCTATCTCTGGGGCAACCTGGCCGCGCACGGCAAGAGCTTCTACCACTTTGGCGAATTCATCTCAACCAAATTCTGCAATGAGGTGAAGACAGCCAACCCGCAACAGGGCCCGATGCTGGCCGGCCAGAACTGCGCCCGCCAGGCCGTTGCTCCCGGCGAGGAGCTGCCCGCCGAGTGGGGCGGCGGGGAAAACAAGTGGCCCTGGCCCATACCGCTGATCGCCTCGAACATCGCCACCAAGCCGGAGCTGGTGGGCCACTTCGCCGCCGAGTCGCCGGACTTCAACCTGGCTGTTCCCGACCAGGTGCGCATCGAGATCTTCCTGCGCCATCTAAAAACCTGGGTCGCGGACCGTGCTCAGGGCACGGACACCATGCCGAATTTTGTGTTGCTCCGGCTGCCGAATGACCACACCGCCGGCACACGTCCCGGCGGACCGACGCCGAGATCCTCGGTGGCCGACAACGATCTTGCCGTTGGCCGCGCCGTCGAGGCAATCTCCCACTCGCCCTTCTGGGACGATACCGCCTTTTTCATCCTCGAAGACGATGCGCAGGATGGCGGCGACCATGTGGACGCGCATCGCTCGATCGCGCTGGTCGTCAGCAAATATGCCCCGCGCGGGCCAGTTCCATTTGTCGACAGCCGGTTTTACTCGACCGTGAGCGTGATTCGCACCATGGAGTCGCTGCTCGGGCTGCCTCCGATGAACAACAACGACGCCTTCACGGCGTTGATTTCGACCCTCTTCACTGGCCTCGGCGATCAGCCGGCCTTTGACGCGGATACCTCCAACCGCGACAACGGTCTGATCTACACGGCCAACGCCAAAACGGCGCCGGGCGCAAAGGAAAGCATGAAGATGGACTTCCGGCACGCCGACCGCGCCGACGCGCGGAAGCTCAACGTGATTTTGTGGAAGGACGCCATGGGCGCGACGCCCGTCCCCGCCATGCTGAGCGAGCGGCGCAAGAAGACGGCGAAGGACTGAGTGGGCAGTGGTCAGTGGTCAGTGAACAGTGGACAGTGAAGGTCCGGTCTTGCTCCTCCTTTTATTGTGTGCGGGCGGAGAGTAATCATCTGCGATGCGGCCGGCAGAATCCCTCGTTTCCCACCTTTGAATCAAAAGGCGATTCAAGGATGGGGCACCCGGTTGTGGTTGCCGAAGAGATTGAGCGCCTTTACTGCCTGCCGGATGAAGCTGGCCCAGGAGATCAGGCTCGCTTGCGACACACCTTGCAGGTGAGGCTGCGAACCTTCTCCATCGTGCATAATTTAAAGACGATGGGTCTTTTGTGGAGTCCGGAGAGTTGGGGGCAGCGGCTGGCTGAGCTGGAGGCGCAGAGCGGCGAGCTGAAGGATGCGCCTCTGCGGCGCGACGTGCGCTCTCTAGGCACGCTGCTGGGCGAGGTTTTGCGCGAGCAGGCGGGCGAGGAGCTGTTTGCCCATGTGGAAGCGCTGCGGCAGGGGACGATCCGGCGGCGCGACGAAGAGGCTCGCGGGCAGCACGAAGAGGCTGTGCTTCATGCGGCGACGGCGCTGGAGCTGGTGCACTCGCTGCCGGTGGAGCGGGCGGTTCTGCTGACGCGCGCTTTCGCATTTTATTTTGAGCTGATCAATTTAGCGGAAACGAACCATCGCAAGCGGCGGCGCACGGCTCTGCACCTGAGCGGCACAGCCGGCCGCCAGCGCGGGTCCTTGACAGGTACATTATGCGAGATGCGGCGGGTGGGGATTGGCGCGGAGGAGGCTCTGGAGTGGCTGAGACGGATTCTCGTCGTGCCGGTCTTTACCGCGCATCCGACGGAGGTGGCGCGGCGGACGGTGATGTTCAAGCGGCGGAGGATCGGCGAGTTTCTCGCGGCTCTCGACCAGATTCCCGTGCCCGAGCAGGAGATGGCGCGGCTGGAAGAGGCCATTCGCGCCGAGATCACCGCGCTGTGGCAGACCGACGAGGTGCGCTCGCGGCGGCCCACGGTCTACGACGAGATCAAGATGGGGCTGGACTACTACGATGTCTCGATCTTCGAGACGCTGCCCAGCCTTTACCGGGAGATTGCCGAGGCGCTGCGGGCGGCTTACGGCGTTGAGATGGAGGCGCTCGAGCTGCCGCAGGTGCTCAGCTTCGGCTCATGGATCGGCGGAGACCGCGATGGGAATCCCTTTGTGACGCCGGAGGTGACACGGGACGCGATTCGTCTGGCGCGGGGGCATCTGCTGCTCTACTACCAGCGGCGACTGGATGAGATCTGCGACCTGCTGACGACCAGCGCGCAGCAGATTGGCGCGAGCGAGGAGCTGATGCTGCGGCTGGAGGCCTACGTGGCGCTGGTGCATACACCCGAGGCGCAGGTCTTCGGGGCGCAGTACGAGTTTGAGTATTATCGCCGCTTCGCGCTTTGCCTGAAGGCGCGGATTCAGAGGACGCTGGAGCAGCCGGGGCCGGTGGGGGCCAGGCTGCCGGTGATGCCTTATACGCTGGCGCGCGGCCGGGACAATTTTGCCAAGCTCGACAAACTGGCCGAGGCGCTGCCACCTTACTGCTCGGTTCTTGATTTCATCGACGACCTGGAGACGCTGCGCGCGTCACTCAAGGCCAATCGCGGGGAGCGGATTGCGCGGGCGCTGGTGGATCCGCTGATTTTGCAGGTGCGCGCGTTTGGGCTGCACCTGCACACGCTGGACATTCGGCAACATGCTCGGGTGCACGCTACGGCCTTGCAGGAGACGATTGCCGACACCGTCGCGCCGTCGCTGCCTGGCGAGCTTTCGGAGGAGAGTTCGAGCGTGCTGGAGACCTTCCGTGTGGTGGCGGAGATCAAGGACGGCTGCTCGCCGGAGGCGATTCGCCAGTACGTAATCAGCGGCGCATCGACGGTGGAGGATGTGCTGGCCGTGGTGCGGCTGGCGCGGCTAGGCGGCGTGCGGGTTGAGGGCTCGGGGCGTGATCCGGGACTGATGCCGGTGCCGCTGTTTGAGTCGATTGAAGATTTGCGCAGGGCTCCGGCCGTCTGCCGCGAGCTGTGGAGCCGGGAGGACTATCGCAAGCTGATGGCCACGTGGGGGAACTGGCAGGAGGTGATGCTGGGCTACTCCGACTCCAATAAAGATGGCGGGATGTTGACCTCGACATGGGAGATCTTCCGCGCGCATCGCGATCTGCATGTGGTGGCGCGGGAGTGCGGGGTCAAGCTGCGGCTCTTCCACGGGCGGGGCGGGACGGTGGGCCGCGGCGGAGGGCCGACGCATCGCGCCATCTTCGCGCAGCCGATGGACAGCTTCGACGGGCAGTTGCGGATTACCGAGCAGGGCGAGGTGCTGAACTTCAAGTACGCCGACGAGGTGCTGGCGGAGCGCAATCTGGAGTTGATGATTGCAGCCTCGCTGGATGCGCTGGCCCGGCCGAATGCGAAAGACCCGGAGGGGCATTTCAGCGGCGTGCTGAAGCCGGAGTGGGAGGCCGCGCTCGATAAGCTCTCCGGCATTGCCTTCCGCTTCTACCGGCAGCATATTCTCGACGACCCGGAGGTGGTGACGTATTTCGAGCAGTCGACGCCGGTGGGCGAGCTGGAGCAGGCCAAGATCGGCTCGCGGCCGGCGCGGCGCGGCGACTCAACAAAACTTGCCGATCTGCGGGCGATTCCGTGGGTCTTCGGGTGGACGCAATCGCGGCTGCTGGCGCCGGCGTGGTTTGGGGTGGGCTTTGCGCTGGAGCAGTATCTGGCGCGGGCGGGCTCGCTGGAGCTGCTGCAGACGATGGCTCGGGAGCTGCCGCTGTTTATCGACCTGCTGCGCAACGTGGAGCTGGCGCTGGGCAAGGTGGATCTGGCCACGGCGCGGCTCTACTCCGCGCTGGTGGAAGACGCGGCGGTGCGCGAGCGGATTTACAAGCTCTTCGAGGAGGAGTTTCACCGCACCGAGCGCGCGCTGCTGGCGGTGACAGGGCAGCATGAGCTGCTGGAATCGAACCCGGTGCTGGCGCGCTCGATCAAGCTGCGCAACCCCTACGTCGATCCGATGCACCTGATCCAGGTGGATTTGCTGCGGCGGAAGCGGGCCGGCGAGGATACGCCGGAGGTGAACCGGGCCATCGCGGCGACGATCAGCGGCATAGCGGCGGGGCTGAGGAATACGGGGTAAGGCGAAAGAAAGATTTGCCAGAATGTGCGCAAGAGGATTAACCTGTTTTCATGCGTCGATGTCGCTAACACCGCCCTGGTGCACCTTGCGACGGTGACGTGCGCGGCGTTCGCGCGCAGACTTTCCCGCCCGACAGTTTGACCCTTCACCCCCCAAAAAACAGAGAACCCACGGGAGCCATCCCGAAAAAAGGAGATCATCATGGCGCGTATTGCCGCGAATGTCACGGAATTGATTGGTAAAACCCCCCTCGTCCGGCTGAACCGCGTAGCGGCGGGCTTGCCCGCAACCGTCGTAGCCAAGCTGGAGAGCCAGAACCCCGTATCGAGCGTGAAGGACCGCATTGGCTTCGCGATGATCGACGATGCCGAGCGGAGGGGCAAGATTGTGCCCGGCAAAACGGTGCTGATCGAGCCGACCAGCGGCAACACCGGCATCGCGCTGGCCTTTGTGGCCGCCGTCAAGGGCTACAAGATCATCCTCACCATGCCGGAGACGATGAGCCTGGAGCGGCGCGTGGCGCTGCTGGCCTTTGGCGCGGAGATCGTGCTGACCCCCGGCCCCAACGGCATGAAGGGCGCCATCGCCAAGGCCAGCGAGATCCTGGCCAAGACGCCGAATGGATACATCCTGCAGCAGTTCGACAACCCGGCGAACCCGGCTATCCACTACCACACCACTGGCCCGGAGATATGGGAGGACACGGAAGGCAAGGTGGACATCCTTATCTCCGGCGTGGGAACAGGCGGCACGATCACCGGCGTGGCCAAATACATCAAGGAGCGCAAGCCGGAGTTCAAGGCGATTGCCGTGGAGCCGACCGACAGCCCCGTGCTGAGCGGCGGTAAGCCGGGACCGCACAAGATTCAGGGGATCGGCGCGGGCTTCGTTCCCAGCGTGCTCGACACCAAGCTCATCGACGAGGTGGTCCAGGTGACCAACGACGAATCAGTTGAGATGGCCCGGCGGATGGCGAAGGAGGAGGGCCTCTTTGTCGGCATCAGCTCGGGAGCCGCGGCAGCGGCGGCGCTGAAGGTTGCCGCGCGGCCGGAGAATGCCGGCAAGCTGATTGTGGTGGTGCTGCCCGACTTCGGCGAGCGCTACCTGTCGAGCGTGCTCTTCGAGCCGTTGCGCCAGCAGGCGCTGGCCTTGCCGGTTGAAGCGATTGCGGTGTAGGCGGTCCGGGCGGGCGGAGCTCGCAGGGGTTCGTGGTTGCCCAGGTCTCAAAGGCGAGACCTGGTGCACCGGCTCTCTGCTCAACCGAGATCAACAGAGAATGGGCTGAATTCCATCCTCTATCATCAAGAGAAGACTCTCTCCATGGCTTTGTTCGCCCGCATTCGCGAAGACATCAACTCCATCCTGGAGCGCGACCCGGCCGCGCGTTCCAGGCTGGAGGTCTTTCTCTGCTATCCGGGGCTGTGGGCGGTGTGGATTCACCGCGTCTCCCACGCTTTGTGGCGCGCCCGGATGCGGCTGCTGGCGCGGCTGCTCTCCCAGGTTGCCCGCTTCTACACCGGCGTGGATATTCATCCCGGCGCGCTGCTGGGCAGGAGGCTCTTCATCGACCACGCGGCCGGGGTGGTAATCGGCGAGACCTCGATTGTGGGCAGCGACGTGACGATGTACCAGGGGGTGACGCTGGGCGGCACCGGCAAGGGCCACGGCAAGCGCCATCCGACGGTCTGCGACGGGGTCTTCATCGGCAACAACGCCAACCTGCTGGGCAACATCACCATCGGCGAAAACTCGCGCGTGGGCGCCGGGTCGGTGGTTCTGTCGGATGTGCCGCCGAACTCGACGGTGGTGGGCGTTCCGGCGCACATCGTCTATCGCAACGGCGAGCGAGTGCTGATTACCGATCCGCACGACATCAAGGATCCGCTTTCGGATTCGCTGATTGCGCTGTCGGCTCGCGTGGAGGAGCTGGAAGAACGCATGGGCGGACAGCGCAGGCCGGCCGAGCAGTTCACCGCCGAGGCCGCCGAGCGCGAAGCCTACCGCGAGAAGTTGGAGCGGCTGCGGCAGTATGTTTCGATGGGCGAAGGGATCTGAAGCCGGATTCCTCTCTGGACCGCCTCCGAGATAATCCCTGCAAAAAACAGACTTTGGCCTTGACAAGAATCTTTCATAGCATTATACATAGCTATACGAGGTATAGTGCTATGGCAATTCAAAGGGCTCAGCCAAACCAGAGTGAGCAGCCGGACCGCTGGGAGGCTCAACTGCGCAAAGGGGCGCTGGAGATGGCGGCTCTGGCCAGTCTCTGGCAGGGACGGCTGTATGGCCTTGAAATCATTCGCTTTCTGGAGAACCACTCTCAACTGGCTCTGGCGGAAGGCACCATCTACCCGATCTTGAACCGGCTCAAGACCGAAGGCCTGCTCACCTCCGAGTGGGTTGAGGCTGAGGCCGGACACCCGCGCAAGTACTACTCGCTGACCGACGCAGGACGCCTGCGCCTGCGGCAGATGGCGGAGGCCTGGACCAGCTTCTCGGGCGGCCTGAGCCGCCTTCTTGAACCTGTATTCGCTATGAAGGAGAATCACCAATGACGGCAGAAACACAGATCGACAGCTATCTAACCGCGCTCCGCTTGCATCTTGGCCCGCTCACCATCGCCGAGCGGGAAGAGATCGTTCGCGAGATCGACGCCCACGTCCGCGACTCCGCAGAGGAATCTGGCGCCTCCGTTGAGAGTGTCCTCGCCCGGCTGGGATCGGCCGAGGAGTTGGCCGCACAGTATCGCGATGGGCTACTCATCCGCAAGGCCAGCCGCAGCTTTTCGCCCCTGCTGCTGCTGCGCGCTGCGCTGCGGCTTGCCACGAAGAGCATCTTTGGGATCTTCGTGTTCTTTTGCGGCGTCTTTGGATATTCATTCGGAGCTGGATTTGTCATTGTCGCTTTGGCCAAGACAATCGTCCCTTCGCACACCGGAGCATGGGTTCAGGATGGGCAGGTGGTCTCGGCCGGAGCGTTTATCTACGGCGTGTCTCCTATGGCCCATGAGGTTCTTGGCCTGTGGATCATACCGCTGGGACTCATTGCTGGCAGCTTCACCCTCCTGCTGACGACCTTCCTCATTCGCACCTCTATGCAGGTCTCCCAGCGCTTGCAGTCGAGGCTGTGACGCAACTGGCGCTGGCTTCCATGAAGACGGGAATGGGGGAAGTTGCGGGAGTTGGGACCGATTGAATAGGTTCGCGGCCTCCAGAGTATGGTAGTTCCGTTCGCCCCGGTGCTACAGTGGATTCGTCCCCACTTTGTTGCCGGAGTCCGTCTTCTTGCCTGGTTTTCGTTCGCTGCTTTTGGTTCTTTTCGCGCTTCCTGTTGCCGCCCACGCGGCTGCGCGCGTGCAGGCCGCGCCTGTTCCGGCGGAGATGCGCTCGACGGCCTTTACCGTGCGCGTGAACGGCCAGACGGTGGACGTGGCCCATGCCGCCGCGAGTTACGATTTCGTCAGCTTCGATATCACCGGGCCTGTGACCGTGGAGATTACGGCGGCCGAGCAGGGCTTCTGGGACAAAGGCGTGGACATTCAGCCCTGGCGGCTGGGGTTGAGGCCGATCCGGCCCGAAGGCCGAGACAAGGCCCAGACGATCCGCTTCCGGCTCGCTGGGCCGGCCAAGCTCTCCATCTCGCGGCCGGGCGACTTTTTGAACCACGCCAAGATGCTGTTCCTCTTTGCCGGCGCGCCGCCGCCGCCGATGCCGCGCAAGCAGGCGATTCATGCTTACCAGGCGGGGGTCTACCACCAAAGCCTCAATCCAAAGAGCGGGGAGACGATCTATCTGGCTCCCGGCTCGTACTTTTTCGGCAGCCTCAATCTTTGGAAGGTTAGCAACGTAAAGATTCTGGGCCGCGGAACCATTGTTTATGAAGGCCCCCAGGATCCCAATGCCGACGAAGGCTGGATGCAGAAGCCCGACTGGCACTGCATCGGCGCGCTCGAGGCTCACAACGTGGAGATCGACGGCCTGACCTGCATTGTGCGGTCGCGGACGTGGTCGATCCAGATGAAGGACTCGACGGGATTTCTGTTTGACGACCTGCGCCTGATCGGCGGCAACCCGGCCAACGCGAACCAGGACGGCATGGACTGGCTGGGCGGCGGCGACTCCATTGTGCGCAATTCCTTTTTGAGAGCCTCGGACGATGTCTTCGCCATGGAGGGCAACTGGGACGGCTACACCGATGCGGATATGATCCGGCCGGGGCACGACGTGGACAACATTCTCATCGAGCACAGCGAGCTATCGACCAGCATCTCCAACATTGTGCGCGCGGGCTGGCCCCGAAAGACCTTCAACTCGCGCAACTTCATTCTGCGCGACTCCGACATTCTCCACGGTGGCATCGGAGCATGCGGGCAGACGTTCGGCCTGCTCGGCTTCTGGGGCGCGCAGGAGGCCAAGGGCGTCCACTCGGAGTTCACTTTTGAGAATCTGTTTCTCGACGACTGGTACTCGCTGGCGCAGATGGAGCAGGAGTACCCAGGGCTGCATGGGTTCACCTTCCACAACATCTGGGCGCTGGACCAGCCGCCGCTGGAAGATTCGACGATGACCGGCGACGTAGCAGACGTGACCTTCGACAACGTGAAGTACGGCCAGAGGCGTGCGGCCGGCAATGCCGATCTGCCGCTGACGATCTCCGGCGGCGCGGCCCCTGCTCACTTTACGGCCCCGCATGGCCCGGTGGCGGCCTTCACCGTGGACCCGCCGGTCTTTGCGCCGGGCCAGCCGGTTACGTTCTCCGCCCAACCCTCGCCCGGCGCCAGCTATACCTGGCTCTTTGGCGATGGAAGCCAGGCCAGCGGCCGCCGGGTGCGCCACCGGTTTCCGGATGCCGACGGGACCGAACTCGATGGGGCCGGAGACGGCGCCGGACGCTTCCGGGTTCTGCTCCACGTGACGGATGATGAGGACAACCCTGATACGACCAGTCAGGATTGGGCCGCGCAGGGCGTGGTGGCCGTGGCTCACTGGCACGAGGCGGCGCGCATTCTCGGGCCAACGACAGCCGGGTTGGCCTGGCGGATTTACCCCGGAGAATGGACCGAACTGCCGGAGCTTGCAACCAAACGCGCGGTCTTCACCGGCGAAGGGCCCAACCTGCACACCGATGCGCAGGGCTTTACGCATTATGCCGTCGCATGGGAGGGATTTATCGACATTCCCGCCGACGGGGGCTATACCTTTCACCTGATGGATCGCGACGGGGCGCGGTTGGTGATCGACGGCGTGGAGGTGGCGAAGACCGGCCCGCCGTTTGCCCAGGTCTGCGGCTCGCCGGGCAATGCAATGCGCTATGACCGAGGGTCGCTGGGGCTGCGGGCGGGTGAGCATACGTTTCATCTGGAGGGATTGCACTCGGTGAGCCAGGGATCGCCGCGGCTGCTGTGGGAGGGGCCAGCGCTGCCGCTGACCGATATGCCTCCGGCGGCGTTTAGCCATTTGCGGCAGGATGTGGTGAAGCAGGGAATAGGGACTAAGGGACTGAGGGACTAGGAACTCGGGGCTCCCCACGGCCCCCTTACTTCGGCAGTTGCGAGGTATTCCACCCGCCGCCGAGGGCGCGGACCAGGCCTACGCTCGAAACGAATTGGCGCGTCTGAACGTCGATAGCGGTGCGCTGGTTCTGGAGCAGCGCGGCTTCGGCCGTCAGCACTTCAAGATAGCTGGTGACGCCGCCTTTGTAGCGTTGATTGGAGATTTCGTAAGAGTGCTGTGCCGAGTCGACGGCCCTCTGCTCGACGGTCGATTCCTGCTCCAGAATCCGCAGGCCGGAGAGCTGATCTTCCACATCATTGAAGGCGGCGAGGACGGAGGCTTTGTAGGCGGCAGCCTGGGCCTCGTAGCTGTGGCGAGCCTGATCGGTAAGAGCGCGGCGCTGGCCGGCGTCGAAGAGGAGTTCCGTTGCTTGCGCCCCTAAACTCCATAGCACGCTGGGGCCCTGGATCCATGTTCCGCCATGTTCGCTCTCGAAGCCGCCCGTGCCATTGAGGGTGATGGTGGGATAGAAGGCGGCGACGGCGATGCCGATCTGCTCATTGGCGGCTGCGGCACGGCGCTCGGCGGCGGCGATGTCGGGGCGGCGCTCGAGCAACTGCGAAGGCACGCCGAGGGGAACCTTGGGCAGGGACAAGTCGAGTGGCGAAGGCGGAATGCTGAACTCAGAGAGATTCGCGTTAGCGATGGTTCCGATGGCGTGCTCGTATTGGGCGCGGGCCACGCCAACATCGACCCGTTGCGCGCGCACGGTTTCAAGCTGGGTGCGGGCCTGAGCCACGTCGGCCTCGGTGCCG
>Ga0302279_10003942_pt1 | contig 17968 bp, 15 predicted proteins | sample III_Bog_N3_3_FD_194541 | JGI IMG/M metagenome (GOLD analysis project Ga0302279, IMG submission 194541) | Peat permafrost microbial communities from Stordalen Mire near Abisko, Sweden - III_Bog_N3_3 | ecosystem: Environmental > Terrestrial > Soil > Wetlands > Peat | place: Sweden: Abisko...
GCACCGGCGCGATCGCAACGTGCAGTTCGTCGATGAGGCCCTCGCGCAGATACTGCCGGACGGTCGCCGGCCCGCCGCCGATGCGGACGTCCTTTTCGCCCGCGGCTTCGCGTGCCCGATCCAGCGCTTCGTGAATGCCGCCGGTGATGAAGTGGAACGTCGTGCCGCCCTCCATCTCGATCGGGGCACGGGCGTAATGGGTCAAGATGAAGACGTTCACGACGCTTCGTCGTGAACGTGAGGGGTTGAAGCTAGGCGCCGCATGCGAACGTACGCGAATGCCCTCGGGCAGATAGGCCGCAGGCCACGGAAACGGCTCCATGACCTCCGTCTTCCGACCCGCGTAAGCGGGGCCGGCCGCGTGGGTGTACAGGAGTGACATGCACATCGATCCATCGTAGCTGTGGAACGCGGTGCCGGGTATCGTGAATCGGGGGTTACGAGCCTGCGCGTTCGAGGATGACGGCGATCCCTTGACCGACACCGATACACATCGTGCACAGCGCGTAGCGACCGCCGGAGCGCGCGAGTTCGTAGGTCGCCGTCGCGGCGAGCCGCGCGCCGCTGGCGCCGAGCGGGTGGCCGAGTGCGATCGCGCCGCCATTAGGGTTCACGTGGGCCGCGTCGTCCGGGAGGCCGAGGGCGCGGAGAACGGCGAGGCTCTGGGCGGCGAACGCCTCATTGATCTCCACCACCGCCATCTCCGCCGCCGTAAGCCCGGTGCGTTCGAAGAGGCGCCGCGACGCGCTGATGGGCCCGATGCCCATGAGGCGCGGCTCGACGCCGGTTGTCGAGGCACCGACGATGCGCGCCAGTGGCGTGAGGCCGTGCGCCGCGATGCCGCGTTCCGAGGCCACGAGCAAGGCGCACGCACCGTCGTTGATGCCCGACGCGTTGCCGGCCGTCACGGTTCCGCCCGGCGTGACGATGCCGCGCAGTCCGGCCAGAGCATCGAGACCGATGTCTGCCCGCACGTGCTCGTCGCGATCGACCTCGCGCGGACCGCCCTTGTGCGGCACGGACACGGGAACGATCTCGACGTCGAATCGACCCGCCTCTTGGGCCGCGTGCGCCCGTTGATGGCTGCGGAACGCGAACGCATCCTGATCGGCTCGCGAGACGCCATACTCCAGCGCGACGTTCTCCGCCGTTTCGGGCATGCTGTCGGTCCCATACAATGCGCGCATCCGCGGGTTCACAAACCGCCAACCGATCGTGGTATCGTGCATCTCCGCGTGACGGGCGAACGCGACGTCGGGCTTCGCCATAACGAAGGGCGCCCGCGACATGCTCTCCACGCCGCCGGCGATCAGCAGGTCGGCTTCACCCGCGCGCACGGTGCGTGCCGCAATCCCCAGCGCATCCAATCCCGACCCGCACAGCCGGTTCACCGTCGATGCCGGTACGGTATGCGGCAGCCCGGCCAAGAGGACTGCCATACGCGCGACGTTCCGGTTGTCCTCGCCGGCCTGGTTGGCGCAACCGAACGTGACGTCGTCCAGTGCGCTCCAGTCGAGCGCAGGCCGGCGTCGCATCAGAGCCCCGATCGTCGCAGCTGCGAGATCATCGGGCCGAACGGCCGAGAGCGCGCCGCCGTGACGGCCGAACGGCGTCCGGACGGCATCGCAGATGTAGGCCGCGTTCAGAGCGCCCTCAGACAAGCGTCCCGACCGCGCTTTCCAACGCATGCCACGCAACGGGTCCGAATTTGTCGCGCCACTGTGCGTAGAGCCCCGCACTGCGAACGGCGTCGCGGAACGGACCGGGCGTCACGCGATCGACACGGATTCCTTCGCTTTGCAACTGCGCGACAATCGGCGTCTCGGCAGCGATGACGTCGGCGCGCTGGCGCACAGCGTAAGCGTCGACGGTCCCTTCGACGAGATCTCGCAACCCTTTGGGGAGCCGCGCCCAGGCATCGCCGTTGGCAAGGAGATAAGAGGCGCCGAAAACGTGATTCGTCAGGGTAACGTACTTCTGCACTTCGTAGAACTTTTGCTCTTGAATTGCGACGAGCCCTAGCGCCGCACCGTCAACGAGCTTCGTCTGCATCGCGACGTACGTTTCGGCCGAACTGAGCGGGACGGGCGATGCTCCGAACGCCTTTACCGTTGCGATCTCGACGACCGATGGTGGTACGCGGAGCTTCAGACCCGCGAAGCCCTCCGGTGAAGCGATCGCGTGCGCCGAGTTGCAGACTTGATGGAAACCGGACAACCAGACGCGCTGGAGCGGGAAGAGGCCCGCGTTCGCGATGTCGGCGCGCACGCGAGCGCCGACGGCTCCGTCGAGCGCGTCGAAGGCCTGCTTGTAGGAGGCGAACGCGAACGCGACGGTTTGCATCGCCGCGCTCGGCACGACGTCCGAGAGCGTGCCGTCGGGGATCAGCATCAGTTCGAGCGCGCCGCTGCGGACCTGGCCAAGCATCCCGGCGTCGTTGCCGAGTGCGTTGTTTGCGAACACCTGGATTTCGATGCGGCCGCCCGACTCTTGCTTGATCTTCTCGGCGGCCTTCGCGACGCCCGCGCCCATCGGTTCGCCGGGGCTGCGATCGTGCCCGAGCTTGTAGCTGAATTCGGCCGCGCCGGCGGGATAGCGGAGAAACGCGAACGATGCGAACGTGCCGGCCGCTCCGGCGATGAATCCCTTGCGCGGGGCGGTCATGGCGCTGTGACGCCAGGCCGCCGCAGCACGTCCGTGAGGGCGCCGAGCGTGGGTGCCCCCTCGATCGTGCGGAGAGCGTCGAGCACGTCGTCCGCGCGCACGCGGCTCTGGCCCCCGACCAGGATGCGGAACTTCTCTTCGACCTCGGCCGTGCCGGCCGGATCGAACTCCGTGCCGTGCGGTTGCAGAACTTCGTGCGAGACGGTCCGTCCGTCGCGCAGTTCGATCGCGACCGCGGCGCCGAACGCTTTCGGGTAGGCCGCGTCGACCTTGGGATCGACGAACGACTCGACGAGCTTCATGCGCGCGCGCTGCTCGGGGTCGAACAGCCGATCGGTCGCGTAGTGCCGTGGATCCTTCGGGTCGGCCGCGAGCGCGATCGCCGCGCAGTAGAGCACGCTGTATTGCGCGGAGACGGTATCGGCGGGTGCCGGGTTGCTATTTTGGTCCACGAGCCGTTTGCTCGCACCGATGCGCACGCGCGCGACGTCGTCGGCCGCGAAGTGATGCTCGGCCCGCAGTTTCTCGATCGCCTGTAACGTCGAATGAATCAGGGCGCAGCACGGATACATCTTGACCCACAGGTGGGTCAGTGCCCAGTCTTCACCCAAGCTCGCCGTGAGCGGTTCGACGCGTGCTGCCGCGCCGCCGACGACTTCGAGCAAGCCCATGTGACCTTCGAGCGGACTCTGCGCGGCGGTGAAGCTGCGCGCCGCGAGATCGGCGGCGACGACGCCGCTTTCGGCAGCGTGGCCGCCGTGCAGCCGCTTGATCATGCCGCCTTCGGACTGCGCGAACTGCTTCACGCCCGACGAGAACGCGACCGCGATGCCGAGCGCGTTCGCCAGCTGCTGCGCCGTGAGGCCGCGTACGACGCCCGCCGCCGCCGCGGCCCCGACGGGACCGGCGATGCCGGTCGTGTGGAAACCGCGCACGCTCTGATCGTTGCCGAGGGCGCCGCCGACGCGCGACATCACCTCGTAGCCCGCGATGATCCCGGCGATCAGCCGTTCGCCGCTCGCACCGGCCGCTTCGGCGGCGGCTAACGCGGCCGACACGATCACCGCACCGGGATGGACGTGATCCTTGTTGATCAGATCGTCGAGTTCGAAGCCGTGGATCGCCGTGCCGTTGGCCAGCGCGGCGTGTCCGGCGGAAACGCGCGCCCCGTCGGCGAGCAAGGTCGCGACGGGACGGCTGCCCTGATCGACCGCAAAATCGCGCACGATCCGGCCCCACTCCATCTGGGCGCCGAACACGCCGCAGCCGAGGCTATCCATGAGCGCGCGTTTGGCCGTCTCGACGACCGCCGCGGGGACGCGCTCAAGGCGCAGAGCGGCGACGAAGCCGGCCAACTCGGAGGTTGCATGTCGTTCCGCGAGCATCGATGTACCGCCTCAGATCGGGTGCGAGTGATGAAGAGGGTGCCGGTCGCGCTTATCTGCCGGCCGGCGGTGTGCCGAGCAGGCTCGCGGCTGGAAAGGCCGCCTTGAGTTGACCGTAGTGCGCAGCCAGATCGATCACCGGTTGAATGTAGTCGGTCGTCGTGCTGGTCGCATACTCGACACGGGTCGCCGTCTGAATCTCGGGGGCCGACTTGTTGACGTAGTTGGCGAGAATTGCCGCCGACGCTTCGTGGTTCGCGTTGGCCCACTTGGCCGTTTGATAGAGGATCGCGGTGAACGCCTTGGCGTCGGCCGGATGCGCCGTGACCCAATCCGTGGTCGCGAACCAGGCCGATGGCGTGAACCGTGGAGCGATCGCATCGTAGACGTTGGCGAGCCGCCGGACGTCGCTGCCGGGCGTGTCGATGCCCTGCGAGTTCGTTGCCTCGAGTGCGCCCGCGTCGACGCGGCCCGAAGTGACCGCCTCGCGCAGCGCGGAGAATGGGAACTCGACGAACTTCACTTGGCTCGGGTCGGCGCCGTTGCGTTCCATCCAGGCCCGGATGCCGAGCTCGGGCAAACTGCCCAGCGCGTTGACCGCGACCGTTTTTCCGGCCAGATCTTTGGCCGAGCGGATCGGCGAGCTGCGGGCGACGACGAGAATCCCGGCCGTAACCGCGCGCGGCGCGTGCATGTTGGCCAGTCCCAGCACCGTGAAATTGATGCCTTTTTCGTGCGCGACCGACAGCGAGACGAGGTTCGAGTAGCCGATGTCGACGGCATTCGAAACGACCGCGGCCGTGATCGCCGATCCGCTCTGGATCGGCGTGATCTCGACGTCGAAGCCGGCCTTTTGGAAGAGGCCCAGGTCGCGGGCGTAGTAGATTTCGGCCCCGATATCGGTCGGGATCGTCGCGACGCGCAGTGTCGTGAGTTTGGTTTGCGCGATCGTTGCCGGGCCGATCGCCAGGCACGCGATTGCGGCGGCGATTGCCAGAGGGACGCTGAGGCTCCTGCGCACGCTGTCTCCTCGCATCAAGCGAAATTGGACAGGATTATTACAATCTTGTCGTCAAAAGATAGCATGTCCGCCGTTGAGGCGTCAATCGGAAAATATGTTGCCTAGCGCCGCCTGAAGAGACCGCTTCGTGATCATTCGGAAAATCGAGATCATCCCGATCAACACGTCCTTCGGGTTCCGCCGGCGGACGTCGCTCGGCGCGCTCGTGTACGGCGAGAAAGGCGAACTGACCGGGAAGCCCGTCTTGCTCCGCCTCACCGACGACGAGGGGCGCGAAGGCTACGGTCAGATCCGGCCGCACAATCCGTTCCAGGGCGAGACGACCGAGAGCATCATCGGCGCGCTGCGCGCCTACTACGCGCCGCGTTTGCTCGGGCGCAATCCGTGGCAGCGGCAAGAGATCGTCGCCGATCTCTTGCGCACGCTGCCGGGTAATCCCGAGGCGCTGCAAGCGGTCGACATCGCGTTACACGACCTCGTCGGCAAAGCCGCAGGCGTCCCGATCGCGACGTTACTGGGCGGCCCGAGCTGCGAGCGCATTCCGCTCGAGTGGTCGGTGGGTCTGGGCGATGCGGAGCACATGCTCGCCGAGTCGCTCAAAGCCGTCAACGAGCACGGCATGAAAATCGTCTGCCTCAAGGTCGGGCCGATCGACCGCTGGGAACTCGACATCGAAATCTTTCGCACGGTGCGCCAAGCGCTCGGACCGGGCATCACGCTCGGTATCGACGGTAACGGCGGCTACGACGTCACGACGTCGATTAAAGTCATCACCGCGCTCGAGGCGTACGGTCTGGCCTACGTCGAGCAGCCGATCCCGCGCTTCGATATCGAGGGCATGGCCGAGATCCGGCGCCGCATCACGACCCCGCTGATGGCCGACGATTGCGCCTTCGGCCTGCACGATTCGTACCAGGCGATCCACGCTCGCGCGTGCGACGTCATGGTCATCAAGCTCTACAAATGCGGCGGCTTCACGGTCGGTCAGAAGATCGTCGCCGTTGCGGAAGCCGCCGGCGTCGGCATCAACCTCGGCGGCACCGCGCACGGCAGCCAGATCGAAGCCGCCGCCGCCGCCCACTTCTGGGCCGCGACGCACCAGCCGCGCTTCGGTGCCGAGTTCGCGCTCGGGCTCAACGTGGTCGACAACGATCCGCTCGTCACCGAGGGGCTCATCGAATACGCCGACGGTTCGGCCGTCCTGCCGACCGGCCCGGGACTCGGCGTCACGCCGAACCGTGCGGCGATCGACGAGTACGCCTTCGACCGCTACATCTTCGAGTGATCCGCGGGTGAGCAACGTCAAGCCGCACGTGCTCGTCGTCGGCGGCGGGAATGCCGGGCTCACCGCCGCGCTCGCTGCGAGCGATGCCGGAGCCCGCGTCACCGTACTCGAACGCGCGCCGCTGGCCGAACGCGGCGGCGATTCGCGCTTCACCGGCGGCGTTTGGCGCATCGCGTTCGAGACGCCGGACGAGATCGCCGAGATCGTTCCCGGACTGAGCGCCGAGGATCGCGCGCAGATCGGCGAATTGGCCTACGGCGCCGACCGCTTCTTCGAAGATTTTCTGCGCGTCACGGGCTACCGCTGCGATCCCGATCTCGCCGGGCGCGTCGTCGACGAAAGTCAAGCGACGCTCGCGTGGATGGCGCGCAAGGGCGCGCGCTTCGTCGCGGCCCTCGGCCGGAACGTCGGCGGCGATAAAAAGATGCGCGCTTGGCAAGGCACGGTGATCGAATCGGACGGCGGCGGCCCCGGTTTGATCGACGACCTCGTCGCGGCTTGCGAGCGCGACGGCATCGAGATCGTCTACGGCACGCGGGCGATCGGGCTCGTGCGCGACGACGGTGGCGCGGCGCGCGGCGTGCGCGTGCGCGCGCAGGGCCGCGAACGGGACATCGCGAGCGACGCCGTCATCCTCGCGTGCGGCGGCTTCCAAGCCGATCCGGCGCGCCGCGCGCAGCATTTGGGCGCGGGCTGGGACCTGGCCAAGGTCCGCGGAACGCGCTTCAACACCGGCGATGGCCTGGCCATGGCGCTCGACGCCGGCGCGATGACGGCGGGCAACTTTTCCGGCGCGCACGCTATCGCGTTTGACTTTAACGCCGGCGAGTTCGGCGATCTCGCGCGCAATCACGTCTTCGAACGGCACAGCTTCCATCTCAGCCTGCTGATCAACCGCGACGGCAAGCGTTTCTCCGACGAAGCGCGCGATTTTCCGTCGTATACGTACGCGAGCAACGGCCGCACGATCCTCGCTCAGCCCGGGCAGATGTGCTGGCAGGTCTTCGACGCCAAGGTCGCGCCGCTGTTGCGTGACGAGTACCGTACCCGGCACGCCTCGTTCGTGCAGGGCCAGACGCTCGAGGAACTTGCTCGCGCGATGGACGGCGTGGACGAAGCGGAGATGCTGCGCACGATCGCCGCCTTCAACGCCGCCGTCCCCGGCGAGCCCACCTTCGATCCGAGCGTGCTCGATGGCCGTGCGACCGCCGGGCTCGAGCCGCCGAAATCGAACTGGGCGCTCGCGCTCGACACGCCGCCGTTCCAGGCGTTTCCCGTGACGTGCGGCATCACGTTCACGTTCGGCGGGTTGAAGATCGTGGCCGACGGCGGCGTCGCGAGTGCCGACGACGGCGTGATCCCGGGCTTGTACGCGTGCGGCGAGATTGTCGGCGGCCTGTACTACTTCAACTACGGCGCGGGCAGCGGCTTGACGTCGGGCTCGGTGATCGGACGCGCGGCCGCGGCAGCTGCCGTCGCATACGCGCGGGGCTGACCGTGCGCGCCCATGGAGTTTAAGCTCAGCTCCGAACAGGAGTTGCTGCGCGATTCCGCGCGGCAAATGACCGAACGGCGCATCGCGCCGGTGCTGGCGGCCAACGATCCGAACCGCGCGCTGCCGAAGGCGGAGCTGCTGCGGATCTACGGCGCGCTCGCCGAGCAGGGCCTCACCGCTCCGCGCTTGCCCGAAGCGGCCGGCGGCGCCGGTCTTTCGATGCTCGACTACGGCGTGATGTTCGAGCAGTTGCCGCCGTCGGTCGCGATGTCGCTGCTCGGGCACGAGGTGACGGTCGCGCGCATCTACGCCGAGAGCACCGCCGAGCAGCGCGCGCGCTTTCTCCCGGGCTTGATTGCCGGCACGCGCATCGGGTGTTCCGGAACGACTGAGCCCAACGTCGGTTCGGACCCGCGCGGCGTGGAGACGCGGGTGCGCGAAGACGGTGACGAACTGGTGATCGACGGCGCGAAAGCCTGGATCACTAACGTCGACGTCTGCGATGTCATCAACGTGACCGCCCGCGAGGACGTCTCCGCGCAAGAAGGCCGCGGACGCTTGCGCCGGATCATCGTCGATCGCGCCGAATCGCCGTTCGAAACGCGCGAAACCGCGTGCCTCGGCTTACGCCAAGGGCATTTGGGTGAGGCCGTGTTCGCCGGCTGCCGCGTGCCGCAGGCGAACGCACTGGGCGCGAGCGGCGACGCCGCGCGGCTGTTGACCGTCACCTGGAACGGGAACCGTCCGCTGATCGGCTTGATGGCCGTCAATCTGGCCCAGCGCGCGTACGATCAGGCGCTCGCGTACGCGGGCGTGCGCGTGCAATGGGGCAAGGCGATCGGCGGACACCAGTTGGTGCAACGCTTGATCGCCGATATGCAGACCGCCATCGTCACGAGCCGCCTGGTGTGCTACTACGCGCTCGATCTGATCGATCGCGGCGAACGCGCCAACGGCACGTCGGCGATGGCGAAGCGCTTTGCGATCGACGCATGCGCCAAGGCGATCGACGCCGCGATGCACGTGCACGGTGCGATCGGCGTGAGCGACGAGGCCGGTCTCGAACAACTCTACCGCGACGTGCGCATGTTGCCGATTCCCGACGGGACCAACGAGATCCTGACGCTGATCCAAGCGCGTGATGCGCTCGGCATCGACGCGATTCGCGGCTAGCGTGAAGATCGCGATCCTCGGCGGCACGGGCAAACTCGGCCGCCGCTTGGCGGAGGGCTGGCGGCGTACCGGTCACCAGATCGTCGTCGGCACGCGCGATCCGGCGCGCCCGCGCGGCGACCTCGACGCCGCGATCGCGCTCGCCACGTACGCCGATGCCGCGGAGGGTGCGGACCTGGTCGTACTCTCGGTGCCGGCCGAACGCGCGGCGGCACTCGTCACGGAGGTCGCGCATCGGCTCGCACCCACGGCGGTGTTACTGAGCGTGATGATTCCGCTAAGGCCCGCCGATCCGACCGCACTCGATCTGCCGGCCGAAGGATCGACGGCCGCGCTCGTCGCCGCGCACGCGCCGGCGCACGTCAGCGTGACGGCGGGCTTCCATACCGTTGCGGCGGGCGAAGTGCATGCCGGCGGCGACGTCCTGATCTGCGGGCAGACACCCGCGGCGCGGGCGCTGATCGTTGGTCTCGCGCGCGAACTCGGGCTGCAGCCGGTCGATTGCGGTCCGCTGCGCGCCGCCGAGACGCTCGAACGGCTCACGCCGCTGCTGATCGGCATTAACCGGCGCTACAAGGTCCGCGGGGCGGGCATCCACATCAGCGGCGTGCCGCCCGACGCGCCCGCCGGATGACCCCGCTCGCGGCGGCAGTGGCCGGGCGACGCCTTTCGGCCGCGCAAGCGCACGCGCTCGCAGCGCTGCCGGCGCAAGCCGATGCGGAACTCTGCGCGGCGGCCTGCGCGCTGCGCGCGCGCAGCGCCGTCAGCACGATCACGTATTCGCCGAAGGTCTTCATCGCGCTGACCCGGTTGTGTCGCGATGCGTGCGCCTATTGCACCTATAAACTCGAGCCCGGCGCGGACGCGCCGTTCCTCGAACCGGACGCCGTGCTCGCCCTCGCCCGCGCGGGGGAACGATTGGGCTGCCGCGAGGCGCTCTTCGTGCTCGGCGAACGGCCCGAGCAGCGCTACCCGCAGGCGCGCGCGTGGCTGGCCGCGCGCGGTTACGCTTCGAGCATCGCCTATCTGCGCGCGATGTGTGCGCTGGTCCTGGAACGCACCTCGTTGTTGCCGCACAGCAACGCGGGGCTGCTCTCCGAGCACGACGTCGCCGCTCTGCGCGACGTGAACGTCTCGCTCGGTCTGATGCTGGAAACGACGAGCCTCGAAGTCGCGCGCAGCGGCGCGCACGCCGCGGCACCCTCGAAGCATCCGCGCGCCCGGCTCGCAACGATCGCGCGCGCCGGCCGCGCGCGCGTCGCGTTGACGACCGGTATCTTGATCGGCATCGGCGAGATGTGGACCGACCGTGTCGATGCGCTGCTCGCGATCCGCACCGCGCACGAACGCTACGGCCACATCCAGGAAGCGATCGTGCAGAACTTTCGGGCGCACGCCGGAACCCCGATGGCCGCGTTCGCCGAACCGGAGCCGGCCGTCATCGTGCGGGCCGCGGCGCTGGCGCGCTTGATCCTCGGTCCCGCCGTCCACGTCCAAGTTCCGCCGAACCTCGCCCACGGCGATTACGGCGCCTACCTCGATGCGGGAATAGACGATTGGGGCGGCATCTCGCCGCTGACGCGCGACGAAGTCAACCCCGAACACGCGTGGCCCGCGTTGCGCGAGGTGGAGCGCGTGACGCATGCCCGCGGCTTCACGCTACGCCCGCGCGACCCGGTCTATCCGGAGTTCGCGACGGCGCGCTTTCTCGCACCCGGGCTGCTCGAACGCACGCAGCGGTATCGCCGTGCGGGCTGACGCAAAAATCGCTGCGGCGCTCGAACGGGCACGCGCGCGCGAGGACCTCGACCCGGATGCGATCGCCGCGCTCTTCGCCGCCCGCGGCGACGGTCTCGCGGCGCTCGTCGCCATTGCCGACGGGCTGCGCGCGGAACAAGCCGGCGGGGTCGTCACTTACGTCGTCAACCGCAACATCAATTTCACGAACGTCTGTATCAAGCGCTGCGGCTTCTGCGCGTTCAGCCGCGACTATCGCGCGGAGCAAGGCTACTTTCTGCCGCTCGACGAGGTGCTGCGCCGCGCCGAGGAAGCGCTCGCGCTCGGCGCGACCGAGGTCTGCGTGCAGGCCGGGCTCGCGCCCAAGCTCGCCGGCGATTACTACCTCGACCTGACGCGGGCGTTGCGCGCGCGCTTTCCGGCGCTGCACGTTCACGGCTTCTCGCCCGAAGAAGTGCTCTACGGCAGCGTCCGCTCGCGCCGCACGATTCGCGCGTACTTGCTCGAACTCAAGGAAGCCGGGGTCGGCAGCCTGCCGGGCACGTCGGCCGAAATCCTCGTGCAATCCGTGCGCGACCGGATCGCACCCGGACGCATCACGGTCGCGCAATGGGAGACCGTCGTGCGCACCGCCCACGAGATCGGTATCCCGACGACGGCGACGATCATGTACGGCCACGTCGAGACCTTCGCGGAGCGCGCGCAGCACCTCGATCTCCTGCGCCGTATCCAGCACGACACCGGCGGCTTCACGGAGTTCGTGCCGTTGAGCTTCGTCGCCGCCGAAGCGCCGATGTGGCGGCGCGGTTCGGTGCCGGGCCTGCGCGGCGGCGCCGTCGAGGACGACGTGATCGCGATGCATGCGATCGCGCGGATCGTCCTGGGCCGGTCGGTACGCAATATCCAAGCCTCGTGGGTGAAAGAAGGCCTGCCGTTCGCGCAGCGTCTGCTCGGCGCGGGCGTCAACGATCTCGGCGGAACGCTGATGAACGAGAGCATCTCGACGTCGGCCGGCGCCGAACACGGGCAATTGCTGCGCCCGGCCGAGTTGCGCGCCGCGATCGTGGCAACCGGCCGGATTCCGCGCGAACGGACGACGCTCTATGCGTTGCGCGCCGGCGACGATGGCCCGCATCCGCTCGACGCGCTCGACGATCCGAGCCGCTTGGGCTCGTATCGCGAACTGACGGCGGCGGCCGAGCACCGCTTCGCATTGCGATGAGCGACGTCCGGATCATCCCCGTGCCGTGCGCCCGCGAGTTCGCCGAAGGTGACGACCTCGGCGCGTTCTTGAGCGAGGCCGTGGCGGCCGCCGGCGGGTTGCAGGCCGGCGACGTCGTCGTCGTCACCCAGAAGGCGGTCTCGAAATGCGAGGGGCGCTTGCGCCGGCTCGACGACGTGCGTCCTTCGGAACTCGCGCTGCGGCACGCCACGACTGCCGGGGCCGACGCGCGTGTGATCGAGCTGGCCCTGCAAGAAGCGTGCCGCGTCGTCCGGATGAGCGGCGGCGTCTTGATCACGCAGACGCACCACGGCTTCGTGTGCGCGAACTCGGGTGTCGATCAGTCGAACGTGCCGCCCGGATATGCGTTGCTGCTGCCGGCCGATCCCGACCGGTCGGCCGCGGAGTTGCGCGCCGCATTCCACCAGCACACGGGGATCGCGCCCGTGGTGATCGTGTCCGACTCGTTCGGCCGCGCCTGGCGCATCGGGCAGACCGACGTCGCGATCGGCATCGCGGGCGCCGCGCCGCTGATCGACTATCGCGGCCACACCGACCGCTTCGGACGCGAGCTGCGCGCGACGATGCTTGCCGTGGCCGACGAGCTCGCGGGTGCGGCCGAACTCGTGACGCGCAAGACCGACGGCGCACCGGCCGCAATCGTGCGAGGCTACGCGCTGCCCGACGGCCCCGGCGGTATCGCGAGCCTGCTGCGACCGCCGAGCGAGGACTTGTTTCTGTGAGGCGCGTCGTGCTGTTTGCCGGGGGGGTCGGCGGGGCGCGGCTCGCCGCTCCGCTCGCGCGCGCGCTCGGCCCGGAAGACGAGCTGACGATCGTCGTCAACGTCGGCGACGACTTCGAACACCTCGGACTTGCGATCAGCCCCGATCTCGATACCGTGCTCTACCATCTGTGCGGTCTCGCCGACACCGAGCGCGGTTGGGGCCTGCGCGACGAATCGTTCGGCACGCTCGAGGAGCTGCGCGCGCTCGGCGGGCCGGCGTGGTTCGCGCTCGGAAACCGCGACCTCGCGACGCATCTGTATCGCACGCAGCGCCGTAGCGAAGGCGCGCCGCTCAGCACGATCACGGCCGAGCTGGTGCGCGCCCGCGGCGTCGACGCACGCGTGCGGCTGCTGCCGGTCAGCGACGCGCCGGTCCGCACGATGGTCGATACCGATGCCGGGGAGCTCGCGTTCCAATCGTATTTGGTCGAGCGCGGTGCGCGCGACCGCGTGCGCGGCTTCCGCTACGCCGGCGCGGACGAGGCGTCGCCCGCGCCGGGCGTCGTTGAGAGCATCGCGGCCGCGACCCAGCTGATCGTCGCACCGTCGAATCCCTACGTCAGCATCCTGCCGATGCTGGCCGTTCCCGGAATCGCGCGCGCCGTCGCGGCCGCGCCCGGGCTTCGCAGCGGGCTCAGCCCGCTCATCGGCGCGCGCGCCGTGAAGGGACCGCTGGTCGCGATGCTCGAGGCGCTCGGCCATCCGGCGACGAGCTTTGCGGCGCTCACCGCAGCGGGGTTTCCGCTCGACTTCGCCTATCTCGATCCGGCCGACGCGCACGAGACGCCGCACTTCGCGGCCGCCGGCATGCGCGTCGTGCTGTTTCCGCTGGTGTTGCGCGATGCCGCCGCCGATGCGGTCGCGCGCGCGCTACTCGAGCCCGCGCTGCCCGGGTAGCAGGCGCCGGCGCGCGGCGGCGAGACCGCCGTGCGAGCCGATCTCGACGTGCGGTTCGTACACCTCGTACGCCGCGAGCGATCCCGCTGTGACGAGCGCTCCGAACGTGTCCGCCAGATCGAACGGCGTCCCGGGCTCGCGCCCGGAGAACGCTTGCGCGCGAAAGGCGCTCGCGCCCCAATGCCGATGGGTCATGCCCGGCAGCGTCACGTCTTTGCGATAGTCGACGACGCGGCCGTCGCCGACCGCGACGTGCCGTCGCTCGCTCCACTGCGCCGCCGCCACGGCCATCATCGCCGGTGCGGCGCTGCGCGCAAACGCCGTCGCGAGCAGCGTGAGATCGTGCAGCGGGAACGTATCGCCGTAGAGCATCACGAACCGTTCGCCCAGCAGCGGGAGCGCGTTGACGAGCGCGCCGCCCGTACCCAACGGCCGTTCGCCGTCGTGCGAATAGCCGATCTGAAGGCCGAATGCGGTCCCGCTTCCGACCGCCGCTGCAATCGCGTCGCCGCCGTAGCCCGTGCAGAGCACGACGCGGGCGAACCCGCAGGCGCGCACGCGCCGCAGCACGCGCGCGAGGAACGGTACGCCGCCGACGTCGACCAGCGCCTTCGGTTGCGCGTCGGTGATCGGACGCAGACGCGTCCCGAGGCCGCCGCAGAGAATCGCGAGTGCGTGTTCAGTCAACGTGGGGGAGCACCTGTTCGCCGAGGATGCGAATCGCGCGGTCGACCAGCGTGTCCGGCATCCCTTGCCACTGCATCCGGAAGACGATCGCCGTCGCGCCGAGCTTCTCGCGCACGCGCCGGATGCCGTCGATCACGTCTTGCGGCCCGCCGAGTATCACGCGATCGAGCAGCGCGTCATCTTGCTTCTCGATTCGGAGCACGCCGTCGATGTGATCGCTGAAGAACCCCGCGTAACTGGCTTGCAGGTAGGGCAGTGCCGTCGCCACCGCTTCGTCGTACGTTTCGCCGACGAAGCAGTTGCGCAGCACCGGAACTTCCGCCGGCGGTCCGAGTCCGAGCTTCGTGCGCTCGTCGTTGTAGGCGTGCGAGAGCGTTTCGAGCACCGAGAGCGGCGGGTGCGAGGAATACACGAGGGCGTCGGAGATCGCCGCCGCTTCGCGCGCCATCTTCTCCGTGCTGGCACCCATCCAGATCGGCGGGCGCGGCTTTTGGATCGGACGCAAACTCAAGGTCACGTTGTCGAGCTGATATTCTTTGCCCGCAAACGTGACGCCGTCCTCGGTCCATAACCGGCGCACGATCTCCAAGCCCTCGACCAGTCGCGTGCGCCGCCGCGAACGCTCGATACCGAGCGTCTTGAACTCGCTCTCGCTCCAGCCCGATGCCGCGCCGAAGAACGACCGGCCGTTCGTCGCGACGTCGATGAACGCCATCGCTTCGGCGACGAGCACCGGGTGAAAGAACGGCAAGGCGAGGATCGAGGTGCCGAAGCGCATCCCCGGCGCGGCCGAGGCCAGATAGCTCAACAGCGGAATCGGCGGAAACCACTGAAAGCCTTCGGTCGAGAGATGCTGTCCGACGGCGACGCCGCTGAACCCGAGTTCTTGCGCCGCTACGACTTGGCGCACGTGACCGTCGAGCCGCGCGCGCGGATCGTCGCCGGGCTCGTGCTCCGGGTTGAGGAAGATGAAGTACTCCATGGGCCTCCGGTTCACGCGACCGCCTCGCGCATCAAGGTCAGGCGCGTCAGTTGCGCCTCGTCGATCGTCACGCCGAGCCCCGGCAGCGCGGGCACGACGACGCAGCCGTCGTCGATCGTGTAGGCCGGCTCCGGGACGAGCGGATCGCGGCCGATGACCCCGAGGCCGAAGACGAACTCCGCGGCGGGCATCGTTTGCGCGGTGGGGGTGCTCGCGTAGAAGTGCGCACCCGCGGCGGCTTCGAGTTGCGAGAACGCGGCGAGGCCGCCGACGTTGAGCAGAATCCCGGCCGATTCCGCGACCGCGGCGATCTTCTTGGCGATGTGGAGTCCGCCGACGCGGTAGAGCTTGATGCAGAACACGTCGACAGCTCCGGCGAGGGCGAGCGCGTGTGCGTCCTGGAGCGTGAGCAGACTCTCGTCGGCCATCACCGGGATGCCGGCCGCCAGCGTGCGGATCGCCGCGAGTCCCGCGACGTTACGGCGTTCGATCGGCTGCTCGATGTAGTCGAGGCCCACCTCGGCCATTGCCAGTACCGCGCGTTTCGCATCGGGTACCGACCAGCCCATGTTGGCGTCGACGCCGACCGCGACGTCCGCTCCGACGGCGGCGCGCACGGCGCGAAAATTGACGACGTCGCGGCGCCAGCCGCCGGCGTGACCCGCCTTCACGCACAGCACACGAATTCCGAAACGCTCGACGGCCGCGACCGCTTCGGCGACCATCGTCGCGGTCTCGTCCGCGATACTGACCGACCACTCGAGCGGCACGCGCGGTTGGCAGAGGCCGCCCAGCAGTGCGTAGGCGGGGACGCCGTAGGCCTTCCCGAGCGCATCGACCACGGCGTGATCGAGTGCCGCGCGGGCGTTGGCGTTGAAGGCCAATGTCCGGTCGAACATCTGCCACGCCGACTCGACGTCCGCGAGGTCCGTGCCGATCAGTCGCGGACCGTAGTACTCGACGATCGCGCTGACCATCGAGCGAACCGTATCGGGCAGCAGATGGCTCGGCGCGATCGGGCGGATCTGCCCGAGCCCCACCACGCCCTCAGCGTAGAGGCGGACGAGCACGGGCTTCCCGGTCAGGCCCCCCCGGCCGCCCGTATCGTAGGGTCCGCTGGCGATCTGCCGCTGCAACCGGCCCTCGAGATCGGTCACGACGACCTCGATCCGTTCGATTTTCATGCCGGTCCGGGAACCGGAAAGTTCGTCGACAATCCTGTCATCAGGTTCACCTAATTCGCCCGAGAAGCCTTATTCTATCAGGGTTCACGGAGGGTTGCGGAAATCCGCCAACGTGCCGTAATTTAGAAACAATCCGGTCACTTCACCAGGAGCGATGGAAGTCTCTACCGTACTGCAGGGGGCGGCACCGGTACGTTGTTGCGCTAGGGGATCTTCACGTTGGCAAACTACTCGGAGCGGCTCGCGGCGTTCGTTGCCGGCCTGTCGCTCGACCAGGTCCCGGGCGACGTCGTCCGCTACGCCAAGCTGCTCGTGCTCGACCAACTCGGTTGCCAGATCGCCTTCGCAACCCGGCCCTGGAGCGCACGCTACCGCACGGGCGTCCTCGCGATGGGCGCGGCGCAAGGCGCCACCGTCGTCTATTACGGCGACAAGGTGACCGTCAGCGATGCCGCGTTCCTGAACAGCGCGTTCGGCCACGGCGATGAGTTCGACGACACCCACATCAAGTCGCCGACCCATCCGGGCGCCGTCGTCATCCCGGCGGTCCTGGCCGTCGCCGAACACGGCCGGCGTTCGGGGCGCGACGTGCTCGAAGCGACGATCGCCGGCTACGAAGTCCAACTGCGTCTCTCGATCGCGGGCTCGCCCTATCTGCACGAGCGTGGACACCACAGCCCGACGGCCGTCGGGGTCTTCGGCGCCGCCGCCGGAGCCGCGCGACTGCTCGATCAAGACGCCGAAGGGTGTCTGCACGCGCTCGCGATCGCAGGCAGCCACGCCGCGGGACTGCTCGAGTACACCCAGGCCGGCGGATCGGTCAAGCGGATTCACTGCGCGATCCCGGCCCAAGCCGGCGTGCGCTCCGCCGTTTTCGCGCAGCAGGGAATCACCGGACCGCGTTCGGTGCTCGAAGGCAAGCGCGGGTTCTTTCGCGTGTTCGCCGAGGACGCCAAGCTCGATACGATCGTCGACCGCCTCGGCGAGCTCTGGCGCATCATGGAAGTCGGCTTCAAACCCTATAACTGCTGCTACTACATCCACACCCAGCTCGAAGCGCTCGACGAACTCGTCGGCAAGCATCGGCTGAGCGTCGACGACATCGCGCACATCACGGTCGGCTCCAGCGACCAGGGCTCGCGCCATACCGGCGTGATCAAGGAGCCCGTCGACATTCTGGCCGCTCAGTTCAGCAACTCGTTCAGTCTGGCCGTGCGTTTGCTGCGCGGCGGTAACGAGGCCAAGGACTATCGTGAAGAAGACCTGCGCGACCCACGCTTCCTCGAACTGGCGTCGCGCATCGATACGGTCGTCGATCCAATCTGCGAGGCCGAACATCCGGGCAACTTCAGTTCGATTCTCACGATCGTCACGCGCGACGGCCGCCGGCTCGAACATCGCGAGCGTTTCTCGCGCGGCCTCATCGAGAAGCCGATGAGCGAAGCCGACCTG
>Ga0302279_10003943_pt1 | contig 17967 bp, 15 predicted proteins | sample III_Bog_N3_3_FD_194541 | JGI IMG/M metagenome (GOLD analysis project Ga0302279, IMG submission 194541) | Peat permafrost microbial communities from Stordalen Mire near Abisko, Sweden - III_Bog_N3_3 | ecosystem: Environmental > Terrestrial > Soil > Wetlands > Peat | place: Sweden: Abisko...
CACCAGCACCTTTTCATCCGTCACGATGCTGCACAGGCGCTGCGCCAGGTCCTCGAGCTTGCCCGATTCGCCGCTGCGCGGGCAGACGTTGCAGATCTGTTTCAGCCGCAGGATCAGTTCCAGCACGTGCGCGATCCGCACCTCGGCGCCCAGGCTGCGCAACCAGACCCGGCCGTCCTGTTCCGCGGCTTCATAGGCGGCGCGCTGCACCGGAGTCATGTCGCAGCGGAGCTGAAACACCGATTTCGGCGGCAGGCCCGGCAGCACGTCGGCCCGCTTGCGCCGCAGTTGCACCGCGCCCAGGGTGCGGCGCAATCCGGCCAGCATTTCCCGGCTGTCATAGGCGCCGGGCGAGACGAAATCCAGGATCGAGACCGTGTCTTCGGCGCAATTCTCCAGCGGCGTCCCGGTCAGCGCCCAGGCCCGCAGCCGCGGCAGCGACTTTACCGCGGCGGCCGTCAAAGTGTGCTTGTTGCGGATGCGCTGTGCCTCGTCGGCGATGACGGCGCTCCACAGCCGCTGCCGGGGACCGTAGGGCGCGGGCAGGGTCAGATCGCCGAGCAGCGCGTCATAGCTGGTCAGATACACACGAGCGGGCGCGCGCCAGCGGGCCATGCGTTCGTCGCGCGAGCCGATGCAGGTCGCCAGGGACAGTTCCGGTGCCCAGTCGCGCAACTGCCGCCGCCATTGCAGCGCCAGGGTGGCGGGCACCAGGATCAGCGCCGGCGGTTCGGCCGGGTCGCGCAACATCACCCGCAGCGCGCCGATCGCCTGAATGGTCTTGCCCAGGCCCATCTCGTCGGCCAGCAGCACGTCGGGTTCGCGCACCAGCCGGTCGATGCCGTCCCGCTGGTAGTCCAGCAACGGAAACCGCCAGCTCAGGCCGGAAAACCCGGCCTCCCGTTCGCCGTCGCCGGCAAGACGGGTGAGCTCAGCCGAGCTCATCGCCGGTGTCGTCCTGCGAGGCCTGGCCGAGGCCCTCGTTCTCCTCGTAGTTCGTCGTCATCGTTTCTTCAACAATAGAAATGCCCGAACCGGTCAGCCGTTGCAGGTCCCACTGGGTGATCCAGGATTTGATATACTGCCGCATCGTCCGCGACGCGGTCCGTTCCGATTGCGGCAGCGCCGGCGTCAGCCAGTCGTGCGCGGCCTCGTAGATCTCGCGCAGCCGCAGGCAGGACCGTTGCAGTTCGTCGAGGCCCGGCGGGCGCAGCCGGTGCTGGCGCACGGTTGCCTCGATATGGCGGATCGCCGTCAGCGCCATGTCGGCTTCGACGGGTTTGCCCTTCAGGCGCAGGCGTTCGACCAGCTTTTCGTCGTCCTGGCGCTGATCGATCACCGCGGCCACGAAGTCATCGGTGATCGCATAGACCGTTGCGACACCGGGATAGCGGTGCGCCGGGTCGATCCCGAGCCACACATTCAGGCGGGCATAGGCGAGCGCGCGTTGCAGGGGCGTATAGCGGCCGATGAGTTCGACCTCGTCCAGCAACAGGCACCAGCCGGCGAATCCGGCGGCCTGGAACAGACGCGCGACGAAACGGATTCGTTGTTCGGCCAGGACCGCGGCGGCGGGCATCCGCAGGTCGAACAGCCGGCCCGCACCCACCGCGGACAGTGCCTGGCGGAACGCGGTCGCGGTCATTCGCCCGCCGGCCAGGAAGCGTTCGAAACGGTGGATCAGGCCCTGCGGGGTCGAGCTCTTGCGCAGCAAATAGAGGATCGCGGCGAACACCGGCGCCAGTTTGGCTTCCGGCCGGCTGACCGCGTCTTCCAGCGCGTCCAGCCGTTCGGGGGATTCGCGCAGGATCGCCAGGCAGCCGCCGATCGGATCGTCGTTGCGGTTGGGCAGGGCGGTGCCGCGCATCGCCGCTTCGAACACCCGACCGGGGTCCGACAGCGGGGTTTCCTTGCTGATCACCACACGGCTGACGACGAAGTCGTGGGTGCGTGCGACCTCCGCCAGGTAGCCCAGCAAATGGGATTTGCCGGTGCCGAAGCCGCCGGCGAGGCCGATGCCGGGCGGCGGCGCCTCCGCCCAGACCGCCGCCAGCAGCGCATCGAAGGCCTGCTCGATGCCGGATTCTTCGGTGCCCAGCAGGCGCACGGCGGCGGCGTTGGGCACGCCGGCCCGCAGCGCCTCGATCGCGGTGCGTGCTTCGAGGTTCATGCGCTCACCGTCACAAGCGGGGCCATGGGGTTCTGCCGGTCGCCGGGGCGGACATCCGGCCAGATCCGCATTTCCAGCGCCTTGTAGGTATCCAGGGTACGCTTCCGGTCGCCCGAGACCAGCGACAGATCGGCCTCGGCCAGCACGAACAGGCCCGGCAGATGCTCGATGTCGTCGATCAGTTCGCGCAGCACCTCATACAGGTCCATCACCGCTGCCGGGGTATAGCGCACCGTCCGCTCGGGACCGCTTCCGGCCCGCAGCGCCGGGCGCAGGTCCAGGTTCAGCAGCAGCCCACGCACCCCGGCCTTGCGCAGCCAGTGACACAACGAGATCAGCATCGAGCGGGCATTGGTGCGGCCGATGCGGCTCGCGATATCGAACTGTCGAAGCAACGAAAGCCCGACCTTCTCGCCGAACAGCCACTGCCGCACCGGCGAGACGGTGGCGGCATCGTCGGGTTCCAGCCGCGCCAGGCACAACGACAGCATCGCGGCCCGAAAATCTTGCGCGAGACGGGGGTCTTCCCACAGATCGCGGCTCAGCCACTGGTCGCGCGAGCGTGACAGCAGATTGGCCGCGACCCCGAACTCGGCCGCGAGATCGGTCATCGACATTGCCGTCTCCGGCCGCGGCCAGGGGTAGCCGTTGCGCGAGAACAAATCCTCGATGTAACTTTGCAGCAGCGAATCCCACGGCAATGCGCGGGTGACCGCGAAGAACAGGTCGTGCAGCATATGCAGCCGGGTCGTTCCGGCGCCGACCGACACCACCAGCAGCCCGTGCCGCTCCGCCAGCGCCTTGGTCGCGGCCGGCAGTTCGCGCGCCGCCGGGTCGTCGGCGATGACGAATTTCACCGCCGCCCCGCCGGCCGGCAGGTACTCGGCGAAATACTCCGCCTCGATGATGCGCAACCAGTCGGCGAGCGGTTCGGCCGGGATGTCGATCGCCTCCATCGCGTTAATCCGTTATGAAACGAATGGCGAAGTAGTCGTGCTGGGCGCCGGTCTCGTCGAAGGCGGTCAGCCGCTTGCCCCCCTTGGTGCCGGTCGATCCACCCAGTTCGAAACGATGTCCGCGCGTGGTGCGGGCGTCGGGTTCGCGGTCCAGCCGCAGCAGATCGCACAGGAACTGCTCCAGCGGATAGTCGGCCGCGGCGGCCGGCAAGACCGTCAGCAGGTCGTGCAGATCGGCCAGCGAAATCAGCGGGCCCTCGCCGCGGGTCCAGTCTCGCGCCAGGGCCGTGTAGGCCTTCACCACCCGGTCGAGCAGGGCGCGCGCATTGAACCGGTTCGGTCGTTGCTGCAACGCCTTCAATTCGCGCACCAGGAAACTCGGCCGCAGGCGCTTTTCCAGTCTGTGGCCGATGCGGACGCCCTGGTTCCGAGCCTCCAGACGCAGCACGACGGGATAGGCGGTGATGCGGCCGTCGCGCTGCACCAGCGAAACATTGGCCCCGGCGGCGGCGGCGGCGAGTTCGCTGATGAAACGGCCACTGGCGAAGGCGGCCGGCAGGTCGATGGCCGGCGCTTCGGCCTGGTCGACGGTATCGTGCAGCCTGGCCGCATCCTGCTTCACGGCGGCGATCCCGGCGGCGAAATTGGCCACCGTCCCTTCCTGCGCCGCCTTGCGCAGCTTCCGAGCCCCGGCCAGCACCGCGATCGCCTGGCGTTCGAGCGCGCCAAGCTGCTCGTCCCAGGCGGCGAGGGTTGCTTCGAGCGATTCGTCCGATTCGGCGACATGTGTCGAGTCATTCATTGACGAACTATGCGCGAAGAGCCGGGACGTGCCAAGGCCGTATCCCGCCGGCGCGAACCCGCATCTTATTCCCCCTCCCCTTGTGGGAGGGGGCAGGGGGGAGGGCCGCAAGCGGAAGCGCCGACGCCACAGGCCACCTCCCACCGACCCCTCCCTCCAACCCCCTCCCACAAGGGGAGGGGGAGCAGTCTTCAGTTTCCCCCGCCGGTTTCCCGCCTGGGCCGAACCGCTCTAAGCTGGCCCGCCGGTCAGACCGGCCAAACGAGGAACGTCGATTGCCCCAGACGCTTATGCCCGGCCGCTCCGGCGGACGACAGCAGGTCGCGCGCTCATCGCTGCTCGCCCCCTTCCAGGTCCGCAGCTTCCGGTTCCAGTGGCCCGCCGATCTGCTCACCTCCTGGGCGATCGAGATGGAGCTGCTGATCCTGGGCTGGTACATCCTGGTCGAGACCGGATCGGTCCTGCTGCTGACCCTGTACGGCGCGTTGCAATATGCCGGCACCCTGATCGCGCCGATGTTCGGCCTGGCGGGCGACCGTTTCGGCCACCGCAACGTGCTGTGCGCCATGCGCGTGGTCTATGCCACGATGGCGATGCTGGTCAGCGCGCTGGCGCTGGCGGACCTCATCAGCCCCACCAAAGTGTTCGTGCTGGCGGCGGTTTCCGGGCTGGTCCGCCCCTCGGACCTGGCGATGCGCAACGCGCTGGTGGCCGAGACGATGCCGGCCGACCGCCTGATGGCGGCGATGGGGGTGGCGCGCACGACCTCCGATTCCGCCCGCATCGTCGGATCGCTCGCCGGCGCCGGGCTGTTCGCGCTGATGGGCATGGGGCTGGCCTACGTCGTCGTCACCGCCTTCTACGCCACCGGGTTCCTGCTGACGCTGGGGGTTGGCGCGCCGCGGTCGCGCAACCCGTCGGAGTCGATCCAGCGCCTGTCGTTCTGGCGCGACCTGCGGGAGGGCATGGCCTATATCGCCGATTCACCGGCCTCGCTGGCGGCGATGTGGCTGGCCTTCCTGGTCAACATGACGGCCTTCCCGATGACCAGCGGGCTGCTGCCCTATGTCGCGCGCGACGTGTATCACATCGGCCAGACCGGCCTCGGCAGCCTGGTCGCCAGCTTCGCTGTGGGCGCGCTGCTGGGTTCCCTGGTCGTCAGCCTCGCCGGCCGCCGCCTGCGTCCCGCTCGTATGATGGTCGGATTCGCACTCGCCTGGTACGCGTTGCTGCTGGTCTTCGTGCGCATGCCGGACGCCACCGGCGGCCGGCTGATGCTGGTGCTTGCCGGGTTCACCCAGAGCCTCAGCATGATCCCGATGGCGGTGATGCTGCTGCACAGCGCGGGGCCGCGATTCCGCGGCCGGGTCATGGGGGTGCGCATGCTGGCGATCTACGGATTGCCGGTGGGGCTGCTGGTCGCTGGCGCGCTGATCGAGCGGATCGGCTATACCGTCACCGCGTCGCTGTATTGCCTGGTCGGGTTGACGGTCACCGGACTGATCGCCTGGCACTGGCGGGCAGCTTTGTGGTCCTTGGAGGCGCCGGCCAATGCGCGTTAAACCATCGGGTTGTGTGAACCGCCGCCACCTGCTGCGCCGAGCGGCCCTGGCGGCGGCCCTTGGTGCCGTGGCCCCGGCGGTCAGAGCCGACGACACGCCGGCAAGCGGCGGCTGGCACAAGTTCAGCAAGCAGGTCGCCGGCTACCGGGACCGCGACACGGGCGGGCCGGAAAGCTGCGGGATGTGCCACTACTTCCTGGACCCCGACCAATGCGTGATCGTGGAGGGTCCGATCAGCCCGCGCGGCTGGTGCAACTACGGTGCGACGACCGGCTGAGCTTCATTGCGTCACGCCGGTCTTAGCGAAGCCTTAACCTTTCCCTGGGACAGTGCCGCGGTTCCCACCCGCGGCCCGGCTTCATGGGCTGGCGTCCGCACACCACCCGGAGTTTCCCCATGAGGATCCTGCCGTTCATAACCGCCCTGGCGCTGCTCTGCGCGGGACAACTTTTCACGGGTCCGGCATCGGCCGACGCATTCGCCTCCAAGGATGATGCGGTGAACCTGGTGCACCGGGCCATCGCCCGTGTCGCCGAGGTCGGCATGGAAAAGGCACAGCCGGAATTCATGGATCACGGTGGAAAATTCATCGACCGCGACCTGTATCTGATCATTATCGACAAGGACGGCGTGCGGGTCGTGCATGGCCAGAACCCGAAGCTGGTCGGCAAGACCTATTATGACGCCATCGATGTGAACGGCAAGGAATACGGCAAGCAGGTCCAGCAGATCGCCGAGGGGCCGGGCAAAGGCTGGTTCACCTTCGTCTTCAAGGACCCGATCACGGGGAAGCTGCTGCCCAAGGAAAATTACGTCGAGCGGGCCGGGGACTACACCTACCTCGCCGGCGTCTATTCGCGCTGACCCATCGTTTCACGGTGAAAGCCATGCCATGCTGATCCGTCTCCGCCGGACCCTCGGCCGCATCCGCTCCTTCCACGACCTGCCGCTGCGGGCCAAGGCCCTGCTGGGGCCGGTCGGCTGCCTGGCCGCCTGCGTCGCGGTGATCGGCTCGATCTGGCTTGGCGCGACCGCGACCGAGGTCCGGCTGGCGGAAGTCGCCAACCAGGCACTGCCGACGACGGCCGCGAGCGCGGTCCTGCTCGACGAGGTGGATAAGATCCAGGTCATGGCGATGCGCGCACTGGTCTGGCAACAGGCCGGCGTGCCGCAGGCGACGATCGATTCGCTCAGCACCGACATTGGACGAGGCTTGCAGACGTTGAAAACCCGCATTTCCGCGATGGCTGCCGAGCGGGACGGCAACGATCCGGACCTGCCCGAGATCAAGACCATCGCCGCGCAATCCAGTATCTATGCGAAACAGCTCGGCGACGCGCTCGACCTGGTGGCGGACCCGGCGATCGCGGTCGGCTATTTCCGGCGCGCGGATGCGACCTTCGATGCGGTGCGCGGGGCGATCGCCGGCCTGTCCACCGCGCACCGGGACGCCGAGGCCAGGCTGGTCCAGGCCGCGCGCGGCAGTTCGCACGCCGCGCTGATCCGGTCTTATTGGATTTTCGGTCTCTCCTGCGCGGTCATGCTGGTCCTGCTGCCCCTGGTCGTGACGGCGATTTCGCGTCCGGTCCGCGCGCTGACCCGCTCGATGAGCGAACTGGCCGCCGGCAACCTCGGCGCCACGGTCATCGGACAGGACTATCGCGACGAGCTGGGCGACATGGCGCGGGCGGTGCTGGTGTTCCGCGACCACATGGTGCGGGGCAGCCAGCTCGAAGCCGAGAAAGAGACGACCCGCCGGCACGCCGAGGCGGAGAAACGCGCCGCACTGGTCAGCATGGCCGAGAAGATAGAGGCCGAGACCGGCACCGCGCTGCGCGAAGCGGGCCACCGGACGGCTGCCCTGGCGGCGACCGCGGATGCCATGAATGCGTCGGCCACGCGGACCGGCTGCTCCGCACAGAACGCCAGCGCCGCCGCCGCCGAGGCCCTGGCCAGCGTGCAAACCGTCGCCAGCGCCGCCGAGGAACTGACCGGCTCGATCCGCGAGATCAGCCGCCAGGTCGCCCAATCCACCGAAATCGCCGGCAGAGCGGTCGCGGCCGGCGTGGAGACGCGGGCGACGATCGAGGCGTTGAACCAGGATGTGGCGCGAATTGGTGCGGTGGCCGACCTCATCGCCGAGATTGCGGCGCGCACCAACCTGCTGGCGCTGAATGCCACCATCGAGGCGGCGCGGGCCGGCGACGCCGGCAAGGGCTTCGCTGTGGTCGCCGGCGAGGTGAAGGCGCTCGCCACCCAGACCGCGCGCTCGACCCGGGAGATCGCCCAACATATCGCCCAGGTGCGGGCGGCGACCGGGGCCTCGGTGGCGGCGGTGGCGCGGATCGAGCTGACGATCGCCGAGATCAACACGATCGCCGGTTCGATCGCGGTTTCGGTGGAGCAGCAGGGGGCGGCGACCGACGAGATCGCGCGCACCGTGACCGGGACCGCCAGGGCCGCCAACGAGATGACCGACCGCACCACCGAGGTCTCCGACGAAGCCCGCGAGACCGGCCGCCAGGCAGCCGAGGTGCGCGACAACGCCACCGGCCTGAACGATGCGATGGACACGCTGCGCTTTTCGGTGATCCGCGTGGTGCGGACCGCGACCTCCGAGGTGGACCGGCGGCTGAATGAACGGTTCCACATTGACCTGCCCTGCCAGCTCACGGCCGGCGGCACGACCAGCCGCGCCCGGACCGCTGACCTGTCCGATACCGGGGCTCGGGTGCGCGGCGCGCCCGTGCTGGCACGTGGCAGCCACGGGGTGCTTGCGATCGAGGGCGTGGATATGACGCTGCCCTTCGTCGTCAAGAACAGCGACGACGAGGCGCTGCACGTGGCCTTCGAACTGGATGAAGCCGCCGCCGCGCAATTCGGCGGCACGCCCGCACGTCTGGCGCGCCAGCGCGCCGCGTGAGGCCGGCCGGCGCGGTCTCGTGCCGACGAAAACACAGAATTCGGACGTTATCGCCCCGTTCTTAACCAAGCCTTAAAGAGTCTGCGGGCAGCATGTCCGGGCTTGCAGCCTGTTCACGGATCATTCGGCGCCGCACCCGCACGGATTGACTTCCAGGAGACCGAAACCGCTCATGCCGATCCGCACCTTGTTCGTCGTTTGCATGACGGCTGTGGCGGCGCTGGCCACCTGTCTCGGCGGCTGGATGCTCACGCAAATGGTGGTGGAGTACCAACTCGCCGGCCGGGTCGAGCGCACGGTGGACATCGACACCCTGCTGTTCGTCACCTCCGACCGGATTGGCAACGAGCGAACGGGCACCGGTAACGCCCTGCTCGGGGACGCGCCAGCCGATGCGGCGACGCGCGCCAGCCTGGCGGCCCTGCGCCAGGACGTGGACGGCGCCCTGTCGCAACTCGAACGACTCATCGCGGAACGGCGCTATCGCGGTTCCGCGGGTCAGATGGAGATCGCCCGAAAAACCGCCGCCGATCTGGCCACCTGGCGGGTCATCGCGGACGCGGCGCTGCAACAGCCAAAAAGCCGGCGCGATCCGGATGTGTTCATCCGGTTCGTGACCGGTGTGAATGCGATGTTCGACGCCACCAGCCTCGCGTTGGACCTGGGCGACCTCGCAGCCGCCCTGCACGACGGGACGACCGTGGAACTGATCGCACTGTCCCGCTACATCTGGGTGATCCGCTCCAACATGGGGCTGCGGACCGTCCCGCTGATGGCGGCGATCGATTCCGGCACCGGTCTTGCCCCCGTGAAACTGGAGGCACAGGCCAGATACGATGGCATCCTTCAGGCCAACTGGGCACCGATCGCCGCCCTTGCACGCCGGCTTTCCGATATGCCGGCTCTCACCGCGGCGATCACCACGGCCCATGACGCATTCAATGCCTACGATAAAACCTGCCACGATGTGATTGCGGCCGCCCGGAGCAACGCGGTTTACCCGATCTCCGCCATGGATCTCGGCCGATTTGTGGTACGCACAGCCCCCGTGCTGCTGAAGGTCCGCGATGAGGCCTTGGCCGCGGCAAAGACACGCGTGGCGCACGGCCGGCAAATGGCCGCCGTCTACGTGATCGTCGCCGGCATGGTCCTGGCGCTGACCCTGGTCGCCATGGTCGGCGTGCTGACGTTGCTGCAACGCCGGATCGTGTCCCCGGTGCTGGCCTTCACCGAGGTGATCGCTCGGCTCGCGCGGCTCGACTTCGACGTCACGATCCCGGCGCGCGAACGCATGGACGAAATCGGCCGCATGGCCGAAGCGCTCGATGCGCTGCGGCTCGGCGCCATGGCGGGCGAGGAGCGCAAGGCGCAGATCGCCCACATGGCTCACCATGATGCGCTCACCGGCTGTCCCAATCGCCTCGCCTTGCAGGGCCGCCTGGAACAGGTGGTTGCCATGGCCGGCCGGGGTCAGAACGCCGCCCTGCTCTGCCTCGATCTCGACCGCTTCAAGGCGGTGAATGATACGTTCGGCCACCCGACGGGGGACCTTCTGCTGCAGGCGGTGGCGGAGCGGCTGCGCGCCTGCGTGCGCGACGTGGACATGGTGAGCCGCCTGGGCGGCGACGAGTTCGTGGTCCTGCTGGTCGCGATCGACCAGCCCGACCGCGCCGCGTTGGTGGCGGAACGCATCGTGCGGGTGCTCAGTGAACCATTCGACCTCGCTGGCCAGATCGTCAATGTCGGTTGCAGCGTCGGGATCGCCAACACGCCGACCGACGCCACGTCGGCCATCGCGCTGCTGAAATGCGCCGATACCGCCCTGTATCGCGCCAAGGCGGAGGAGAAGGGAAGCTGGCGCTTCTTCAAGCCGGAGATGGATGCGAACCTGCAAGAGCGCATGGCGCTGGAACGCGACCTGCGCGCGGCGGTGCAGCACGAGGACTTCACGCTGGTGTACCAGCCGCAGTACAACCTCACCACCAACCGTTTGTGCGGCTTCGAGGCGTTGTTGCGGTGGCGTCATCCGGTGCTTGGCATGATCGGACCGGCCGCGTTCATCCCGGTTGCCGAGGAAACCGGCTTGATTGTGCCGATCGGCGCCTGGGTGCTGCGCCAGGCCTGCGCCGAGGCCGCGAAGTGGCCCGATGACGTGAAACTGGCGGTCAACCTGTCCGGCGTGCAGTTCAAAAACGCGGTTCTCGCCGAGACCGTGGGCCAGGCGCTCGCCGATGCGGGCATTCCGGCCACCAGGCTTGAACTGGAGATCACCGAAACCGTGCTGTTGAACAACAGTCCCGCCGGTCTGGCGGTGTTGCACGCGTTGCACGATCTGGGGACCCAGGTCGCGATGGACGATTTCGGTACCGGCTATTCATCACTGAGCTATTTGCGCCAGTTTCCGTTCGACAAGATCAAGATCGACCATGCCTTCATCCGGGAGCTTTCCGATCTGCCGGCCTCGCGCGCGATCGTCAGAGCCGTGGTGGGGCTGGCCAACAGCCTGGGCATGACGACGACAGCCGAAGGCGTGGAAACCGAGACGCAACTGGCCGCGCTGCGCGCGGAGGGCTGCACCGAGGCCCAGGGCTACCTGTTCAGCAAGCCGGTCCCGGCCAGCGAGATCCCTCGGCTGCTGGCCGACCGCGTTGCGACGGTGATCGCCGCGGTGGCGTGAATGCCGGCCCCGGGGTGCCGCGGCAGGACAGCGCCGTCGCGGTGGCTGCCGCGCGCGGACCGGGTCAGAACGTATTCACCGTGACCGGAAAAGCTTCCCCCGTTCGTCATGGCCATGACGACAAAAGCAGGCTCAAATCGCGTTCGTTGTTGGTATCGCCGGGCGGCGTCGTCACGGGCACCCGTCTGGCATCGCCGGTCGCGTCAGCAAGTTCGCATTTTTAGCACGGCGTTCGCCAGCGGCCGCGGCCGCACCGGCATGGGTGAAAATGGCGCGGCGGCTGCCCCCATGGCCGTAACGGGCCGGACGCTCTGTCTGTCAGGGGCTTTAACCTTCGGGACTTCGTGCCTTCGTGGTGGAAAATCACCTTCAGAAGGTTCAAGGACTCGCTCATCGCCGCCGGTGCTCCAGGCGAATGGGCCAGGTTTTTGCGGATACGGTTTATTGACCACGAAGGCTCAAAGCCCACGAAGGCGATAGGGCTGGGTCACGGCGTGAGCTCGTGGGCGTGAATGCAACGCAACACCCGGCCGAAGCCGGTCGCGACAAGCCTTGGCGTGGGCATGACGAGTGGTTGGCTCTAGTTTCATGGTCGGAAGAATGACGGCCACGGAGAGCCACGGCGGTCATACCCACCGGCCGGTACGAACGCCGAGGGGGCGTGTGCTCAACGGGTCCCAGATCCCGTTCAGGCCAAATCGCCGACGACCTGACATTGCGGGCGCCTCCGTGACGCTCCGTGACCTTCATTCTTCCTCGGTGCTAAAAAATGCGGACTTGCGAACATCGCAGGCGATGCAGGCAATCTTCCGGTGACCGCTTGACCGGCATAGCCAACATCGAACGCGATAAGCGCCAAAAAGCACGGTCTGCCAGCCCGGTTTTCAGGCACGGTGACAATGCTCTACCGCACCGGAATCGCGTCGCTGCCCCACACCCCGGTCATGACCGCTGTCTTTCGCTCCAGGCCATAGCCGCCGGCGGCCATCGCCAGGACCTCCATATCCGCATCCTTCAGCAGCAAGTCGGCCGACTGGCCGCAATCCGCGCCATTCGGGCTGGTACCCGGCCCAGACCAATGCGCTTGATACAAACGCGGTTGGCCCGGCTGGCGTTGCTCCACCACCAGGCTGCCGCCCGCTCGTCCGATTGCGGCTACGTCCAGTTGGCACGCGGTCTGATCGGTCCGCACCACATCCAGCCTGGCATCCATGTCCAGCGCCGCGCCCTGGCCCGACTCGAAGGTGATCACATCCCCGACCCCGGGTCCCAATGCCGCGACCGCCCGAACGAGGTCCACCGCGCCCAGGACACTCAGCAAGGTCATTGCGGCTGCCAGCAGCACAGGGCCGGCGATACCGCTCGTATTCTGGTCTTCCGAACGCATGGTCGTAGCTGCTCCGGTTTCGCCGGTGAGGGCAGGATTTTACGTTAATAATATTAACAAATAGTTAATCGGCTGCCGGAAACCGGCCGGAAGAAAAAAAGGCGGTGCCCGAAAGCACCGCCAAGTTTGGGGAGGAGTCCAAGAGAGGAGCGAGACAGGAACCAGCCCGTCTGCTTCTCGAGAGGGAACATGATCCGTCCGCCCGCGCCGCTCATTGACCTGGATCAAACGGGCGAATTTTTCAGGCTGCAACCGCGAAAATTCTGGCCAGCGCCTCCGCCCGGCCCAGCGCCACCAGGGTCGCGTCGATCCCAGGGCTGACCGAACGCCCGGTCAGCGCCGCGCGCAGGGGCTGCGCGACCTGGCCCAGCTTGCGTCCCGAGGTCTCCGCGAAGGTTCGCAGTGCCGTGTCCACCGATTCGGCCGAGAAATCCGTCCCGGCCAGGGCGGTGCCGACGTCGCGCAGCATCAGCCGCGCCTCCGGGGTCAGCAGCGCGCGGGCTTTGGGTTCCATCGGCAGCGGTACAGGATGGGCCAGGAAGGCGGCGGACTCGGCCAGTTCGACCAGGGTTTTCGCTCGTTCCTTCAAGGCCGGCATCAGCGCGCGAATCCGGGTTGCCTCGACCCCGTCCAACGCCAAGCCGAGGCGGTGCGCCACGTCGCGGGTCAGCCGGTCGTCGTCGGCCTTGCGGATATAGATGCCGTTCAGGTTGGTCAGCTTCGCATAGTCCATCCGCGACGCGCCGCGATTCACGTCGGTGATGTCGAACAGGCGGATGGCCTCGTCGCGGTCCACCACCTCCAGATCGCCGTGCGACCAGCCTAACCGCAGCAGGTAGTTGCAGACCGCCTCTGGCAGGAAGCCCTGCGCTCGGAACTCGGTCACCGACTGGGCGCCGTGGCGCTTCGACAGCTTGGCGCCGTCCGCGCCGTGGATCAGCGGGATATGGGCGAAGCGGGGCGGCGCCCAGCCCATCGCCTGATAGACCTGGACCTGGCGGAAGGTGTTGGTCAGGTGGTCGTCGCCGCGGATCACGTGGGTGATCGCCATGTCGTGGTCGTCCACCACCACCGCATGCAGATAGGTGGGTGTGCCGTCGCTGCGCAGGATGATCATGTCGTCCAGTTCGGCATTGGCGACCCGGACCGGGCCCTGCACCAGGTCCTCCACCACGGTCTCGCCGTCGCGCGGCGCCCGCAGGCGGATGGCGGGTCGCACCCCGGCGGGCGCCTCGGCGGGATCGCGGTCACGCCAGCGGCCGTCATAGCGGGGGGATCGGCCCTCGGCCACCGCCTGTTCGCGCATTTGCTTCAGCTCCGCCGCGGTGCAGTAGCAGCGATAGGCCTGGCCGGCCGCCAGCATCTGATGCGCGACCTCGGCGTGGCGTGCGGCGCGACCGGACTGGAACACGGTCTGCCCGTCACGCTCCAGCCCCAGCCAGTCGAGGCCGTCCAGGATGGCTTGTTTGGCGGCATCGGTGCTGCGTTCGCGGTCGGTGTCCTCGATGCGGAGCAAAAATTCGCCGCCGTGGTGGCGGCTGTAGAGGTAGTTGAACAGCGCGGTGCGGGCGCCGCCGATATGCAGCAGGCCGGTCGGGCTGGGGGCGAAGCGGGTGCGGATGGTGGACATGGCGCAGGATTTAGCACGCGCGCGCCGCCGCAACAGGGGGATGGCCCGCCGGTTGCCGCGCCGTCGCAACCGTCGCACACTCAGGCTAAAGGAGTCCCCGCCATGACCCTGGCCCGCCAGATCGCCGATCGCATCCACCGGCTGCGCTTCGCCGACATTTCGCCCGCCGCGCTGGAATGGACCCGCCACGCCTTCATCGACACCGTCGGCTGCACCCTTGCCGGCATGGCCGAGGACGGGCCGCGCATTCTGCAATCCGTGCCGGGTACAGCCGAGGCGCCGGGGCCCGCGCTGATCTATGCCAGCAACCGGCGGACCAGCGTGCTGGACGCGGTGCTGGTCAACGGCACGGCGTCGCACGCGCTGGATTACGACGACGTGTCGGGTGTGCTGGGCGGGCATCCCTCCGCGATGCTGGTCCCGCCGCTGATCGCGCTGGGGGAAATGACCGGCGCCGGCGGCCAGGACCTGGTGACCGCCTATGTCGTGGGGTTCGAGACGATGTGCCGCATCGCCCGCGGCGTGCATTTCCACCATTACGACAAAGGCTGGCACCCCACCGCCACGTTGGGCATCTTCGGCACCGTCGCCGCCGCCGCGCGCCTGCTGCGGCTGTCGCCCGACGACACCGCCGTCGCTTTGGGCATGGCCGCGTCGTTCGCCGCGGGGCTGAAGGCGAATTTCGGCACCATGACCAAACCGCTGCATGTCGGCCACGCCAGCCGCAGCGGGCTGTTCGCCGCCTTCATGGCGCAGCGCGGCTTCACCGCGAACCCCGCCACCTTCGAGTCCAGGCAAGGCTTCCTGGATGTCTTCAACGGTCCCGGCACCTACGACAGCGCGCGCATCCTGGCGGACTGGTATGCCCCGATCGAAGCCGAGGGTCCCGCCGATCCCGGCCTGAAGCCCTATCCGTGCTGCGGGTCCACCCACGCCTCGGTCAGCCGCATGATCGCGCTGGCGACCGAACACGACCTGCCGCCCGACCGGATCGAGCGCATCGAGGTCATGCCGCACCGCCGCCGCCTGCCGCACACCAACAACCCCGACCCGCGGAGCCCGCTCGCAGCGAAGTTCAGCATCCAGTACTGCGTCGCGCGCGCCCTGACAGACAAAGCGGTGCGGCTGGTCCATTTCGAGGGCGACGCGCATTTCGACCCCGCCATCCAGTCCCTGCTGCCGCGGATCCAGGCGTTCGGCCATCCCGACATGCCCGAGGATGGGCGGTTCCAGTGGGGCAGCGAGGTCGTCGTGCATACCAAGGACGGGCAGCGCTTCGCCTCCCGCCTGGACGACTATCCCAGCCGCGGCCCGGGCGGTGTGCCGATGACGCGGGCGGAACTGTGGACGAAATTCGCCGACTGTGGGGCGCGAAGCCTGCCCAGCGTTCGGTTGCCGCCTTTGTTCGAGCGGCTGGCCGCGATCGAGACAATCAGCGGCGCGGCGGCACTGACCGAATTGATGGACCTGCCCGCGACGACGTTCAGAGCGGCCTGAAAGGACACGCGATGACCCCGACAGAACGCCTCGCCCAACTCGGTCTGGTGCTGCCGCCGCCGCCGAAGCCCGCGGGCAACTACGTGCCGTTCCGCCTGGCCGGCAATCTGCTGTTCCTGTCCGGCGTCGGGCCAAGGCGCGCCGACGGGACCTCGGTCACCGGCAAGGTTGGCGACGATGTCAGCCTGCCGCAGGCGTACGAGGCGGCAAAACTCTGCGGCCTCAACCTTTTGGTGAACATCATCACGGCGGTCGGCACCCTGGACCGGGTGGAGACGGTGCTGAAAGTCTTCGGCATGGTGAACGCGGTGGCGGAATTCACCCGCCATCCGCAGGTGATCGACGGCTGCACCGACCTGTTTGTCGCGGTCTTTGGCGACGGCGGCCGTCCCGCCCGTTCGGCGGTCGGCATGGGCAGCCTGCCCTTCGCGATCGCGGTCGAAGTGGAAGCGATCGCTTTGATAAAAAACTGAGGTTCGGTTTACCTTTCGTTAATCCCGTTGGCGTATGGAAGACGGGTTCCACGTGCCAGGACGGCGCAGAGTTCGCGGTGATCTTCCGCCATGCCAAACGAAATGACTGTCGGGGCTATCCAGCCCATGTCCGGCTCAGCCGAAAAAGCGGCCGACCCGAAAGCTGAGGCGTTCACTTCGCCGCAGTTGTCGTCGTCGTCCGATACGGCCCAGCTTTTTGTCAACCCGACCTTGAAGTTCGACAGCACCCTCGGGTTGCTGGTGATCGAGTTCAAGGACTCGTCGGGCAACGTCAGCACCTCGATCCCGAGTCAGCGGCAGCTTGAGGCCTATCGGCTGCACCAGCAGCCGCTGCCCGGGCAGAGTCAGACCGCCGCGCCGTCCGTAACGGATGCGCGTCCGGCGGCTGCGGCTGGGGCACCGGTGACGGCCAGCGTGCCGGCGACGTCCAGCGTTCCCGCCACAGCGCCGCCGGCGAGTGTGACGGAGGCGGTCGCCAGGCCGCCTGGCACGACGTAGTTCGGCGATGGCGCGCCTGTTGCTGGCTGACCGGGTGAAGCAACGCGGGGACAGTTTTCTGGCGCCGTTGGTGCCGGCCCTGGCACGCCACCACGAGGTGCGGTTTATCAGTGCCGGGCCCGGCGAGGCCCTGGCGGCGGCGATCGGCTGGGCCGAATTTGTCTGGCTGGAATGGTGCTGGGACCACGCGGTTTGGGCGACCCGGTCCGGTTTGCTGGATGGCAAGCCCTGCGTGTTGCGGCTGCACTCGATCGAGGCCCTGCAAACCGATTATCCGGACCGCGTGGACTGGTCGCGGGTGGACCGGCTGATCACGGTGGGCGGCGATATCCATGATGTGCTGATGGAGAACCATCCCGCGATCGCGGCGTCCGTGCGCAACCAGGTGATTCCCAACGGGATCGATCTGGTTCGGTTTGCGCCCGGCGCGCCGGACCGGTTCCGCGTCGGCTGGGTCGGGCACCTGGAGCCGAAGAAGGACCCGATGCTGCTGCTGCAGATCGCCCACAAGCTGCACCGGCAGGATCCGCGCTATTCAGTTGCGGTTGCGGGTGCCTTCACCGATCTGCGCACGGCGCGGTATCTGCACGCAATGATGGGGAAGCTGGGCCTGGGCGGTGTGGTGCGGTTCGACGGGCAGGTGGCGGATATGCCGGCCTGGTATCACGACAAGGGCGTGCTGCTGTCCACCTCGATGTATGAAAGCTTCGGGATGAACATCGGCGAGGCGATGGCGGTTGGCGCCTTCCCCGTGGTGCACGATTTTCCCGGCGCGGACCGGCTGTGGCCGGCCGAATGTCTGTTTGCCAGTGTCGACGATGCGGTGGCGCTGATCCGGTCCGGCCGGCCGGGGCTGTACCGTGATTGGGTGGCTGATCGTTACGGGCTGGACCAGCAGGCGGCTTCTGTGCTGCGGCTGCTGGACGAGGTGCTGGCGGCGCGCGGCGGGTCCGCGATTGCGCCGGTTTGCGAGGCGGCGGATTAGAGCGTTTTCACCGTGACTGGAAAAGCGGCTGGCAGAGCGCGCTATTTCGTCATGACCGGCACAGGGGCCGGCCATGCCGAAATAGCGTGTTATGGCGCGCTATGTCAGGCGGCGCCCAACAATCAGCAAGTCGGTGATGACACGGACGTCGATGCGTCATGGCGGGCGCTGGCCCCCTGTGCGTTCCATGATGGCGTTACGGGGCCGGCTCGCCCCGTCATGCGGCGCCATCCGGCGCGTGTCCCGGCGGCCCAACAGCTCGTTCTTCCGGGCCGCCGGTCATCCTATCGGCGCCCGCGACCCGTGCCCCGGCTGCGCGGCGGCGCAAAACTTTGAAAATAGTCCTTGACGCGCCGAAGGAAACATGTCCTGATACGCCCATGCCC
>Ga0302279_10003945_pt1 | contig 17966 bp, 16 predicted proteins | sample III_Bog_N3_3_FD_194541 | JGI IMG/M metagenome (GOLD analysis project Ga0302279, IMG submission 194541) | Peat permafrost microbial communities from Stordalen Mire near Abisko, Sweden - III_Bog_N3_3 | ecosystem: Environmental > Terrestrial > Soil > Wetlands > Peat | place: Sweden: Abisko...
CGGCTTGGATCAACCCGCCACCGATGGAGATCGTCAGCCAACAAACGCCACAGCCCTGCACAGTAAATTCATGACGTCGGGTGTAGCAAAGTCATTGACACGTTCCGCCTGGCGCGCGATGCCGGTCCAAGGGGACGACGCCAGCGTGCCTCTCGATATCTACCGACGGTGCGCGAACCATGGCTCGGCGGCAGCGTGCAACTGGCTGGTGCCCATCGCGGAATCGTCGAGCCATCCGTTGTGCCGCGGCTGTCGTCTCGTCAGGACGGTGCCGGACTCCACCGTTGCGGGCAACGATGCGCTCTGGGCAAAGATGGAGGAGGCCAAACGCGCCGTCGTCGCCCAGCTCTTCGTGTTAAATCTGCCCGTCCGTTCAAAGGTGTCGGAGGACCCCGAGCGCGGCGTGATGTTCGACCTGCTGCGCACGCCCGACGGCGGCCCGAAGGTCTTGACGGGGCACGATGACGGGCTGATCACCCTCGACATCTCGGAAGCCGACGATGCCTACCGAGAAGCTGTGCGCGCGAAAATGCGCGAGCCCTATCGCGCGCTCATCGGCCATGTGCGACACGAGCTCGGGCATTACTACTGGCAGCGTCTCGTCGAGCATACGGAGTGGAAAGCCCCGTGCCGCGAGCTGTTCGGCGACGATCGCATCGACTATGGCGAGGCGCTCAAGCGCTACTACAACGCCGGCGCCCCGGCGGATTGGCGTGATCAACACGTGAGCGAGTACGCGACGGCGCACCCTTACGAGGACTGGGCCGAGACCTGGGCCCACTACCTGCACATGGTCGACGCCTTCGGCACGGCGCGCAGCTTCGGACTGTCGCCCGTCGTCGCCAAATTGGAGTTCGATCCCTTCCCCGCCGAGGCGCTTCTCGCGGCGGACGGATCGACCGATGATGCCGACCAGCAGTTTCTGGACATGGTCAATGGCTGGAGCGAACTGACGGTCGCCTTCAATCAGGTGACGCGCAGCATGGGCGAGCCGGACTTCTACCCGTTCGTGCTGTCACTGCCCGCTGTCCGCAAGCTGCGTTTCATACACCGCGTCGTTCGGGCGCAGCAAGGTCGTAACTAGGGATTGGGTTACTGCACACCGTGTCGCAGTGCCATCGGACCTGGTCGAACGGCCAGCTGAGGTACCTCAGCGACGAAATTGCCGCAGTCTCGACCGGTGAACATTCGCCCAGCGGTATAGAGTCTAAAGCGCGTGCGAACAGCGGGTGAAGGGAGTTTGCGACGGCTTCTTGAAAGAGCAGCTCAGCGCGCTGTCGACAGCAGCTTCTCTGGTCTCGGGAACAGGCGTTGCCGCATCGACTCGCGAACTTCGTCGAGCATCGAAGTCGGCGTCCGCCGGCATAAGGTGCGTCTAACCACTCCAGGAGCCAACATGAACGACAACCAACAGGGTCAAGGCAGCAGCGCATCGTCGGGCAGCCAGTCGGGCGCGAGCCAGCAGAGCCAGTCCGGCCAGCAAGGTCAACAGGGCAGTCAGCAGGCCACGCCTAGCGGCTCCAATCCGTCAGGCGGCGGGCAGCCGGGCAGCCAGCAGAATCAGTCGGGCAATCCCGACCAGCGAGGCGGTGGGTCGCAGGGCGGGTCGCAGCAGAGCCAATCGGGACGCGGTGGCCAGCAAGGCACTGGTCTCGACGAAGAGGACCTCACGCAGTCGCCGCGCCGCGATTCCTCGTCGCTACAAGGCAGCGACGACTCGAACGGCGGCAACGGCCAGCAATCGCGCTGAGTCATGCTAGAAGTTTGCCATTGACGGCCGGCACGCAGGCTGGCCGTCTCACTTTCAGGATTGGAAATTCGTCATGTCCATCATCGACAAGGTTGTCGCCGCGGTCACGCCGCTCGAATCTGAGGAAGCGCGACGCTCTGCACGCGCGAGCGCGCGACAAGCCGCGAATGAAGCCCCCTGGCTCGGTCGCGTGCTCGACCATCATCAGCAGATCGAAGAAGCGTTCGCCGCAGTGAAGGAAGCCGGCGATGCCAATGGTCGCCGTCGCGCACAGAAGTGGCTGGGGACGCTGCTGACCGGGCACTCCCTGGCCGAGGAAGCTGTGCTGTACCCGGCAATGGCACTCGGGGATCAGAAGGGCCATGCCACCGCGGCCTACAGCGAGCAGAGCGGAGCGAAGATCAATCTCGCCGCGCTCGAAACGCTCGACCCGATGAGCCAGGAGTATCTGGGCAAGCTCGAACACGTGCGTGGCGCTGTTGCGCACCACGTATATGAAGAGGAAAGCAAGTGGTTTCCGGCACTGGCCTCCCAAGGCGGAGCCGCACTGCAGATGCGACTGTCTTCTCGCTATACCGAGGAGTTCGATCGCTACATGGGCGCGGACGCAGCGGGCCTCTGAGCCCGGCGCTTGCCCACGCCTTCTTGGGCCAAGGTGTGGGCAGATTCCGCGACCGGATATCTCATCCGCGGCGCGAGCCATCCAGCGCCGTCTGCTCTCGCTGCCAGATGCGAGGGTGAACGAAAACTCCTCAGGGCGCGTCCTCTTCCGCGGACAAGAGCAATTCCTGTCGTGCAGCGATTTCTCCGCCGATCTCCTCCAGGTCGAGCGTTGAGGCCCTTGCCTTCGGAAACAACTGTGTGCGCTCATCGTCGAAATGCTGCGTGGCGAGTTCATGCAGGATCCTCACCTGCTCGTCATAGCGTGGTTCGGTCGGGTCGCCGTTCTGGATGTCGTCCATGAGGGAACGCGCGCTGTCCAGCGTCACGAGAGCCTCGTCGATCAAGTACTCCTCGTCAATCACCTCGCGCAGGGCGGGATAGAAGATGTCCTCCTTGACCGCGGCATGTACCAGCAGCAAAGAGCACAGTTCCTGCGCGAGGGCTTCGCGCTCGTCGGCCTCGGCGCGATCTGCCGCGAGCGCGTCGTATCGTTCGAGCAGTTCGGCGATCTCGTCCTGGTCCGTGGAAAGAAGGTCGAGGGCGTCCTCTTCGAGGCTGCCGCGGGCAGAGTATTCGGTCATGACAACTCCGTTGCTAGGGACTGGACACCTGTCCGCCTGGTTCTTGCCCCTCGGCAATCGACAAGCCGCGGCTCCAGGTTGAACTCGTTGTTGATCAGGATGATCGCTCGACGGGACGCGATCGATCGTTCGGGGCAGCTGCTTGCCACAAGGGGTACTGCGACATCGCGTGCAGAGTCGCTTCAATTCGCCCAGCTTCTGAGAATATTTCCTGGATTCGCGTCAAGGAGAAGGCGCGCAGTAGCAGCGTCAGCACGGTGGAAGTTCGATCCGAATGCCGAGTTCAATCGTAGCCCTGGCGAGTGTTGTCGACAGCAGTTCGTTCCTGCTCCTTGGCCTTGCGCAGCGAGTCGCGGTTCGAGGCCTCGTCACCCTCGGACTCAGCGTTCCGGCCGCTGCCCGGCTTGTCGGGTTGAAGCGGTTCGGCGCGTCGCGGATGGTCGTCGGATCGGCGTTGTGGGTCGCTCATCACGGCCTCGCACGCTACTGTTTGCCGAGGTGCCCACGCACCTGGTCGGCGCTCGAGCCTACCGCCTTCACAGCGGCAGCCAGCTGCTCCTTCGTCACGCCCAGAGCCTGAGTCCAGTAGCGCACCTCGTGCTCTTCGCCGAGGCTGATGCGGGCGCGGTCCTGCGGGCCGCGGTTGTTCATGTCGTCGGACACGGTGTCTCCTTGTGATGACGGATGGAGCGTGACGGCAAGTGCGATGCCGGTTGCAGAGCCGAGGTCCGCTTGGGCGCAGTTCGAACCCATCTGATCGGTCATGCTGTGCGTGCAAACTCGAAATGCGTCGCGCGGCCCGACTCAAGTCGATGACTCTTCCTTTCGTCGATATGCGAGCGACACCAACGCCAACCAGCGCTGACCGAACACTTGCACGGCGATCTGGGTACGTTCGTTGCCGATGCCCTTCCCATACCCAGGGAGGTCAAGATGAAGGCACAGGATGCAGAGGTTCGCCGTGCCGCGCGCGCGGCCATGGTCGCGGCGGGGCACGGATTCGATACGCTGGTGGTCGGCGCAGGATTCGCCGGCAGCGTGATCGCGGAGCGACTCGCGACGCAGCTCGGCCAGCGCGTGCTCGTGGTCGACAAGCGGACCCACATCGGCGGCAACGCCTATGATCGCCACGACGACGCGGGCGTGCTGGTGCATCCGTACGGTCCGCACATCTTCCACACCAATTCCGCCGACGTCTTCGACTATCTGTCTCAGTTCACCCAGTGGCGGCCGTACCAGCATCGGGTGCTCGCTAGCGTCGATGGCCAGATGGTGCCAATGCCGATCAATCTCGACACGGTCAATCGCCTGTACGGGCTTGACCTCACCAGCTTCGAGCTGGACGATTTCTTCGCGAAAGTGGCCGAGAAGCCGGCTTCAGTCAAGACTTCAGAAGACGTTGTGGTGGCGCGGGTGGGCCGCGAGCTCTACAACAAGTTCTTCCGCGGCTACACGCGCAAGCAATGGGGGCTCGATCCGTCGGAGCTAGATGCAAGCGTCACCGCGCGCGTGCCCACGCGCACCAATCGCGACGACCGCTATTTCACCGACACCTACCAGGCGATGCCACTGCACGGCTATACGCGCATGTTCGAGCGCATGCTAGCGCATCCCAACATCAAGCTGATGCTCAACACCGACTACCGCGAGATTTCGGACTTACTGCCGTGGCGCCACATGGTCTACACCGGTCCGATCGATGCCTTCTTCGACCATCGCCACGGCAAGCTGCCTTACCGCAGCCTGGAGTTCCGCCATGAAACGCTACAGCAGGAGCAGTTCCAGCCGGTGGGCACCGTCAATTTCCCGAACGACTTCGCATACACGCGCGTCAGCGAGTTCAAGCATCTGACGGGACAGAAGCATCACGCGACGTCGGTTGTGTACGAATATCCGCGCAGCGAGGGCGACCCGTACTATCCGGTGCCGCGGGCCGAGAACACGGCCATGTACCGACTGTACGAAGCAGAGGCCGAAAAGTTGCAGGACGTCAGCTTCGTGGGACGTCTAGCCACTTACAAGTACTACAACATGGACCAGGTGGTCGCGCAGTCGCTGACGCTGTTCAAGAAGCTGGCGGCGGCGCATGTGGCGCGCGATACCGGAGCCGGGACTCCGGCGCCCATCGCGGCTGTCGAAGCCTGAGTTCGCGCTGGCGTGGGATTCCCCGACATGGCCGAAAGCCAGGATGCTCTCGAGCTGTGGGTCGGCCCCGAATGCACGATCAACCGCGTCGACGAACGCTGGCGCGACCAAACCGAACTCACGGGCTTCGCCCGGCGCCCAGACGACTTCGCGCGAATGGCAGCCCTCGGTGCAAAGAAGATGCGCCTGCCCGTCCTTTGGGAACGCGCAGCGCGGAGGCCCGGACGCGAGCTGGATTTCAGCTGGTCCGACCAGGCAATGGCCCATGCGCGAGCCGTGGGCATCGAGCCCATCGTCGGACTGCTGCACCACGGCAGCGGTCCGCGCCACACGAGCCTGGTCGATCCCCAGTTCCCACTTCTGTTCGCCGACTACGCCCGCAGGGTCGCCGAGCGCTATCCCGGGCAGCAGTTGTGGACTCCGATCAACGAACCGCTGACCACGGCGCGCTTCTCATGCCTGTACGGCTTGTGGTATCCGCATGCGGCTGACGATGTAAGTTTCGTTCGCGCACTGCTCAACCAGGTGCTGGCGACGGTGCTCGCGATGCGCGAAATCCGGACGGTCAACCCGCAGGCGAGACTGGTGCAGACCGACGACCTGGGCTTCACGCGTAGCACGCCTACGCTGGCGGAGCAGGCGCAGTTCGACAATGAGCGGCGCTGGCTAGCGTTCGACCTGCTGTGTGGCCGCGTCGACGAGAGTCATCCATTGTGGGACTGGCTGCTGGCCTGTGGTGCCAGGCAGCAAGAGCTGGCGCGGCTGCGCTGCGAGCCTAGTCCGCCCGACATCATCGGCATCAACGCCTACGTCACCAGCGAGCGTTTCCTCGACGAGCGACTCGAACTCTACCCGCCGCACCTGCACGGCGGCAACGGCCGTCAGGCCTATGCCGACGTCGAGACGGTGCGTGCGCACGGCGAGCTCATCGACGGATTCGCAGGCCGTCTGCGCGAGGCCCATGCGCGCTTTGGAATGCCCATGGCGATCACCGAGGTCCACATGGGCTGCACCCGCGAGGAGCAAGTGCGCTGGCTGCACCAGGCCTGGCTGGCTGCTGAGCAGGCGCGCAGCGAGGGAATAGACGTCCGCGCCGTGACCGCTTGGGCCGCATTCGGTACGGTCGACTGGAACAGTCTGCTCACGCGAGAGGACGGTCATTACGAGCCCGGGCTGTGGGACATCCGGAGCGACCCGCCGCGCCAGACGGCCATCGGCGCGCTCGCGGCGGCCCTTGCGCGTGGCGAGGCGGCGGAGCCACAAGCGCTGCATCCCGTGCTCGCCGGACCCGGCTGGTGGCAGCGCGATTTGCGCCTCCACGTCGCTCAGCACGGCGCGCTGACGGCGCTGCCCGCGCGCGGCACGCCATTGCTGGTCGTCGGCCACGGCGCGCTCGCACGAGCCTTCGCGCGCCTGTCGCACATGCGCGGCTTGCCCTACGAGTTGTTGCGGCCGGAAGATCTGGACATCGAGAATGCCGAAGCCCTCGCGCGCATCTTGCACACCCATCAGCCTTGGGCGATGGTGGACGCCTCGGCCGAGGACGACGTTGACGCCGCCGAACATGATGTGCTGCACTGGCATCGCCTTGCCGAGATCCCTATCGCGCTGGCCGCAGCGTGCCGCCGTGCCTGCGTCCGGTTCCTGACGTTCTCCAACGACAACGTGTTCCCGGGACGCGATGGGGCGTACTACGTCGAGCGCGACGTGGTAGGCCCGCTCAACGCGTGTGGGCGCGCGAAGGTGCACGCGGAACGGACAGTGCTCGCGCTGGCGCCCGACGCGCTGGTGATCCGCAGCGCCGGGCTGTTCGGTCCGTGGGACACAGACAACTTCGTCGGGCACGGCATCGCGTTGCTGCGCGAGGGCCTGCCTTGGCCGGCGGCTCATGACCAGGTTCTATCGCCGACCTACGTGCCGGACCTCGTGCAAACGGCGCTCGATCTGTTGATCGACGGCGAGCGCGGCCTCTGGCACCTGACCCACGGCGAGGCGTTGAGCTGGGCCGCGTTCGCCTGTCGTGCCGCCGAGCACGCCAAGCTGGACACACGCGGTGTGCATGGCCGCGCGGGCGTCGAGCTCGGCCAGGTCGCACCACGGCCGCGCTGGAGCGCGATGCGCAGCGAACGCGGCACGCTTATGCCGTCGCTCGACGACGCGTTGTCGCGCTACCAGCGCGACCATGAGCCGATGCCGTCGGCCCCTCCGCCGCTGCGCGCAGTCGCGTAGCGTTTGTCGGCGAAGCCCCGATGAGGCAGGACAGGTCGCCGTTCATCGAGGCTTCCCCACGCGGTCATTGGCGTCATGATGTCAACGAACGGCGCCTCGGCGTCGTTGAACGCACCGTGCCGATGAACCGCCTGCCATCTTCCCGCCGCTCCCCCCCGGCCGCGAGTCCCTTTTGCAATCCCGTCGACGACGGCCTGTATCGCAACGTGTGGCGCCACGCCGCCGGCGCGCGGCTGTCGCTCGTCGGTTCGATGCTTCTGCTGATCGCCTCGCAGGTCGTCAAGCTGAGCGTGCCCTGGTGCGCGGCGAAGGCGATAGACGCGCTCCAGGCCGGCGGCCCGCGCATGATGCAGCATGCGCTGGCGTGGGTGGCCGCCGTGCTGGGCGCCTACGTCGGTTGCTGGATGCTGCACGGCCCCGGGCGCGTGCTCGAGCGGACGGTTGGCATGCGCGTGCGCGAGTCTTTGGGGGACACGCTTTACGCGCGGCTCGCCAAGGCGCCGCTCAGCTGGCATGAGCGCCATCATTCCACCGAGATGCAGCAACGCGCGGGCCAGGCCACCGGCGCACTGTACGATTTCGCGCAGAACCAGTTCGTCTATCTGCACAGCATCGTCAACTTCGTCGGGCCGCTGGTCGCGCTCGCGCTTCTGTCTCCGGGCCTGGGCTTCGCCGCCTTCGCCGGTTACGTGCTGCTGGCCTGCCTGAGCACGCGTTTCGACAAGGCGCTGATGCGCCTGACCACGCGCGAGATGGATCTCGAGCGCCGCTACGCCGCGGGCATGTCCGACTTCCTCGGCCACATGGGAACCGTGCTGAGCCTGCGCCTGCAGCAGGCCTCGCGTGTGTTGCTGCGCCAGCGCATGCGCGCCTCGTTCGAGCCGCTCGACAAGATCATTTCGCTCACTGAGTGGAAGTGGTGCATGGTTGACCTGGTCAGCACATCGCTGACCTGGTCGCTCGTGATCGCCTGGGTCTGGATCGCGACCCATCACGCCGGCGCTGGGTTGGCGATCGGCGCGGTCTTCATGGTGCATCAGTACGCGAGCCAGACGGCCGACGTCGCCAGCGCGATGGCCGGACAGCTGCAAGGTTTGGCGCACACGCGCGCAAACTTCGAGAGCGCACGTCCGATCTACGAGTCTCCGCAGTCGCCCGATCCAGTGGAGCTGCCGCGCGACTGGCAGCGCATTGTCATACGGGACGTCTCCTTCCGCCACGCGAAGGCCCATCCCGATTCGCCGTCGCTGGGTCTCACCGAGCTCGTGCTGAACCGCGGCGAGCGTATTGCGCTTGTCGGCGGCAGCGGCTCGGGCAAGAGTTCCTTGATGCGCGTGCTGGCTGGACTCTACGCGGCAGCGCACATCGAGGTCGAAGTCGACGGCGTCGTCAAACCGCAGGCCTTCGACTTGGCCTCGCTCGCCACGCTGATCCCGCAGGAGGCCGACGTTTTCGAGGGCTCGGTACGTGAGAACCTCGACTTCGGCACCGACGTCGGCGACGCGCGCATCGATGACGCGGTGCGCGGGAGCGCCTTCGGCGCGGTGCTGCAGACGCTTCACGGCGGCCTCGAGTTTCCCGTCGCTCAGCGCGGAAGCAACTTGTCGGGCGGCCAGCGCCAGCGACTGTGCATGGCTCGCGGCGTGCTGGCTGCCAGCGACAGCTCCGTCGTGTTCCTCGACGAACCGACCAGTGCGCTCGACCCGATTACCGAGGCCGACATCCACCAGCGCCTGGCCCGGACCTTCCCCGACGCCTGCATCGTCGCGTCGGTCCACCGCATGAGCCTGCTCTCGTACTTCGACCGCGTGGTACTGATGAACGCCGGGCGGGTGGTCGACAGCGGCAGCGTGGAGGCCTTGCGCGATCGCCAGCCGAGCTTCGCGCACATGCTCGAGGGCAGCGCGCACGCCGCGTCGTGTGCTGTCGGCGATGAAATCGACGCGCTGCAACTGACGCAATCACTCGGTGCGGAGACCGACGCGGAACTCGACGCTGCCTGACGCCTAGGGACAGTCTGCACAACCGGCTTGGCGAGCGTCAATCTGGGGCGATCGACGGCGCACGTTGCGTGATTTGAAATTCGGCAGCGTCCTGGCCCCGGAAATCTCTTCAAGATCGTCGATTTCGAGGCTCTGCGCCTCGACTTCGCGCGCTGCGGGCGCACTCATCCCTGGGCCTCCATCAGCTGCTTGCGCACCATCCCTAGCGGTCGGCTCGCGTGGCCGGCTTGGCGGCGCCGCCGTTCGCCGCGGCGACGACGCCCTCGCCGTTCGTGCGACCCGACGCCAGCCGGCGCCGGCCCGGTTCGCTGATGACGGCGCTGATTTCGCGCTGCGTGGTGCGCGTGGGCACCAGTCGCGTCATCAGGGCCGCCATACGTTCTACCGTGTCTGACAACGCCATCTTATCGACCGCACGCTGGCGCGCCGCCGCACTCATGCGCGCCAGCTCGCCCGGTGTCCCGAGGATCTGGCAAAGCCGCGAGGCGATCTCCTCGAACTCATTGGGAGCGACCAGCCAGCCCGATTCGCCCTGATCGATCATATCGGGCAGGCCGCCGACCCGCGTCGCCACCACCGGCAGCCCGCTGGCCATCGCCTCCATCACTGCCAGCGGCATCGCTTCCGAGTGCGAGCTCGAAACCAGCACGTCGATGTCGTTCAGCACCGCGGCGACGTCGCTGCGTAGGCCGGCCAGATGCACGCGATCTTCGAGCCGGAGACGCACGATCGACTCACGCAACTGCGGCGCAAGCGGGCCGTCACCGACGAACACGAAGTGCGTGTCCGTGAGCTTGGACTGCGCGAGAAGCGCTGCGCGCAGGAAGACTTCGGGCCCTTTCTCGGGCGAGAGGCGGCCGAGGAAGCCGACGACCTTGGCCGATGCCGGAATGCCCAGCGAGGCACGCAGGCCGTTGGCCGGCCGGGGCCGCGGCCGGAAGGCCTCCGTGTCGACGCCATTGGGATTGCAGCTCAACTGCCCTGCGTTGACGCCCAGCCCCAGTGCGTGGAAGTAACTTTGGCGGCAAACGACGCTCAGGTGGGTGCCCGCATTGCGATGCACTTCCAGGTCGAGCAAGCCGACTCGGTGGCCGTGCAGCGTCGCAAGCACCGGCTTGCCGGTGAGCCGTCCGGCGATGCCGGCCAGCGCGTGGGCGTTGGGTAGGTGCGCGTGCAACAGGTCGATCGCACCCGCCTTGATCATCGCACACGTCATCTGGATCGACGACCAGGGCGGATCGTCGGGCATCGGCGTCACGAGCACTTCGATGTCGCGCGCGCGCAGCCGCTCGGTGAACGGGCTCTCGAACGGGCACAGTGCGGTGACGGCGAATCGGTCGGGCGGCAGGTTCTCGACCAAGCGTTCGACGTAGGTCTCCATGCCGCCCACGATCGCGTTGCCGATCACTTCGAGGACGCGGATGCGCCCCGGGATGCGTGCGGATGAAAAGGGATCATGTTGCATGGACGTTGACTCAGCAGCAGGAAACTGAATACGGTCGGGCGCCCAGCCAGCCGTTCTTGCGGCGACTGGCGCGGTGGCGCGCCGAGGATTCGTGGTCGGCAGCACGAGTTCGGCCTCGGCCTTCGAGCGCGGACGCGCGTTCGCGCGACGGCACGGGCGCGCCAACGTTGCCTAGCCACGCGGCCGCGGTGCCCGACCAGATGCGTTCGAGCGCGGCGCCGTCTAGATCGAACTCCGCCAGCAGGTCGCGCAGCCACCCACGGCGTTCGGCGATCTCCCCACCAGAGCACGGCAGGAAGCAGTCGGACCCGAACTGCAACAGCCCCGGCCCGAGCACCTCCAGCGCTTTGGCGAGTACCTCGTGGCGATAAGGCGGCGGCGGCCCGAACGACAGGTCGAATCGGAACGCGCACGCGTCCTCGGGCACACCGTTGATGCGATCGATCAGTCCGAGCGCGACGGCCTCGTCCGTCCAGGGCCAGCCGAGATGCGCGAGCGTGACGCGCGCGCCCGGATAGTCGCGCAGCGGCTCGAAGCCGATGGGCCGGCAGAAGCGGCTCGCGCGGCCGTCGATGAACACGCCGCTGTGGAACAGCAGCGGCAGCTTGAGCTCCGAGGCGACGGCGAAGGTCGGCTGCGCGACTTCGCTTTCCGGATACCAGCCCGAAGGCACCATCTTCGCGCCGCGCAGGCCGAGCGTCTCGACCGCGTGCCGCAATTCGTCGGCCGCGCCCGGCAGGGACGGGTTGACGACGGCGAAGCCGAACAGGCGATCCTCGTGGCCGCGAACGAGTTGGGACAGATGCTCGTTCGCGCGGCGGATCTCGGCCGGATCCGCGAGCGTGTAGCCGTTGTGCAGGAAGGGCGCGATGAGGACGCCGATGTCGATGTCGGCCTCGTCGAGCGCGTCCAGGACGTCGGACGCGGTCTCGTCGCCGGTGCAGTGCAGGTGGGCGTCGATGATCACGGTGGCGGCATCAGGTCACAGCGTCAGCGGCTGCACGCTCGGTTCGCCGGCTTCCGCGGGCACGTGGATCCGCGGTGCGGCCTCTGCCTTGGCCACGATCTGCGGCGCCGCCTCGAACAGCGGACTGTCCAGCACGATGGGTTCGGCGGAGCGAACGTGTACATAGGGCTGCAACAGTTCGGCGATGCGGCTCGCGGTGCCGTCCCAGGTGCACCCGTCCACCGTCGCTTGCGCCGCTGCGCGCCACGCCGCGCCTTCGGAGGCCGACTCCGACAGCGTCTGTTCGATGGCCGCGACGAACTCCTCGGCCGAGGCCCCGATGCGCACGACGTCTCCATAGAGCGATACCACGTCGTGGATCGGCGTACTCACGGCAGGCTTGCCGCCAGCGAGGTATTCGAGCGTCTTGGTCGGGCTGATGAAGCGCGTGTGTTCATTGAGCGCGAACGGCAGCAGGCACACGTCCCAATGCGCCAGCAGATGCGGGAGCGCCTCGTAGCGTTGCATGCCGATCCAGTGCAGGTTGGGACGCTGCGGAAGCGCGGCAGGGTCGATCTTGACGACCGGGCCGGCCATCAGGATCTGCCAGTCCGGACGCAAGTCAGCCAGACTCGCGACGAGCGTGAGGTCGAGACGCTCGTCGATGACGCCGAAGAATCCCAGGCGCGGATGCGGCAGGGCGCGATGCAACTCGGCGGCGACGGCGGCCTCGAGGTCGTCACCGTCCAGGTTCGCGGGAGCGAAGTGCGCGGCATCGACGGCGCTGGGCAGGCAGTGGATGTTCGGATGGCGATTCTTGCGGGCCTCAAAGAGGGACGGCCCGCCCGTCAGCACCACGTCCGCCAGTTCCATCAGCGCTTGCTCTCGCTCGAGCAACTGCGGCGGTGCGAACTTAAAAGACGCGAGTTCGTCCATGCAGTCATAGACAACCGCCCGTGGTTCGAGGTCGGCCACCAACGGGAGGGCCATCGGCGTGTAGAGCCAGACCAGCGGGTCGACGATGCCGCGTTCGACCATGAAGTCCGCAACGAGCGACCGCAGCGAGTGAATCTGGTCGTCGTGGAAGCCCGGCGCCCGCACTTCGGTGAACGGCGTTAGCACCTCGACGCCCGGGCCTTGCCGCACGCACTGCAGCCGCGGTGCGCCTTCGGTGAAGACGGGCTCCTCGACGAACATCACGTCGAACTGCTGCGCCAGACGAGTCAGCAGGTGCTGCGGGCGCTGGAAGACGAAGCCCCAGCGCAGATGGGAGAACACGACGAGGGGTATCCGAGTCGCCTTGCTTGCGGAGGGCAACAGGGCAGTACGCGAATCGGACAAAGACTTTTGCATCGGTGGCTCCGCGTGGGGTATGGGAAGGCGAGGCCATAAGGAGCAAAAAGCATTCCTCTCGCAGGTGCCTGCACGACGCAGCCGTCCATCGATTGACTGATCAAAAGCTCAGACCCAAGCCGGATGCATGTACTACCAGGAGGCCGGGCGCGTATGACTCGCGCTTCGCAGGCGCTCACTCGGCTGGGCATGTAGGCATATCGAGAAGGGAGCGATATGCCCAGGTTCATCGAAGGACAGGATCGGCACCAGGTTACGCTGCTGCCGGAGTCGCTGGATGATTTCATCGCCGAGGACAACGCGGTGCGGGTCGTCGACGCGTTTGTCAACGCGCTCGATTTGACGGAGCTCGGTTTCGAGGGGGTCCAGGCCGCGGAGACGGGCCGGCCGTCATACCACCCGACGGTGCTGCTCAAGATCTACGTCTACGGCTACCTCAACCGAGTTCAGTCGAGCCGGCGGCTCGAGCGCGAGTGCCAGCGCAATCTGGAGGTGATGTGGCTGACGGGCCGCTTGGCGCCGGACTTCAAGACCATCGCGGACTTTCGGCGCGACAACGGCAAGGGCATCCGGGGTTGTCTTGTTCGTCGTGCGCTGTACAACGATTCGGCGACCCAGCATCCATGCGGGTTTGCGGGGAGGTGCTCCGCTGCAACCCGCATGAATGCTTGATTCTCTGACCCCCCTCCTGCGACATCCTCGTCCGGTCTGGCTGGGCGCCTCCCGACCTGGAGTATCTTGTTGGTCGTGCGTTTTAGGACGCTTTCGAACCCCAGCATCCATGCGGGTTTGCGGGGAGATGCCCCGCCGCAGCCCGCATGAATGCTCCATTCTCTGACCCCCCCTCCCGCGACGGTCTCACCCGCCCGGCACCCGGCTGGCTCTCAAGCCACTCCTACAGCGAGGGTGCCGCAGACCCTGTTTTGCTCCGATAATTTTAGTTATCAGATTTCGCTACTCTGAATCGATTGCTTGAATCATTGTCTAACGTTAGATAAACTCCGTTAGTTAACTCTTCGGAAGCCTTCCATGCCGCGTCCCGCCGTCGCCACGCCCGCGGACGTCCGCCAGGCCGTCCTCGCGCTCGTCGCCGCGGCCGGCATGGGCCAGACGCCGTCGGCCCAGGCGTTTCGCCGAGCGGTCTCGGTGCGCAAGGTGCGCGAACGTCTGGGCGGTGGCAATCCGGCCACGATCGGTCAGGCCATCAATGCGATCGAGGCCGAACTCGTCCAGGCCGGTGTCGATCGCATCGTCCTGCCAGAACTCCCGGACGACGTCGCGGAGCTGATGCAGCAGGTCTGGCGCGCCGCCGTCGGCGCCCAGCTCGACGACCTCAGCCGATTGCGCAGCCAAGCACAGGGCGTGGCCGATGGCGCCCGAGAAGCGCTGACCGAGGCGCAACTGCGCGCCGAGGTGCTCAAGCAGGAATTAACCGAGCTGCGGGCGGCTGTTGCCGAGCGCGACGCCCGACTCGCGCAGGCCAGCGCCGACAACACGGCGTTGTCCGCGCGCGCCGCGGCGCTTCAGGTGGAGCTCGAGGCCGTCCGAGCCCAGCAGGCGCAGGTCGGTGGCGAGCTCGACGCCGCACGCGCCATCCAGGCGCAGGCGATTGCCGCCGCACAGGAGCGCTATGAGGGCCTGTCTCGGCGACTGCTCGAAGAAACCGGCCAGCAACGGCGGGCGGCCCAGGCCGAGATCGGACGCCTCGCGAGCCAGCTGAAGTTCGCCGACAAGCGCCAAGCCACCTTGGAGGGCCGGCTGCAGCAGCTCGAAGACGAACTCGGCGACGTGCGTGGCCAGCACCAGAAGGCCAGCGGCGAAGTCGCCGCCTTGCGCTACGTGAACACGTCTCTGCGGTCGCAGCTCGACGAGTTCGTCCGCAACATGGCTGCCACGAACGCGCCGTCGTCAGCAGGCACGTCGAGCGCACGCGCTCGAACAGGCAAGCGTGGCAACACCGCTGGCAAGGCGAACAAGCCAGGTTCGCCATGATGCAACCGACCGTCCGCGTCGATGCCGTAGCGCCAATGACCTGGATTGATCTCGGCGTCGTGCCGCCCCGACGACTGCCAGCCGGGCCCGACGCGATCGCGGCTTATCTTGCTGAGGTTTTGGGCCACCCGGTCTACGAGCGCTGGACTTGGACGCGCCTGATCAAGGCCTACGGGGCATTGCCGGATGCGCGCCGCGTCAAGCCCACGGTGTGCCGACTCCTCATCGACGTGCCCGAAGTCGTGGAGGCTTGGCGCCGCGGGCGGTTACGAGCGATGCCGGCCAGCGAAGCACCACCGATCGACGCGGTAGTGATGGCGCTGCTCAAAAGCCACGCTGGCCGCTTCAAGGCCTCGCAGTCAGCCGCGGCAGTCATCGCCTCGAGCCCACTGCGCCACGGCGCCGCGGGCGACCGCGCCGATGTGGCCGCCCTCGCGCCTGACGATGCGCTCCCAGACAACATGGTCGAGTGGCTTCGCCGCCGCGGACGCCTGGTCAACTTGCATGCCGACACCAATACCCTCGGTGCGACCGACGACCATGCGGCCGCAGCAGCGTTCCTACGCGAGCGCGCCACCCGCTCACCTCACACGTGGCGGGCGTACACGGCGGAACTGCAGCGCCTCGTTGCCTGGTGCAGCGTGCAAGGCCTCGGGCCACTGTCCGACCTCACCAGGCAAGACCTGCTCGCCTATCGACAGGGGCTCGCACGTCCCGGTGCCGGCGCCACAGCGGCGATCGGCACAGACGAGCAAGCACTGCACGTGATGTCGTCGCAACGGAGCCAAGCGCGGGCACTCGCGGTGGTCGCCAGTCTGTTTCGGTATTGGCACGACACCGGCTATCTGCTCGGCAACCCGGCGGCGGGCTTGGGTGGCGGTGCACGCTCGCGGGCGACGTTCGACTCGCAGCGGTTTGTCCCCGAATCGCTGCTGACCACCTGCGACGATTGGCTCGCGCGCAGCGTGGCCTGCCTAGTCCCGGCGCCAGAGCACATCGCGGCCTGGCGTCGTGCTGCCATCTGGACGCTGTTTCGATTTGGCGGCTTGCGATTGGCCGAACTGGCGTGGCAACCTGCTCTGGGCTTGCCGCGCCTAGAGGTTGACGACCGCGGCCAGTTGACGCTTCACGTCAGTGGAAAAGGCAGCAAGGCGCGCAGCATTCCCCTTCCCCGGCGCTGCGCCGACGTCTTGCGCGACTATCGGCTGGCCCGGGGGCTGCGGCCGCGGCCTAAGACGTTGGAACATTTGCCGCTGATCCACGGCGAAAGGGCGCCCGCTCTCGGCGCGAGGGGCTTGTACGATCAGGTCAAGGCGGTGCTGCTCGCCGTGGCCGAAGAGGTCCATGACGATGACGACCGCCTGCTTCTGCGAGAAGTCTCGCCGCACTGGTTGCGCCACGCCTACGCGCGCTCGCTCGTGGTTGATCAGGCTGTGCCGTTGCCGGCCGCCCAAGCGCTGCTCGGGCACGCCTCCGTCCAAACAACTGCCGAGTACGCGAAGACCGATCTGTCCACGCTGCGGGCTTTTGTGGAGAAAGGATTCTCGGGTGGCGCCGCTTGATGCAGATCCACATTGAGCCCAGCGAGGTATTCGCTGTGACGTGCCCTTGCGGACCGATCTTGATACTGCCTGCCCGAGAACTCTGGCCTGAGTCACCTCCCCGATAAAGGCAGCCAGCAACAAATAATTGCACGTTCGCGACGGAATTGGCCGTCGCGATATCGACGACCTCGCCTCGCCAATGAGATAATCCGCGCCTGACAGCACTCATTCAAACTATGTCAACTCCAATAGATGACCTCATTGCCCAGCGTGAGGCGTTGGATCGCAAGATTCTTGAGCTGAAATCGGCTGCAAAGTCGGAGGCGATCGCCCGCGTCCGCCAATTGATGGAAGAACACGGCTTGGTGGCGACTGATCTGAGTACTATTGCCCAGGGCAAGGTAGCTTCACCGACTCGAAAAGTTGCCGCAAAATATCGAGATCCCACCAGCGGTGCAACGTGGACGGGAAGAGGCCTGAAGCCAAAGTGGCTTGCTGCGGCGCTCGCAGGCGGCAAGGCCCTACAGGACTTCGCGATCTAGTCCCGTACCGGGGCTGCGCCGCGAACCCGAGGGAACCGATGACTACCTTTGGCCCGGCAAAGATTGGGGCGCAAAAACCCACGATCGGTAGGAAGCCGCATCTTTGAATGCCTGCTCTTCGCCTTCGAATCCGCGCTGTTTCAGCGGTCGGTTCTCGGACTTGGAATAGATTCCGACAATGGCGCCACCAATGCGAACCAGCCCCCATTCGCGGTCGCCGGTCAGTGGGTCAACATAGATTTTTCTCAAATATCGCCGCACCGGCCCACCACCTCGCTGATCGAGCAGCAAATCTTCAAGTGCGGCCGGATATTGAGGAGCTGTGCCGCTGGCCACAGAATCGTGATATTGCTGTAGCGCGGTGCGAAACTGCCGGCCAATCGAGAGCAACTCGAGTTCGCGGTCACGACGCTGCTGAATGGAGACCATCTCAGCACCCGACGCGAGAAGCATTCCAACCATGGCGACAGCGGCGAGCACCCACAGGAAGGCGAATCCAGCCTGACTGCGGCGGTCAGAACTGCGCATAGGGGACGCCCTCTTTCGATGCGCCTGCGGCGCCGCTGTGAACATCCGAAATGCCAGGCGTCTGCGCATCCGACGATGCGGTCGTCTTCCAGGTTGTCGCCGACTCGGTGATCGGATCGACGGGCACGGCTCGGATGTAGTGCTGATCAGCCAGTTCGTTCAGGTCTGCTGGGTAGCGACCGCGATCGCTGTGAAACCCGTCGATGCTCGACCTCAAGATGCCGA
>Ga0302279_10003950_pt1 | contig 17949 bp, 18 predicted proteins | sample III_Bog_N3_3_FD_194541 | JGI IMG/M metagenome (GOLD analysis project Ga0302279, IMG submission 194541) | Peat permafrost microbial communities from Stordalen Mire near Abisko, Sweden - III_Bog_N3_3 | ecosystem: Environmental > Terrestrial > Soil > Wetlands > Peat | place: Sweden: Abisko...
GCGAACCGACCCTGAAGCGTTCCGCGTCGCCGTGGACGCACGCGACACGAGCCCTGCGGGCGTCGTGCGCGAGATGGTGCTCGAGGCGCTGCACGATCTCGGTGAGGGGCGCTGGATTCCGTGGAAATCGCTCGCCGGCTATCTGAGCACGGACGATCGCGTGCCGGGCGTTGGACGGCTTCTCCGTCGATGGGCCGAACGAGCGGGCGCAGAGCCGATCGATCCGATCGAGGTCGCGCGGCGTGTGGTCCTCGAGAGCCTGCCAGCGCTCGGCCTCGTCGACACGGGCGAGGACGACGATGAAGCAGGGGGCGGAGGGCGTACGATTTCGCTCCGGCTCACCCCGCGAGGCCGCGCGCTTCTCCGCGACGGAGCCTCCGCAACCACCGGCGGGGCCGAGAAGTCGAAGTTCCTCGACACGCACGTCCTGCGCGTAGGCTCGCAAGCGCGCGTGCACGCGGTCATTGCGCTCGCGCCGTTCGCCGAGATTGGCCGCGTCGCCGAGTCGGTCGACCTGCTCATCGCGCCGCAGATGCTCGCGCGCGCTCTCTCCGCCGGTCTCGATGCGGAAGTGCTGCGGCAACGCATCGAAGCCATCGCCCCTCTCCCCGAGACGCTCTCCCGGACGCTCGCCCAGGCCAGCGTCGTGCTCGGACGCAGCACCTTCGTCCCGGCGGGGGGGTTCCTGTGGGTCGATGATCCGAACCTCCGCGAGATGCTCCGCACCCGTCGTCCGACCGCCGAGCTCTTCGTCGACCCGTCGCCCCCTGGAGGGCTCATCGTGCAGGCGGGAGTCGACCTCGATAGGCTTGCGAGGCGCTGCCGAACCGTGGGCATCGAGATCATCGCGGAAGGTCAGCTTGTCCGCGCGCGATCGAGCCAGATGGCGCGCGTAACGCCGCCCCCGATCGCGGTTCGAACGACCCCGGCGCGGGGGGTCGAGAAGGCGACCCCCGACAAGCCGAAGGCGTAGCCAACGCGAGGTGTGGGCTACGCGATTTCCTTTCTCGACGTGAGAAGGACGAGCGCGCCGAACGCGACAGCAAGACCATTCGAGACGGCCCCCATCCAGTTACCGACCACCACCGGCGCCCCGCTGAGCGCTCCAGAAAGGTGATTGAGGCCGAGGCACAGTGGAAGGAGCGTCAGCGGAAGGACGAGCGGACGCTCCAGGTTGGGCGCCTTGCGATCGATAATGGCGAGCACGGTCGCGGCGAACAGATTGAAGAAGAAGATCTCGCGCTGCCAGCCTGCATTGATGCCCCAGGCCGTCGAAAGCGCGAAGTCGCGCTGCCCAACCCCCTGGGCGCTGAAGCCGGAGAGTAGAAACCCAGCGATCCAGAGGCGAACGAACCATCGAGGGCTCACGAAGCTCATCGAGCCCTGCATACCGCGCAGATAGTTTGCACAGCAAGCATGGGGGGCTCGCGCGCTACGCGCCTCCGGTAGCGTTCCCTCGGGAGGAGTGCGATCGTCAGGCCCGGTGTTTCGCGCGATGGAGGTGAGAAGAGGTCTCGCGGCGTTCGTCGTAGCCTCGTTCCTGAGCGCATCTGGCTTCCCAGCCGAGGCGCACGCCGACGAGCCGCACGGGCGGACGTCGTCCCTCAGCTGGGTCCGTATGCCCGGCGCGGATGCTTGCGTGGCGACGCAGGATCTCGCGAAGCGGGTCGAAGCCCGGCTCGGACGGGCCGTGTTCGTCTCGGCTTCCGTCGCGGACGTGTCGGTCGAAGGGCGCGTCGAGCCGCTCCCAGGTCACCCGCCTCACTCTGGATTTCGCGCCGTGCTCACGCTCCGCGATGCCCATGGCGCGCTCCTGGGGACACGTGAGCTCTCCCGCCCCGAGGCGACCTGCGACGCGATGACCGATCCGCTGATCCTCGTGATTGCCGTCATGATCGACCCGGATGCGGCGCTCGCCCCCGCGCCGAAGCCCCCGCCGACCATCGCACCGCCGCCTCAACACGCGCCGCCTCCTGCTCCCGTGATCATCGAGAAGGAGGTGCTCGTCGCGGCGCCGGTGCACCCGCCAAAGCCTGAGTGGCGCATCGACGTCGGAGCGGCGGCGATCACGTCACTGGGTCTGGTCCCTGCGCCCAACATTGGAATCGCGGCCTCGGGCTCGCTCGAGCCACCCGTGCTGTTTCCGCTCGAAGGCTTCGGCGCGTTGTGGTTCGACGACTCGACTTCAAACCACGGCAGCCAGGCGTCGTTCCTCCTCGCGTACGTCGGCGGAGGGCTCTGCCCGCTGCACTACACGGGAGAGCCGGTTCATCTGTACGGATGCGCGATCGGTGAGCTGGGGGCGTTCTCGCGGGCGATCACCGGAGGCACGACATCGACGGACCTGTACCTTGCCGGCGGGGTCGAGGCTCGAATGAGCGTGCGAATCGCAGGCCCATTCGCGCTTCGAGCCGGCGCAAACGCGGTCGTCCCCCTGTTTCGACCGGACACGCACGAGGGAAACACCGAGCTCTTCCGCCCTTCGTTCATCGGCGGCGCGGCCGACGTCGGGGTGGGGGTGCTCCTTCCGTGATAATTCGGGCGGGCTCTCTCCACTCACCGGATAGACCCGCTCGTTCACTCCGGAAACGCCCCTCGATTGTTCTTCCAGGCCCTCTCTTTCGCGGAACCGTCGCCGAAGTCGCCCGCGCGACCGACCGGCCCGCGCCTCGACACGACGTCGCTCTTTCGCGAGCACGCGCCGTATGTCTGGCGCGCGCTGCGACGGATGGGGGTCCGAGAGAGCGACATCGAGGACGTGTGCCAGGAGGTCTTCGTGGTGGTGCACAAGCGCCTGGCCGACTTCGAAGGGCGATCGAGCGCGAGGACCTGGATCTACGGCATCGCGATGCGCACCGCGTCCGACTACCGGAAGCGCGCGTCGCACGTGCGCGAGGTGGCGACCGAGACCCCCCCCGACGAGCTCTCGCGTGACGATCCGCACGACGCGCTCGCCGCACGCCAGGCCCGCGCCACGCTCGATCGGCTGCTCGACCAGCTCGACGACGACAAGCGCGCGGTGTTCGTCCTTTACGAAATCGAGGAGCTGCCGATGAACGAAGTCGCGTTGGCCGTCGGTTGCCCGCTCCAGACGGCGTACTCGCGCCTCCACGCCGCGCGAAGCAAGATGGCCGAGGCCGCGCGTGCGTACGCGGACGCGCACCTGAGGCGCGGCGCAGCCGCGGGTACGAACGAGAAAGAGAGGCGGTCATGAGCGAAAGAGAGCCCGATCGCCTGACCGACGCATCGGACGACCCGTTGCTGCGCGAGCTTCTTGGCGCGGGGCGGAAGGAGCTGCCGGACGAGGCGCAGCTTGCCGCGGTGATGGCGAAGCTTGGGCCGGTGGTAGGTCCCGGCGGCGGCGGAGGGTCGGGCGGGGGAGCGAGCGGCGCGACGAAAGCCGCGTGGATCGGCAGCGCGAAGGTGGTCGCGGTCATCGGAGGGCTGACGGCTGCCCTGTGGGGAATGAGCGATCTCGGGCCGAAGCCTGGCGAGCCGCCGCGCGAGGTGACGCACACGGAGATAGCGGCTTCGGCAATGACGGCGCCGGTGGTGCCGAGCGCTTCAGCAACGCCTGCGGTCAGCCCGAGTGCGCACGTGCGAACGCCGCCTCCAGCTCCTTCGAGTGCACGTCACCGCACGGCGGCCGACGGAGGCTCCTTTCCGGACGAAGTCGAGCTTGTTCAACAAGCGCTAGACGCGCTGACGAAGAATCCAGCGACGGCTCTAGCGCTTGCAGACGAACACGAGCATCGCTACCCGGAAGGCCTTCTTCGGCAAGAGGCCGAGGTCATTGCGATCGACGCGCTCGCGCGGGCGCATCAGACGGACGCGGCAAGAGCGCGCGCGACGAAGTTTCGTGCGGCCTATCCGACCTCACCGCACCTGGCGCGGATCGAGACGATCCTCCAACCCAAGCCATGAGACCCCGTACGCAGGGTTCGCGTGCGTTGCTGGCGGCCGCGACGATCGCCGCGTGTGGGCAGCCGCCGCACGGGCTGCCCGCGAAGAGCGCCCCGGCTGCGCGCGACACGAGCGCCGCTACGACCCCGTGCTCGTTCGTCGATGCGATGCCCGACTTCTTCCGCTTCTGGGACGCGGCGAAGCTCCTCCCGGAAGACGAACAGGTCACGCGCTTCCAGGCCGAGGTCGCGTCTCGCTATCCCGACGTCTTCAACCGGGCGGTCCTCGGCTACGACGACGGCTTCACCGTCGAAAACGCCCTCCGGAGGTACCTCAAACGTCATCCTCCGGCCGATCTGGAGCGCGTGCGTGAGACAAGCGATCGCATACGGCGCATGGTTCCCGGCGTCGTGGGTCACTTCCGAGAGACGTTCCCCGAGCTCCGCTGCGACACCCCCATCTACCTGGTCCCGTCACTCGGCGCGTTCGACGGAGGGACGCGCCCTATCGGCGGCCGCAACGTGCTGCTGTTCGGTGTCGACGTCATCACGTTCGTTCATCACGAGCCGGACCTGTCGCCCTTCATCACTCACGAGCTCTTTCATGTCTTTCACGAGCAACAGGTGGGCCCGTTCCCGTCGACCGGGGACACGGTCGCGTGGAACCTCTGGATGGAGGGGCTTGCGACGTACGTGAGCCATGCGCTCTATCCGGACGCGAGCCTCGCGGTGGTCCTCGGCGGAGCCGATGCATCGTTCCCTGGACGAGCCGAGGCCGCGTTGCCCGAGCTCGTCAAGGGTGTGTCACGCGCTCTCGATGCGCGCGATGACGCGACCTACGCATCCTTCTTCCTCGGCCAGGGCGGTACGGCCGCGCTCCCGTCGCGCGGCGGTTACTATGTCGGCTACCTCGTCGCCGCGAACGCCGCAAAGACGTACACGCTGCCCCAGCTCGCGCGCTTCGATCGCGCCGCCGCGCGCGCGGCCGAAGACGAGGCGCTCGCTCGGCTGGCGAGGAGCGTCCGGCAGCCGGCCCCCTAGAATCGAAGCGACCAGGCGAGCGGACTTCATAATCCCGCAGCCCGGTCTCCACTCACCGGCATGCGCCCTTTTCTCCCCCTCGTCCTATCCGTCTCCGCCGTCGCCACGACGCTCTTCCTCGATCGCACCGCGCACGCGTCCGAAGGTTCACCCCCGCCTCTCCTCCCCGAGCCCGGCTCGTACGAACCCGACGCCCGTCCCAACAAGAGCGCGGGAGCGGTCTTCGACCAGCCACTCGCCATCGGCGCGTACACGCTCGGCTGGGCCGGCGCGTACGGAGCTGCGGGGCTCGGCGGTCGGGCTCGCTGGGAGTTCTGGCAGCACCGGGCCGGGCTCGATCTCTTCGGCGAAGCCCTTATGGTCGACTGGCCGGGAGGGGGCTCGCGGCACGACCTGCCAATCGGGTTCAACGTCTATGCGCCGATCGCGCTCGGCTCGCGCGTGCGAATGCGCGCAATGGGGGGCTTCTGCGCGGTCTTCAGCTTCATCTCGCCGGCCGAACAGGGGGCGCCTCCGTCGAACGACGTGCTCTTCGGCGTGCACGGAGGGCTCGGGCTCGAGGTGGCTCTCGCGGGGCCGTTCGTCTGGTTCGTGGACGCGCAAGCGGTCTGGTACACGGGGCACGATCGCACGGCGTCGGAGTGGTCGGGCTCCGTGAGCGGCTCGCTGTCGGGGGCGGTCGTATTTCAACCGAGCACGGGGCTCGAGCTGGCGTTCGGACGATGATGAGCCGCGCGCGAGTGCGCTCTCTCGTAGGCCTCGTTGCGGCGCTCGTAGTCTCCGGATGCGCGTCGACCGAAGAAGGCATCGCGGGTGACGCCGGAGCCTCTGCGTGCGGCTCGTGCCACACGACCGAGTACGCCGCATGGTCGAGCTCCCGGCTCGCGGCGAGCGGGACTTCTCCCGTCTTCGAAGCCCTCTCGACGAGCGCGGGCACCGCCTGGGGAGAGCCTGCGAAGGCTCGGTGCGTCTCGTGCCATCAACCCGGCTTCGGCGGTGATCACGGCATCGGGTGCGTCTCGTGTCACGCCGCCACGGGAAACCTGGCCACGCGCGACGGCCTGCTCACGGTCGACACCGCGGCCCCGGTGAATGGACCGTTCGACGATCCGGTCGCAACCCCCGCGCACGGTTCGCAATCGAGCCCCCTCCTGGAGTCCTCAGACCTCTGCGGAACGTGCCACCAGGTGACGGGGCCCGGCCTTCTCCATGAGACCACGCTCGATGAGCTGAACGCGTCGAAGGTCGCGAGCGAAGGCGCCACGTGCGTGACGTGCCACATGCCTCCGCTCACACCGGGCCCCATCGCGCTTGGTCAGACCAACACGCGAGCACGATCGGACCACTCCTTCGTGGGCTTCGATCCGCCATGGGGCGCCCCCGCGAGTGAGCAGACGACGGCTGCCGCGCGAACGCTGCAGCTCCTGCAGCTCGGGCTCACGCTGTTCGCGACCCGAAGGGCGGACGGCATCGACGTCACCGTCGTGAACCGCGCCGGGCACGCGGTCCCCACGGGGGTCACGTTTCTGAGGAGCGTATGGGTCGACGTCGTGCTCACCGATGCAGCGGGCGCGTCCGCGAAGCTCGCGTCCGTGGTTTCGCTAGGCGCGCAACCGACACTCGAAGGGGCGCCGGTCGCGCTCATCACCGAAGCCGATACGGTCGAGCCTCACGAGCTCGCCTCCGGGCAGTCGATCACCGTTCACGTGGCCACACCGACATCCCTCATTGAGCCCGTCGTTGCGGTCGTGACCCTTCAGGGGCGCGCCGTTCGCCCCGAGGTGCTCGGCGCGCTCGGCCTCACCGCCATGGCCGCGGAGGTCCCCACGCACGTGATCCAGACGGTCCGCATCGACGAGTGATCGATTCGTGAATCGCGCTTCATAAATCCTCGGCGCCACCTCCACTCACCGAGGAACAGGGAGAACGCGATGACAATCTTCTCGAAGCTCGGTGGTCTTCTCATGACGTGCGCACTCGCCTCGACGGTCGGCTCGACCGCATTTGCCGATGACGGCGTTGCAGTCTCCGCGCCCACGCCTGCGCCCGTGGCCCCGACGGCGCGCGTGACGGTCGTCCTCCGCGCCGATACTCCGCGGGCCACGCTCGAGAGACGCGAGAGCGTGGCGACGTACGCGGGAGTCCCCTTCAAGGATGCCGCCATCGCCGGGCTCGCGACGTGGGTCCCCGAGTGCACGGCCCCGTGCGAAACGAATCTCGACACGAAGTACACGTACCGTGTCGGCGGCGACGGGCTCGTGCCGTCCGACTCGTTCGTGCTGCCACACGCGCACGATGGAGCGCCGCTCGTCGTCGACGCGCAAATGGGCTCCGCGTTCGGGCGCGTCGGCGGCATCGGTCTCTCCGTCATAGGCGCGGGGGGCCTCGTCCTGGGTGCGACAGCCATGGCCGTGACGCCGATCCTTGCCGACGACAACGTCGGGACCTCCGGAGTGCGAACGGGGGTGCTCGTGTCGGGCATCGCCGTGACGGCGCTCAGCGCGGTCGTCTTCGGAGCCGGGCTCTGGCTCTGGAACCACAACGAGACGACGATGCGTCCGAATCCGGCTCGAGGATTCACGTTCTAGCTCGAGCTGAGGGAGGCTCGTGCGGCGACGAACCCGCATCGATGCGGAGCCTGCTATGGTCAAATGGGAGGGGACCGCTGTCAGCGTCCGGTCAGAGCCAGCGATGCGAGACGAACCGCGCGAGACCGTAAAGTTCGAGAAGGTCATCCCCATCGAGCCCTCGCGCCCGACGGTACCGCAGGGGCCAGAGCCCAGCGGCGACGGGGCGACGGACACGAGCCCGGAGTCGGACGATGAGGAGCGCCCCACGTTGAGGGGTGTGTCCGTGGCGCTTGCCGCGACGGAGGTGGCGACCGCGTCGGAGCGCGCCGTGCTTACGGTCTTGCGAGGTCTGAACGCCGGCCAAGTCTTCGCGCTCGAGCGAGACAGCGCCCTCATCGGGCGCGCCCGCGAAGCCGACGTGCGCATCGACGACGCGGGCACGAGCCGCAGGCACGCGCGCCTCCTGCGCAGCCAGGCCGGGCGACACATCCTCGAGGATCTGGGCTCGGCGAACGGCATCTTCGTCAACGGTCGAAGAGTCGAGCGCATGGATCTGGAGGACGGCGACCGGGTGCAGATCGGCCCCGCGGTCCTCCTCCGCTTTGGCCTGGTCGCCGCCGACGAGGAGGCTCTCGCGCGCAAGCTGTACGAAGGGTCCACCCGCGACGCCCTCACGCGCCTCTACAACCGCAAGTACTTCGGCGAGCGGATCGTCGCCGAGGTCGCCTACGCGCTTCGTCACCAGACGCCGCTCAGCTTGTTGCTCGTCGACATCGATCACTTCAAGCGGGTGAACGACACGTTCGGGCACCCCGCCGGCGACGTCGTGCTCCGGATCGTCGCCGCGCAGGCGCAGAAGTCCATCCGTGCGGAGGACGTCCTCGCGCGTTTCGGCGGCGAGGAGTTCGTCGTGCTCGTGCGAGGAATCGAGCCGAATGGGGTGGCGGTCCTGGCCGACCGTATTCGTGTGGCGATCGAGCGACTGTCGATCCCGTGGGGCTCGCAGACGCTGAAGACGACCGTCAGCGTAGGGGTCGCGTCGCTGCCGGAGTGCGGGCCGAATGGCACCGTAGACGCTCTTCTGGGGCTGGCGGACGAGCGGCTCTACAAGGCGAAGGCGGGCGGCCGCAATCGCGTCTGTTGACGGAACCGACAGCGAACCTCGATCGAGACGCTATCGAGACGCCGCCGCGGCTCTCGCGACGTGCCCCTCAGGCCGCCTTCACGAACCGCAGCGAGGCCGAGTTCAGGCAGTAGCGCTTGCGCGTCGGCTTGGGGCCGTCGTCGAACACGTGCCCCAGATGTCCATGGCAGCGGGCGCACGTGATCTCGACCCGCGCCATGCCGTGCGATCGATCGGTAATCTCGGTGATGTGGGCGGGATCGAACGGCTGGAAGAACGACGGCCAGCCCGTGCCCGACTCGAACTTCGCGTTCGAGGCGAAGAGAGGGAGCTCACAGAGGCGGCAGTGGTACGTGCCATCCAGATGATTGTCGACGAGGTTGCCGCAGAAGGGCGCCTCCGTCCCCTGACGGAGGAGCACTCGCGCTTCTTCGGGGCTCAAGCCCTGCGCGAGCTCCGCGATGCGCGCGGGGGTGAGCGGCGTGACGTCATAGCCAGACTTCGACTGCAGGGAGCTCGGTTCCAAGGGACCTCGAGAGGGGTGAGATGAAGCGCGGCGGGCCTGAGATAGATGCACACGATGCGGCGCTACCGCAAGGTCAGGGGGGAAAGGCCTCGCGGTCAGCGACCCAGACGCTCTCGCCGTCGCGAGCGCGTGACGCGACGACCTGACCGTCGCGGACGAAGACCTCGGCCGGCATCGGCCGCCCGTTGTAACGGCTTGCCATGGTGTAGCCGTAGGCTCCCGCGTCGAGAACGGCGACGACCCGAGGAGGCTCGAGCGGGAGCTCGTGCACGCCGAAGTCGTCCGAGCTTTCGCACACGGGCCCCACGACACGCCACGGGACAGACTGACTCGCCTCCGCCTCCGCGCGCACCGACACGATGCGATGGCGCGCCTGATAGAGCGCAGGTCGCAGGAGATCGTTCATCCCCGCGTCGATCATGAGCCAGCGCTGCCGGGCGGCCACGATCGATCCCTGGGGCGTCAGCTTGTGCTGGATGACGCTCGCAAGAAGCACCCCGTGCGGGGCGACCAGCGCGCGGCCCGGCTCCACGTAGAGCGCAAGGTCGTCGAGTCGGAGCGACCGCTGTACGGCACGGACCTGGCGCACGAAGTCCGAAGGGGCGACCGGGCACCCGTCCCCGTAGTCGACGCCGAAACCGCCGCCGCTGTCGACGAAGCGGAGGTCTTTGCCGTGGCTCGGACGAAGCGCGGCGACGAGCTCGAAGAGCGTGCGGGCGGCGTCGACGTACGCGTTCGTCGACGTGAATTGCGAGCCGATATGCGACGAGAGCCCCGTGAGAGCCAGCTCGGGGAACGAGGCCACGACCGCGAGCGCGGCCGGCAGATCGTCCTTCGGAATGCCGAACTTGGCGTCGTCGTGCCCGGTCGCGATGTGCGAGTGGGTCGAGAGGGACTCGAGCGATGCCGCAGGGTTGAGCCGCAGCGAGATGCGCGCCCGTCGGCCCGCGACGCGAGCACGTGCCGCGACGCGTGGAAGCTCTTCGATGCTCTCCACCTGGATCGCACCGATGCCGAGCGGACCGGCCGCGACCGCCGCATCGATCTCGCGATCGAGCTTGGCGACGCCGCTGAACAAGATCTCCTCGGGCGAAACTCCGCACGCGAGCGCCAGCCCGAGCTCCCCTCCGCTCACGACGTCGGCCCCGCAGCCGGCTTCGCGCAGAGCGCGCACGATCGGGCCCGCGCTGTTCGCCTTCACGGCATACGCGACGAGATGCGGCGCGCCTTCGAAGGCCTCGCGGAGCGCGCGGGCGCCTTGGGCGATGGCGCCGAGATCGTAGACGTACGTGGGGGTGCCGACGGTCTCGTCGGCTGCAAGCGACGCGAGGTCCTTGCCGCCAAGCTCGAGCTGTCCAGTCTCGCTGCGAAGGGCCGCCATGCCGGAGCGGATGGGTTATGCCAGGCGTGACTTCGCGGCAAGCTCGCATTGGCTGGTGCGATCCGGCGTGCAAGGTGGCATTCTCCGCACCCGATGTCCGAGGTACGACGCTCCAAGCTGGTGTGCACGCTGGGTCCGGCGTGCGACTCGCCCGACGGTCTCGAGGAGCTCATCGACGCCGGTATGGACGTCGCGCGCTTGAACTTCTCACACGGCACGCACGAGGAGCATGGTCTCCGGTTCGACCGCCTTCGCAAGGCGGGAGAGACGAAGCGCAAGGCGGTCGCCGCGCTTCAAGACCTATGCGGACCGAAGATTCGTACGGGGACGATTCCGGCGCAGTACGTGCTGCCGAGCGGCGTCGAGGCGTACCTGGTCGAAGGGGATCACTCGGACGACGAGCGGGTCATCGCCATCCAGCGCGAAGGGCTGGCCGACGACGTGCGCGTGGGGGACCACGTGCTGTTCGATGACGGTCGCCTCGTGCTTCGCGTCCTCGCCGTCGAAGGAGCGCGCGTCAAAGTGCTCATCGAGCAAGGGGGAGGGATGCGCAACAATATCGGCGTCCACCTCCCGAGCAAGACGATGCGTGGCGGCGCCCTCACCGAGAAGGACAAGGAGGACCTCCAGTACGGGCTCTCCCGCGGGATGGACTACATCGCGCTCTCGTTCGTGCGGCGCGCCGACGACATCAAGCTCGTGCGCGAGATCTGCATGGAGTGGGGGCAGCCGACGCCGATCATCGCGAAGATCGAGACGCCCGACGCGCTCGAGAACCTCGAGAGCATCGTCGCCGCCTCCGACGGCGTGATGGTCGCGCGAGGCGATCTCGGCGTGGAGTTTCCGCCGGAGCGTGTGCCCGTCATCCAGCGCCAGATCCTCGGCGTGGCGAGGCGCGTGCGGCGCCCCGTGATCGTCGCGACGGAGATGCTCCAGTCGATGACGAAGTCGTCGCGGCCGACGCGCGCCGAAGCGAGCGACGTGGCGAACGCCGTCTACTCGGGCACGGACGCGGTCATGCTCTCGGGGGAGACCGCCACGGGCGACTACCCGATGCAGGCGGCCTCGATGATGAGCCGCATCGCGATGGAAGCCGAGAAGAGCCCGTTCTACGAGCAGGTCCCCTACGCAAGCCGCGCCACCAGCGTCGGCGAGGCGATCGCGCGCGGAGCATGCAACACGGCGCGCGAGATCGGCGCGAAGTTCCTTGTCGCGTTCACCGAGTCGGGCACGAGCGCAATGACGGTCAGCCTCGCGCGACCCAGCGTCCCCATCATCGCGTTCTCGCAGAACCCGAAGACGCGTCGGCGCATGGCCCTCTACTGGGGGGTCATCCCGCGCGAGATGCCTTCGATGTCGGACATGGACGCCCTCGTCGACTGGTGCACGGGCGATCTCATGGCAGCGGGGCTCGCGTCTCCGGGCGAGCGGGTCGTGATCGTCTGCGGCGCACCCATTGGCGTGAGTGGAAGCACGAACACGATTCGAGTCCATGTGCTTGCGTAACGCGAGAGACGTCCGGGAGGCCTTCGCGTCACGTCGCGGTCTGCGAGCGGCCCTGGGCCTCTTCGCAAGTCTCGCCGCGCTCTCCGGCTGCTTGCCCGCATTGACGCTGGCGCCCGTCAGGACCGACGCAAGCAAGCCTGGCAACGTGACCGTCGAGTTCACGGCGACCACGAGCGACGGCCAGCCGGTTAGTGATCTGACGGTCGACGATCTCGGCATTTTCGAGGACGGTGCTCGCGTGGAGCCGTCGGTCAGCATGGCGGCGCTCGCGAGCTCGTCTGGCAATCACTACGTCCTCTCGTACTGCACGCCGGCGCGCGCGGGGGCGCACGACGTGCGCATCTTCGCGCACGCGAAGGACCGGACGATGGGCGAGCTGACCTACCAATTCAACGCCGACGGCTTCGGGGCTGGCTGCGTGCCGAGCGCAGGTCCGCCGGCCCTCGCGCCGCATGCGGTGGAAGCAACGGCGCCCACGAAGGAGCCGGAGAAGAAGGTAGCGAAGCCCAAGAAGCCTCGCCCCGTCGCGGCGCCTGCACCGGAGAGCGCGCCCGTGGGCCCGGCAACCTCACCCAACGTAGCTCCGCCGCTCGTCGTCGCGCCGAACGTGCCGCCGCCTCCGCCGCACGCGCCCGAGCCGGAAACGGACCCGTTCGCTCCGTGAGCTATTCGCGCGGCTTCTTGCGCGGCATGACGATGGCGACCTCGGTTCCTTTGTTCACGGCGCTGCGGATCTCCACGCTCCCCCCGAGCGCGCTGACGAGCCCGTACACAGCGCTCAGACCGAGCCCGCTCTTCTGGCCTTGAGCCCGCGAGTAGAACGGGTCGAACACGCGTGCCAGCTGGTCCGAAGGTATCCCGTGCCCCTCGTCGGCGACGGCGAGCACGACGCGGTCCCCCTCGTTGCGAACCTTCGCCTGGATCGTGCCGCCACCCGGCATCGCTTCGACCGCGTTCCGCGCGATCTGGAAGAGGGCCTCGGCGAGGGCGGCCACGTGGCAGTCGATGGCACCGACCGACGGGTCGTAGGCGCGCTCGATGACGACACCCGAGCGCGCGCGACCGATGGCGCTCTCGAGGGCGAAGTCGAGCATCGCCCCCACGTCGGCCGGCTCGAGGGTCCCTTCGGCCGCCATGGCGAACCGTCGCAGGCGATCGACCGTCCTCCGGATCCGCGCGAGCCCACCGTCGCTGCGCTTGATCGCCGCGGCGATCTTCGGCAGATCGATCTCGGCCTCACGCGCCGCCTGCTGGTTCGAAGCCACACTTATGGCGAGGGCGTTGTTGAGCTCGTGCGCCATGCCTCCGACCAGCACGCGAAGCGCCTCTAGCTTCTCGACGACGACGAGCTGCTCCTGCACGTGGCGCATGCGCGCGACCGCGGCCGTGAGGCGCTCGGTCCGGCGAAAGTTCTGGAGCGCAAGGCGGTGGCGCACGCGGACGACGAACACGCCGCCGGTCGCGATCGTGAGCATGACGACATGCATCGACACGGGCATCGGGCGCGTCGCCCACACGAACGAGAGGTAGCCCCACGCGGCAAGACCCGCGGCAACGCGCGTCGGGAGAGGGAGCAGTGCGACGAACGTCACGAGAATGATGGGGACGATGAGCGTGTACGGGCTCGTGCTCCCGCCGGTCTCGCGTATGGCGACGGCCCAGCCAGTGAGCGTCACACCCGCCGCCACCGCTGCCAGCGTCACGAGAGCTTCGAACGACGGGCGACGAACCTGCACGATGAGCGACCCGCCCGCGAGGCAGAGCGAGACGATGACGAGCGCTACCGATTCGAGGTTGGTACACGGACTGGCCCCCGCGCCGACGATATCGAGCAAGGCGACACCGCCCGTCAGGGCCGCGATCATCGCGAACGTCGGCAAGAGTCTGACCTCTAGGCGCACCTTTCGGGCGGCGAGGAAGCGACGCCGCGGCCGCGTCCCCCGGCCTGCCTGGATGCTTACCCGCTCGGCTTGATCGCGGAGGTCGCTCGCCGCTGGCAGGGCCAGGCGGACGCGATCCGGGTCGCGAGACATGACGCGACGGTAGCAGAACGAGGCGGACTACCGTCCATCAGAGCGCGAGCCGCGCCATGCTCGGAATGGAACGCCGAAGCGAAGCTCGGGCCGCGCGAGCGAGCGGTGCACGCGGATCGGACGTTTCATGGCGACGGCCTCCGTGGCGGCGTTCACTATGCGAGCCCAGCGCGGGCCCGTCTAGTATGGCCGTCGCAGCGTCCCGGTCCGCGGTCTTCTTCCTTTGAACACCTTCGCATCCTCCCAGAGCAGGTCGCTCGCGCCTCCCCGCGCTCCGCGGGCGCGCGCGTCGTGGTGGAGCGTCCTCGTTCTCGCCCTCGCGGCTGGACCTCGGCTGTGGGCGGCGCTCTGTGATCAGAGCGTGTTCAGCCGCGAGGAGATCTACCTGACGATGGAACCGGCGCATCAATTCGCCTTCGGGTGGGGAATGATGCCGACCGAGTTCCGCGAGGGATCCCGCTCTTGGCTCTTCCCCGGCCTCCTCGGCCTCGTCTGGAAGGCTGCGTCCGGGCTCGGTCTCCACACGGCTTCCGGCCTCGTGACCGTATCCAAGGTCTGGATGGCGGTCCTCTCGATCGCGAGTGTCTGGCTCGCCATGAGCCTCGCGCGGCGGCTTGGTGGAGAACGGGTCGCAATCGTCGCGGGCCTCCTGCTCGCGGCGTGCCCTCCCCTCATCGCGTTCGGGAGCCGATGCTTCACGGAGACCGTGAGCGTCCCCCTCGTCGTAGGCGCGGTGTTGCTCCTCGACGGACGCCGCCGCCGTGACGCTGCAATCGCCGGGGCTCTCGTCGCGACGACCGTCTTTCTGAACGTCGACAACCTGGTGATCACGCTTGCGCTGTTGGCTCTGCTGCTCGCGCAGCGCCGAAGAAGCGACGCGAAGGTCTATGCGATCGCGGCCGCCGCGACTGTTCTCCTGGGCGGTCTGCTCGACTGGCCGACGTGGGGCACGCCTTTTCACTCGCTCGCGCTGCAGGTGAAACAGACGGTCAGCGCGATGCACCCGACCCGCTACGACCACGCGGCGCTCTTCTACTACACCGACCATTTCCGCAGCTCGATGGGCGCCAGCTACGGGATCATGCTCCTTGGTCTCGTCCTCGGGGCAAATCGCGCGCGCGGGCTCGTCGTCGTCATCCTCATCGATCTGCTCATCGGGGTCCTCCTCCCCTCGAAGGAGCTCCGCTTCATGCTGCCGGCGATCGTCCTCGCGATCCCGATCGCCGCGACCGGCCTCGTGCGGCTGTTCGACGGTCTCCGCGCCGGAGCATGGCCGTCGTACGCGCTGGGGTTCCTGTGCGCCGGGCAGATGGCATGGATCGCGCGCGCGCCGACGCGTGGCGATCTTGGCTACGGAGGGAGCGACTGGGTGACTTGGCACTCAGGGGAGGACTACTTCCAGGCAACGGAGGAGGCGGCGAAGGACCCGGGCCTGTGCGGCCTAATTTACGGCGAGAACGAGCCTCCGTGGACGGGTGGCTACACGTTCCTCCACCGGAACGTCCCCATCTTCTACGACACGAAGGCCGATCGACTCGCCGCTGCGAATGCCGTCATCGGTGTGCCAACCTCGAACCTCCCCAAGGGGTGGGTTCGGGGGTTGGTCGTCGGGAAGTACGCGCTCTGGCGACGACCGGGGGGATGCAGCTCCGTGCCGAAGGACTGGAAGATGGTGCTCCCGTAGCGAACATCGGATCCCCCTTGACGGAATCGACCAGGTGACTACATTCGAGTTACGGTCACTCGCTCGCCGCTGCTGGCCGTGCCACCCGCCTCCTCCCGCGCCTCCTCCCCATGGACTGGACCAAGAAAGACACCATCCTCGACGAAGCGGCGAAGTGCTTCACGCGCTTCGGCTTCAAGAAGACGTCCGTCGACGAGATCGCCAGACAGGCGGGCGTTGGCAAGGGGACGGTCTACCTCGTGGCGGAGTCGAAGGAGGATCTCTACTACCAGGTGCTGAACCGCGAAGTTCGCGCGTGGATTGCCCAGTCCGCGCGCGTTATCGACCGACGTCCAGCCGACGTCATCCTCGTCGATCTTCTTGCCGTCGCGACAATGCACCTCGAGTCGAATCCACTCGTGATGGATCTGCTCGTAGGCGGAGCACAGAAGCTCCTCCCGAAGTGGCGAGCGCAGCTCGAGGAGCTACGAACGCTCGGTCGGGCGAACATGGTCGAGCTCCTGCGCTTGGGGGTCAAACAGGGGCTCTTTCGCGCCGACTTGAACGTGGAGCTCGTCGCGGGGCTGCTGCAGGACTTTCACCTCGCCACCTACGTCCTCCGCTCCCATGAGGGGGCCCCTGCCATGATGGCCGAGCGCGCGCGTGTCGGGCTCGACCTCGTCCTCAACGGACTGCGGGTTCGCCCGCCCGTTCTAGAAGCCTGACGTTCTGCACGACGCAGGGCGCCCGCTCTGGCGTCGCGCGTCGCCTTCTCACGCCCGCCGATGACCGTAATACCAATTCAGTCACCCAGACAAAAAAGGATACCCAATGAAGCTCCACGACCGCATGCATCACTGGTTCTTGAACGACCTCTTCTCGACCGCCACGGGCCGCGCCTACGTCCTGTCGCAAGCTGCGCAGGCGGAGTCGGCCGGCGAGCAGCGCATCTTCGACATTCTCCTCGAGCGCGTGAAGGACCCCGAGCTCGCACGCATGGTGAGAAAGCACCGCGACGATGAGGTACGCCATGCCGAGCTGTACGAGGCTTGCGCGGCGCGACAAGGCGTCACGCTCCCTCCGATCCCCGCTTCGCTTCGCATCATCGACTCGGTCGACGCCCACATCGCGCGCGCGCGTGGCGGCGTCCGCTTCTTCGACGAGAAGGTCCACGACGACCGCTTCGTCATGGAGGGATATCTCTTTCTCCAGGTGCTCGAGGAGCGGGCCGTGCAGCAGTTCTCCGTTCTCGCCGGAGCGTTGCGACCGTTCGACGCCAAGAGCGCCGACGTGATCCTCGACATCGAGGCCGACGAGAAACGCCACCTCCGCTATTGCTACGCGATCTCCAAGCGCTACGCCCCGAGCTCCTTCCTGCTCACGACCACGCTCGAGAAGTTTCGCCGCGCCGAAGCGCTCGCCTACCAGGAGCACACCCAGAGGAGCCTGCAGTTCTTGCTCGACGGTGGTTTCACGCCGTCGCGGGCCAAGACGCTCTTCTGGCGCGGCGTCGGTGCGGCGGCCGCGTTCAGCGAGCTCCCGTGGACCGACGCGGGGCGCCCGACACGCGGGCATGTCCTTCAAGCCGCCGCGTAACGCGATCCGAGCGTCAGTCGACACCGAGCACGCGTCGAAACGCTGCGAGCGCCGCGTGGTCCAGCGCACCCCCGGCGTGAACGACGCGCCCTTCGGAGTCGAGCACGAAGACCGTCGGAAGCGTATGCACTCCGGCCGCCGTCTCGAGCGCGAACGGCTCGTCGATGAGCTGCAGAAAGTGCCTCGGGCGAGCGCTCAGGTCGGCCCTCACCTGCGCACTCGACTCCCCGACCGAGACGGCGACCACCAGCCCCCCTCGCGGCGCGGCGGCACGATCGAGGCGCTCGAGCGCGGCTTGCTCGGTCTTGCAGGCGTCGCACCACGTCGCCCACACGGCGATGAGCGCCGGTCGATGGGCGATGGCCTCCGCAAGATGCATCGGACGATCGTCGATCGTCGTCACTGCCATATCGGGGAGCACTCTCGGCTTCGGCGTCGAAGTCGTCCTTGCGCACGCTCCGAGTGGCAGCAGCAGCGCCAGCAGCAGCTCTGGTCGCAAGAAAGCGCTCGCGAGCGCAGGGGCCGGGCGATGCGCCATGACTAGAAGCTGAGCCCCGACGCGCACGAGAACATCCAAACCGTGAGATCGTTGTCACGAAAGTAGCGCG
>Ga0302279_10003955_pt1 | contig 17925 bp, 13 predicted proteins | sample III_Bog_N3_3_FD_194541 | JGI IMG/M metagenome (GOLD analysis project Ga0302279, IMG submission 194541) | Peat permafrost microbial communities from Stordalen Mire near Abisko, Sweden - III_Bog_N3_3 | ecosystem: Environmental > Terrestrial > Soil > Wetlands > Peat | place: Sweden: Abisko...
ACCACGGCCGAGGACCAGACGTCCGTGGAAAAATGCAGGGCGTCCGCTTCGAGCGCCTGGCTGTGGTGTTTTTTTGCCATGCGGGAGAGCATCCGTGAGCGGCCGATATCCACCGCGATGGAGACGGCGATGACCAGAAAGCTCCAGACCGAGATTTCGACCTCTTCGGGATGGAAGAAAAGCCGGTTGGCGGCTTCGTACAGGATCCAGACGCAGGTTCCGAGCAGCAGGCTCGTTTCGGCCAGGGCGGCCAGGTTTTCCACCTTGCCGTGGCCGTATGGATGGCGTTTGTCGGGTGGGATGTCGGAGATGCGCACGGCGAAATAGGTCACGGCCGCGGCGACCAGGTCGAGGCCGCTGTGGGCCGCCTCGGACAGAATGCCCAGGCTGTTGGTGGCCAGCCCCACCACGATCTTCAGCGAGGTCAGGGCCAAGGCCGCGCCGACCGAGGTCAGGGCCGCCCGCCGCTTTTCGCCCGCCTCGCTCGGAACCGCGGGGGACTGCGGCCCTTCGCCGCCGGCGATGTGCATCATACCGCGCTCGCTTGCGAGATGTTTTTTCAACCTGACCGCCTACCCCGAAGCGGCCGCGATGGAAAGCCTTTTCGAAGCCGGGGGAGGCCGTCCGTCCCGAGCGATGGCGGTCTTTCCGTGTCGCGTTTTCCCTTCCGTTGCAACTTCTTGCGCCTGGGGATTCGGGGGTGCCGTATTTCCGGTAAAAAAATTTAAACTTTTTTTCAAAAACTGTCGGTTTGGGTCTTGACGACGAATATTTTTGAAAATAAAAAAAATGCCACTTGGGGGCTGTAATCGGCCTCCACGGGGGATGGATGGCGCGAAACCGTTTTCGAACAGCAACTGGAGGGAAGTCAATGAAACGCTTTGCCTTGATTGCCTTGGCGTTCGTCTTCGTGCTCGGCCTGGCCGTTGCCGCGAACGCCGACACCGAAGTCAAAATGACCGGTGACGCCCGTATCCATGCGAACTTTCGCACCAACTTCAACTTCACCCCCTGGAACGCCCGGGGCATGAACTACTACACCGGCCAGGCGCAGGCTGCCACCGCCTGGGCTCCGGCCACCGCGACCGAAGAAACCTTCACCATTTGGGAACGCTTCCGCCTGCAGACGGACTTCATCGCCTCCGAGGCCCTGAAGTTCCGCTTTGGCATCCGCGTGAACAACGCTTCTTGGGGCGGCACGCTGGCCGTGGACAACCCCCCGGTTGCCATCGACGTCAACGCTGCCTATTTGCAGTTCCTGATCCCCAACACTGAAATTCAGGTGAGCGCCGGTTGGATGCCCTTGGCCCTGCCGCACTCCAAGATCTTCAACGGCGGCCTCGTCCTGGATACCCAGGGCGGCAACACCGCGGCCGCGGCCCTGGTGATTGACATCCCGGTCGTGAAAGACACCTTCGCCATCAAGGCCGGCTACACCCGCCTGCTTTCCGGCGGCGCCGACTTCTATCCCGGCGGCGGCGGCGCTGGCGGCAATGCCACCACCTACATCCCCGACTCCCTGGACGCCTTCTTCTTGGCGTTCCCGATCACCATTGACGGTTTCCAGGCCATTCCCTGGGGCACCATGGCGATCGCCGGCCGCATGGCCAACTACACCGAGGGCTTTTCCGGCTCCATCGCCGGCACCTCCGCCGGCGGCGGCAACTACGGTCCGTATGACGGCGGCTTGGCCCCGAACCTGCTGACCCCGGCTTCCGTGACCCAGTTCGCCCTCACCGGCCAGAACAGCATGTGGCAGAATCGCAGCAACACCTACTGGTGGGCTGGTCTGCCGCTTAACATCACCACTCTTGATCCGGTCAACATCTACGGCGACGTGATCTACGGCGCCGGCGCCCAGGACGATCGCAAGATGTCCCAGCGCAGTGGTTGGTTCATCGACGCCGGCCTGGAATATGTCGGCTTCGACTTCATGAAGCCCCAGCTCATGGGCTGGTGGAGCACTGGTGAGCACGACTTCTCCCAGGGTTCGCAGCGTATGCCTATCGTCCGTGAGTACTGGTCCCCGGGCGCTTCCTTCCTGTACCAGACCGGCGCTTCCGCCTTCACCCGTTCGACCCTGCTGGCCAACCCGCTGGGTTCGTGGGGCCTTGCTCTTAGCCTGAAGGACATCACCTTCATGAAAGACCTGAGCCACACCCTGACCGCGGCCGTTGCCAACGGTACCAACAGCGCCAGCTACGTGCGCACGGTCAACGAACTGGGCCTCGGCGGCGTCTACATGACCATGGGCAAGGACCTGACCGTCGACGAATGGCTGATCGGCCTGAACCTCGACACCAAGTACATGATCTACGAAAACCTCTCCGCTATCCTCGAACTCGGCTGGGCTACCGTGTCCGGACTCAAGGGCAGCACCTGGGGCACCCGCAACGTGGACAACTACGGCGACGCCTGGAAGCTGGCCTTCGGCTTCAAGTACACGTTCTAGTCCACACCACGGCGACAGCGCCATCCAATCCCGGCCGGGGCCCGCAAGGGCCCCGGCTTTTTTTTGTTCCGCGCGGGCGGGGCAGGGGAGAAACCGGGGGGAACCGTGTGCGGCGGCACGACGCTTCGTGGCGCAGAGTACCAAAAGCAGCCTTTTCTCCTCCGCGCGTGGGAACACAAGGCCCCCCGGGACCCCCTTCCAAAAAACCATGGGGCTGTCCCGGCCAATGAATCCGCGATCCGATTATGAAACCATATTGACGGTTGGTTGCGGATAATTGCGCCCGGCTTTAAGCGGAGGTCGGGGGGGCGTTTGCCCCGGCGGGGTTCCGGGCGGCGTCCCGATGAGGAAGGAGGAACGTGCAAAATTCACCACTGACAGCCGTCCCCGCGTGACACTCCAAGGCATCACACTGAAATGAGCGGGATTCCAAAGGGACGAAGCCCCTTTGGCCGCCGGAGGCGTTCAAAACGGCTATTTTGGCAAGTTCCTCGAAGGGCTAAGCCCATTCGGCCCAGGCGGGTTCGAGGCAAAGCCTCACCGGCCGGCTCGATTCAGGGCTTTTCGTTCACCGGTTCGTGCGGATTTGCACGCCGCGCTCGGAAAGCTCTTTGTGCTTGTAGGCGTCGAAGTTGACGTTGACGTGCAGGAGAATGACGGGAGCGCTGCCCGGCTTGGCCTTTGAGAGAACATACCGGGCGACCAGAAGGGAGGCGATGACGACGGCCAGAAAGGCCAAGGCATAGGCGCTTTGAAGTAAGGAGTTTGACATAGGCAGCAGTATCAGGGAAGTCGTGCGCCTGTCATCAGGTAAAATGTGGCGGCATTGCACCGGCCCGGAGGAAATCGTATTTTGGCGGCTAATCCGGCGTGTTTTTCGCTTTATGCTTGCGGCCGAGGTGGGTATGTTCCAGGCAACCGCCTGATTTTCCGGGCGAGACCGGTATTCGGGGCGACTCGCCTCAAGGGAGCCCGAGCTCATGATCCTGATCGGCACCCCCAGCTACAACGGCGCCGTGACCATCAATTACCTGCGTTCCCTCCTGGGGATGCTCGATATCTGCAGGCTGGCGGGAGTAGGCACCGGCTTTCAGCCGCTGGCGTACGACAGCCTGATTCCGCGCGCCCGGAATTGCATCGCCAACGACTTTCTGCGCAAGAAAGAGTATTCCCATCTGCTTTTCATCGACGCCGACCTCGGTTTTCCGGCGGACGCGGCGCTGCGCTACCTGCGTTCGGACAAGGACGTCGTCTGCGGCATCTATCCGGTGAAGCATCTGGACGTGGATACGCTGCGCAAGATGCCGGGCCAAGTGTCCAACGCCGACGCCGTGGCCGCGTCGCTCGCGTACACGGTGAAACTCAAGGGCGGCTGCGTGGTGGACAAGGGGCTGGTGCCGGTGGAGTTTGGGTCCACGGGGTTCATGATGATCAAGCGCCAGGTTCTGCTGCGGATGGCCGAGGCATACCCGGAGTTGCGCTACCGCAATTCCTATATCAACTCCGGTGACAAGGGCGTCGACAACTGGGCTTTCTTCGACACCGTCATCGACCAGGAAACCCGCGACTATCTGCCCGAGGACTACGCCTTCTGCAAACGCTGGACCGCGCTTGGCGGCGAGATCCACGCCGATGTGCTCAGCCGCTTTATCCACTCCGGCCGCTGTGATTATGCGGGCGATTACCCGGCCTATCTCAAGAATTCCCGGGTCGGCGGCGACGGCTGAAAAGGACGCGTGCTTGCCGGCGTCGTTTTCATGATCCAGCCCCTGTGTTGCGGCCTTGCCCGCGCAAACGAATCTTCCCCGGGGCTCGGCGGGGGAGTGCCGGCCGCCCGGCAAACCGCCCACGGTGCGTTGTCGCCGCTCGTCCGTGTCGCCTTTCCGGTCCGGCGTGTCCTCTTTTTCCCCCCTCCGGGCGTACCACAATATTGTAAATGTAACGCCGGATAGTTCCCCGGCGTCCGGAACCATCCCCGCCGAAAGCCGGCCTCCCCGGCGCGAGCCCGCCTCTCGTTCGTTGCGGGCCGGGCGAATCGCCGCCCCGTGATGCTTTTCAAAGTCGATGGCATGGCAATTGAAATTCACCTCCCGCCCGCCGCGCGTGATCCGCTCGCGCCGCGGCCGGGCAAGAGGTCTTTTTTCACTTGCGCCATGACTTTGAATCAAGGGGGAGACCATGTCGGATCAGGGCAATCGACGGCGTGCTCATTTTGTTTTGGCCTTCTTTCTTTTCGGCGCCGCGCTGACGGCTTGGGGCGGTTGCGCCTGGCCGGATGAGGCCCTGGGCCAGGAGAAAAACGAGGAAACCACCGGCGCGGGCAGCGCCCCGGTCGAGCTGCCGGCGATCCAGGTGACGGAAAAAAAGGACGCGCCGCAGGGCAGTCCCGAAAGCGGATACCGGTATGAAGACGCCGGCGTCGGCCCGCTCGGCAAGGTCCCGCTCAAGGACACGCCGTATTCCCTCAACGTCACCTCGGGCGAACTGATCCAGAACCGCTCCGCCCATACCGAATATGAGGCCCTGAAAACCAATCCGGCCGTGTCCAGCCTGATGGAGTCCAACGGCTACAGCTCCATGTCCCGGGTGATGATCCGCGGCTTCACGGCCGCGGACCAGAACGATCTGCGCGACGGCCTGGTGGACCGCAGCTTCACGTTCATCCCGTTCGAGAACGTGGAACGGGTCGAGGTGCTCAACGGATTTTCCAGCTTCCTGTCCGGCTTTGCCGATCTCGGCGGCACCATCAACTACGTCACCAAGCAGCCGCCCGCTTCCCTGTTCGCCTCGGCGGACACCGGGATATACGGCGGGACCGTCCTGTTCGCGCACGCCGACATCGGCGGCCCGGTGGAGGGAACGGACGGCAAGCTGTCCTATCGCGTGAACGCCGCCAAGGAAGGCGGCGCCACCTACCTGGAAGACTCCAAGCAGCAGCGCGGTTTCGTCTCGGGAATCGTGAAATACCAGCCGACCCCGGACACGACGCTTAAGATCGACTTCTGGAACCAGAATTTCACCCTGGACGGGCTGCAATCCTACGTCAACGTGAACCCGAGCGCCGGCATCGGCGTGCCCTCGGCCTCCTCCTTCAGCGCCAGGAGACAGTACGGACAACCCTGGACGTACAACGACGCGGAAAAAACCCAGGCCGGCGTGTTCCTGGATTCCAAGCTCAGCGACATCTTCACCCTGCGCGCGGCCTTCCGCTACGGCGACATGTGGCGCGAATACAAATTCGTCGACGACACCATGACGATCACCCCCGGCGTCTATAAGGAATCGGCGACCACAACGCCCAGGCAATACGAGACCACGCGGTCGGCGTACGCGCTCATGGATGCGGATTTCGACACCGTGGGCATAAAGCATCACCTCACGTTCGGATACACTGGAACGGGGTACCTCTTCAGGCGCGGCGCGGACGTGGTCTCGACCCTGGGCTCCTCCAGTCTCGCCGCCCCCAGCGGCTACCTCCAGCCCTTCGTCAACCTTGGCCCGTCCAACCAATATTCCCGGCAGGATCTGGACAACCTGCTCGTGGGGGACCGCATTGAGCTGACCGACAAATTCTCCGTCCTGGGAGGGGCCGCCTACGCCACGCAATACGCCTCCTCCTGGGGAGGCGCGACCACCGCGAGCAACCAGTACCAGACGGCGGTCACGCCGACCGCAGCCCTGATGTTCAAGCCCATACCCAACATCACCACCTATGCTTCCTACATGGAAGGCCTGGCCCCCGGGGGCACCGCGCCGAACACGTACAACGGCGCGGCCGTGGCCAACGCGGGCCAGACGCTCGGCCCAAGCGTCAGCAGGCAGTACGAACTCGGCTCCAAGGCCACTTTCGGCCGGATCGATCTGGCGGCGGCCCTGTTCTACATCGACAAGGTCAATGAATACACGGACCCGAGCGACATGCTTTACAAGCAGGACGGCCGGGAGGTGCACAAGGGGCTGGAGTTCACATCCACCGGCAGGCTCACGGACGACTTGAGCGTCACCGGCGGCTTCACGCTCCTGGACGCGCGCATCCAGAAATCCAACGATCCGACCATCGAGGGCAAGATTCCGGTGAACGTGCCGGACACGCAGGCCCGGGTGTACCTGGAATACGTTTTGCCCTTCGCCCGGGAGGTCACCGCCTCGGCCGGCGTCTTCTACAACGGCAGGCGGCCCGTGGATTCCCAGAACGTCTCGTTTGTGAGCGACTCCACCACCTTCGACGTCGGGTTGCGCTATCAACCCAAGCTTCTCGGCCACGATTTCTCGGTGAACCTTCTGGTGAAAAACGTCTTCGATACCGCCTATTGGGCCTATTATCGCAGCGGCGACGGTCTGTTTTTGGGCGAACCGCGCACGATCGCCCTGACGTTGCGGGCCACGTGGTAGGCCGTGCCCCTTTCCGGCGCGCGGGGAGAAACCGAAAATGGAGAAAGCAGGTATGACCGATGCGCTGTCGCATTTTTTTGAGCACTCATTGCGCGGCCTGAAGTCCAGGCTCGGCTCCGGCCTCTCCCGGGCGGGCCTGTTCCCCCGCGAGGCCTTGTCCCGGCGGGCCGGTCCCTCGGAAAAAGCGCTCTTGTACGCCTTGGCCGCCGCGTTGGTCCTGGTGTTTTTCCTGTCGCTGATGCTGGGCCGCTACACCATGACGCCCGGCACCGTGCTGCGGGCGCTGCTGTCCGGGATCTGGCCGTTTGCGGACGGCGTGTCCCCGGACGCCGGGATCATCATCTTGAGCGTGCGCCTGCCCAGGATCGCGGCGGACATGCTGGTGGGCGCGGCCTTGTCCACGTCCGGGGCCGCTTTCCAGGGGATTTTCAAGAACCCGCTGGTATCTCCGGACATTCTCGGGGTCTCCACCGGGGCCGGCTTGGGAGCGGCCATGGCCATTCTTTTTTCCCTGGGGCCGTTCGGCATCCAGGCCATGGCCTTCGCCTTCGGGCTGCTGGCGGTCACGGCCACCTATTGCCTGGGCTCGTGGCGCGCCAAGGCGGGCGAGGCGGTGCTCGTGCTCATCCTCTCCGGAATGATCATCGGCACCGTGTTCTCGGCCTGCATCTCGCTTATCAAGTATACGGCCGACCCGTACAACATCCTGCCGGCCATCACTTTCTGGCTGCTTGGCAGCCTGGCCTCGGTCGGCGCGAGCGACGTGGCCCTGGCCGCGATCCCCATCCTGGGGGGGCTTGCGGTGGTGAACCTGTTGCGCTGGAACTTGAACGCCCTGTCCTTCGGGGACGAGGAGGCGCACTCGCTCGGCGTGGACGTGCGCCGGGTGCGCCTGGCGGTGATCGCGGCGGCGACGCTCATGACCGCCTCGGCCGTGGCCATAAGCGGGGTCGTCGGCCTGGTCGGGCTGGTGGTGCCGCACCTGGCCCGGCTGGTGGTCGGCCCCAATTACAAGATCCTTTTGCCCGCGTGCGTGTTGTCGGGGGCGATGTTTCTGCTCATCGTGGACGATCTGGCCCGGACGCTTTTTATGGCGGAAATGCCGCTCGGCATTCTGACCTCGCTGATCGGGGCGCCCTTTTTCGTCTATCTGCTCTCCAACCTGCGCCGGGGCTGGGGAGGGCGGCCGTGAGCGCCGATCGTCCGCCGCTGCTCGCGGTCGAGGGCGTGTCGTGCGGCTACGAGGCCGGGACCGTGGCCGACGGCGTCTCCTTCACTCTGGAGCGCGCGCAGGTCCTGTGCCTGCTTGGCCCCAACGGCGTGGGCAAGACCACGCTGTTCAAGGCCATCCTGCGGCTTTTGCCGCTGAGCCAAGGCCGGGTGTGCATCCACGGCGAGGACGTGTCCTCATGGCCGCGCAGGCGTTTCGCCGAGGCGGTGGGCTATGTGCCCCAGGCCCATACGCCGCCGTTTCCCTTCACGGTCCGCGACGTGGTGGTCATGGGGCGGATCTCGCGCATCGGCCCTTTCGCCTCGCCCGGCGCCCGGGACCTGGCCGTCGCCGAGCGGGTCTTGGAGCAGCTCGGCGCCGCCCACCTTGCCGGGAGCGCCTATACCGAACTTTCCGGCGGGGAAAGGCAGCTCGTGCTCATCGCCCGCGCCCTGGCCCAGGAACCGCAAATCCTGATCATGGACGAGCCGACCTCCAACCTGGATTTCGGCAACCAGCTCATGGTGCTGGAACATGTGCGTTCCCTGGCCCGGGACATGGGCCTGGGCGTGCTTATGACCACCCACGATCCCAACCATGCCCTGGTCTACGCCGGCAAGGCGGCGGCCATGGGCCGGGGCGGGACGTTCCGCGTGGGCCCGCCCGAGCGGGTGGTCACGCGGGAATACCTGCGCACAACCTACGGCGTGGCCTCCCGCATGATCCGCCTGACGGCGGACGGCGGCGAGACGTCGGCCTGCCTTCCGGCGGCCTGGGGCGAGCCGGCCCTGTATCCGGCGGCGGACGGCGCGCGGCGCGCCTGAGGAGACGGCCATGCGCACGGACACCGTACGTTGCATCGCCCTGGCGGTTTTCGCGCTGGCGGCTCCGGCCTGGTTCGCCACGGCGGCCGTAAGCGGTCCTTCCGAGGCCGGGAACGTGGTGGAGGACATGGCCGGACGCCAGGTGCCCGTGCCCCGGGCGGTCCGCCGGGTCGCCTGCCTGGACGTGCTCTGCTACCAAAAGCTCTTCATGCTGGGAGAAAGCGGCACGGTGGAGCTGATGTATTTCACCGACGCCCCCTGGATGCGCTTCACCAATCCGGCGGTGGAGAACATCCCCATGATCGAGGGCGAGCCGAACCTCGAAGACCTGATCCAGCGCCGGGTGGATGTGGCGTTTTTCGCGTACGACACCAGGCGGATGGCCGGCAAGCTGGCCGACATCGGCATCCCCGGAATCGTGTCCCAGCCTCAGGGGCGGCGGGCGGAGAGCATCGACGGCTTTGTCGAGGAAACCAAGCGCTCCGTGCTGGTCTACGGCCAGGTTATGGGCGGGGAGGCGCTGACGCGCGCGCGGGAGTGGTGCGACTATTTCGATGCCCGGGTGCGCTACGTCACCGCCCGCACCGGCGTCATCCCGGAGGGCGCGCGTCCCCGCGTCTATTATCTGCGAGGGCCGACCGCCCTGCACACCCAGGGGCGCAGCGGCGACACCTTCTGGTACGGCGAGATGGCCGGGGGCGACATGGTGGTCAAAAACGACCGCCTGGCGGTCAAGGGGCCGGTGTCCATGGAGAAGATCATCGAATGGAATCCGGAGGTGGTGGTCGTGGGCCGGCAGTATCCGCTGGACATGGTCCTCGCCGACGATCGCTGGCGCAACGTGAGCGCGGTCAAAAGCGGCAGGGTGTACCCGGTGCCGAGCGGGGTCTTCTATTGGGACGGCGGGCTGGAGGGGGTCTTGCTCATGGAATACCTGGCCAAAAAGCTCCATCCGGAACTCTTCGAGGATTTGGATTTGAGCGCCGAGCTGAAGGAATTTTACGCGCGCTTTTACCGCTGCGCCCTTTCGGACGAGCAGGCGGCCAAACTGCTGGCCGGCCTGTCGCCGGACGGCAAGCGGCAGAAGCTCTACAACAACTGACAAACCCGCCGGGCGGCCGGGAGCCCGGCGTATCGGGATGAGGCCAAGGAGGTCCGCATGGGCACGAAAGAGAGGGCGGGGGCCGGAATCGAACCGGCGCGGCGGACGGGATGCCGCAAGCAGGGCGAGCGCCGGGCCCAGGGCGCCCCGGCCGGCGGCGGCTGCGCTTTCCGGGGGGCCAAATTGGCCCTGCAGCCCATCTCGGACGTGGCCCACCTGGTGCACGGCCCGATCACCTGCCAGGGGCATTCCTGGGATTCCCGGCCGACCGGCTCCTCGGGCGCAAGGCTCCATCGCTCCACGTTCATCACCGACATAGGCGAAATGGACGTCATTTACGGCGGCGAGCTCAAGCTTGGCCGGGCCATCGCGGAAATCGCCGCGAAATACGATCCGGCCGCGATTTTCGTCTACCAGACCTGCCTGCCGGCCATGATCGGCGACGACGTCGCTTCGGTCTGCAAGGCCGCCGGAGCCCGCTGCGGCCGGCCGGTGATTCCCGTGATCGCCCCGGGTTTCGCCGGGGACAAGGATTTCGGCAATGAATTCGCGGGCAAAGTGCTGCTCGACCGGGTGATCGGAAGCGTGGAACCGCTGGAACGCACCGATGCCGACATCAACATCGTGGGCGAATACAACGTGGCCGGCGAACTGGGCCAGGTCGAGCCCCTGTTCCGGGAACTCGGCATCCGGGTTCTGGCCAGCATCCCGGGCGACGGCCGTTTTGCCGACATCGCCCGCTCCCACCGGGCCAGGGCGGCCGTGTCCCTGTGTTCGCGCGCCCTGGCCAATTTGGCCTGGCATATGCGCGAGCGCCTTGGCATCCCGTTCGTCGAAGGCAGTTTCTACGGCATATCCAACACCTCAAGCACCCTGCGGGCCCTGGCCGCGTTGCTGGCCGAACGCGGCGGTCCGGCGGACCTGCCCGCTCGCGCCGAGGCGCTGATCAACCGCGAGGAGGCCGTGGCCTGGTCCAGGCTGGCCGCCTGCAGGAAGCGCCTGGAGGGAAAACGCGTGCTGCTGGCCACCGGAGGGGTGAAAAGCTGGTCCATGGTCTCGGCCCTGCGCGAGGTGGGGCTGGTCGTCGTGGGCAGTTCCATGCACAAGTCCACGGCGGACGATCGGCTCAAGGCCTTGGACGCCATGTCCCGGACCTCCTGCCTGTACGACGATATGTCGACCCAAACCATGTATTCCCTGTTGCAAGACAAGGCCGCCGACGTCGTGTTGTCCGGTTACGGAGGGCAATTCGCGGCCGCCGGGGCCAGGGCCGCCTGGGTGGAGATCAACCACCATCGCCGGGGCGCCCTGACCGGCTACGAAGGCATGGTGCGGCTGGTCATGGAGATCGATCGGGCCTGCGCCAGCCCGGTCTTCAGCCAGGCGCGCTCGCCGGCGCCCTGGGAAAAGCCGGCTCCCACGCCCGGCCGGGAGGGGCTTGGCGCATGGCGCGGGTGAAGCGAACGGAAAAATCCTGCCTGGTCGATCCCTTGAAGATGAGCCAGCCCATCGGGGCGGCCATGGCCTTTCTCGGCGTGGACCAGGGACTGCCGCTTCTGCTCGGCTCAAGCGGCTGCGCCACGGTGGGGCTGGTGTTTCTGGTGCGCCATTTCCAGGAGCTTCTCGCCATCGAGACCCTGGCCGTGAACGAGGTCGACGCCGTTCTGGGAGAACCGGCCAAGCTCGAGCAGGCCCTTTTGGCCCTGCACGAACGCAGCGCCCCGGCGCTGATCGGGCTGGTCTCCACGGGACTGGCCGAGGCCAGGGGGGACGATCCGCGGGGCATGTTGCGCCAAATTCGCGCCAAGTACGCGCGCTCGCGGCCCGAGTTCGCGGCCATGGCCATGGTCAGCGTCGCCACGCCGGATTTCACCGGCGCCTACCAGGACGGCTGGGGCGCGGCCGTCGCCGCCATGGTCGAGGAACTCGTCCGGCCGAGCTGGCCGGCCCGGCCGGGCGGGGCGCGCCGCGAGCGCCAGGTCAATATTCTCGCGGGCCAGCACCTGACCCCCGGCGACCTGGAGGAAATACGGCAGTCTCTGGAATGCTTCGGCCTGACCCCGATCGTGCTGCCGGACGTCTCCGGAGCGCTCGGCAGCCGGCCCGCCGGACTGGACGGCCGCGGCACGGCCCGGGCCGTAAGCCTCGAAGACATCCGGAGCATGGGGGCGTCGGTGTTCACCATCGCCGTGGGCGAGCATATGCGGAGGGCGGCGCACAGCCTGCACGCCCTGGCGGGAGTGCCTTTTCGGGTGTTCGACCGCCTCACCGGGCTTGGCCCGAGCGACGACTTCGTGGCCCTGCTCTCGGAACTGTCCGGGATCGCCGCGCCGGACCGTTTCAGGCGCCAGCGCGGGCAGCTCTTGGACGCCATGCTGCTCGCCCAGGCCAGTTTCGGGGGCATGAAGGCGGCCGTCGCCCTGGACCCGGACCAACTCTTTTCGGTCTGCTCCTGGCTTGCGGACATGGGGGCCGAGGTCCGCGCCGCCGTGTCCAGCGCCGCGTCCCCCATCCTGGCGCGCATCCCGGCCGAGGAGGTGCTCATCGGCGACCTGGAGGACCTGGAGCTGGGCGCGGCCGGGGCCGATCTGCTGATCGCGCCGTCGAGCGCCAGCCGGGCGGCCGGCCGCCTGGGCCTGCCCCTGCTGCGCGCCGGCATGCCGGTCTCGGACCGCCTGGGCGCGGGGCACAAGGTGAGCGTGGGCTACCGGGGCACCCGCGATTTGATCTTCGAGGCCGCCAATCTGCTGCTCGAAAGCCGGGGCGAACCCGGCGAGGCCGGTCGCCTCAGCCCTGTTTGAGGCTGAAAGAGACCGGCACGACCAGGACCAGCCGGTCGCGGTCCATGTCGTCCGGAAAGGGCGGAAAGGGAGCGGCCTTGTGGACCATGCTTTCGACTTCCCGGTCAAGCTCGTCCAGGCCCGAACCTTTTTCGATGCGCCAGGACACGAGCGCGCCCGCCCGGTCCAGCTCGAAGCGCACCAGGACCGTGCCTTCGCGGCCGAGTTTGCGCGCCGCGTCGGGATAGCGTTTCATTTGTTCCAGGCGGGAGAGAATCGTCCCGAAATAGGCGCTCGCCGCATCGGGCCGCTCTCGCCCGGCGCCGCCTGTCCGGGCCTTCGTCGTTCCCGGCTCGCTGTGGCCGGCGCCCGCTCCGGCGGACCCGGCGGACCCGGCGGCTTCGGCGGAACCGGCGGAACCGGGGAAACCGGCCGGCTCATCCTTGCCTGCCTGAGCGGTCGTTAAACTCGCGGGTTCTGTTTTTAGGGCCGCTTCCCGCGAAGGAGCGGGGGCGGTTTTTTTGGCTTGGGTTCGGGTGCGTTTCGCGGCGGGGCGCTCTTGCGGCCGCGCGGCCTCGGGGACGGGCGCGTCGGTCCGAGCCTTGGCCTGTTCCGGGGAGGAGGCGCCGGTGTCTTCGTCCCCGCCCGGGGCCGCCAGCGCGTAGCTTTCCTCGGAGGCGTCCCCGAGCACGGAGGCGGACAGGACCAGGACCGGCAGGGCCGGGCCGGGGACTTGGGCGGGCGCCAGGCAGACGAAGCAGGCCGCCGCCAGGGCGTGGAGCACAAGGGAGGCGAGCAGGGCGCCTCGTCCGAGCAAAGCGTTCCGGGGCGCGGCTTCCGTTCGTTTCATCGTCGTTTCCCTCAGGCTCGCCGGTTCCTGGGGCCGTGGCTGCGCAAGCAACCCGGCCATTGCCGCAATCGGCCGGCCCTTGCCGCCCCCTGCCGCCAGTCGCGGCCGGGCGGAGTTCTCTCTCTTGAAGAGAGCAAGTTTGATGCCCAGGCAGGCGAAGCGCGTCGCCCGGCCCGGCCGTTTCGGCCCGGGCGGCGGCCCGGGCGGCTTTGATCGAATCGCCGCCCGCGTGGCCCGGCCGGGGAAGGATCGGTTTGGCGCGCGCGCCTGGGCCGCACGGGGGGCAACCTCACAAAAATGTTCGTCCAAACGTACGCAAACGTCCGAAATGGATCGTCCGGCCGCGCGCGCGGCTTGGCAAAGCGCTCGTGAACCGGGCCTTTGGCCGATTGTCGCGCTTGGCAAGACGCTTGCAGAAAAAGACGAAACGCTTGCCGGACTCGGCGCCCGGACCGGGCAAAGGATGAGGAGATGCGCTCACGGATTTCGATCGGCACGGGGCCCTCGCGGACTCAATTCGCGGCGGCCGGCGTCTACGGCGCGGCTCGAACCGGCGCGCGGCGGGGGCGCTGAGCGTGGCCACCCTGGTCCTTGTCCATGGGGCGTTCGCGGGCGGCTGGATCTGGGCTGAAACAGCCTCGCGCCTGGCCCGCCTGGGCCATGCGGTGCACACCCCGACCCTGACCGGCTGCGGCGACCGCAGCCATCTGCTGCATATGGAAGTCTGCTTTTCCACGCACGTCCAGGACGTGAGCCAGCTCTTGTTCTACCAGGACCTGGAGGGCGCGATCCTGGTGGGGCACGACTACGGCGGGATGGTGGCGGCCACGGTGGCGCACCGGCTTATGGCCAAGGCCGCCGGGATGATCTACCTCGACGGGGTCATCCCTAAACGCGGTTTTTCCTACGCCGGCATCGCGGGCAATCGCCTGCCCCCCAAACTGACCTCGCACGACAAAAATGTCTGGTTCGTGCCGCCCCCCTCGGCCGGGAGCTTCGGCCTGTCCGACGAAAGCGTCGAAAGCTGGTTCTCCAAACGGCTGCAACCCTTCCCCCAATTGGCTTTCACCCAGCCCAACCCCTACGGCCTCAAGGTGCGCGACCTGTCCTCGGCGTACGTCCGCTGCGCCGGGAATACCGATCCCCTGGCCAAGGCCATGGCCGCCCAGGCCGGGCTTTTGGGCATCAAGCGGGTCCAACTGGAAACCGGGCCGTACCCCATGGTGACCGACCCCGGCAGGCTGGCCGAACTGCTCGGCCAACTGGCCGGGGAACTGGCCGGCGCCGCATCGAGCCGAATTCGCCCGGAACAGAGCGGGCACGCCCCGGAAATCCCGCGTTCCCGCTTGAAAACCTCCCAAGCAAGCGCCTCCTCCGAAGAGGCGTGACTCCCGGCGATTCCGCCGGAACCCCAATAATCGCGGTTTCGGGCGCGCGTTCGCCCAAGGCCCGCCCCGTTACCTCCGGTTCCCGCTCGACCGTCTTCCGAGGGTTTCTCCGGTCTTCTTCCGGCTTCTTCGCGCGGACGGCGTCTTTCGCCCGTTCGTCCGAGCCGTCCGCGACATCCGCACCGATTGGTGCGTTTTCTCGTCTGGGGATCGTTTCGTACCCATGCGCACCTTCGCGCCGGAAACGCACCTCGGGGAACTTTTCCCGGCCGGGCGAACCGGGCCGCCGCGTCGTCCCGGGCGGGAGTTTTCCCGCGCGCGGCCATCCGGGCCGCAAAATCGTCTCGGCACAACAGAGCGAAATATAACGGAAACGTCCGCGGGCGCCGCGGGGTTTTGCGTACGCGGACATTTTGCGTCGCCCTTTGGAACGCCAGTTGCTCTAGGGGTTCATCCGGCATGGGGATGACCGGAACCAACCACTGACCAAGGAGTTCGCGATGACCAGGAAGATAGCGTTTTACGGCAAGGGTGGCATCGGCAAATCCACCACCCAGCAGAATACGGCCACGGCCATGACCCACTTCCACGACAAGAAGGTGTTCATCCACGGCTGCGATCCCAAGGCGGACTGCACCCGTCTGGTGCTCGGCGGCAAGCCCCAGGACACCATCATGGACATGCTGCGCGACGAGGGCGAGGACAAAGTGACCGTGGAGAAGGTGGTCAAGACCGGCTACAAGGGCATCCGCTGCGTGGAGTCCGGCGGCCCCGAGCCGGGCGTGGGCTGCGCCGGGCGCGGCGTCATCACCTCCATCAACCTGATGGAGGAGCTGGGGGCCTACACCTCGGACCTGGATTTCATCTTTTTCGACGTGCTCGGCGACGTGGTCTGCGGCGGCTTCGCCATGCCCATCCGCGACGGCAAGGCCGAGGAGGTCTACATCGTGGCCTCTGGCGAGATGATGGCCATTTACGCCGCCAACAACATCGCCAAGGGCCTGCTCAAATACGCCGACCAGAGCGGTGTGCGCCTGGGCGGCATCATCTGCAATTCGCGCAAGGTGGACGGCGAACTGGAGCTCATGCAGGAGTTCGTCTCCGCGCTCGGCACCCAGATGATCCATTTCGTGCCCCGCGACAACATCGTGCAGCGGGCGGAGTTCAACAAGAAGTCGGTCGTCGAATACGACGCCGTGTGCAACCAGGCCAACGAATACTCCACCTTGGCCAAAAAAATCATCGACAACGATATGTTCGTCATTCCGACGCCGCTGGCCATGGACGATCTGGAATCGATGGTCGTCAAGTACGGCTTGGCCGACTAAGCACCGAAGGCCCGGCGTCGGGAGACGCCTGGATCAAAGGCGCTTTCGGAGGGACGAGACCGTCCGGAAGCGCCGCAAGGAGAGACCAACCATGCCCATGGTATTGCTTGAATGCGACAAGGATATCCCGGAACGGGAAAATCACGTTTACATCAAGGCCAAAGGCGAGGACACCACCATGTTCCTGCCGGCCTCCAACATCGCCACCATCCCGGGCAGCCTGTCCGAGCGCGGTTGCAGTTTCTGCGGAGCCAAGCTGGTCATCGGCGGCGTGCTCAAGGACACCATCCAGATGATCCACGGGCCCGTGGGCTGCGCCTACGACACCTGGCACACCAAGCGCTACCCGAGCGACAACGACAACTTCCAGCTCAAGTACGCCTGGTCCTCGGGCATGAAGGAATCGCACGTCATCTTCGGGGGCGAGAAGCAGCTCAAGAAGAGCGTCCTGGAAGCCTTCGACGCCATGCCCGAGTCCAAGCGCATGTTCATTTACACCACCTGTGCCACGGCGCTCATCGGCGACAACATCCAGGCCGTGTCCCGCGACGTCATGAAAGAGCGCCCCGATGTGGACATTTTCGTGGTGGAATGCCCGGGATTCGCGGGCGTGAGCCAGTCCAAGGGGCACCACGTGCTCAACATCGCCTGGATGAACGAAAAGGTGGGCACGCTCGAACCCGAGATCAAAAGTCCCTACACCATCAACTTCATCGGCGACTACAACATCCAGGGCGACTCCTACGTGCTGCAGGAATATTGGGAAAAGCTCGGCATCCAGGTGATCGCCCATTTCACCGGCAACGCCAACTACGACGAGCTGCGCTGCATGCACCGCGCCCAGCTCAACGTGGTCAACTGCTCGCGTTCGGCGGGCTACATCGCCAACGAACTCAAGAAGCGCTACGGCATTCCCCGCCTGGACATCGACTCCTGGGGATTTAGCTACATGGCCGAGGGCCTGCGCAAGATCGGCGCCTTTTTCGGCATCGAGGACAAGGTCGAGGCGCTCATCGCCGAGGAGTACGCCAAGTACAAGCCGCAATTGGATTGGTACAAGGAACGCCTCACCGGCAAAAAGATGGCCATCTGGACCGGAGGCCCGCGCCTGTGGCACTGGACCCGCGCCGTGGAAGAGGACCTGGGCGTCCAGGTGGTGGCCATGTCCTCCAAGTTCGGCCACCAGGAAGACTTCGAGAAGGTCATCGCCCGGGGCCGCCAGGGCACCGTGTACATCGACGACGCCAACGAGAAGGAATTCTTCGAGGTCATCGAGATGGTCAAGCCCGACGTGATCTTCACCGGCCCGCGCGTGGGCGAATTGGTGAAGAAGCTGCACATTCCCTACATCAACGGCCATGCCTACCATAACGGGCCGTACATGGGTTTCGTGGGATTTCTGAACCTGGCCCGGGACATGTACAACGCCGTCAAGTCGCCGCTGTGGGCCCTGGCCGGACAAGACATCAGGGAGGTGTAGCCATGCAGGACAAAATAGACGAGCTGGTCGACTACATCCAGGGCAATTGCCTGTGGCAGTTTTTTTCCCGGACCTGGGACCGCGAGGAGAACATCATCGGGGTGCTTGGCAAGACGAGC
>Ga0302279_10003958_pt1 | contig 17916 bp, 15 predicted proteins | sample III_Bog_N3_3_FD_194541 | JGI IMG/M metagenome (GOLD analysis project Ga0302279, IMG submission 194541) | Peat permafrost microbial communities from Stordalen Mire near Abisko, Sweden - III_Bog_N3_3 | ecosystem: Environmental > Terrestrial > Soil > Wetlands > Peat | place: Sweden: Abisko...
GCCGGCTCGCTCGAGCAGGACGTGCCGCGCCAGCGTGTACCCGTTGGAGCGCAGTCCGGGGGACGGGAGGCCGAGCAGCACGTCGCCGGGCACGACCCGCTGCGGTCCCAGCACCTCGTCGCGCTCCACCACACCGACGGCAAAACCCACGAGGTCGAACTCGTCGGGCGCCATGATCCCGGCGTGCTCCGCCATCTCCCCGCCGAGGAGCGTGGCACCGACCTGTCGGCACCCCTCGGCCACCCCGGACACCAGGTCGGCCATGCGGGCCGGGTCGACACTGCCGGTCGAGATGTAGTCGAGGAAGAACAGCGGCTCGGCCCCCTGGCAGACCAGGTCGTCGACGCACATCGCCACCAGGTCGATGCCGACCGTGTCGAAGCGGCCGACGGCCTGGGCCACGGCCGCCTTGGTGCCCACCCCGTCGGTGCCGGACACCAGGACGGGCTGGCGGTAGCGGGACGTGTCGAGGGCGAAGAGGCCACCGAAGTCACCCAGCCCGCCGAGCACCTCGGGACGGCGCGTGGAGGCCACCATCGGCTTGATCAGGTCGACGGCCCGCTCGCCGGCGCCGATGTCGACCCCGGCCGCCGCGTAGGTGGCGGGGACGTCGGAGGACGGTGCGGTCACGCCGTGGCGGAGCCGGCGGCAGCCGTCACGGCGGGCCGCGCGGCGATCTCCACCTTGACGCCCACCGGAACCGGGTAGGTGCCGGTCAGGCAGGCGTCGCAGAAGCCGGCGCCGGGCGCGTCGATGGCCTCGACCAGGTGCTCCAGGCTCAGGTACTCGAGCGAGTCCACGTCGAGGAACTCGGTGATCTCCTCGGGCGTCTTGACCGCCGCCAGGAGCTCGGTCCGGTCGGGGGTGTCGATCCCGTAGAAGCAGGGCCACTTGAAGGGCGGCGACGAGATGCGCAGGTGGACCTCGACGGCGCCGGCCTCGCGCAGCATCTTGACCATGGCCCGCGTGGTGGTGCCCCGGACGATCGAGTCGTCGACCACGACGACCCGCTTGCCGGCGATGTTCTCGCGCAGCGGGTTGAGCTTCCGACGCACCCCGTTGGCCCGCTCGGCCTGGGTCGGGGCGATGAAGGTGCGGCCGATGTAGCGGTTCTTCACCAGGCCCTGGCCGTAGGGGATGCCCGAGCCGAAGGCGTAGCCCTCGGCCGCCGGCACCCCGGAATCGGGTACGCCCATCACCAGGTCCGCCGGGACCGGGCGCTGGGTGGCCAGCAGCTGCCCCATGCGGCGGCGGGCACCGTGGACCTCGTTGCCGTACAGGGTGGTGTCGGGGCGGGCGAAGTAGACGAACTCGAAGATGCAGAGCCGGGGGTCGAGCCGCTCGTCCGGGAAGGGGAACACCGAGCGCATCTCCTTGCCGTCGATGATCACCATCTCACCCGGGTTGAGCTCGCGGATGAACGTGGCCCCGATGACGTCGAGGGCCGGCGACTCCGAGGCCAGCACCCAGCCCTGCTCGAAGTCGTCGGTGGCGTCGAGCCGCCCGAGGCAGAGGGGACGGAAGCCGTTGGGGTCGCGTACCCCGATGATCCGGTCGGCGTCCATCAGTACGAACGAGAAGGCACCCTCGACCTTCGGGAGCACCTCGATCAGGGCGTGCTCGAGGTCGTCGGCGTGCTCGGCGCGGGTGCGCTCGGTGCCGTCGGGAGGGAACGCCTGGGCGAGGAGCTCGGCCACCAGGTCGCTGTCGGAGGACACCATGCCGGGCAGCATGCTGGCCTGCTCGGCCAGCGCGTCGGTGTTGGTCAGGTTGCCGTTGTGGGCCAAGCCGAAGCCGGCCCGCCCGACGCCGCGGAACACGGGCTGCGCGTTGATCCAGTCACTCGAGCCGGCGGTGGAGTAGCGGGTGTGCCCGATGGCCAGGTGGCCCCGCAGGCCCGACAGCTTGCGCTCGTCGAAGACCGTCGTCACGAGGCCCATGTCCTTCATGACCGTGATGAGGTCGCCGTCGCTGACCGCCATGCCGGCCGACTCCTGGCCACGGTGCTGCAGGGCGTAGAGCCCGTCGAAGGTCAGGTGTGCGACAGAACGCCCCGGGGCATAGACCCCGAAGACTCCACACGCTTCCTTGGCCTCCATCATCGGTTCGTCACCGCACACACCGGGGGTCGTCGGACGGGCTGGTCGAACTCGTGCACCGAGGCTCGGCCACCACGCGTTCCACTCTAGTGCCACCCGCCCCGGGTCCGCCCACCCGGCGGCCCCGCCGTGCGGCCCACCGGGGCCGTCGGGCGGGGCCCGGGTCCCGTCGCCCACCGACGGTAGCGTCGGCCGGGTGATCGACCTCCACACCCACTCGACCGTGTCGGACGGCAGTGAGGCGCCCGAGACCATCGTGGAGCTCGCCCATGCGGTCGGGTGCCGCGCCGTGGCCCTGACCGATCACGACTCGCTCGCCGGCCTGGCTCGGGCCCGGGCCCGGGCGGACGAGCTCGGGATCCGCCTGGTGCCCGGGTGCGAGGTGTCGTGCGTGCCCATCGCCACGGGTGGCGTGCACGTCCTCGTCTACTTCGTCGACGACCCGGCGAGCCCGCTCGGCCGGGAGCTGGACCACCTCCGCGACGACCGGCGCAACCGCAACCTCGCCCTGGTCGGGCGGCTCCAGGAGCTCGGCATCCCCGTCACCTTCGCCATGGCCGCCGCCCACGCCGGCACCGAGGCGGGAGTGGGCCGTCCGCACTTCGCCCAGGCCATGGTGGACGTCGGTGCCGTGGACTCGGTCGACGAGGCCTTCGGGCGCTACCTGTCCAACGGCGGCGCGGCCTACGTCCCGAAGGGCCGGCTGCACGTGGCCGACGTCTGCCGGCTCGCCCGCGACTCGGGTGGCGTGGCCGTCCTGGCCCATCCGACGACCGTCGGCCTCGAGGGGGACGCCCTGGCCGGTGCCGTGCGGGGGATGGCCGATGCCGGGCTGGGCGGCCTCGAAGCCGTCTACGGCCGCTACTCGCCCCAGACCCGCACCGCGCTCCAGAACCTGGCCCGACGGTTCGGCCTGGTGCCGACCGGCGGCTCCGACTTCCACGGGGCCACCAAGCCGGACCTGTTCGTGGGCACCGGCACGGGCGACCTCAAGGTACCCGACCGCGTGCTCGACCAGCTCGAGGCGGTCCGACCCGGTACCTGAGCCGCGCGTCCGGACGTCAGCCCGCTTCCGGTCGGGGGGGTCGGTCAGTTGGTGACGGGGGCCAGGTCGTCGAGGAGGTCGGGAAGACGGCCCCGCCAGGTGTCGGTGGCCCCGGCCAGGTCGAGGTCGACCAGGTCGTCGATGACGATGCGGTCGCCGCCCGCCGTGCCCAGCACCCGGAAGGCGACGCCGGCGTCGGCCGCCCGCGACAGCAGGGCGTGCGGGTCGGTGGTGCACACGATCACCCGCGACGGCGTCTCGGTGAACAGCTCGTGGTGGTCGGCCACCCCGGACACCCGGACCCCGACACCCGACCGGACGGCCAGCTCGGCCAGCGCGACGCCGAGTCCGCCACCGGACACGTCGTGGATGCCCGCCACCAGGCCCTCCCCACCGGCCACGCCCTCGGCCACCAGGCCGGCCACGAACCCGACCAGGCGACGGTGCCCGGCCAGGTCGAGCGGGGGCAGGGTGCCGTTGCGGTGGCCGCGCAGCTGCACGGCCCAACGCGACCCGGCCAGCGACGGCGGGCGGCGGCGGGAGTCGGAGCGGCCGACGCTGGCGTCCAGCATCACCAGGGCACCCCCGTCGACCAGCGTGACCCCGGGCGGCCGGGCGGCCAGCCGGTCGATGAGCCCGAGCGCGCCGATGACGGGGGTCGGGTCGATGTCGTGGCCGAAGCTCTCGTTGTAGAGGCTGACGTTGCCGCCGATCACCGGCAGACCGAGGGCGAGGCAGGCCTCCGTCATCCCGTCGATGGCCTCCGACAGCTGCCACATGACCTCGGGGTGCTCGGGGTTGCCGAAGTTGCAGCAGTTGACGACGGCCTTGGGGGTGGCCCCCGAGCAGGCGAGGTTGAGTGCCGCCTCGGCCACGGTGGCGGCGGTGCCGCCCCGGGGGTCGAGGGAGCACCACGTCGGGTTGGAGTCGGTCGTCAGGGCCAGGCCCCGTTCGGAGGGCGGCAGGCCCGGTGCGGCCAGGCGGAGCACGGCGCTGTCCCCACCGGGGCCCTCCACGGTGTTGAGGAACAGCTGGTGGTCGTACTGCCGGTAGACCCACGTCGGGTCGGCCAGCAGTGCCAGGACGTCGTGGCCGCAGTCGGCCGGTGCGGGCAGGGCGCCGGGGTCGTCGGCCAGGCGGGCGTCCTGGTCGGCCGGCCGGGCCAGCGGACGGCGGTACAACGGGGCGTCCTCGCTGAGCGCCACGGCGGGCACGTCGCCGAGCACGGGACCGTCGAAGCCGTCGAGGATGCGCAGCCGGCCGGGGGTGCCGGCGGGGGCCTCGGTGACCCGGCCCACCACCGCGGCGCGGACCTCCCACTTGGCGCACACCGCCTGCACCCGCCCGAGGTCCCGGGGGGTGACGATGGCGAGCATGCGCTCCTGGCTCTCGGAGGTCATCACCTCGTAGTCGACCATGCCGGGCTCGCGTCGGGGCACGGCCGACACGTCGACGTCCATGCCCACGCCGCCCCGGGCCGCCGTCTCACTGGTGGCGCACACCAGGCCGGCACCGCCCAGGTCCTGGATCCCGACCACGAGCTTGGCGTCGAGGAGCTCGAGGCAGGCCTCGATCAGGCGCTTCTCCTCGTAGGGGTCGCCGACCTGCACGCTCGGGCGCTTGGCCGCCTCCTCGGCCTCGTCGCCCCCACCGAACCCGGCCGACGCCAGCACGCTGACCCCGCCGATCCCGTCGCGGCCGGTGGACGAGCCCAGCAGGACGGCCAGGTTGCCGGGGCCTGACGCCTGACCGAGCACCAGGCGCTCGGTCGGGAGCACACCCATGCACAGCACGTTCACCAGTGGGTTCTGGCTGTAGCAGGGGTCGAACGTCAGCTCGCCCCCGATGGTCGGCACGCCCACCGAGTTGCCGTAGCCGGAGATGCCGGCGACGACGCCCTCGATCAGCCACTGCTGCCGGGGCTCGGTCGGGTCACCGAAGAAGAGGGGGTCCATGACGGCGATCGGCCGGGCGCCCATCGTGAAGATGTCGCGCAGGATGCCACCCACCCCGGTGGCCGCCCCCTGGTAGGGCTCGATGGCCGAGGGGTGGTTGTGCGACTCGATGCGGATGGCCACGGCGATGCCGTCGCCCGCGTCGATGACCCCGGCGTTCTCGCCCGGGCCCACCAGCACGTGCGGGCCCTCGGTGGGCAGCCGCTTGAGGTGGACGCGCGACGACTTGTACGAGCAGTGCTCGCTCCACATGACGGCGAACAGCGCCAGCTCGAGATGGTTGGGCTCCCGCCCGAGGATCGACTCCACCTCGTCGCGTTCGGCATCGGTCAGGCCGAGTGCCCGGTGCAGCGGAACCCCGGTCTCGTCCATCGGGTCGGTCTGTCCGTTTCCACTGGCGTCCATACGGCGAGGTTACCCGCCCACCACGATGCCTCCGGTGCCCGGTCCGGGCCCGCACGACACCGCTCCGGACGATGTCGTGACGCCCGCTGCCGAGGCACGGGCCCCGACGCATATACCGGAATCCACCCGCCATCACCCGATCCTCCGGGCCCACCACCCCCGGCGCATTGGCGCGTCGACGGGCGGCCCCGGCGCTGCACGCAACAGGCGTTGCCACCTATGGTTGCATGGCTGACCTCCGGACGGAGGAGCGATGTTGAACCAATCCGCGCCCCGGTATCCGCGAAGTGGCGCTACCATGCTCGATAGCATTACCGATGTTGTAACGTTGTGAATTGTTCTAAATACCCGACTCAGGAACCGTGAGAACATGTCAGCTGCGACCCCCACAAAAGCCCGCAAGAAGACCCCCATGTCCGCCGAACACAAGGCGGCGTTGGCCAAGGGTCGCGAGGAAGGCCGCATCGTGCGGCAGTACCTCGAGGCACTCGAGTCGACGAAGCCGCGACGCGGCCGCAAGCGCACACCGGACTCCATCCGCAAGCGGCTGGCCACCATCGAGGCGGCCCTGCCCGAGTCGGATCCGCTGAACCGCCTGCACCTGGTGGAGGAGAAGCAGCGCCTCGAGGCCGAACTCGCCCACAGCGGCGACGTGGTGGACCTGGCCGCGCTCGAGAAGAGCTTCATCAAGGTGGCCCGCCAGTACGGTGAGCGCAAGGGCATCTCGTACTCGGCCTGGCGCACCGTCGGTGTGAGCGCCTCGGTGCTGCAGCAGGCGAAGATCCCCCGCACGCGGGGCTGAGGCCGGGGGCGCGTCGGCCCGGTGGAGAACAGCTTCTCCGGGTGGAAGCTCCGCAACGGCGCCGCCGCCGTCCGCGCGGACCGGTACGCGCACGCACCCCCGCTCGGGATCGCCCGCAACCCCTGTCCGACCTGCGGTGTGCCCCGCGACATGACCTGTCACCGGCTGTCCGACGGCCCGTTCGGGACGCACAAGGGACTCCACCTCCTGTGCCCCGTCTGCGGCGGCGGCTTCACCGTGGACCCGGCGGACGAGGACACGGTGATGCGGCAGCTGGTGCCGGCCGGACCGGCCCCGGCCTGACCCACCTCGTCCACCGGTGACGGTGGCGCCGTCCGCGACTCAGCCGACCGGGGTGGGTGCGGCGGCCGTACGCAGCAGCGCCTCCAGCAGCACGACCCCGTCCTCCGACCCGAGGAGGGGGTCCGAGGCCCGCTCCGGGTGCGGCATGAGCCCCACCACGTTGCGTCCGGCATTGCACACCCCGGCGATGTCGTCGACCGACCCGTTCGGGTTGTCGACGTAGCGGAGGACGATCCGGTCCTCGGCCCGCAGCTCGGCCAGGGTCGCCGCGTCGCAGGTGTAGTTGCCCTCGAAGTGGTTGATGGGGATGGCCAGCTCGGTCCCGACCGGCACCCCGGTGGTCAGCGCGGTGTCGTCGCGCTCGACCCGCACGACGGTGGTGGCGCACACGAAGCGGAGGCCGCGGTTCTTCTGCAGGGCGCCCGGCAGCAGGCCGGCCTCGGTCAGCACCTGGAAGCCGTTGCAGATCCCGACGACGGGCCCGCCGTCGGCGGCGAACGCCGCCACCGCGTCCATGACCGGGGAGAAGCGGGCGATGGCGCCGGGCCGCAGGTAGTCGCCGTGGGCGAAGCCGCCCGGCAGGACGAGCGCGTCGCAGCCGGACACCGACGCGGTGCCGTGCCACACCAGCTCGGCCGTGCCGCCGAGCCGTTCGACGGCGTGGAGGGCGTCGTACTCGCAGTTGGTTCCCGGGAAGAGGACGACCCCGACCCTGGGGGCCATCAGGCGGTCGCCCCGGCGGGTCGCACCGTCACCTGGGACTCCTCGATGACCGGGTTGGCCAGCAGGCGGTCCGCCACCACGGTGGCCTGGGCCACCGCATCGGACTCGGTGGCCGCCGTCAGGTCGAACCGGAACGACTTGCCGGCGCGGACCGAGGTCACCCCGTCGAGTCCGAGGGCGGGCAGGGCCCGCTCGATCGTCGCCCCCTGGGGATCGGCGATGCCGTCACGCAGCAGGACCTCGACCTGCACCGAGAACTGACGGGTGTCGGCCATGTCAGGCACCGTACCAGTCGGCCAGTGACCGGCCGCAGACCCGCTCGTAGGCCGCCACGTACCGCGACGAGGTGGCGTCCACGATCGCCGGCGGCAGCGCGGGCGGGGGCGCCTGCTTGTCCCACGGCTGGGCCTCGAGCCAGTCCCGCAGGGGCTGCTTGTCGAACGAGGGCGGGTTGGTGCCCGGCGCGCAGTCGTCGGCCGGCCAGAAGCGCGACGAGTCCGGCGTCAGCACCTCGTCGCACAGGGACAGCTCGCCGTCGATGTAGCCGAGCTCGAACTTGGTGTCGCAGATGACGATGCCGTGCTCCTCGGCGCGGGCGGCGGCACGCGTGTAGGCCTCCAGGCACAGGGCGGCGGCGGCCTCGGCGGCCTCGCGGCCGACGATGTCGATGGCCTCGGCCATGCCGATGTTGAGGTCGTGCCCCTCGGTGGCCTTGGTCGAGGGGGTGAAGATGGGCTCGGGCAGCGCCTGGGCGTGGAGCAGGCCGGCCGGCATGGACATGCCGTGGACCGTCCCCTCGCGCTGGTACTCCTTGTACGCGGAGCCGGCGAGGTAGCCGCGCACGATGCACTCGATGTCGAGCATGTCGGCCCGGTGGACCAGCATCGACCGTCCGGCCAGGTGGTCGAGGCCGCCGGGCAGGGCCGCCGCCCCGTCGGGGAAGTCGGCGGTGTCCGCGCTGATCAGGTGGTTGGGCGCCAGGTCGGCGAGCTCCTCGAGCCACGCCGCCGTCATGGCCGTGAGTACCCGGCCCTTGTCCGGGATCGGCTCCTCCATGATCACGTCGAACGCCGAGATCCGGTCGGACGCCACCATGAGCAGCCGGTCGTCGCCGGCGTCGTACAGCTCGCGGACCTTGCCGGACGAGATGAGGGACAGGGGGGACACGGTCATGGGGCGAGCTCCTCCAGGGCATCGGTGAAACGGTGGACGTGACGCAGCGTACGCGACAGGTCGAAGGCATCGTCCAGGTCCCCGGGGGCCAGCGTCACCTCGGGGTCGGCGTCGAGGACGGCGCGGAAGCTGCGGCCCTCCTCCCAGGCCGCCCGGGCGTCGCGCTGGACGATGCGGTAGGCGGCGTCGCGGCTGAGGCCGCCGCTGACCAGCGCCAGCAGCACGGACTGGCTGAACACGAGGCCGTGGCTGCCCTCGGTCAGCGTGGCCAGCGCCCGCTCGGGATGGAGGACCAGGCCCTGGACCAGGCCGGTCGTCTTCTGCAGCATGTAGAGGGTGAGCATGCTGGCGTCGGGCAGCACGACCCGCTCGACCGAGCTGTGGGAGATGTCCCGCTCGTGCCAGAGGGCGACGTCCTCGAGCCCGGCCGACAGGTAGCCGCGCAGGACCCGGGCCAGCCCGCACAGGCGCTCGGACAGGATCGGATTGCGCTTGTGCGGCATGGCCGAACTGCCCTTCTGGCCCGGCTTGAACGGCTCCTCCACCTCGCCCAGTTCGCTGCGGGCCATGTGGCGGATCTCGGTGGCGATCTGCTCGATGGTGGCACCCACCGAGGCGCAGGCCCACAGGAACTCGGCGTGCCGGTCGCGGGCCACCACCTGGGTGGCCGGCACCGGCACGAGGCCGAGGGCGTGGCACACGTGGGCCTCGACCCGGGGGTCGATGTTGGAGAACGTGCCGACGGCGCCCGACAGCTTGCCCACGGCCACCCGTTGGCGGGCGGCCCGGAGGCGTTGCACGTCGCGGTCGGCCTGCAGGGCCCACAGGGCGAACTTGGCGCCGAAGGTGGTCGGCTCGGCGTGCATGCCGTGGGTACGGCCCGTCACCGGCACGTCGATCGACTCCAGCGCCCGCGTCTTGCAGGCCCGGACCAGCTCGGTGGCGGCCTCGATGAGCAGGTCGGCGGCCCGGGTCAGCGTGGCGCACAGGGCGGTGTCGACCACGTCGGAGGACGTCAGCCCGTAGTGGATCCACGAGCCCTGGGGCTGGCCGATGGCGTCCTGGACGACGTCGACGAAGGCGGCCACGTCGTGGTCGGTGACCCGCTCGCGCTCGGCCACCGCCTCGACGAAGGCGGCGTCGACCTCGGGGGCGTGGGCCCGGCAGAACCCGGCGGCGTCGGCCGGCACGTCGCCGACCTCCACCCAGCCGTCGGTGGCCAGCAACTCGACCCGGAGCCACATGGCGAACCGGGCCTCGTCGGAGAAGAGCGCGGCCATCTCCTTCGGGGCGTAACGGGGGATCATCGTACGGCACCTGCCTTCCGGTCGGTACGGGATGCCGACTCGCCGGCGGCCTCCCGGGCGATGTCGGTGCGGTACTGCATGCCGGGCCAGCCGATGGTGCCCACCCCGGCGTACGCCCGGGCCCGGGCCTCCGCCAGGGTGTCGCCGAGGGCCGTCACCCCGAGCACGCGGCCGCCGGCCGTCACGACGTCACCGGTGCCGGGGTCGACCGCGGTGCCCGCGTGGAACACGGTGACACCGGGCTGGACCCCGGCGGCGTCGAGACCGGTGACCGGGTCACCGGTCCGGGGGGACTCGGGATACCCCTCGGAGGCGAGAACCACGCAGACCGCCGGGTCGGGGGCGAAGCGCGGTGTGGTCACCAGTGCCCCGGCGGCCACCTCGGCCAGCAGCGCCGCGAGGTCGCCCTGGAGACGGGGGACGACGACCTGGGTCTCGGGGTCGCCGAACCGGACGTTGAACTCGAGGACCTTCGGGCCCGACGGCGTGAGCATCAGCCCGGCGTAGAGGACGCCGCGGTAGTCGATGCCGCGGGCGCGCAGGGCCCCGACCAGCGGGGCGACGGCCTCGGCCACCAGCTCGTCGACGAGGGCGTCGTCGACCGACGGGACCGGCGAGTACGCGCCCATCCCCCCGGTGTTCGGTCCGGCGCCGTCGTCGTCCCGACGCTTGAAGTCCTGGGCCGGGGCCAGGGGGGCCAGCCGCTGGCCGTCGCACAGCACCAGGAGGGAACACTCGGGGCCGGTGAGCCCTTCTTCGATGACGACCCGCTGGCCGGCCTCGCCGAAGCTGTCGCCCGACAGCTTGGCCGCCACATCGGCCTCGGCCTCGGCCAGCGAGTCGGTGACCAGCACGCCCTTGCCGGCGGCCAGTCCGTCCGTCTTGACCACCCACGGCCCGTCGAGGGAGCGCAGGAACTCGACGGCCGGTGCCACCTCGGTGAAGGCACCGAACCGGGCCGTGGGGACGCCGGCCTCGGCCAGCAGCTCCTTCATGAACGCCTTCGACCCCTCGATCCGGGCCCCGTCCGCGCCGGGTCCGAAGACCAGCTTGCCCTGGGCCCGCAGCCGGTCGGCCAGGCCGTCGACCAGCGGCACCTCGGGACCGATGACGAAGAGGTCGGCGTCCAGCTCCTCGGGGGGGGTCGGGGTGCTGGTCAGCGAGTGCCCCTCCGGTGAGCGTCCGGCGATCCCGGGGTTGCCCGGGGTGACCACCACGTCCGCCGTGCGGGCCAGCACCACGGCCAGCGCGTGCTCACGCCCGCCCGAGCCCACCACACAGACGGTGCGTACCGGCCCCGGTGGGGCGCCCGGTGGTGCGGGGGACGCCCCGCTCATGCGGCGAAGCGGACGAACTGCTCGCGGCCCGGGCCGACACCGACGAGCCGGACCGGCACGCCGATCTGCTCGGACAGGAAGTGCACGTAGTCACGCGCCGCCTGCGGCAGGTCACCGATCTCGGTGGCCGCCGAGATGTCGGTCTCCCAACCGGGCAGTTCCTCGTAGACGGGGGTGACCTGGTGGAACACCGACTGGTGGTACGGCGGGTGGGTGAAGCGCTCACCGTTCGCCTCGTAGGCCACGCAGACCTTCACCGTGTCGAAGCTGTCGAGCACGTCGAGCTTGGTGAGCGCCACCTCGGAGAGCGAGTTGAGACGCACGGCCTGGCGCATCATGACGGCGTCGAACCAGCCCGGTCGGCGGCGGCGGCCGGTGTTGACCCCGTACTCGTGGCCCCGGTCGACCAGGGTGTCGCCGATCTCGTCGGTCAGCTCGGTCGGGAACGGGCCGCTGCCCACCCGCGTCACGTAGGCCTTGGCGATGCCGATGACCTCGTCGATGTACCGCGGTCCCACGCCCGCACCGGTGCAGGCCCCGCCGGCCACCGGGTTCGACGACGTGACGAAGGGGTACGTGCCGTGGTCGAGGTCGAGGAAGGTGGCCTGGGCGCCCTCGAGGAGCACGTGGGCCCCCCGCTCGAGCGACTCGTGGACCAGGCCCACGGTGTCGGCCACCATCGGGGCGATCCGGGGGGCGAGCTGGTCGAGGTAGAGGGCGCAGATGTCGTCGGCCGACAGGGGCAGCCGGTTGTACACCTTGGCCAGGACCTGGTTCTTCTCCTTCAGCACCACGTCGAGCTTCTGGCGGAAGATCTTCGGGTCGAGCAGGTCCTGGACGCGCAGGCCGACCCGCGACGACTTGTCGGCGTAGGCCGGGCCGATGCCGCGCTTGGTGGTGCCCAGCTTGTTCTTGCCCAGGTAGCGCTCGGCCAGCTGATCGAGCTCGTGGTGGTACGGCATGATCAGGTGCGCGTTGCCGCTCACCAGCAGCTTCGACGTGTCGATCCCCTTGGACTCGAGCACGTCGACCTCGGCGAGGAGCACGGTCGGGTCCACCACCACGCCGTTGCCGATGACCGGCGTGATGTGGGGGTACAGGATCCCACTGGGGACGAGCTGGAGGGCGAAGGTCTCGCCGTCGACCACGATCGTGTGCCCGGCGTTGTGGCCGCCCTGGTAGCGGACGACCACCTCCATCTCCTTGGCCAGGAGGTCGGTGAGCTTGCCCTTGCCCTCATCACCCCACTGGGTCCCGACGACGACGGTTGCCGGCACGCGTCTCTCCTCCGTTGCGGATGCGGATTACGCACCAGTGTACCCCGGGGGGCCGGGGGCCTCCGTGGGTGCCGGACCGGGGCCCCGCGGTGCCGTCGCTACAGGTGGACACCGGATGTGCCGATTTCTCCCATGAGGCCCTGCCCGGCCGACCGACTCCCAGGAGGAGGCCGTTCCGGGACGGGGCACGACCACGACGAGAGCGGAACGGACGCATGGACCACCGACGACCAGGAGGCCGGGGCACACGAGGGGCGACCGTGCTGGTCGCCGGGCTGCTGGCCGCCGCCGGCCTGGCCGCGTGCGGCGGCGGCGGTTCCACGGCGACCCCCACGACCGGGTCCGCCGCCTGGGCGGTGGCCCGGACGGAGCCGGCCTCGGTCGGGCGGGCCAACGCGGGCTTCTACGGTGTCTCCTGCCCGACCGTCGGATTCTGTGCGGCGGTCGACGGCTCGGGCAACGCCGACCTCTGGAACGGGACCCGCTGGACCTCGCCGGCCCCGGCCACCCCGGGCGGTGGCACCCTCAACTCGGTGTCCTGCGCCTCACCGACGTTCTGCGTCGCCCTCAACGGCCAGTTGGCCGTGGTGTTCAACGGCACGACGTGGACGACGACGGCCGCCGTCGGGCCCGCCCCCACCGGCCCCACGGGGGGCCAGTACCAGGTGTCGTGCACGTCGCCCACCTTCTGTGCCTCGGTGAACACCGCCGGGGTGGCGACCATGTTCGACGGCACCACCTGGGGCCACGACGCCGTGGTCGACGACGGCACCGCGGACAAGCCGGTCCAGAACATCTCGTGCGCGTCGCCCACCTTCTGCGTGGTGGTGTCGGCCACCGGCAACATCGCCACCTACGACGGCACGACCTGGACGCGACAGGCCTCGCCCGGCCAGTCGCTGCTCCACTCGGTGTCGTGCCCCACGCCGAAGTTCTGCATGGCGGTCGACCTGACCGGGCACGCCATCGTGTGGAACGGGTCGACGTGGTCCCCCGCCCAGGCGATGCCGGACTCGGCCACGCTCACCTTCTCCGTGTCGTGCGCCACCTCCAGCCGGTGCCTGGTCGCCCGGTCGGACGGCTCGGTCTCGGTGTGGCAGTCGGGCACCTGGTCGGCGCCCCAGCCCGTGCTGTCCGACGGCACCGTGGCCGCGGCCGACATCAGCTGTGCCACGGTCACGTTCTGCGCCGTGGTGGACACGGCGGGATCGGCCGCCACCACCCGGGCCTGACCAAAAGGCCTCCCGGGCACACCACCCGGGGGTGGCACGGACCGGCGACGGCACGCACTCACACCAGGACGATGTCCCCGTCCTTCACGTCCACGACGACCGTCGACCCTTCGGGGTAGCGGCCCTCGAGCAGGGCGAGGGCCAGCGGGTCCTCGACCTGGCGCTGGATCACCCGGCGCAGCGGGCGAGCCCCGAAATCGGGGTCGAACCCGTTGTGGGCCAGCACCTGCTCGGCCGCCGGGGTGACCTCGAGCGACAAGCGCCGTTCGGCGAGCCGGCTGCGCAGGCCCTGGAACTGGATCGTGACGATCCGGTTGAGGTCGGCCTCGGTCAGGCTGTGGAAGCGCACGATCTCGTCGATGCGGTTGACGAACTCGGGCTTGAAGTGCTCGACCGGCTCACCGGGGATGTTCGACGTCATGATCAGGACGGTGTTCGTGAAGTCCACCGTCCGGCCCTGGCCGTCGGTCAGCCGCCCGTCCTCCAGGACCTGGAGGAGCGTGTTGAACACGTCGGGGTGCGCCTTCTCGAGCTCGTCGAGCAGCACCACGGCGTAGGGGCGGCGGCGGATCGCCTCGGTGAGCTGACCGCCCTCCTCGTAGCCGACGTACCCGGGGGGTGCCCCGACGAGCCGGGCCACCGAGTGCCGTTCCATGTACTCGCTCATGTCGATCCGGACCATGGCCCGGGAGTCGTCGAACAGGAACTCGGCCAGCGCGCGGGCGAGCTCGGTCTTGCCGACTCCCGTCGGCCCCATGAAGAGGAACGAACCGATCGGCCGGTCGGGGTTCGACAGTCCGGCCCGGCTGCGGCGGATGGCGTTGGACACGGCCGACACGGCCTCGTCCTGGCCGACCACCCGGGCGTGCAGGGCGTCCTCCATGCGCACGAGCTTCTCCACCTCGCCCTCGAGCAGCCGGCTGACCGGCACGCCCGTCGAGCGGCTGACGACCTCGGCCACGTCCTCGGCGTCGACCTCCTCCTTCAGGAAGCGCTGGTCGCGCTGGAGGTCGTCGAGGGCGGTGGTGGCCTCCTCCACCTGGCGCTCGAGGTCGGGCACGACGCCGTAGGTGATCTCCGAGGCGGCGGCCAGATCGCCGTCCCGCCCCAGGCGCTCGGCGTCCGAGCGTGCCTGCTCGAGCTGGGTCTTGAGCGACTGGATGGTGCCGATGGCCTCCTTCTCGGCCTGCCAGTGGGCGGTCATGGCCGAGGACTCCTCGGTCAGGTTGGCCATCTCCTCGTCCAGCCTGGCCAGCCGGTCGGCGGACGCGGGGTCCGTCTCCTTGGCCAGGGCCATGCGCTCGATCTCGAGCTGGCGCATCCGGCGAGTCACGACATCGAGCTCGGTGGGCATGGAGTCGATCTCGATGCGCAACCGGCTGGCCGCCTCGTCCATGAGGTCGATGGCCTTGTCGGGCAGGAACCTCCCGGTCACGTAGCGGTCGGACAGCACGGCCGCGGCCACCAGGGCGGCGTCCTGGATGCGGACGCCGTGGTGGACCTCGTAGCGCTCCTTCAGGCCGCGCAGGATGGCGATGGTGTCGGGCACCGAGGGCGGCGGGACGAACACCTGCTGGAAGCGCCGCTCGAGTGCCGCGTCCTTCTCGATGTACTGGCGGTACTCGTCGAGGGTGGTGGCCCCGATGAGGCGGAGCTCGCCCCGGGCCAGCATCGGCTTGATCATGTTGCCGGCGTCCATGGCCCCTTCGGCCGCGCCCGCGCCCACGATGGTGTGGAGCTCGTCGATGAAGGTGATGACCTCGCCCTCGGCGTCGACGATCTCCTTCAGGACGGCCTTCAGGCGTTCCTCGAACTCGCCGCGGTACTTGGCCCCGGCGATCATCGACCCCATGTCGAGGCTGATGACCCGCTTGCCCTGGAGGCCCTCGGGGACGTCGCCCTCGACGATGCGCTGGGCCAGGCCCTCGACGATGGCCGTCTTGCCGACACCCGGCTCACCGATCAGGACGGGGTTGTTCTTGGTGCGCCGGGACAGCACCTGGATGACCCGTCGGACCTCCTCGTCCCGGCCGATGACCGGGTCCATCTTCCCCTGTCGGGCCAGGGCGGTGAGGTCCCGGCCGTACTTCTCGAGGGCCTGGAAGGTCTCCTCGGGGTTCTGCGACGTGACCCGGTGGCTGCCGCGCACGTCGCGCAGCGCCGTCAGCAGGGCGTCGCGTTCGACGCCCAGGCGGTCGGCCAGGGCCAGCAGGACGTGCTCGACCGACAGGTACTCGTCGCCCATGTCGATGCGCTGGCGGTCGGCGGCCTCGAGGGCCTCGCGCAGGGCGCGGTCGATGGTCGGCTCGGCGCCGCCGAACGCCTGGGGCAGGCGGCCCAGCTGGTCGCCGATGCGGGCCCGCACCACCGCCGGCTCCACGCCGACACGGGACAGGATGGGCCCGGCGATGCCGTCGCTCTGGTCGAGGACGGCGGCCAGCAGGTGGTCGGGGGTCACCTCGGCATTCGAGGCGTCACGGGCGCGCTCGACGGCGGCGGCCAGTGCCTCCTGGGTCTTCAGGGTCCAGCGTTCCGGGTTCAGGCTCATCGGGAACCTCCGTTTCCGTGTGGGGGGCGTCGGGTCGTCCGGGTCGGGACGGGCAGCTGCGACAGCGGCACCAGGTCCCGCCGGTACTGGCGATGGGTCACGGCCACCGCCTCGCGGGCGGCGGACCGGGTGGCCTCCAGCTCGCGCCGGAGGCGGGCGACCTCGTCCTGGAGCTCGAGCACGCGCCGCACGCCCTCCAGGTTGAGGCCCTCGTTGGTGAGGTGCTGGATCCGGCGCAGGCGCTCCAGGTCCTGCTCCGAGAAGCGGCGGCTGCCGCCCTGGGTCCGGCTCGGGTCGAGCAGGCCCTTGCGCTCGTAGACGCGCAGGGTCTGGGGGTGGACCCCGGCCAGCTCGGCGGCCACCGAGATCACGTAGACGGCCCGGTCACGTCGGTCCTCGGTCACCTCACACCCCCAGCGATGTCCGCGACGGCGGCTCGATCACCCGGGCCAGCTCCTCGACGGCGGCCCGCTGCTCGTCACTCAGCTCGGAGGGCACGGCGACCTCGACGGTCACCAGCAGGTCGCCGGTGGCCGACTTCTTGCCCCCGGGCACGCCGCGGCCCTTGACCCGGAAGGTCCGGCCCGACGGCGTGCCGGCCGGCACCCGGAGGGTGACGCTGCCGTCGAGTGTGGGCACGGTGAGCGTGGTGCCCAGAGTGGCCTCGGCGAAGCCGACCGGGACGGCCAGGGTCAGGTTGCGGCCCTTGCGCCCGAAGATGCTGTGCCGGCCGACCCGGGCGATCACATAGAGGTCGCCGGCGGGCCCGCCTCCCCGACCCGCGGCGCCGCGGCCCTTCACCCGGATCCGGGCGCCGTCCTCGACGCCGGCGGGCAGGCGCACCTTGACCGAGCGGTTGCGGTGCTCGACACCGCTGCCCGAACACGTCGGGCAGGGATGGGTGACGATGGTGCCGCGCCCGCTGCACTGGGGGCAGATCTGGCTGAGAGAGAACATCCCCTGGTTGTCCTGGAGCGAGCCGGTGCCACCGCAGCGGGGGCACGTGTCGGGCCGCGTGCCCGGGGCGGACCCCGAGCCGGAGCAGGTGTGGCACCGGGCGTCGGTGGTGACGTTGACCGAGGTCGTCACCCCCCGGATGGCGTCCTCGAACGTGAGGTGGAGCTCGGTCTCGACGTCGCTGCCGCGCTGGGGGCCGGTCTGGCCGCCTCGACGACCGCGGCCGAACAGGCCGCCGAAGAGGTCGCCGAGGTCGCCGGCGTCGTCGACGCGGAAGGTGCCCCCGCCCCCGCCGCCCCCGAAGCCGCCGGGGAACCCGCCCCCACCGAACCCGCCGGCCGCCGGGCCCATGGTGCGGACCTCGTCGTACTCCTTGCGCTTGTCGGCGTCGCCGAGGACGTCGTAGGCCGCCGAGATCTCCTTGAAGAGCTCGTCGTCACCCGGGTTGGTGTCCGGATGGTGCTTCTTGGCCAGCTTCCGATAGGCGCTGGTGACCTCCTTGGCCGTCGCCGTGCTCGGCACCCCGAGGGTCTTGTAGTAGTCCTTCTCGAACCATTCGCGTTGCGGCGCCACCGTGTCTCTTCTCTGTCTGCGCTTCTGTCTCGTCCGTCCCGTGTCTTCCTCGTCCGGGTCAGCCCTCGACCATCACCATGGCCGCCCGGACCACGGTGCCGTGCCAGCGGTAGCCGGCCCGCATCACCTGGGACACCCGGGGCTCGCCGGATGCCGTGGGCTCGGCGCCCGCGGGCGCCG